>ERZ791859.144-NODE-144-length-66125-cov-3.387180_pt1 | contig 66125 bp, 66 predicted proteins | sample MGYA00509943_ERZ791859 | MGnify/ENA primary metagenome ERZ791859 (study PRJEB30046, sample SAMN00792065) | human gut metagenome | study: EMG produced TPA metagenomics assembly of the A metagenome-wide association study of gut microbiota in type 2... | reverse complement strand
CGCGTACCCGGTAAAATCGTTCGCTTTGAAAAACAAGTAGGCGACAGCGTTGAAGTAAAAGACGTACTGATAGTAATGGAAGCAATGAAAATGAAACAGCTGGTACCTTCCCCGGTAGCCGGAGTAGTCAAAGAATATAAAGTGCAGCCCGGCGACCGTGTCAGTGCCGGCCAGGTTATTGCCGTAGTTGAATAAGTAAATTTTTACCGTTGCCTTTAGTTGTTTCGCTCCCCTTGAGTGGGGAGCGATAATAAAAAATTGTACTAAGGTGGTGTAATCTCATGATTATTTATGGTGTTGCGTTATTAGCATTTTGTTTTTTAACAGGTAATTACATTGGCGATATTTTAGGCGCGCTTCTGGGTGTTAAGGCTAATGTCGGCGGGGTTGGTTTTGCTATGCTGCTGCTGATTATTCTTACCAATAAAGGTATAGATGCAGGCTGGCTTGATAAAAAGGGTCAGGAGGGTATCGCGTTCTGGAGTGCCATGTATATTCCCATCGTTGTGGCTATGAGTTCCATTCAGGATGTCGTCGCTGCATTGCACGGCGGTACAGTTGCTGTATTAGGAGGGATATTGGGCGTTGTCCTTGGGTTTGCCTTTATTCCTATTTTAAGAAAATTTGGTGCATAGTCATAAAAAGAATGGGAGGCGTTTTATATGGACTTCGCAGCAATGTTCGTAAAACTTATTACCAAAAATGGTTTGGTTGCAGCTTTTATTATTATTGGGATCACGACCTGGATTGCCTATAAAATCGGCGGTTTGACTAAGGGCCGTATTCATGGCTCCGCAATTGCGATCTTCTTCGGTCTGATTCTGGCATATATCGGCGGGATCGTCGGCGGCGGTCATAAAGGTTTGGCAAGTATTCCGATGTTTGCCGGCGTTGGCGTGATGGGCGGCGCTATGTTCCGTGATTTTGCCATCGTTTCTACAGCGTTTGGCGCTGATCTGCGTGAAATCAAAAAAGTTGGTCTTGTCGGTGTGCTTTCACTTATTTTTGGTTTATTGACTTCCTGGGTCGCAGGTGTGGGCGTGGCTTATGCTTTCGGTTACACTGATTCGATCAGTCTGGTAACCATCGGCGCCGGTGTGGCAACCTTTATTGTAGGTCCTGTTACTGGCGCTTCGCTGGGCGCGTCTTCTGAGGTTATAGCCATCAGCATCGCAGCCGGCGTAGTTAAATCAGTTTTAGTTATGGTTTTAACTCCATTTGTTGCTAAATTTGTCGGACTTGATAATCCTCAGTCCGCCATGATCTTTGGCGGCTTGATGGGTACTACTTCCGGTACGGCTGCCGGTATGGCCGCAGTCGATCCTAAACTGGTTCCGTATGCGGCAATGACAGCTATATTCTATACCGGTTTCGGCTGTCTTGTATTCCCGTCAATTCTGTATTTTGCAACAAAAGCTATTTTTGGTTAAATGATGATCCCGGCAGAAAGCAGGTGCAGCGATGTATGATCCCCAAGCTAAAAAATTAAATGAGCAAAGTCCGTTTAAAGAAATAGTAGTCGAGATATCAGCCCGCCAGCTTTCTGCTAAATCTGAAACTTTACGGCAAATGAGTATGTTTTTGACGCAGGCTGTTTTTATGGAGGTTTGCGTCCATCCCAAACCAGGCTTAGTCACCCGTCATGGCAGCGGTGCTCATACAGATATGAGTATTTTGACTTTTGCTGCCGGTTCTGCGGTTTTGGCAAAAGCTTTCAGTGATTTACAGATTTTAGGGATGAAGCATAATGGAAATTATCAGGAGTTATTTGGAAAGGTAAGACGTTACGGCGTCAGTGCGGAGCAGGAGCTGCTGCACGTGACGAAAGGAGTCAATACCCAAAGAGGCATTTTATTTGCCGGTGGGCTATTGGCTGCTGCCGCAGGGGCTGCCATGAAAAAAGGTATGGACAGTAAAGCACTGTGCTCTATCGTGGCAGAAATGACGCAGGGGCTGACAGAGAATGAGCTGGCTGGACTGCAGGCAGACCGACCTTTGACGGCAGGAGAAAGATTATATCAGGCTTATGGTATCACGGGTATCCGCGGCGAAGTGGAAGCAGGATTTCCCAGTGTACGACAGAACGGGTTGCCTGGCTTAAAGGAAGCGTTTGCCAAAGGCGCTGGACTGAACGATGCTTTGGTTCATGCTTTGGTTCATTTAATGACGGTTGTGCAGGATTCTAATGTCATCTGGCGCGGCGGTTATGCGAAGCTGCCGTTTGTACAGCAGCGTGCCAGAGATATTTTGGCGCAGGGAAGTATTTTTACTGATTCTGGATGCCGGTTGCTGGCAGAAAGTGAAGAACTTTTCAGGAATGAACGGATCAGTCCCGGCGGCAGTGCCGATCTGTTGTCTGTTACGGCTGCGTTATATTTAGTTGAAAACAAGGAATTCCCCGTTGCGATTATTTAGGACAGGTCGCAGGGGAAAGATTAGATAGATGTTTACTGCTTCCGGCATAGAAGGTGTGATTATGCCATTCCTCCATCAAGCAAAATAAGGCCCGCTAAAAGGGCCTTATTTTGCTGTTACAACCAGAAAAGAGGTGCGGTATGGAATTTGTTTTGAAAGCACTGGAAGGTCTTTTCAGTATAGTTTTTATCATTGGTATCGGTTTTGTGTTAAGCAGACGCGGCTGGTTTGACGAGTACAGCAGCGCATTGATCGCCAGGCTGGTGACTGCTGTGTCATTGCCTCTTTATATGATCGTCAGTATCAGTAAAAATTTTGATCATAATAAACTGGTTGCCATGGCGCCTGATCTGCTGCTGCCGATCTGTTCCATGCTGCTGGCTTTTGGTGTCGGTACAATAGCTGCTCACGTTTTTAAAATAAAAAAAGAACGGCGCGGCATTTTCTGTACTAATTTTTTTATTGCTAATACCATGTTTATTGGTCTGCCGGTCAACCTGGCTCTGTTTGGTGAAAAAAGTATCCCGGCAGTAATGCTTTATTATATGGTCAATACAACCTTTTTCTGGACACTTGGTGTACATAATATTGTGCAGGATACTCTGAGTGATGCAAAGAATAAACCAGCGTTTTTTTCTCCGGCAGCACTGAAGAAAATTTTTTCTCCGCCACTGGCCGGCTTCATTGTCGGTATCATTTTAGTCTTGCTGGACTGCAGGCTGCCGTCTTTTTTGATGAACAGCTTCCAATATATAGGTAATTTGACGACGCCTTTATCGTTGGTTTTTATTGGCATCGAGATGAGCAAGATCCCGTTGGGAGAAATCGGTTTCGATAAAGATCTGCTGCTAGGCGTTGCCGGACGTTTTCTGGTTTGTCCAGTATGTGTTTTGGTTCTGATACCGTTTCTGCCTGTAACGACGCTGTCAGCACAGGTTTTTGCTATGCAGGCGACCATGCCGGCGATGACACAGATGGCTATTGTAGCTAAAAATTATGGCGCGGATTCTGCTTATGCGGCGACGTTAAGTTTTTTAACGGTGTTTTTAGGTATTGTTGTCGTACCGTTGTATATGATGCTGGTTAATATGTATATATAAGTAAGAGGTGATTGAATGAACACAGTAACAGATGTAGCTGCCCATATCAAACAGATCTGGAGCAGCAGCGCGTTTATGAATTTGCTGAAGATAGAGATCGATGAGATTCACTGCGGCGGTGCGACGGTAAAGATGCCGATAGATTTTGACATCCATACCAATCACTGGCTGGGTGTGCACGGTGGTGCTTTGGCGGCATTAGCCGATGCAGTTATGGGCATTACCGGAGCCAGTGTCGGCGAGGTTGTGCAGACATTGAGCTTCAATATCAATTTTATCAGCAATCTGCCAGGGACGGGGACGGCGATCGTTAAAAGCCAGGTCAAACACCATGGGCAGACAACTATGGTCATTATGGCTGAAATGACAGACGAACAGAATAATCTACTGGCTGCTATTACGACGACTATGTTTATCGCCGGACATTTTAATGAGATACCCAGAGAATGGTAATGAGGGTATGAAATATTAGATAACAAATAAAACCGTAGCTGTGATCCAAAACAGTACGGTTTTATTTTATGCAGACACAAGATGAATTTAGTTAAGTTTTCTGCAATAATTTAGTGGAGAAGCAGGCGTTAAATATGTTACAATTAATATATCTAAGCTGGTGTAAAATTTTATTGCAGATAGGAGAATGGATATGCAGCAGGATATGATCGTAATTTTAGATTTGGGCAGCCACGAAAACACAATGGTGGCTCGCGCCGTAAGGGAACTGGGTGTTTACAGCGAGATCAAACCCCATGATATCACAGCAGCAGAACTGAAAGCTCTGCCTAATGTTAAAGGTATCATCATCAACGGGGGAGAAAACAATATTATCGACGGTCAGCCGATCGACGTGGAAGCAGCCGTTTATCAGTTTGGAGTGCCGGTAATGTCTGTCGGCCATACTTTGGCTAAAGTAGAAAATCTGCCTGCCTGGTCGGAACATACAGCCATGCTGGAAGTGCTCAAAAAATTTGTTTTTGATGAGTGCCATGCCACAGCTAACTGGAATATGAAAAATTTCATCAATGATCAGATCGAACTGATCAAAAAACAGGTTGGCGATAAAAAAGTTCTGCTGGCTTTGTCCGGCGGTGTCGATTCTTCTGTTGTAGCAGCACTTTTGATCAAAGCTATCGGCTCGCAGCTGACCTGTGTGCATGTTAACCATGGACTGATGCGTAAGGATGAGTCTGAAAGCGTCGTCAGAGTCTTCAGAGACGAACTGAAAGCTAATCTTGTCTATGTTGATGCCAGCGAACGTTTCCTCTCTAAACTGGCTGGCGTAGCTGATCCGGAAGCGAAAAGAAAAATCATCGGCGCCGAATTTATCCGTGTTTTTGAAGAAGAAGCACGTAAACTGGACGGTATCGAATTCCTGGGACAGGGCACTATTTATCCTGACGTAGTAGAATCCGGCACTAAAACAGCCAAGAGCGTTAAAAGCCATCATAATGTCGGAGGACTGCCTGAAGATCTGCAGTTCAAGCTGGTTGAACCTTTGTATCAGCTTTTTAAAGACGAGGTACGTGCCTGCGGTATCGAACTGGGTTTGCCGCACAGTATGGTTTACCGTCAGCCGTTCCCCGGACCGGGACTTGGCGTAAGATGCCTGGGCGCTATAACTAAAGAGCGTCTGGAAGCAGTGCGTGAAGCTGACGCTATTTTGCGTGAAGAATTCGCCAATGCCGGATTAGATAAAAAAGTATGGCAGTATTTTACCGTTGTACCCGATTTTAAATCCGTCGGTGTACGCGATAACGCCAGAACCTTCGAGTATCCTGTGATCATCCGTGCGATCAATACCGTTGACGCCATGACGGCAACTATCGAAGAACTGGACTGGCCGATCCTGCACAAAATCACCAACAGGATTCTGGCTGAAGTCAAAAACGTCAACCGCGTCTGCTATGATTTGTCGCCCAAACCGAACGCCACTATCGAGTGGGAATAAGTTAAATTAGTCTTTCGAATCCCGAAAACCCTTGAAAATACAGGGGTTTTCGGGATTCTTGTTTTTTAGTGGCTACATAATGGCTACATCAGACGCTTTTTTCGTAGCCATCATCTTTTGTGGCTATCACATCAAGCTGATCGGCTACTTCGGTCTGCTTGTTCGGGTACAGATGGCTGTAAGTGTCCATGGTGGTTTGCACCCTTTCGTGTCCCAAGCGTTCTGCTACCAGAAGCGGCGTGCAGCCCATATCAATCAGCAAACTGGCATGTGTATGACGTACATCGTGCACCCTGATCTTCTGCGTTCCGGAGTGGTCGCAGCCGTACTTCATTTGTCTGCCGACCCAGCCCCTGTCATAAGGGAAGATGCGGTCAGTAGGCTGTAAATCGTAGAGCTTTGACATATACTCACGGAGACAGTTTTCAAGTACCTTCGGGATAACAACATCACGGTAGCCAGCTTCGGTCTTAGGCGGATAGATATAATCCTTTCCGTTCAGTCGCTGGTAGTTCTTATTGACCGAGATAATGTGGCGGTCGAAGTCAATGTCCTCCGGGGTCAGAGCCAGCAGTTCGCCAACACGAAGTCCAGTGTAGTACATAACCATGAACACAGTGTAGCCAATGGGCTTTGCTTCCATGGCTTCAATGAACACCTTGAATTCTTCGTTCGTCCAGAACAGCATTTCATCGGCGTTCTTCTTACCCATACTTCCTGCCTTGTGACAGGGGTTCTCTCTCAGACCGTAGAACTTCACCGCAAAATTGAATGCTGCGGTAAGCTGGTTGTTGATGGTTCGCAGATAGGTCGGTGCATAACCTCTGCCGTTGGGCTGGCGGTAGTTGATCAGCTCGTTTTGCCAGTTACGAATGTCGGTCGGTTTGATGGCGCTGATCGGCATCTCACCGAAGTACGGGAGGACTTTTTTATCAAACAGATAGCGCTTGTTGGCATAAGTAGTTTCTCTGGTGCGAGGAACCGCATCCTTCATATAGATTTCAACGAAATCCTTGAACTTCATGCCCAGGCTACCATCTGCCTGACTAATAAAATCACGTTCCCATTGTAAGGCTTCTTTCTTGGTATTGAAGCCTCTTTTCTTTTTGTGGATCTCCTTTCCTGTCCAATCCTTTACTCGGATTTGGGACATCCATTTTCCAGTTTTCTTGTCTTTTGTTACTGACATTGTGTTCTCCTTTTCTATCCAATGTCAGACCTTAATTATTCTACAGAGCCAAACTCCTTTTCAAGGTAAGCTCTGCGACGAGCCAGACGCTCGTCTTCGTCAAGTTCTTCCGGTTCCACACATTCCACGGAAGCCCCAGCATAGTACGCAAGGGTCTGCTCTTGCCAGCTATGTAAAGCCTTAGGAGAACAGTTGTAGCTGCGCACATCCTCACGCATTTCTTCCCATTGTTCTAAGAACAGACACATATCCGCATTGTGGTCAGCATCCATTTCTTTGCCGTTGAAACGGATGGAGCAAGTCCACTCATTGCTACGGGGCGGCTTCTTTACATCAACATCGAATTTGATGGAGGAAACCTTATTCAGTTCAAATAGGAAGCTCATTATGTCGGCAAGACTTCTGATCGGTGCCGTATTAGTTTCATAACCAAGGATAAAGGTCGGCGTCGTATCAAGATGTTTTGCCAGTTCGTTCACGACATCAACGGAAACCTCGATTTCTCCGGTTTCATACTTCTGCACAGTGCGCAGAGATTTGCCAAGTAGGTTTGCCAGTTGTGTCTGATTCAGCCCTTTACGTTTTCGTAGTGTTTTTATCCGCTGGCCGATTACGGAATAATCGAAATTGTCCATAAATAATTCACCTCATCCATATCATATCACAAAAGAATACGAATTGCAAGTGCATATTTTTATTCTACAGGTATTGACAAAAGTATTTCTTGTTCGTATAATGAATGTGTACCAAAAGTGCGTATTTCAAATATTCAAAAGAATCGAGCGAATCAAAGATACGCAAATCTACATTTTAGACACAGGAGGTACTATGAGAGCACAGTTTATTACAGCAGAAGAAGTACAGCAGATTTTGAATGTGAGCCGCAGCAAGTCTTATCAGATTATCAGAGATCTGAACAAAGAACTGAAAAGCATGGGCTATCACACGATTGCAGGAAAATGCCCTATTCAGTTCTTCAAGCAGAAGTTCTACGGTCTGGAAATCGGAGGTGAAAGCGCTTGAAGCAAGAAAAAGAAAAAACGACCGTCCCGGTTCCATCTGTTGGCGCAGATGGGGAACAGTCGCTTTCCTATGTAAGTAATGAAATTATAGCAATCGAAAGCGAAGAAATCAATCCTTCGGATGAAAATATGGAGGAAATTCTTCGACAGATGCAGAGAATGGCAGAGCCGTCTTATCTGGCAACTATGACCATGAGCCAGCTGTATGACACGGTATACGAGAGCAGATTGCCTGTCATTGATGGCCTACTTTATCCAGGAACTTACCTGTTCGTAGGAGCACCAAAGGTCGGCAAATCGTTCCTGATGGCTCAGATTGCCTACCATGTCAGTACAGGGCAGGCGCTCTGGAATTATCCTGTCCATGCAGGTACGGTTTTATACCTTGCCTTGGAAGATGATTACAGACGCCTACAGGAGCGTTTGTCCCGTATGTTTGGAGTAGAGGGTACAGATACCCTCCACTTCGCAACTTGCGCCAAACAGCTCGGTGCAGGGCTTTACGAACAGCTAAATCGCTTCGTATCGGAACACAAAGACACCAGACTCATCATCATTGATACTTTGCAGAAAATCAGAGAATCTGGTGGTGATAAGTTCAGCTATGCCAATGACTATGAAATCATTGGTCAGCTGAAACACTTTGCTGACCAGACGGGTGTTGCTCTCCTGTTGGTGCATCACACAAGAAAACAACAGTCTGATGACCGTTTTGAACGCATTTCAGGAACTAACGGTTTGTTGGGTGCTGCGGATGGTGCGTTTATTTTGGAAAAAGAAAAACGCACCGGAGATACAGCGGTTCTGGAAGTGTCTGGACGAGATCAGCCGGAGCAAAAGCTCATTCTGAAGAAGAATATGGAGCGTTTGGTCTGGGAGCTGGAGAGAGCAGAGACAGAACTCTGGCAAGCACCGCCTGATCTCATTCTGGAAAAGGTTGCAGCGATGTTGTCGGAGAAAACTTCCGAGTGGAACGGCAGTCCGACAGAGCTGACAGATGCCTTGCGGTTGGAAATAAAGCCAAATCTGCTGACAAAACATTTGAATGTAAACAAAGCAAGGTTGTTCAATGAGCATCAAATTGATTACGCACCGATTCGTACTCATGCAGGGAGAAGAATCGTTTTGAGACGAGTTTTAGATCAGCGTGACGATGCGTGACGGTTGTGACGATGATTTTGATAGTGGTGGCGGTGTCTAAAACACCGTCACCATCGTCACAACCGACACGGAAAGGAAGGGATCGGAAATGAAGAACGTACAAATCCCCTATGATTTATTTCTGGCTTTGCTTCAATACCATCTGATGATGGATAACGATTATGAGGATGAAATCCGATATGGCTTGGAGCAGAAGCTGGAAGCCATGGTAAGGCACGAATTGTATGCCAAGTACAAGACTGCCCTTACCCCGGAAGAACGAGAAGCAGCCCGTCAGCGCTATCTGGATGAACGTGGTATCCCCCAGAGCTACCGCTGGACTACTTCTCCTTGGGAGCTATGACAGGAGCGTGCCACGCTCCTGTGTATGGCAGACAAGGCAAAGCTTTGGCTGACACAGACCCCAGCGCATCTCCCGTCCCCGCTGAAAATCCGCAGATTTGAAGCGGACAGTCTGAGAGAAATGATTATAGTTTCTCTCAAACAAAGGGCGGTGGATGTTCCGTAGGACAGGCAGCGACCGTGCCGTGTTTTGCAGAGCCTGTACAGGTTGCAAACATGGCATAGGCTCCCGCAGGAGCCGCATGCCCCCCTCGGAGAGCGCAATGCGCTTTTGATGCGTAGTGTCAAAAGTGCTTTTGCGTTACTTTTGACAAAAGTAACAAAACCCGCCGCCGAGCGGCGAAAACAAGTTTAGATAAAAATACCGCAATTATGGAGGTGACAGCTATAAAACGAACAATTAGTGCTATGTCCGGTGCTGGCGTTGTTGCTCATAACCGCCGCACCTACTTCGCAGAAAACGTAGATGAAACAAGAACCCATTTGAACATCGAGTATTGCTACACTCCGATTGAGGATGCGTATCACCAACTGTTCGATGCAGCTCTGGCAGAATTTAACGCCAAGCAAAAACGTAAAGACCGCTGCATCGAAAACTACTACGAAAAAATCCGTGATGGCAAACAGGAAAAAACTTTCTATGAAGTGATATTCCAAGTAGGAAATAAAGATGATATGGCAGCCGCCGAGGAGAATGGTGAGCTGGCAAAGGCCATCCTGGACAAGTTTTATCACAGCTTTCTTGAATGCAATCCCCATCTTCATGTATATTCAGCTCATCTCCACATGGATGAAGCTACGCCCCATCTGCACATCGACTTCATTCCTTTTGCCACCGGGAGCAAGCGTGGGCTATCCACCCGTGTTTCTCTGAAACAGGCACTTGCCGATCAAGGCATTACCGGTGAGGGGCGATCTCTGACAGAGCGTGATTTGTGGGTGCAGAAAGAGAAAGAAGCACTCGCAGCAATCATGCTGGAGCATGGCATCGAGTGGTAGCAGAAAGGCGAACACAAGGAACATCTTAGTGTTCTGGGATTTAAGCGAGAGAAACGCAAAGAGGAACTTGCCGAACTGGAACAGAGCATCGAGCGAGTTCAGCAGCAACAGGTTTCCATTCAAGCCGTGGAACAGGTTGAAGCCAAACCCCTGCCGCTGAGTTCTAAAGTGGCAGTTGACAAGGAGGACTTCCAAAACCTTGTCACAGCGGCGCAGAAGTTTGTGGTGCAGGAGAAGCAGGAAGGCAAGCTGAAAAAACTCTTGAAGGAAGCAAAGAAAACCATTGCCGATCTGAAAGCAAAAATCGAATCACTGGTAACGGAACTGTCTGCGGTCAAGACAGAACTGGCACAATACAAGTCTGTTCGAGGGAATATTGACCGAGGTAAATTGGAGCAGGAAAATGAGCGTCTCCGCAGCAGACTTCGTACCTATGAGGATGTGATTTCTCGCAATAATCTGTGGTCGTATTTTTCAAAACACAAGGAAAAGGCATCGGAGAAAACCGTACAAATGAATAAGACAATCTGAAAGATCATCTTTAATAGTAAAAAATGAGCTCTCCGTTTTGGAGGGCTGATTTTATGTGGATATTTATCTCGCAATTCCTGTCGAAATATGTTAAAATTACTTTGTGTATCTACTTGCAACAGCATTTCGGCAGGAGGTAGCATTATGCCAAGAAAATTTAGAATACACGGCGATAACATCGTAGAATGTGAGCGTATCGCCAAACTCATATTAGAGGAAACTAAACCGACATCCGTAGAAATATCGCTGATGTCTCCCTCTACAATCGTCTATAACATATATTTCAATTATCTGGGATGCCATTTTGAGTGGCAGTTAGAATTGCTTCCAGGCTTCAACAAGGCGGGTCGCAGAAGATGGGAAGCTAACATTTTTACCGGGCTCAAAGACAGTGGCAGTTTCCTTGACGAAACACCTGATGCGATTGTTACCTATGTTGAAAATGGTCTGGAGACCATTCTTTATGCAATCGAGTTCTGTAGTGCTCTGCAGGCTGGTAATCAGGCGTGGCAGCGAAGTGGACGTGCGTTCTCTACTGGTCGCACAGGATGTCCATATCTTTATATCGTAGATTTTGTAAAATACGAATTGGATGCCCGCACTCGTGAGAGAAAAGCCCTTCGCTTTCCGAATCCTGCCGTTCCCTATAGCTATATCAGCTTTTCAAAAGACAGCGATAGTTTCGTTGCTCAAGTTTATGTTCGTTCGGAAGAATTTGACAAGAACTTCGATCGCTCTTTGAGAAACTTCGACGAGGATAACTTTGCAGAAGCAGAATTATCCCGATACATCGTTAAACGAATGTGTGGATTTGATACCGCAGATGAGGAAGAAACTATCCTACAGAAAAATCTTAATGTAGTGCTATTCTTAGCAAGCAGCTCTCGTCCTGCCACAAATTTCACGCCTGCACAGTGGAGACGCTTGTATGCCTACCATCAGGGTATCGTTCAGTTTTCATTGGAAAATTCGGAGTTCAATTTCAGAAAAACGATTACTGCCAAGGGACATCATGGTAATTCTGCCGCATTTCTTGATTTGGTAGAAAGCCTTAGTGTGGGACTGGCATCCAGAGATCTTCCTTTTGGTATTATCCCAGCCGCAAACAGAAGAAGACTGGCAAATGGAATACATCGATTGTATCCCACTTATGATGCCGCTGTTCTTAATAGAATTGCTTCCGACCATTCGGATTTGATTCTATGTATGATTAAAGGGTTTAAGCCAAGAGGTGACGATAACCGACCTGATAGAGGAATTTTGCCTTTGGCTGCAATGCTTGCATCAACCGACACTGAAGTGATAACTTACATTTATGGTCCGGTTATTGAACGAAATTTCAATGCGCTACTAACAAATCCTGGTCGTCTTGCGGCTTCCAATGGTTTCTGGCGAGCTATCCTCGCTTTGAGCGATTTTGTTGCTCTTGACGTTCCTGTACTCGCAGACCACTCTTATGATGAAGAGGTTCTTTTAGATACTTCTGCATTAAAAGAACACTATGTGGGACAACTGCCCGATGAAAATGGACTGACACAGGATGACTTTTCCAGCATCCCGCAGTCTTTCCATGAAGATGATGTAGACACAGGAATCCATTTCCTGTTTTCGCACTTGCTTCACGAAGTTTGCTTTGAGGGTATGTGTAATCCTCCCGGTGGCGATTGGAGCGGCCTGTCAGTTCTCTACGATAACCATGAAGTACGCTGGCTATCTTTGCCCCGTGTAAGCGAAGAAGTAGACGGAAAGCGTCCTGACCATGTTCTGGAGTTGTTTGGGGTGTTCGACCGTCCCGTTCTACTATCTATTGAGTCTAAGGAGCGATCCTTTGACTTGGAAGCGAATGTTGGAGAAGGGCTTGTAAACTACATCCACAATCTTATGAATTACGTTCCGAATGTGGAACGATTGGTCCATCCTCGCCTTGGAGCATGGACACAATCGGAGTATCTGGTTGATTTTGACGCATTTGAAGTAATCTCCGCTGCAGCCTACCTTCGAGGATCTGCACAAGCAAATCGTACTGTCTTTGAACGCAGCAACTGTGATATGCTGTTCATTATGGAGCCAGTGGAGCATGGCTGGGAGATTGAAATTGTTACGGCTACCCGTTCTGCCGAAATTTTGAAAGAGTTTATCTGTGAAAAGGTAGATGAAATTGGATTCAACGACATAACCCTTTTCTAAATTACCAGTTCAGATACAGGGATTCTAAAACTTGGATACTTTCTTTATCCATGACCTTTTTGAAGCTGGAGTTGCCCGAAGGGATAAACTCATGGCGCTTGTATAATTCCTTTGGCAATTCAACAGTAAAGTCATCCTCTCCTCTGATACCGTCAAACGAGAGCATATATTTAATTCCTTTGCTATTCAACTGCTCAAGGTATGCGAGGAAAGCATCAAAGTCAATAGTACCATAATAACGACCCTTCGTATGAAAGTACGGAGGGTCTAAATATATCAGATCACCCTCTTTAGCCGTTTCAGTTGTAATCGTGTAGTCTGCGGCAATAAACTCCGCCCCCTGGATATGTTTAGACCAATCCATAATGATTTTTTCTAAGCTGTCAGGGGATATGCCTGGACGAGTATGATGTAGAGAGTTGTTAAAATCCCCGTTCGCATTGAAGCGAATTAAGCCATTAACGCAGGTTCTGGACAAGAACAGAAGATCTTCAGGTGAACGATTTTTGTTGAAGTCATCTCTGATTTCATAATATGCCTGATAACCTTCTGTTTGCAGCCTTGTCCAACGCAGCTTGTATGCTTCAGATAATTCAACCGGATTATTTTTGATTTCATTCCACAAATCAATTAACGGTACACAAATATCTCCACATACAGCATCAGGTGGATTTATAGCATAGAGCATTGATCCGCCGCCAATAAACGGCTCATAGTACCTATTGAATTTGTCGGGTAAAAATTCTTTTATTTTTGAGGATTGGCTGCGTTTGCTGCCGCTCCACTTAATAACTGGTTTGAACATTTCAGTCCTCCGTGGATGTTGTTTCAGTTTCAATCAAAATTTCATGAGGATCTACATTTAGATAGTCACATAAACGGATAAATGCAGCTGAAAGCGGAGATTTACCATTTATGTATTCATATATTGTAGGCTTGGATACTCCGGCTTTTGTAGCCAATTCGTTGATGGTTTTAATATCCAAATCAATCATCTTTTTGCGAAGCTCTTTTTCGTTGAGTATCAAATTTTTCATTCGGTGGCCTCGCTTTCAAACAGACTTAAACTGAGTTGGCCCAGCTGATCCTCATTTTCTTCGACATGATTCAAGCGATCGACTGCGATTTCACAGTAAGAATTATCAAGTTCAATACCAATGTATTTTCTTCCTGTCATTTTTGCGGCAACACATTCGCTTCCAGAGCCTGAAAAAGGAGTAAGCATAACATCCCCTTCTTTGGAAGCCAGTTTAATCATTCGCTTAAGAATTCTAATTGGCTTCTGTGTAGGGTGTTTGCCATACGCAAGCTCGCTCTTATCTTTGTTATTTGATATGTCCCATACAGTTCGCATTTGCTTTCCGGGGGTTTTCAGACCATCATAAGAAAAATCGCCACTTTTTGAATACTCATAATCAAAATAGTATTCTCGTTTCTTTCCGCCTTTATTGCACCACAAAATAGTTTCGTGGCTGGCGGTCAATCTTCTTCCTGCCAAATTCGGGAAAGCATTTCTTTTGTACCATACAACCTCATTGATGATCTCAATTCCGAGCATTTGGCAAATAAAATTGATAACACCAATATTATGATATGTACCAAAAATCCACATAGAGCCAGTAGGTTTAAGGATTCTCTTGGCTTCAGTAAGCCAAGCTTTAGTAAATGTCATGTAGGATTCAAATGTAAAATCATCCCACTCTTGCATGACCTTATTCCAGTTGCCGCCCATGCCTTGAAGCTCAACGCTATTGTCCCATTTCCATTCTCCACCTTTAGAAAGGTTATAAGGTGGATCTGCAATAATCAAATCAATGCATGAGTCAGGCAATTTCTTCATTTCAGATACGCACTCACCATTGATGATAGTGTTAATCGGTAATGTATTCATATACAATTCCTCCTTGCGTGATAAATATAGCATACCACGCAAGGGAAGTCAATATATTTTAACCAAAAGTAAAAATATTTTAACTCATATTATGAGTTGTCTACTATGAAAAAGAAACAAGAAGTTGTATAATTAGAGAAACAGATACAAAACTCAGAAAGGGATTGGAGAGAATATGGCACAAACTAAAGATAGATTATCGGAACGAATTACGATGGTATTAGTTGACACCTCAGCATTTACAGAGGCGAACAGTGATTTCATTGGACTGCATAGCGCATTGTTGCCATCATTCTTCGATGCTGCTACAGAGAAGGGGATTGTCCTGCTAACACATCCGATTCTCGACAAAGAGATCCAAAAGCACATCGAAGATTCCAGTATCTATAAAGAGTATCAAAAACTGGTTATACAGCTTGGGAAGTGCAAGGATGTTTTGGTTTTGGCAGAGTGTAATGATGCCGAACTTTTCAAAAAAATCACTTCATTTGATATAAAAGCCAAAACACACGAAACATTTGTGCGCAATTATTCCAAAGCTGTTCGTTTGGGTTATCCTGATCCAGCAATAATATTTGACAAATACTTTGCAGCCGAACCTCCTTTTTCTGCAACAGGAAAGAAAAAGAACGAGTTCCCCGATGCTTTCATTATTGAAGCAGCACAGCAGTATTTGACAGAGCATCCTAATGAAGTCCTTTTGGTAGTAAGCAGAGATGGCGATTGGGAAAAAGCATTTTCCAGCGTAGATAATGCGGTGATTTGTGGTTCTGTTTCGGATGCTGTCACTAAAATCAATAAAATCGAAAGTGTGTTAAGTGAGGAAATCATTGCTGAACTGTTTAAGTCGGCATACCAAGAAATGCTCGCAGATGTACAGTCTTCCGCTGAATGTGAGTGTTATGGCATATCCGATTATGAATTTGCAGAAGATTTTGAAGCTGATAGAATCGAAGTCACTTGTATTTCCGATATAATTGTGCCGTTAAAAATCACTCGATCTTCTTTGCTCATCAAGACCACGGCAACGATTTCTGTAGATGGACACGGCGTGGTGCTTGACGAGGATAGTTCCATTTGGGATAAGGAAGATGGTGCCTATATTTACTCGGTCTATGCGGATATGTCTGTTACAGACGGAGAAGCAGAAGTTGAATGTGAAATTGAATTAGAATTTGATTTCGATGATCCCGCCGAAACTGTTCAGGTTTCTCGTGTAAAACTTAACAACCGCTTTAATATTGAAGTCATTGGTGGCAGTATTGAATTGACTGCCATCGATCCTGAAGCTGATTATCAAGGTGATATGATGGAGGCGCCGGAAGAGTATTCTCAGCACTGACAAAAATCAGCCGAGCAGTTAATCACTGCCCGGCCGATCTGCTTTACCGTTATTCTTCCATGACTTCCAGCATTATCCTGGCACCCAGCTTAAAACCGTTCTGGAAAATCAGACAATCTGTTGTCATCTGGTGCTCACGAACGGCATCTGTATAACGAGAAAACATTTCTTTTTGCTCATCCGTCATGGTGGCTTGGAGCTTTTCTTCGTTTCGGCAGATCAGCTCCAGTAGTTTCTTGTACTCCTTACAGGAGGATGTGTCGTACTCAGTCGGCTCGATATTACCGTACCAGAATTCTTCAAGGATTCTCATACTGCATCCTCCCCATAGATCAGTTCTTTGAAGACGATTTCCTCTGCACGGTTACGGATGTTGTTCATGGCTCTGACCCATGCAAGCTGATCCTGCGCTTTCAGAGACTCGTTGATGCCCTCTTTCTCTGCCAGTTGCGTTACAAGCAGGTCGAGCTTGTTTCCAGCCTGAGTATCAATGTCAGCAAGATAGTTGAACAGCTTGCCGCTGAGAACCAGATCGGAGTAGATGATAGGACGATGTTCTCTGAGGTACTGCTGGTGCTTTCTGCCCCAGATACCGATGGTGTGTACTTCTTCCTCCGGGATGGCCAGACACGGCAGATAATAATCTCCGTGCAGTTCGTACCAAAGACCGTTGCTGTTATCGTAGATGAATTTTTCCATATTGCAAACCTCCATGTATTATTTGAAATAGATAGTACCGAGTGGCTTTGAGGTGAATCAGCCAGCGGAGGTTGCGTTGTAGCCGATGGCTACAAAATGGCTACAGAATTCGTAAAGACGCTACGGAAAGTGTGAAATATGTGGAATATGTGGATAAAAAGTGTACTTTTAGTGCGTATTATCACGAGAAATTAAGGTCTGGCGCTCGAGTGGGAATAAGTAGCTGATTTATGGTTATTTACTTATAAGAATATTGAGAATGTTAAGGAGGGGTTTATGGAGAATTTGCAAAGAATCGCGCTTTTAATTGATGCAGATAACACTCAGTTGGCAAAGTTGGAGGATGTTATACAGGAAATATCTACACATGGCCGTATCGTTGTAAAAAGAGCGTATGGTAATTGGAGAAAAGATACATTAAAAAACTGGGAAAATGAGCTGAAACGTTTAGCGATAAAAGCGGAGCAGCAGTTTGACTATGTTTCTGGTAAAAATACAACTGATATGGCGTTGGTAATCGATACAATGAATTTGCTGCATAAAGGTATTTATGATGCATTTGTTATCGTTGCCAGCGACAGTGATTATACCCCGTTGGCAATAAATTTGCATGAATCCGGAGTATATGTGATGGGTGTTGGTGAAAAGAAAACACCGGAAGCTTTTAGAAACAGTTGTGATGAATTTATTTTTCTGGAGAACCTTGGCGAAAATATAAAAGCAGCAAAGTCTAAAACTGAAAGCAGTGAAAAAGTAATAGAAATAGAAGAGGAATGTGTGGAAACTGCTACAGCCGATGCTACGAAAGAAGATATAAGTGTAATACATAATTTATTAAAAATAGCATCTGACAAGTACCAGGATGATGAAGGCTATGTAAATGTGAGTTCAGCCGGGCAGTTTATAAAAAGAGTAAAACCGGATTTTGATGTGCGAACTTTCGGGTTTATTAAATTGCCGAAGCTAATAGAAGCATTCCCCAGAAAATATGAAATAAAGAAGTATCCTGGAAAAGGTAAAGTTACGATTATCGCCTATAGATGCAAGTAATAAATACCGAGGTATTTGTGTACATTATTGATTTGTGTTAGACCTTTTAATATACTGAAGTCACCATAAAGAGTGTGCGAGGGACAGCCCCGTTGACCGCACAGCAACCTGCCGAAGGTAAGGTGCTAAAGGCTGAATGATGGGCTGACGTAACTGCTTAAAGGCCCATCATGTGATGGGTCTTTTCTTTATGAGTAAATCTTAGGGGGATTTTCTCATGGAAAAACTGGAAAAAATTCATGAAGGCAAGACCAGAGCCTTTCTGGTTTGCGACAAATCATTTTTGGAATTTGATGCGCCATTTGTGCAATGGTTACTCGAAGAAGGATTTAAGATTGGTTGGTGCAAAGGACACTACTCCAACTGTCCGTGGATGTATATCGATATCACACGTAAATTGTATGCGTATGGTATGCCGGGGATAGCCATTGTACCTGTGATTGGCGAGCATGCTATTACTTTAGATGAGTTTAAAACGATTTATGCGATCTATAAAAAGTATGAGGGCAAGGAACTTTTTACCTTTTATAAAGAACGGTTTGATTGTTATGAATAAAGGAAACAGCTCAAATCACCTTGAATCGGTGATTTGGAATTAAAGAATTGGCAAAACGTTTTTGATTAAAATAATGGACATATTTTTTCCGCTAAGCAGGCTGGAAGCTGGAAACAGATAAATTCAAGCTGAGCTTGAGTTTATCTGTTTTTTTCAAGGTAAACGTGTTGGAAGCATGGCTGCAGAAATGTTATGATTATATTGCAGAAGGGGTAGGGATGATGGATACCAAAACAGGTTTGAAAATCGCATTTCGCCGCAAATCTTTGGGAATGACTCAGGAGCAGCTTGCCGAAAAGCTGGGGGTAAGCTTTCAGGCGGTCAGCAACTGGGAACGCGGCGAAACTTCGCCGGAGCTTGATCGTCTGGCAGAAATTGCCAGGGCACTGCAAACAACAGTGCCGGGACTTTTTGCTGACGATGTTCTGCTAGACGGCGGCGAAAAGTTGTTTGATGAGGGGCGCATGTTTACTTATATCAAAAGTTTTGCCAATAGCCGCAAAATGCCGGAAACTCTGCGTGCGCTTTCCTTTGCTAAAGAAAAACATGCGGGGCAGTATCGCAAGGGGGATGGAAGCGTTCCGTATATAGTTCATCCTCTCAATATGGCCTGTCATGCTTTGGCAATGGGGATATATGACGACGCTGTCATTGCGGCTGCGCTGCTTCACGACGTCTGCGAAGATTGTGATATAGCGCCGGATAAACTGCCGGTAAGTGAAACTGTTCGCCGGGCAGTAAGCCTGCTGACGTTTGCTGTGAAGGATGGAGAAACAAAAGCCCAGGCCAGGAGCCGTTACTTTTGCGCGATCATTGAAAATCGTGAGGCTGTTATTGTGAAATTGCTGGATCGCTGTAATAATGTTTCTTTTATGGCGCACGGCTTTTCGCCGTCTAAACTGGGTGAGTATATCGAAGAGACCAGAAAGTTTATTTTACCGTTACTTACAGAAACAAGAAGGCGGTATCCGGAGTTTTACGATGCCTGTTTTCTGCTAAAGTATCAGATCTGCTGTGTCATAAATTCTCTTGAAGCTGTTCTGTCGATGACAAAAAACAGAACGGAAGTTTAATAAGCTGGGAGGCAGATAAGCTATGAACGCAGAATATTACGGTTGGTTAGGCGCTAAAGGTTATGATACTGTTATCAAAATAGAAGATTACGACGCGTATGTGTACAGGACAGTTGAACAGAAATTCGTTAAAAACAACGACTTTCTGAAAGCGAAATGGGACCCTGGCAGTGAGTTTGAAGCTATTACTAAAAAAGAAGCAGATAAGATTATCGATAGGATTAAAAGGGGCTTAAAAAATAACTATAGTATAAACATCTAGGAGGCAGTAAATATGAAGACCTTATAGAACAATATGTGGAAAAATTTGATGAAGGTTTTCCTACTTTCATGGCACCAGGTGGGGAAGAGGAGCATATGAAAATTATTAAAAATTGTTTAAAGACTGGTAAGTCATACGATCCGTACACAGATCCTGATTTTGATCCTTATGCTGACTATTAATAAAAATTACCGAAAAGAAAGTGAAACTTTATGAGAAAATTAACAGCATTGTTTAGTGTAATTGTTTTGATGGTGGGCATTCTGGCCTTACCAATTACAAGTTATGCTTATTGGAATCATGGTAAAGTGCGTATAGTATCTCGGGGAGAGGATTTAAAAGTTAGGATTGTTGAGCGTGGCGAGGATTTTACTATTAGATGGGTAGATCGTAATCCTGGCGTTGGTGAGTGGGAGGAAGTTCCTAGACTTGAAGATTTTACCATTCGTTTTGTTGAGTGTGGTGAAGATGTAAAGGTAAGATTTGTTTACCATTGAGGAGCAGATTTGCATATGGATGGAGGAAAGCTATCGCCTTGTGTTAAAGTGAATTAGCAGCTAAAAAATGCTATAATATTAGGGCCAAAATCAAAAAGAGCTTCTGCTAAAAACAGAAGCTCTTTTTGATTATAAAACCTTACTCAACAAATTCAACACGTTTTTGTGGGTGATTTTTTCAATGGTACTGTCGCTGTAGTTTTTGCTTTGCAGGTATTCTATCAGCGGTTTGTAATCCTGTACGCCATGGATATTATAAGGCGGGTGACTGATACCGTCGAAGTCGCTGCCGAAACCGACGTGGTCGTCATTGCCCAAAAGGTTCAGCATATAGTCGATATGGCGGTACACACTGTCGATGCAGGCATTGTTATAATCTTCTTCCAGGAACTGTCCGGCAAAGGTGATACCGATCAGGCCGTCATTGGCATTGATGGCTTTGATCTGTTCGTCATTGAGATTACGGGGATGGCTGCAAAGTGTTTTGGCATTGGAATGGGTAGCAATGATTGGCTTGGTAGAAGTTTCGATAACATCCCAGAAGCCCGCTGTAGCAATATGGGAAACGTCTACCAGCATGCCCAGACGGTTCATTTCTGCAACTACCTGACGGCCAAAGGTGGTCAGACCGCCGCCGCTGCATTCTTCGTTGACGCCGTCGGCAATGTCGTTGCGGTTGCTCCAGGTCAGCGTCATAGCGCGCACGCCAAGCTCATAGAGCATGCGCAGAGCTTCCAGACTGCCGTCGATAGCGCCGCCTTCTTCGATAGCCAGCAGAGTTGCTGCTTTGTGGTTGAGCACGTCGGCAGCATCGGCTTTAGTTAAAACGGGAAGCACGTCGATGCCTTTCTCCTGCAGTGTTTTAAGCTCCTGCTTATATTTGTCGAGGAGGGAAAGCGTATAACGCAGTCCGCCGTAGTAACGGAATTCGTGGGTCGGGACAAAAATAGCGCAAAACTGCAGACCGCCGCCCAGCTCTATCTGACGTTTAATGTCGAAGTGCTGATCGTTGTCATACAGGGAAGTGCCTTTTTTGTAAAGCTCGGTAAGTGTGTCGCAGTGACAGTCGCAGATGAACATGATTTACACATCCTTTCTAAAATAAGAATAGCCGCCCGCAGGCAGCTATTCTGTTTTATCAAAATTTCAATTACCCTCTGTAATAGTAGAAGAAGGTCATACCGATATTAACAAGCATTGCGCCGGCCATTGGTATAGCGGTACGTTTTACCAGGTCGAACGGAGAAACGCCGCCCATGCCGGAGGATACAACGATAACTGCTGTGATCGGCGAACAGTTACGGGCAATAGAAGCCGCAAAATGCATCGGCAGGAGCATCAGTACCGGATGCAGTCCTGTATGGGCTGCAACAGCAGGTGTCAGAGCCGCAAAGGCAAAGAACGGAGCGTTGCCGCTGCCCATAACGATAGCGGAGAAGGTGATGATAGCGACCATAACGAGCATCATAGCCATCGGGCCAAAGCCAAAGCCCTGACTGCCGGAGATCAGCGCATTGATAGTACCCATGGACAGAAGGCCCTGAGCAAAAGTCTGACCAGCTACGATCAAGGTGATAACGTTAGCCATCTGCATTCCTAAACCGTCAAAGAAGGTCTGGATGTCGCCGAGAACTTTTTTGCCGTCATGCCAGCGCATGTATTCGCAGCAGGCGCCAATAAAAAGTCCAATGAACATAGCCATAACGATGTTCATTTTGATTGAGGTGATCCACAGAGGGCTGAAGGAGAGGATCAAAGCCAGCGGAATAACCGGCAGGACCGCATACCAGAGCGGTGCGCTGTCAGCCGGATCATCTTCAGCAGGTTTTTCAACTTCCATCGGCTGGACGACATGTCCGTCGCGTTTATCCATATATTTTTGAGTGAAATAGTGCAGTGTGCCGACAACAACGAAAGCAACCAAAACGATCGGTACCTGGTAGTCAGTCCAGTAAACTACCGGGTTCAAGCCGGCGGTTTCAGCAGAAAGGATGGTACCGGTATCACTGGGGCTCCAGTCGAAGCAGAGCGTAGTAGCAACAGCAGCCGTAGCAGACAGACGGCTGACACCAAGTCCGATCAGGATCGGGAACATGGTGACCATCAGCAGCATAGCCAGACCAGATGCACTGTTGATGCACAGACCGATCAGCATACCGACAACCCAGGTGCCGGATAAAACGATATAAGGTGATTTTAAAGCCAGTAAAGGACGGATAGTCAGACGAACTAAAGAACGGGAAGCGCCGATTTTGTCCATATAGCGGGCAAAAGCGCCAACTGCCATAATGTTCATACCGAGCTTGCCGGCATTAGAACTCATGGTAGCGCGAATAAATTCAAAAGCATCAAAGAAAGTAGAGCCTGTAGCGGCTTTGGCCGGTAAGATAGTACCGTAACCGAAAATTGCGGCAATATACATTAAGATCATACCGCCTAAGAATAAGACCGGTTGAGGTTTGTACTTTTTGTAGATCAGAAAGCCGACCCAAAAAGTAACAAGAGCAGAGATTACTAAACCCATTGGTGCAACACCCTTTCTTCATATATAATGTCTTTCAATGACTAAAGTATAGCATTCTAATATCTCATAAAGCAAGAGCAGCAGCAACAAAGGGTAACAAATTTACAGAAAATTTTATTAAAATAAAAACGCTGTAACATTTTTGTACTGATTTCCAGAACATAAAAGGACGTTCTTCCTTAGAAGAACGTCCTTTGGACTAACAGTAATTATTTATCTTTGGACACCGGCTTCAGCTGCAACTGCATGCTGTACATAAATAGACTGTACTGCGGCATTGCGGCCGATACCCTGCAGGTGACCTACAGTTTTAACGCCCATTTTTTCGATCATGGATTTCCAGGAATCTTCTTCATCGCCGTACATATCGTTGTTGGCATGGTCGCCTGCAACGATCATCAGCGGGAACATATGCACAGTTTTGTAACCGCGTGCTTTGATTTGTTCCAGAACTTCGTCCACGTTAGGAGTATCCACTTCTTCAACAGTGCCAACTACTACCGGTAAACCCATTTTATCAAAGGTTTCCTGCAGCATTTTGTAGGTATTGCCAAAGGATTGGTTGTTATCACGGGGAGAACCGTGCCCCATCAAGACAATGCCTTCACCTTTGCCAAGAGTCGGGAATTGAGTCGCAACAGCGGAAGCAGCGATAGCGAAATCGTTTTTACCAACCATCAGAGGATCGCTGACAACGATGCGGTCAAAATCACCTTTGAATTTATCAACGGTGGTCAGGACTTTATGTTCATATTCTTCGCCGTGCAGCAAATGAGTCGGTTGTACGAGAATGTCTTTATAACCGGCTTTTTTCAGTTCTTCTAGAGTTGTAGGTAAATCGTTGACTTTGATGCCTTTATTTTTTTCCAAGCGTTCCATAATGATGTAGGAAGTAAAAGCACGTTTAAAATCACGGTTCGGGAAAGCTTTGGCAACAGCTTCTTCGATACCGCCGATATCTTTCGTACGGGTGTCGTCAAAGGTCGAACCGAAGCTGACTACTACGACAGCCTTATCGTTTTTCGGTGCTTTAGCAGCGGCAGAAGCGCCCATAGTTCCCAGTGCAAAAACCATCATTGAAGCCATAACTAACATTGAAAGCAGTTTTTTCATAAATTATTCCTCTTTCCTCTGATTATTTTCTGAATAGGTAATAAAAAAACCATCCATAAATATTAGGGATGGTGATAAAACATGGTTAGACCCATGATCTTTCCCCGTCCTTCGCAGGTCACTAAGATCGCGATGCAGGTAGTTCTTCTGGCTTGACTTCATGGCTCGGCCTTCCTTCCCGGAATATTCCAGTGGTTCTATAGGCGTTGCTCCATCTTACAGCGGCGGGACCGCGCCGGCTTTTAACCGGTCTTCTCTGTTATTCCTGACGGAACCTGCATTACCGTATTCAGTTTGATATACTAAATTATAACATCTTTGAATAGAGTGTCAAGCAAATTAGGAAAAAATATCATTAAGATACAGAGGTATACAAGAATAAACACCCTTTAATTATTTAAAGGGTGTTTAGAAATTTGCAGAGTTATTTTTTTGCAGCTTTATCAAGATCCTGAACGAAAGCATTGGCCATTCGCTGCCACATATTTGTTGTATCACTGTCTGCTGTACGGCTGCGTGTATCGCGCAGACTGAAAATTATTTTTCCTGTAGCAGGGTCAAAAAGATGAAAAGCTACATCAACGTAGCCGTCATATACAGTGCTGGCCGGAACATATTCATAAACAGTTCGTTCTGCGTCCCGTTCGATCCAGTTTCCTTTATTGTCTTTGACCTTTTCTTTGTAATATCTGGTACGCGGTTCTTCGTGAGCGGGGATGACCCGTCTGTTGTAACCAAATTTATGGGCGATTATTTTCAGATCAGCGGTTGGAGCAGGCGCTATTTTGGTCGATATATCTGTATAAGTGCCGCTTAAAGCATCTTTGGTCAGTTGGGAAGCATCTTCTTTGGTAATTGAAAGATTTGATTCGATGCTTGTATCAAAAACATAATCTTTTTTAGTTAAAGCTTTTTGTAAAGCACTTATTATTTTTTCGGTCGCCATATCGTCAACAGTAAAATTGCTGCCGACAGGATCGACTACACTTATGGAAACCAAATTGATGCGGTGAAGTTTATTAAAATCGTAATTGGGATTCGTCCATTTCGTTTTGTCTGCATGAGCGGCTAGCGGCAATGCCAGCATTGCGATGGCAACAGTAAGCAAAAGAAGTAATTTTTTCATCATTGTTAAAACAGCTCCTTTGAATTGTTAAGAGTTTTTGATCAGTTTTTTTATCCCGGTAAAGGTTTCGGGGCTGATAACATGTTCGATCCGGCAGGCATCTTTTTCAGCTGTTTCTTCGGATACGCCAAGATTTTCGCATAAAAAGCGCGTCAACAGCAGATGTCTTTCCAAAACAGCGTTTGCTTTAGCGAGCCCTGTTTCAGTCAGAATGATGTTGCCGTCCGCTTCCATCAGAATGTAATTTTCGCGTTTTAAAATACTCATAGCCCTGCTGACGCTGGCTTTGGTAAAATTCATATGCGTTGCAATGTCGATAGAACGGACACTGCCGTTTTGCTGCTGCAGCATCAGAATGGTTTCCAAATAGTTTTCTCCAGATTCTTGCAAAATCATAACAAGTCCTCCGTTGGCAATAGTGCCGTTTGATTGATCGTGTAATAAAACACAGCCGGTGAAAATTAGTGAGCAGTAAGAATATTCCGGCAAATATTATCAGTACTATTTTAACATTATAAAAAGGTCTGGGCAAGTATAGTTAGAGCAGGATAAAAAACGCCTGAAGTTTTGACTTCAGGCATAGAAAAAGTAGCGGTCAAGAACGTTCGTAAACGCGTTTTGTCAGGGTTAATGTTTTCTCTAAAACAGAAGCAAATAACCCGGATGTTAATGCTGTGAAAATCATTCCAGGAAGAGCTGCTGCCAACAGAGGGTAGACTGCCTTACCAATAAAAAGACTGAGTGCAAGACGTGCTGCGGAGGAAGCGACAGGTCCTGATAACAGGTAGAAGATTTTGGTTTTTCCTAAAACTGCATATAATAAGGCAACGACTATTCGAAAAAGCATTGCAATAAGGACGTTGAAAATAGTTTGCGTACCCAGGAGTAAACCGCCGGCAGAGGCCAGAATACCTGCAAGCAGATATTTTTTGATGCCAAAAACACCGCAGATCGCTACAGCAATAGGAGCGGAGAGTTGAAATTCACTTCCTGGAATAAAGCTGGGAAGCTTAAAAGCCCCGCTGACGGCGATAAATGCTGCCAATAAGGCAATTTCACTGATTTCACGAATTTTAAAAGTAGACATAAAGATCACCTTAATTATGGTTAACTATAAACTGAAATTAAGTTTACGATAATAGTATATAAAACTTGATGGTGGTATGTCAACCATAAGAATGGTAAAAGTTAACGCAATAAAAGTATGACGGCAGGTAAAGTTTCGTGTACAATAAAGTTGTAGAGAAGGGAGCGGCGTAAATGTTGGATTTTATTAAGGAAAAACAGGACGTTTGGCAGATTTTGCAGCTGACTGACAAGCCTGTTGTTTTATATGGAATGGGTAACGGTGCCGACCAGATTATTGACTTGTGTGACAGGATGCAAATAAAGGTCGCCGGTATTTTTGCCAGTGATGAATTTGTTCGCGGGCAGGTTTTTCGTGGTCATATGGTCGAGACTTATACCGCAGTTAAAGATCGGCTGGGTGATTTTCTGATTGTTATTGCCTTTGCCTCAGAGTCGCCTGCAGTTTTAAACCGCTTTCAGGAGCTGAGCACAATGCATGAAACAGTAGCGCCGCATTTGCCGCTGTTTCCCGGAGATGAAACAGTTTCGTTTGACTGGCTGCAGCAGCATCAGCAGGAATTGCAGCAGGTATATGACAATTTGGCTGATGATTGGTCCCGAGACGTGTTTGCAGCATCACTGAATTATAAGCTGAGCGGTAAACTGCATTATTTATGGCAAAGTGAGACGGGGCGGCTAAAAGATCTGCAGAGTATTTTCAGTTGGAGCGAAGAAGAAACGTATGCTGATCTAGGTGCCTATAATGGTGATACGATCAGGGAATTTTTACAGCTGACTAATAATAAATATAATCGGATTTTTGCGGCAGAGCCGGATAGGCGTAATTATAAAAAATTATCTGCTTATGTAGAGGCAAGTGGTTTGTCCGATATCAAAATTTTTGAAAGAGCCATTTGGAAAGAAACGGCAGAACTGTCTTTTTCTGACAGCGGCGGCCGTCAGTCAACGTTGCTGACAGGCCAGCGTCACATAGTGCAGGCTGTCGATATTGATACACTGCTTGAAGATGAGCGTGTAACTTACATCAAAATGGATGTGGAAGGCGCTGAGATGGAGGCTTTGAAAGGGGGAAAGGAGCAGATAAAACGTAATAAACCTAAATTATTTATTGCCGCTTATCATCACGATGCGGATATTTTCCTGCTGCCATTGTTTATGTGGCAGTTAGTGCCTGAATATAAGGTTTATCTGCGTAAACATCCGTATGTGCCGGCGTGGGAACTAAATTTTTTAGCAGCCGTATAATTGCGGGACACAAAAAATCCCATAGGGCCAAAAGTGTCGTATTGTCGATTGACAATGGAATGTTTTTTAAATAAGGCGTAAATGTGACATAAATTTTAATTTTTTGTAAAACTTTTTTTCTAATGTAAGCAGGAATTTTACAAAGCCGGGCGAACTTTAAGGGTAGTATGACAACACAAAGGAGTGGATGTTTAATGAAAAAAGCAAAATGGTTGTGCACTGCAGCAGCAGTTCTGGCATTATCAGTAGCAGTTGCCGGCTGCGGCGGCAGCGACGATAAGAAAGCTGCAGATTCTAAAGGTGGTCCTAAAGGCGACGTTATGGTTTATACCTCTATTTATCCTGATATCATCGATAAAATGTGTAAACCTAATGTAGCTAAAGCATTCCCTGATATGAAAGTTACCTGGTTCCAGGGCGGTACTGAAAAAGTAATCACTAAAATTACCGGCGAGATCAAAGCCAACAAAATCGGTACTGACGTTCTGATGGTTGCTGATCCTTCCTACTACCTGACTTTGCAGGATCAAGGTTTGCTGCTTGATTATGTTTCCCCGAACCTGAAAGATGTCATCACTGATAAAGACAAGAACGGTGCTTGGTCCTCTGTTCGTGTCTGCAACATGATCATTGCTTATAACTCTGATAAACTGAAACCCGAAGATGCTCCGAAATCCTGGAAAGATCTGACCGATCCGAAATGGAAAGGCAAAATCGCTATGCCGAACCCAATGCTTTCCGGTACTGCTTATGTAGCGGTTGGCGCTTTGGCCGATAAATATGGCTGGGAATATTTCGACCAATTGAAAGCTAATGATATTCGCGTTGAAGAAGGCAACTCTGCTATTCAGAACAAATTGCTGACCGGCGAATATGCTGCTGCAATGATTTTGGAAGAAAACGTCCTCAAATTGGCTAATACTAAAAATGAGCCTTTGAAAGTTTCCTATCCTGAAGACGGCGTTATCATCATCCCGTCTCCGATCGCTATTTTTAAAGCAACCAAAAACCCCGAAGGTGCTAAAGCTCTGGTTGACTGGTGGTTGTCTAAAGATGGTCAGCAGGCAGTTGTTCAAGGCTGGATGCACTCTGTACGCGGTGACGTAGAGCCGCCTAAAGGCGCTCCTGCTCTGAAAACTTTCTCTGATAAAGCTATTAAAGTAAACTGGGAAAAACTTTCCAAAGAAAATGCTCAAATCAAAGAGGCTTTCCGCGTAAGAGTTATGGAATAGTTCTTATTAAAATTTGTTGAGTAACAATTTTTAAGGGATCAGGGGTCGTTTTTGACGATCCCTGTTTTCCAATTTCTTTGCAGGAAAATCCTGTAAATGATTTTTCACCGGTCTCAAAGCCGGGGAAAGGAGCCATAGTGGGGTCTTTACCTAGATTTAATAGTAAATTCATAGTTATTGCTGTTTCCGTTATTTTATTATTATATTTTGTGGTTTTCCCGATGGGAATACTGCTTTATGACAGTATTATGGTTAATGGAGCCATCAATTTCGGCAATTATGCTGATGTTTACAGTCAGGATGTTAACTGGCGTGCTTTGTCCAATACTGTGCAGTTATCGCTTTTAGTTATGGTAGCCAGTGTTATTATTACGTTCCCGCTGGCCTGGCTTGTTGGCCGCACCGATATGCCCGGTAAAAAAACATACCGGACTTTACTGGTTGCCAGCTATATGATCCCTCCTTATGTTGGTGCGATTGCCTGGGTACAGCTTTTAAATCCTAGCGTCGGTTATTTGAATTCGATTTTTAAGTGGATTCTGCAACTGCAGCAATCTCCATTTGATATTTATACTATGGGCGGTCTGGCTTGGGTATTGACCCTGTTTTATTCGCCTTTTGCTTTTATTACCATTTCCCGGGCAATGGAAAAAATGGATCCGACGCTCGAAGAAGCGGCACGTGTTTCCGGAGCTTCCCCTCTGCGTACCCTGGTCGATGTTACTTTGCCTTTGATGGCACCAAGTATTTTAGCAGGCGGTCTGTTGGTTTTCATTGCTGCCGGTTCCTGCTTCGGTATTCCTGCCATTGTTGGTATGCCTGGTAATATCGAGGTTATGACTACCCGTATCGTCACCTATATTTACATGGGTAATGATGAGGGTATCCGTGATGCCACGGCTTTAGCAGCATCTTTGATGTTCCTTGCCAACTTCTTACTGTTCTTTATGACCTGGATGCTGGGCCGCAAGGATTATACAACGATCAGCGGTAAGAGTACCCGTCCTAATATCGTAGAGCTTGGCAAATGGAAATGGCCTGCTTTCTGTGGTGTAGGTCTATATGCGTTTATTGCAGTAATTTTACCATTAGGTTCTATATTGCTGACATCACTTTTAAAGAGTATGTCGCGCGGAGTTACCTGGTCGAATATCGGCTTTGATGCATGGGAGCCTGTTATTACCAGCAGTCAGTATATGGAGAGTATCTGGAATTCGGTCGTGTATGGCGTAATCGCCGCCACTATTGGTACGATACTTTCAGTGTTCATTGCTTATCTGGCCGTTAAAACAAAAGTCAAAGGACGTAGCTTCCCGGATCTGCTGACCGTTATCGGCGGTTCTACTCCGAGTATCGTTATCGCCCTGGCTCTGGTTATCACCTTCTCCGGTAATTTTGGTCTCAATCTTTATTCGTCGATGTGGATTCTGGTCGTCAGCTATCTGGTCAAATATATGACCATGTCTGTGCGGACAATAGCGGCTTCCCTGAGTCAGGTGCACGTTTCTCTTGAAGAAGCAGCATTAAATTCAGGTGCCAGCTGGATCAGAACCTGTAAAGATATTATTATGCCGTTGATCGCTCCGTCCATCATCGCCGGTTGGTTCCTGATCTTTATGCCGTCTTTCTACGAGCTGACGATGTCGCTCCTTCTGTACGGTGCAGAAACTAAAACTATCGGTGTTTTGCTGTACGAGTTGCAAACTTATGCAGATACACAAAATGCTTCTGTATTATCAGTAATCATTTTGACTATCGTTTTGGTTGGTAACCTGATCCTTAACAAACTGACCAAAGGCAATGTGGGAATTTAAAGAAGGAGTGGAATAAATTGGCACAAGTACGTATTGAACATGTATTTAAACGTTTCGGGCCTGTAACGGCTGTTAATGATTTCAACCTGACGGTTGAAGACGGCGAATTCGTTTCTATCCTCGGTCCTTCCGGCTGTGGTAAAACAACTTCCCTGAGAATGATCGCAGGCTTTGAAAAAGCTACAGAAGGCGAGATCTATATCGGTGACCACTGCGTCAGTTCTTCGTCGCAGAATAAATTTGTTCCTCCGGAAAATCGCGATATCGGTATGGTATTCCAGTCATATGCAGTTTGGCCGCATATGACGGTTGTTGAAAATGTGGCTTATCCGCTGAAGATCCAAAAGGTTCCCAAAGAGGAACGTTTGAAAAGAGTAAATGAAATGCTGGAGCTCGTGCATTTAGGCGAATATGGCCACCGTTATCCGCATCAGCTGTCCGGCGGTCAGCAGCAGCGTGTCGCTTTGGCTCGTGCTTTGGTTGCGCAGCCAGGTTTGCTGCTGTTAGACGAACCGTTATCCAATCTGGATGCTAAACTGCGTGAAAGCATGCGTTTTGAAATCCTGTCGATTCAAAAAGCACTTGGTATTACCGTTGTTTATGTAACCCATGATCAGGGTGAAGCCATGGCAATGAGCGACCGCGTAGTTGTTATGAGTAAAGGCGTAGTGCAGCAGATCGGTGCTCCGCATGAAATTTATACCAATCCTGCCAACAAAATGGTTGCTGATTTTATCGGGTTGGTCAATTTTATGCAGGGTGAAGTATCGGATGACAGAGTATACCTGCAAGGTACTACAGCTTCTTTCCCCAATACTTCGGGTGTTTCCGGCAGTGCTACCATCGCTGTACGTCCTGAGAATATTACGATGAGCCGCGGCGGTGGTATGCTTGAAGGGACATTGACGCATCGCTTCTATTTAGGTGATGCTGTTGATTACCGTGTTACCGTCGGTGATCATGATGTACGCGTTATCGTCAAAGGGGCAGACTTGAAAGAATTTGCCGACGGAGAAAAGGTATATCTTGATTTTGAAAAAGTAATGATCTTTGACCGCGAATAATTAAAAAGCTGTTTATATGAAAAAAGAAACCCTCGGATGTTTTCATCCGAGGGTTTTATTTTTAATTTAGCGGGCTTTTACTGAACTGTGCCATATAAAGCTTGTAATATTCTCCCTGCAAAGCCATCAGATCGTCATGAGAACCATGTTCGCTGATACCGTTGGGGGTGAGGACAACGATACGGTCGGCATGACGGATCGTTGCCAGGCGATGGGCTACGATCAGGGTAGTGCGGTTACGTGACAGCTGCATCAGTGATTCCTGGATAAGGTTTTCCGTTTCATTATCCAGGGAAGAAGTCGCTTCGTCTAAAATCAGGATGGGCGGATTTTTGAGAAAAACACGGGCAATGGCAATCCTCTGTTTTTGGCCTCCGGACAATTTAACACCGCGTTCACCAAGCTGGCTGTCATAACCATCCGGCAGCTGATTGATAAAAGCATCAGCTTCGGCCAATCTGGCAGCGGTGATGATTTCTTCCATACTGGCATGAGGGTTGCCGTAAGCGATATTTTCACGTACAGAGTCAGAGAAAAGGAAGATATCCTGCTGAACTATGCCGATATTACGGCGCAGTGATTTTAAGGTCACATTGCGGATATCCATTCCGTCAATGGTTATAACGCCCTGCTGAAGTTCATAGAAACGCGGCAGCAGATTGCAGATCGTGCTTTTACCAACACCTGTAGTGCCGACAAAAGCGATAACTTCACCGGCAGCGATATCAAAATCAAAATTTTGAATAACAGGTTTGCCGGGATCGTAGCCAAAGCTGACATTTTTAAAGGAAATAGAGCCTTTTAAAGTACCACAGTCGAATGCGCCGGGCAGATCTGTATTTTCAGAAGGGGTATCCATCAGCTGGCAAAAGCGCTGGTAACCGGCTATACCTTTCTGATAGGATTCTGCTAGTGCGGTCAGGCGCAGGATGGGGCGGATAAAGATTGATACATACAGTAAAAAGGCGACCAGATCGCTGATCTGCATTTTACCATATGCGATCATGGCGCCGCCTACGACAATGATAACAAGATTAGTGACATTGGAAAACAATACAGCGTTGCTGTTCAGGCGTGATAAAAGGTCGAACGATGTTTTACGTGCCTGTAAAAGAGCCTGTCCGTTTTTATCAAGGCGTTTTTCTTCCCATTCTTCATTGTTGAAGGATTTAACTAGGCGTATGGCATTCAGACTTTCATTTGTCTGTGCTGTAAGATTACCGACCTGTTCGCGGATCATACGCCCTGATTGTTTCAGTGCATGATTGGTAGCAACTGATTCATAAGCTTTTCCTAACAGCAGCAGATTGACCAGTAACGCTAAAGGCCAGTTAAGATAAATAAGTATTCCCAGAGTACCAAGCATTGTTATAGTACAGACCAGCAGGTAATTAGGACCAAGAAAAACAAGCTCACGGATCTCGGCAATATCGCTGACAATACGGGAAATCAGCTGGCCGATACGGATGTTGTCAAAATAACGGAAAGACATTGATTGGACATGCTGAAAAAGGTCACTGCGCATATCCTGTTCTATTTTTGCACCCATTAGGCGGCCGTGTCTTGAGACTTGATAACTGATTATAAAATTAAGCAGGTATAAAAAAAGCAAGACGATTGTAGCCTGCCCTAAGAGGAAAAGATTGCCTTCGGGCAGTACATCGCCCAGTATATAGCGCATAAAGAGCGGAAAACATAAATCAAGGGCGGATGTGATAACGGATCCGAGCAAAGCAAAAAACAATGTTTTCCGGTAAGGGCGGTAGTATTTTAATAAACGTTCTGGCATATGGCAGACCTCGCAGATAAATGTACCTACTGCTGCTGCAGCCGGTAGAAATATAAAAATGACGAATAAAAATCAACTATAATCAATTATAACACATTGAACTATAACAGCAGAGGCTATTTTGAGTATTTGTAAAGTAATTTGTTAATGTGATTTGAAGTGTATTGAAAAAGTTAGCTTAAGCTAACTCGAGAAAAATAAAAAACTGTGCGTGAGAGCTGTTAAGCACAGTATCGAGTGAGCGTTAAGTTGATAAGTGTAAAAGTTTGGAAGCGGGCAACCCCAAACAGTTAGCTTAAGCTAACGTATAAATTATACTTAAAAAAAGCACTGATGTCAATAATTAAGTTCAAATTAGCAGCTGTATGGGAATTTTGATCAATGATAGTGATTTTTCGCGGTAATGCGTACCCTTGTGGTATAATTAATTTATTACCATAAAAGGCGGTCGAACTATGAAAGTAATTCTGGTAACAGTGCTGTCAATTGTGTTTCTCTGCAGCGGTTGTAGCAGTAACATCAAAGAAGAACAGAAAAGTATCAAGATCTGCAGCAGCCTGAATGAAACAATGACAGATATTTTAGCGGAAGATTTTGCCAAACAGCAGAATGTGAAAGTTGAAGTCAGACATTTGCCGGCAGGGAATTTGGATGAACGGCTTAATTTTCTGAGAGAGGGAAAATTCGATGTCTGGCTTGGCGGTACGCCTGAAGAATATTATCTGGCAGGAGAGCAGAAAATGCTGCGCAGCTACAGACCGAGGGAGGCCTATAAAGTACCTGCTGAAATGCGTGAGAATCAGTGGCGCTGGACAGGTCTTTATGTCGATTATATAGGATTTTTGACTAATCGTGACCGACTGCGCGAGTTGGGGCTTTATGCTCCTGAGACATGGGATGAATTGCTGAAACCGGAGCTTTGGGAAGAAACAGCGCTGGCTGATTTTAAAAACGGCGGTCGGAGTTATGGCATGATAACTTCTATCTGGCAGCTGCGCGGCGAAGCTAAAGCTATGGAGTATGCGGCTTCTTTTAACAGCCAGCTGCCTTTATATACGGCCAGTGAATGGGAGGCTATTGAAGCGGTTCGCAGCGGCAGAAAAACGATCGCGGTAGTTTCACTTTCCACAGCATTGCAGCTGGAAAGGCAAAATCGCGATCTATTCGCAACTTTAGTCAAAGACGGTAATAAAAACTGTATTACCGGTGCTGCTATTCTCCAAGGGGCAAATTTAGCAGAAGCACAGTCTTTTATGGACTATTTGCTGTCAGAACATTCAAAAGATTTACTAGCCTCTAAGGGTTATCCGCTTTTGTGGCGTGTCAGTGATTATGCCCATGATGACGGGCGGAAAATGATGATTGGTGATTTAGAACTGGCGGTTGATGACCTTAGCTGGACTGCGGGTCAGAAAAGCGTTATTATCCAGCAATGGCTGAATGCTCAGTAAGATAAAAACATTGACGATAACATTGAATCGGTTATAATTAAGATATAGTAAGCAGGCAAATTTTGATAAAGACCTGCAGTGATGAGAGGATGACTTATATGAAAAAATTAGTAATGCTGGTAACTGTAGTTTTAACAGTGGCAATGGCCGCGGTATGTTTTGCTGCCGGAGACGGTAATGATTTAAATAAACAGCAGAAAATAGTTGATAAGTTTGTAGCGGCATTGACTGTTGCGGACGACAGCGGTTATGCAGGTGCTGCAGCGGGTTTTAGCCCCGAACTGAAGCAAAAAATGGATATAAAAGCTTTTGCTGCTTTGCAAAAGCAGGTCAAAGATACTTTAGGGACAATGAAGGAAATGAAGTTTGTTGCTTATGAGCGTTTTGATCAGGGTGACCGGTTGACTTATCTGGGAAGCTACAGTAAACAGCAACTGGTACGTGTGATTTATGGCTTTAATAAAGAGGGCAAGCTGACGGAGTTTATTTTTGCTCCGGTAGAAGTTCAAAAACAAGAACAAAAATAATCAAAAATAAAACGTCATAACCTTAAGGTTATGACGTTTTTGTTTTTCACTTTATTTTTTCGCAGCAGCAACTGCGCTAAAAGCTATTTCAGCTGCCTGCAATGTTTTTTCGATATCTTCAGGCGTATGGGCCAGGGATAAGAAATTGGTCTCAAATTGAGATGGAGGAAGATAAATGCCCTGTTCCAGCATACTATGGAAATAAATGCGGAATGCATCTAAATCGCTTGTGCAGGCGCTGTCATAGTCATAAACTTCCTGATCAGTAAAGAAAACAGTAAACATAGAACCAAGACGGTGCACCTGTACAGGCACTCCTGCCTTGGCAGCGGCTTTAGCAAGGCCTCCGGTCAGGATGGCTGTCATGCTTTCCAGCTGGCTGCAGACATTGTGTCCGCGCATGTAGGTAAGGTTGGCGATACCGGCTGCCATAGCCAGAGGGTTGCCGCTCAAAGTGCCGGCCTGATACATGGGGCCAACAGGAGCAACCTGTTCCATGATCTGGCGTTTACCGCCGTAAGCGGCTACCGGCAGCCCGCCGCCGATAACTTTGCCCAGACAGGTGATATCAGGATCAATGCCGTAGAGGCCCTGAGAAGATTTTTCACTGCTGCGGAAGCCAGACATGACTTCATCACAGATAAGCAGTGTTCCATATTTTTTTGTGATGGAGCGAATGAATTCCAGATAGCCGTCCTGCGGTAATACCAGTCCCATGTTGCCGGGAGTTGGCTCCATGATAACGGCGGCAATATCGCTGCCTTTAGCAGCAAAAGCAGCTTCCAGGGCAGCCCGGTCGTTAAAAGGAACAGTGATGGTATTGGCGGCAACGCCTTTAGGAACACCGGGGCTGTCAGGAACGCCTAAAGTAGCTGCGCCGCTGCCGGCTTTGACCAGCAGGCTGTCGTGATGGCCATGATAACAGCCTATAAATTTAACTATGCTTTCACGTCCTGTATAAGCGCGTGCTAAACGCAGAGCACTCATGGTAGCTTCTGTTCCGCTGTTGACCATACGTACCATTTCCATAGAAGGTACAAGTGTGCAGAGAAGTTTGGCAAGCTCTGTTTCAGCAAGGGTCGGCGCGCCATAGGATGAGCCTTTGGCGGCTGCAGTTTGGATGGCTTCGGTGACCTGCGGGTGTGCATGCCCTAAAAGTAAAGGACCGTAAGAAAGTACATAATCGATATATTCGTTGCCGTCGATGTCGGTGAGTTTGCTGCCGCTGCCTTTGGCAATGACAGGCGGAACACCGCCAACACTGCGGAAGGAACGAACGGGGCTGTTGACGCCGCCGGGAATGTATTGTTTGGCTTCGGTAAAAGCTGCCTGAGATTTGCTGTGATCCATATGCGGCCTCCTTATTTGCCCAGCAGCCATTTGGCTACGTCGAGAGCATGATAGGTGATGATCATTTTGGCGCCGGCACGTTTAAAACCGAGCATCGTTTCCATAACGATACGCTGTTCATCGATCCAGCCTTTTGCTGCTGCTGCTTTGACCATAGCGTATTCACCGCTGACATTATAAACGCATAAAGGGCGGTTAAATGTTTCTTTGACACGGCTGATGATATCCATAAAAGCCAAAGCGGGTTTTACCATAACGATATCTGCGCCTTCCTCGATATCAAGAGCCACTTCACGCAGAGCTTCGTCACTGTTGCCGGGATCCATCTGATAGCCTTTGCGGTCGCCTGCAGAGGGAGTGGAATCGGCTGCAGCGCGGAAAGGACCATAATAGGCTGAAGCGTATTTAGCTGAATAAGCCATCAGGGACACATTGTTGAAACCTGCTTCGTCTAAGGCTTCACGCATAACTTTGACATAACCGTCCATCATATTGGATGGCGCAATGACATCAGCGCCAGCTTGAGCGTGGGAAACTGCGATTTTAGCTAAAAGCGGCAACGTTTCATCATTGTTGACAGTACAGCCGTTTTCCAGAACGCCGCAATGGCCATGTTCTGTATATTCACACAGGCAGGCATCGGTGACGACTACCAGTTCGGGATAAGTGTTTTTGATCAGGCGGCAGGCCTGCTGTACAGGTTCTTCTGCATCCCAGGCGCTGCTGCCGACAGCATTTTTATAAGAGGGGATACCAAACAGTATAACGGCAGGAATTCCAAGTTCGCTGATTTCCTGTAAAACTTCCGGCAAACGGTCTAAGGACCAATGGTAATTGCCCGGCAGCGATTCAATTTCATTTTTTACACCGGTGCCCGGGACGACGAATAACGGATAAATGAGGTCTTTAACGGAAAGTTCAGTCTCGCGGATCATGCTGCGCAGGTTTTCTGTAGCGCGCAGGCGGCGGGGACGGTAAATAGGAAAGCCCATACTGATCACTCCTTATAATATCTTTGAATAGCGTCTGTCAAACCTGCAATAGTAAATGTTTCAGCTATGATGTCAGGTTCAAGATTATTTTGGCGGCAGGTTTCGGCGGTAACAGGTCCAATAGCCGCTGCTGGAATATTATTGATAAGTTCTCTTTGATCGCCTAAGGATGCCAAAAGATTAGTAACAGTTGAGGAACTGGTAAAAGTAACAAGATCAACTTCTCCGTTTTGCAGAGCAGTCAGCAATTCTTCTTTGTTATCCAGAGCGGTAACAGTTTCATAGGCAGTTACAACATCAACGCTGGCTCCTAAAGCACGCAGGCTTTCCGGTAATACTTCACGGGCTACTTTAGCGCGTGCCAGCAGGATTTTATCACCAACTTGCACTTCTGCTGACAGGGTTTCGGCCAGTTCTTCAGCCTTGAAGGCTGGGGGCACTAAATCGGCGGAGATGCCATAGTTTTTTAAAGCTTTCGCCGTTTCACTGCCGATAGCGGCTATTTTAATGTCAGACAGGGAACGGGAATCTAATCCGGCATTATCAAGGCGATTGAAGAAAGAGGTAACGCCGTTAGCACTGGTCAGGATCAGCCATTTGTAGGTTTTGATGTTTTCGATTGCTTTATCCAGCGGGGTATAATCTTCCGGGGGGATGATTTTGATTGCCGGAGCCTCGATTACACGAGCACCAGCGGCTTCCAGCTGCCTGGTCAAAGCACTGGCCTGCGCGCGGGCTCTGGTTACTACGATTGTTTTGCCAAAGAGAGGTTTGTTATCGAACCACTGCAGCTGCTCGCGCAGTTTGACAACATTGCCGACGATAAAAATTGCCGGCGGTTTCAGATTTGCCGCGGCAACGTCGGCAGCAGCAGTACCGACAGTAGTGATCAGAGTGCGCTGTTCCGGTTTGGTGCCCCAGCGAATGACTGCTGCCGGAGTATCGGCGCTGCGCCCGTTGGCGATGAGATTTTTTGTAATATTAGTAAGATTTTCGACACCCATCAGGAAAACTAAAGTATCAACAGCGGTAGCAAGACCGCTCCAGTTAATAGTTGATTCGCCTTTGGTAGGGTCTTCGTGGCCGGTAATGACTGCAAAGGAAGTGGCTATGTGACGATGGGTGACAGGAATGCCTGCGTATTCAGCAACTGCGATGGCAGAAGTTACGCCGGGAACGAATTCAAATGGCAGTCCGGCTTCTAAAAGTTCAATAGCTTCTTCACCGCCGCGTCCGAAAACAAAAGGATCACCGCCTTTGAGGCGGGCAACAGTCTTACCTTCGGCTGCCAGCTTTACCAGCAGTTTATTGATATCTGGCTGACGCATTGTATGGTTGGCAGAAGCTTTACCGACATAGACCATTTCTGCGTCGTCTTTAGCATAAGCTAAAATTCTCGGATCTGCCAAACGGTCGTAAACGACAGCGTCGGCTGTTTGCAAACATTCCATGGCTTTGATTGAAAGCAGACCAGGATCACCGGGGCCTGCACCGATCAAGTAAACTTTTCCCTGTTTTGTCATTAATTTCTCTCCTTACATGATCTCGGCGAGGATTGCACGGCCGCCCTGATCTAACATTTTATTGCCAAGTTCTTTTCCAAGTTCTGCAGCGTTTACAGCCTGGCCTCTGATCGTATCGCGTAAAACAGTGCTTCCGTCCAGAGATGCGATGATTGCTTCAATAGATACAGCATCTCCTTCAGTGACAGCATGTACACCAATAGGGACCTGGCAGCCGCCCTCAATGAGCCCTAAAAAAGCACGTTCGGCATCAGTAGCCTGTTTGGTAGGCTGGTCATTTAAAAAATTAAGCATAGCTCTTACTTCTGTATTATCGGTGCGGCATTCGATTGCCAAAGCGCCTTGTCCAACTGCGGGTAAGCAGAAATTATGGGGGATTATTTCTCTGATCCGATCGGTATATCCGAGACGAGTCAATCCTGCCGCAGCAAGGATTATAGCATCCATTTGGCCGTCGTCAAGCTTCCGCAGACGCGTATCGACGTTGCCTCGTAAATCTACGATTTTCAGATCCGGGCGTGCTGACAAAAGCTGGGCTTTGCGGCGCAGACTGGAAGTACCCAGAACTGCTCCCTGCGGCAGTGTTTCGATAGAAGCATATTTATTGCTGACAAAAGCGTCGCCAGCATTAGCCCGCTTGGTAACCGCTGTCAGGCACAGGCCTTCCGGCAGAACAGTAGGCATATCTTTCAGACTGTGGACGGCAAGATCAATTTCACCTTCTAGAAGAGCAATTTCCAGTTCCTTGGTAAAAAGTCCCTTGCCGCCGATTTTGGCCAGCGGTACATCAAGGATACGGTCTCCCTTGGTAATGATTTTTTTTAAAGTTACAGTACATTCCGGATATTGCCTGCGCAGAAGGTCGGCAATATGATTGCTTTGCCACAGAGCCAGCAGGCTCTGTCTAGTCCCAATAATCAAATTTGTTTTCATCACCTATATAGTCCTCTCCCGAATCGTTGAGTAAAAATAACTCGCAGATCATATCTCTGTAACGTTCTTCATCTGCCGTTCCGGCAGCACTGTTCATAGCTGTCATTGGTTCGCGCAGGAATTTGTGTTCCAGGCGCTGAGTCATGATATCGATGATACGGCGTTCTTTATCAGTAAGATTTGGCAGTTTGGCAAATGCCCGTTTTAAAACCTTCTGCCGCAGAAAATTCATTTTTTCATGCAGCTGAACCATTACAGGCCGCATCGTCAGATAGCGCAGCCGTTCTTTCAGTGCCGTTATTTCTTCGTCAATAATTGCTTCAGCCACCTTGGCTTCAGAAGATCGGAAATTCTTATTCATATCGACAACTCCTTCCAGATCGTCGATATTATACAGGGTAACGCCTTCTATATCTCCAACCAGAGGATCAACGTCACGGGGAACGGCAATATCAACTAAAATAAGCGGTTTGCCGCTGCGTTTAGGAATAATATCGCGTACACCCTGTTCTGTTATAACATAGTGAGGCGCTCCTGTAGAAGTGATAATGATATCAGAGGTTATCGCCTGATGCATAAATTCGTTATACGGGATCGCAGTACCGTTAAATTTTTCTGCCAGTTCTTGAGCGTGAGACAGATTACGGTTACTGACAAAGATAGTTTTAGCGCCTTTATCAATCAAATGGCGGGCGGTCAGTTCACTCATTCTGCCGGCACCCAATACTAAAATATTGGCTTTAGTCAGATCGCCGACAACGTCGATAGCCAGATCTACCGCGGCGGAAGAAACAGAAACAGAACTGTAGGCGATCTTTGTTTCTGTACGTACACGCTTGCCGACGGCGATAGCACGATTAAATAAGGTGTTGAACAAAGTGTCTGTCATACCGCAGCTGCGGGACAGATGATATGCATTTTTAATCTGGCTCAGGATCTGGCCTTCCCCGATGATGAGTGAGTCAAGGCTGGAAGCGACTTTAAACAGATGACGGACGCAATTAATGCCGGTCAGATTATAGAAATAGTCGGGTTTATATTGCTCGCCTGCCAGATGGCGCAGCAAAGTACGGATAAAATGTAATCCGGCAGCAGGATCTTCCAGCACCATATAAAGTTCAGTACGGTTGCAGGTTGAAAGTAAAACTGCTTCGTTGAGGTTGTCGTTATTGCGCAGCCGGCGCAGCACACGAACCGTTCTATCCTGTGAAAAATTGAAACGTTCACGGATCTCAACGGGGGCTGTTTTGTGATTCAAGCCTAAAACGATTAGCTGCATCAGTAATGATCTCCTTTGCTTGGTCAAGCTTACCTGCATGAAGCAGGCCGATGACGGATTGGTTTAAAGTCTGACGCCAGAAAGCAGTACGCTTTTCGGGTGTAGTAGCTATTGTTTTCAGTTCTCGTCGAAGCTGTTGTAAGAATTCGTTGAATTCGGCAAAATCAGAGCCATAATATGCCCTAAGGTCCTGTGACAGTACCCGTGTCAAAGCGGGCATACCTCCGGTAGACAGAGTAAATGTCAAAGCCCCGTTTTTTACGGTTGAAGGCACACTGAAGTTACCTAATGACGGTTCTGTAACAACATTACAGAGATAGGGTGCAGCAGCAGCGATTTTTCTGTTGATATGAAAATCGTCGGTTGCTGCAATCGTTACAAAAGCATCAATGAGATCGTTGTCTGCATAAGCGCGCAGTTCCAGCTGCAGCAGTCCGGTCTTTGCTAAAGTCAACAACTGCGGATCAGCCGCAGGTGCGATTACAGTCAGGTCCGCACCTGCTTCGATCAATGGCAGCGCTTTACGGACGGCTACTTTACCACCGCCGATAATGACACATTTTTTATTTTTTAAGTCCAGCATGGCCGGATAAGAAAAAGAATTCTGCTGCATGTTTACCTGCTTATAAAAATAGATTTTACGTAAGGATAAATGTTGAAAAATACAACAACTATAATATCATAAATTAGGATTTATTTCCAGTTAAAAGAGTGTTGCAGAGCAGGAAATCAGAGCTGTTGCTTGCTATATTAAAATTAGAAAAAGGATTTGCTGTTTGAGCGGCGAATACTTACAGATAAACATCAGCCTATGATAGGAGGAATGACTTATGAACTGTGCTTTTTGCCCTCATCACAAATGTTATACCAGCGGTCAGAACTGTACTCGTCTGACTCATGAAGAAATCAGCGAGTATTATACCGACGAAGATAAAAAAATGATGCGAGCGTCGTCTGCGACAGAGAGCCGCAATTATTTGAAAATGACACGGTTGGAAGAAAGCGTATTTTTCGCTAAAGAGATGGGTGTAAAAAAAGTCGGGATAGCCTTTTGCATCGGTTTAGCCAATGAAGCTCATTTTTGTGCCCAGTATTTTAAGAATGAAGGGCTGGATGTTCAATCAGTATGCTGCAAAGTCTGTTCCGTCGATAAAGATCTGCTGGAACTGGAAAAAATCAAACCCGGACAGCGTGAAGCTATGTGCAATCCTAAAGTTCAGGCCCGCCTGCTGAATGAAGGCGGTACAGAATTGAATTTTATCGTAGGGCTTTGCGTAGGTCACGATATGCTTTTTACCATGGAATCCAAAGTGCCGGTTTCCAGTATAATTACTAAGGACAGGGTTTTAGCAAATAATCCTGCAGGGGCGGTTTATTCACGTTACTGGCGCCGTAAGCTGGGAATTTTGGAAGAAGGCACTGTATAAGAAAATATTTTTTTATGAAAGTCTGTCGCTCATGCGGCAGACTTTTTTACTGTAAAGCAGCAAACGGAAGGGAAATTCCCTTCCGTTTGCTTGAGAAACTTATGTAGGAGGATGATAATGTTACCCAAGTAGCTGCAGAAGGTTATTGTTTTATGATTGTACCTTCTTTCATGATAATTTTCATATTGTTAACTGCAACAGCGCGTATGTTTTCTAAAGGATTGCCATCTAGGACAAGGATATCAGCAAACTTATCGACTTCTAAAGTACCGGTTATTTTATCGACCTTCAGCATTTCAGCACCTACTTTTGTTGCTGCCACGATAGTATCCATTTCTGAAATGCCGGCTTTTTCTACGAAAGAATACATTTCGCCGATAGCAGTGGTCCCGTAAGGTGTAAGGCTGGAACAGAAGCTATCAGAGCCAATGGTTAACCCTATGCCTTTGGATTTTGCTTTACGCAGATTGGCGTAAACACGGTTCAGTTCTTTTTCTGCAACAGTTGCTCCGGAATACTGATCGTGTACCTCTGGGATGTATGGCGGCGCGTATGTTTTGAACCATTCGTTAAGGAATTGGATTGTTGGGCAGAAGTAAATCCCTTTTTCAGCCATGATATCAAGACATTCATCATTTAAGGTCTGTCCATGGATAATCAGATGAACTCCGGCTTTTGCAGAATCAAGGGCGCCACCGTAACCTTCGGCGTGAGACCAGACTGGGATACCGACCATATTGCATTCGTCAACGACAGCCTTGATTTCTTCAAAGGTATAATGCTGGTCTAATTTTTGATCCCAGCGCCAAATGCCGCCGCCTGTAGACCATATTTTGATAGCGTCAGGATTTTCACGCAGTCTTTTGCGGACAGCTTTACGCAGTTCCCAGGGGCCGTCTACACGTTCAGCCCATGGATGAGATTGTTCATTATACCAAATAGGAAGTTTATGAGAATCTCCGTGGCCGCAGGTACGGCAGAAGCCTAATCCTGTACCGACGACACGTGGTCCCTGCATAACACCTTTTTCTACCATATTTCGGATTGCAAGGCCTGAATAAGAGATTTCTCCGACTGTAGTCAAACCATTTTCCAAACATTCGTGGGCCTGTTGTACAGCTACTACCGTTTTTTGAACGCGATCTTCTAAAACCCACTCGGTATCGTCATCGGTCAAGTTGCCGGAAAAGTGCAAGTGCGTATCAATAAGTCCTGGCATGATAGTTTTGCCATTAATATCGATCTGTTCATATTCAGGAGAGATTTGCTTGGCAGGTCCGGCATAGGTTATTTTTTTGCCTTCGACCAAGACTAATGAGTTTACAAGTGGTTCTCTACCGGTGCCATCAATGAGATAACCTCCAACTAAAGCGATTTTTTTCATGATAAATACCCCCTTGATTATTTTTTGCGAATATGGTTTTTAATTAAAGTTATTTATGAATCTGTGTGTCATCTATGGATATCGGAATTGTTGTAGATCCAGAGGTTTTATTTCGGTGCAAAGTTTTTATAATCAGGCCTATAGCCAGCCATCCCAAAACGATACTCCATTCTACGGCATTTAGTGTAGCGGGGCTTCCGGGAACTATCATCAGAAGTACGATCAGTGATCCTGCAAGACAGGCCAGTGAGATGCCAAATTTTCCGCCTGGTACTTTATAAGGTCTGGGAAGATCAGGTTCTGTAAGGCGCATTTTGTAACAGGAGAAACTGACCATAGTACAGGCGAAAATAAAAGCCAGAGCTGAGACATTAGTCAGTGGTACTAACATCTTTTTTCCTAGAAATGGGCCGATAACAGTTAAAACGGCTAAGAGAATATTAGCTGTTTTGGGAGTTCCTGAAACAGGGTCTACTTCAGCAAAAGATCTGGGCAGTTGGCCTTTACGTCCCATAGCAAGCATAATACGGCTTGTAGCACCATAAAAAGAATTCATGGGACCCATAGGCCCGATTGTGGCAATGCAGAGCATTGCGATATACAAAAAAATATTTATTGTTTTCAAACAAGCTAAAGCAGGAACAGAACTTTTTACAAAATCAGTCCAGGGTATGATACTGCCAAAGGAATAGATGCAGACCATATAAAATCCGCCAGAGGCTAGCAGTGCTAGACTGATAACACGCCCAAATTTGTTCCAGTCGAGACCTTCAGCGGCTTCTTCTGCCTGTTGAGGAATAGTGTCGAAACCTGCGTAAAAGAATGGTGTCATAACAAGAACCGAGATAATACCGGCAAACATAGTTGAAGATGAAGTTGATGAAGCCGCACCTTCAACACTGGCAAAAATTGGTTGGATGTTCTCAGGGCCGCCTTTAACAAGTGAGATACCCATAGCAAGAATCATTCCACAGAGCAGGGCTTTAGTAAGAAATGCCTGTAGGCTTGCCGCTGCGGAAGCACCACGAAAATTTTGGATGATTACATAAACAGCAAAACTCAGAGCAATAACAGTGGGAAGCAGGTAGACATCAGCGCCCATAATTGAATAGAGCTTAATTGAACGGAGGATTGGAAATAAATCTCCGAACATATCTGAAACGAGCGTTGAAATAGCAATTGCTTCCCATGGACAGAGGATTGCATTGCCTAAAGCCAAGAACCAGCCGGTAATATAGGACATGGTATTTCCATAAGTACGGTCTACATATTCAACGATGCCGCCGGAAATAGGGATTGCTGCAGTAAGTTCTCCGAATACAGCTCCGATAGGCAGTAGAAATACAGCTCCAATAATAAAGGCGATCATAGCTGCTACAGGACCTCCGCCAATGATCATCCAGTCGCCTACCATCAAAACCCAGCCGGTTCCGATAATAGCTCCGAAACCGATTGTAAAAAAATTCCAGAGTGACAGTGTTTTTTGCATACTGCCTTTTTGGTTTGATGCTGACATGTAAAAGCCCTCCTTTGAGTGAAGATAATGAGAAACATGAAACGATGTCTAAATATTCGAATAATTTAGAGAAGGGTAGTAACTTTGTACAGCTTTACTATAGCTTAAAGTAAATCGTGTTACGACAAAAATTTCATAATTGATATATTCGATGTAATATCAGGTACGGGTTAAATTTTATAGCAGCAAAATCGGCACTTCCAGTGTCATAATCGTAGCGATTAGTTCAAGATACAGATGTTATAATAAAAATATAATTACCAGTTAGGAACGGAGGTGAGAAGATGTTTTATATTGCTTTGTGCGATGATGAATGGCAGGCTGTAGAAATATTGACCGGTTATTTATCAGAGATCAAAAGATCGGGATTACAGCTGGAAAGTGTGCCTTTTTTGAACGGACGGGAACTGGTACACCAGTATGAACGGGGGCGTAAATTTGATATCATCATATTGGACATGCTGATGAAGCCATTAAATGGTATTGAAACAGCAAGGCTGATCAGGAAATATGACAGCGAAGTGCCGATTTTAATCGTAACGGGAACTGTTGAATATGCGATGGATGGTTATCAGGTAAATGCCTATCGTTATATTTTGAAGCCAGTAGATAAAGCTTATTTTTTACAGGAAATACGGACTATTTTGACATCAATAGCCAGGTTACAGAATAAATATTTCAGTTTTACCAATGAAAAAGGATTGTTTAAAATAAAAACTACTGATATTTATTATTTCGAATCTAATATGCGCACTTTATCGGTTCGCCATCTGGGGGGAAAAACAACTTTTACGGGGAAAATCAGTGAGGTGGAGGAGTCACTGAGTGAACAGAGTTTTTTCAGGATTCATAAAAGTTATGTTGTTAATCTAAAACATATACGTAATATTTTTAAAGATACTGTTACTTTAGAAAATGGAGAGGAATTGCCGCTTAGCAGGCATCGCAGCAAAGAATTGCGGCAGCAGTTCCTATCCTATATGAAGGAAAATATTTGATATGGATATTATGCTGAAATGGATCGCTTATGTGATTTTATCTGCGGCTGAGACGTGGATCGGATATCGTCTTTTCAATACTTATTTGACTCGTAATTCAGTAAGACAGAGGTATTATTGGCTGGGGGTGATATTTTATTTTACTTTCCAGATGTTTTCTTATGTAAATGAAAGTCCCATGTTTTCGACGGCTGCTTATTATTTTTTCTTTGCTACAATTATTGCTGTTGTTTTCTTTTCTGATTCTTTACAGAATAAGATTACTATTGCCTTACTGTTTGTTATTATGAATTATGCATGTAAAACGGCTATGACAGGTATTGCCTTGGCCTGGGGTGAACAGACTTTGCCGCGGGAGCTGATTAATTATCGCATTGTTATGGATCCCTGGTCGCAGATGATGGCATGTATACTGTTTGTTTTGAGTTTATGGGGTACGATTTGTATTCGCGAGTTGAGGCTGAATAAGCAAAATTTACTTTATGCTGTAATTTCATATCTGTTTCCACTGACTGTGATGATTTCAGTAATCATTATTTCCCATAAAAATATTGGGTTTGGATCTGCCGCGGGGATACAGGTCTTTTATATTTATACTTCAGTACTTTTGTTTTCTGCATCAATCAGTCTTTTCTACCTTCTGGAAAAAAATATTCTTTTGGATATGTCCGGAGAAAAGTCATCGGTAATGGAAGAATTGCTGTCACTGCAGCGCCGTCATTATGAACGATTGGATATGTCACAGCGTGAATTACAGAGTCTGCGGCATGATATCAAAAATCATATTAGCTGTCTATATGCGCTTTTGGACAGTGGTCATGCTAAAGAAGCTAAGGAATATATTAAGGAACTTTATACCTGTAATAAAGGCTTGCAGGGCATTATTTACAGTGGGAATATAGTTATTGATTCCATTCTCAGTAATGGTTTGGCTAATTTGGAAAACCGTGGTATAAATTTAAAATGCAGTATAATTATACCGCCTTCGTTAAATATCGCTGACGTGGATCTATGTATTCTTTTTGGAAATTTGATTGATAATGCCGTGGAGGCATGTGAAAGAATCGTAGAACCGGGCAGGAAAAAATTTATTGTTCTTAACGTCAATATCAAAAAAGATTATCTGTTCATTGATATCGCTAATTCGTTTACTGGTGAAGTGAAAAAACAGAATAATATTTACAGAACAGTGAAGATTGATGAGCGTTATTGTGGTATAGGCCTGTTTAATATCAGAAAGATTGTTGAAAAATATAATGGTGAATTTTCAGTCAGCCATTCTGATAATGTTTTTAGTGTTTCTGTTATGTTGTCATTACTCTGGGGGAAAAAATAAGGACTGCCGTTTTAACGGCAGTCCTTATTTTTTTTATAAAGATGCAGGCTTTTAACTAGCAGCCCCAAAGCAGTCCATCCTGTCAGCAGCAGGTATTCAGTTTTACTCAGCGAAGCAGAGGTACCGGGCAGCAGCATGGCAGCAATAATGAGAAAACTGACGCAGCATGCAGCACTGATACCCGCTTTGCCGCCAGGGACTTTGTAGGGGCGGTATAGATTTGCTTCGCTGCTGCGCATTTTATAACAGGCCAGACTGACCATCATACAGGAGAACATGAAGGTCAGGGCAGCAACATTTGTCAGAGGCAGCAGCATATTGCTTCCCAGGAAAGGGGCGAGAACGATACTTGTGCTGAGCAGAATATGTGTAGATTTGGCAATAGCCTGAGAGTGGTCGGAGGGGCTGAAGGCTGCAGGCAGTTGTTTTTTTCGGGCCATAGCCAGTAAAATCCTGGAGGATGAGGCATAAAAGGAGTTCATAGGACCCAACGCTCCCAAAACAGTTATGCAGAGCATGAGAAAGTATAAATTAAAATTGATGTGCTTAAGACAGGCAAGAGATGCCAAAGGCTGTTTGACAAAACTTGTCCAGGGGATAAGACTGCTGAAAGCTGCTATGCAGATAATGTAAAAGGTAGCTGCAGATAAAAGTGCAAGGCTGATAATTCTGCCGAATTTGTGCCAGTCTAAGCCCTGAGCAGCTTCTTCTGCCTGCTGCGGGATAGTGTCAAACCCGGTATAGAAAAAAGGCGTTACTGTAAGCAGGGCAAAAATACCGGTCCAGAGAGAGGTGGCCTGAGTATGTGCTGTCGACTCATTGACCGGAAGAAAAAGCGGCTGCCAGTTTGCAAGACTGCCTTTGTCAAAAGCACTGATAATGGCCAGCAGTAATCCTGCGAGCAGCGCTTTAGTCAGGAAAGACTGGGCTTTAGCTGCTGCTTTTGGGCCGTGCAGATTTTGTCTGATGATAAATCCTGAAAGGCAAAGCGCTATCAGTACTGGGAAAAGGTATACATCGGCACCTAAAATGCTGTAGAGCCTGATTGAACGCAGCCAGGGAAACATATCTCCGAACAGGGTGCCAAAAAGGGTGGAGACAGCAATCGTTTCCCATGGACACATGATAATATTACTTAGCAGCAGCAGCCAGCCTGTAATAAAAGATACTGTTTTACCGTAGGTGCGGTCAACATATTCTATTACCCCGCCGTCAATAGGCAGAGCGCTTGTAAGCTCTCCGAATACAGCTCCGATAGGCAGTAAAAGCAGCGCCCCCAGTAAAAATGCCAGCATGGCCGGAATGGGTCCTCCGCTGATGATGATCCATTCGCCGACTAAAAAAATCCAGCCGGTACCGATGATCGCACCGAACCCGATTGTAAAAAAATTCCAGAGCGTCAATGTCTTTGATATATTCTTTTGTTTGACAGAGTCAACGGACATAAAAAAGTCCCCTTACATAAATTTTCAGGAATAAAAATGATAATAATTTTAGTTTATACTTTTAAAGTATATAGTGCGGCTAACACTGCTTGTTTAATCGTTTACAATAATGCCTGATAAAAGCTTTATAAAATTACAAATTCTGCCAGAAGTTATAATGTGAAAATGTCGCAAATTGTCTGAAAATTAATTTACAAATGTTCTGACAAATGTTAAAATTACGGTAAATACATTTGTGAGGTGATCGGAAATGCTGACTTTGCCTTTACTTAGAAAAATGCTGAATCGTGCTGGTACAGAGCTGAAAGCTAACAGTAAATATTTATGTGAGCTTGACAGTGTGGCTGGCGACGGTGATCACGGAATCACTATTGGCAGAATGGCTGATGTGATGAAAGAAAAAACAGAAGATACTACTATTGATACGATGAGGGTCTTGCTGGATGAGCTGGGCGACGCTTTTATGGGTATCAACGGCGGCAGCGCCGGACCGCTTTGGGGTACGGTGTTTACAGGGATGGCCGAAGGAATCGACGATCAGGCTGAACTGACTGATTTAGAGCTGCGGAAAATGTTTACGCAGGCCAAAGAAGATTTTATGGATATTTCCAAAGCAAAGCCCGGTGATAAGACTATGGTCGATGCGCTGTATCCGGCTATCGATGCCATTATTGAAACACAAGGAAGCTTAAAAGAAATCATGACAGCTGCGGCTGCAGCTGCTGACGCTGGTGCGGAACAGACCAGTACTATGGTTGCCAGATTCGGCCGCGCTAAAAATATGGGTGAGCGCAGTATCGGTACTAAAGATCCCGGTGCTGTATCCATAGCTATTTTATTCAACGGTATGGCGCAGGCCTTATAAAAGGCTTAATTTTCCGCAGATGCGGAAACAAATAAAATTTTGGAGGTTGAAAAGCATGAAAAAATTTATTAACGATCCCGAAAATCTGACCAGTGAATTACTGGAAGGTCTGGCTCTTGCCAATAAGGATATCATCCATCTTGAAGATGGCAACCTGGTTGTAAATAATAAATTGAAAGATGCTGACCGCGTTACGATCGTCACTTTGGGTGGTACCGGCCATGAGCCTGCTATCAGCGGTTTTGTCGGCGAAGGTATGGTAGATATTTCCGTGGCTGGTAATGTTTTCGCCGCTCCTGGCCCGCAGGCCTGTATAGAAGCAATCAAAATGGCAGATAAAGGCCACGGTGTTTTGTTTGTTGTTTTGAATCATGCCGGCGATATGCTGACCGGTAATCTGACAATGAAACAGGTTAAAAAACTGGGATTGAACGTAATAAAAGTTGTTACGCAGGAAGATATAGCCAATGCTCCGCGCAGTAATGCTGACGATCGCCGCGGGTTAGTCGGTTGTGTGCCGTTGTATAAAATTGCCGGCGCAGCAGCTGCTGCAGGTAAGTCTTTGGAAGAGGTGGCCGCTGTTGCACAGAAATTTGCTGACAATATGGCTACGATCGCTGTTGCAGCTAAAGGCGCTACTCATCCGGCTACGGATATGGTCATTGCTCAGATCGAAGAAGGTAAAATGGAAATCGGCATGGGGCAGCATGGTGAAGGCGGCGGTGGCTTGACTGAAATGAAAACTGCTGATGAAACTGCAGCTATTATGATAGATGCCCTTCTGAGAGATTTGGATATCAAAAAAGGTGAAAAACTTTTGGTTATCGTTAACGGCGTTGGCGCTACTACGCTGATGGAACAACTGATCGTTTTCCGTAAATGCTGTCATTATCTGGCAGAAAAGGGTATTGAAGTTGTTGCCAATATTGTTGGTGAAGTGCTGACAGTACAGGAAATGGCCGGATTCCAGCTCTTTATTGCCCGTATGGATGATGAACTGCTCAAATATTGGAATGCACCCTGCCGCACCCCGTATTATAAAAACTAAAGTAATATTTTTAAGGAGATAAAAATGGCAGATAAAGACGGTAATATTATTGCTAAAGATTATGGTATCGGCATCAAGCCGCCCGCCCAGCACTTTCATGTAAAAGGTCATGAGAATGCCGGCTGGGGTATGAAGGCACGTCTGTCACAGATTTTTGCGGCTGACGGGCGCACAATCATGCTGGCGTTCGATCATGGTTATATCATGGGCAGTACAGCTGGTCTGGAAAGACTGGATCTGGTCATTCCGCCGCTGATGGATCATGCTGATTGTCTGATGGCGACTCGTGGCGCGCTGAGAACCTGTATTCCAGCCGATAACCGCAAGGCGATTGCTTTGCGCTGCAGTGCAGACAGCTCTGTTTTGAAAGACGATATGAGTATGGGTGTCATTGGTACCGATATTGAGGAAGCTCTGCGCATGAACGCTTCCTGTATGGCCGTACAGTGCTTTATCGGTTCTGCTTCTGAAATTGCTTCCCTGCACAATCTTTCTTACTATATCAATAAAGGTGAACGTTATGGTATTCCCGTATTAGGTGTTGTCGCCGTTGGTAAAGAGATGGAACGTACCACGCGTTATTTTGCTTTAGCGACAAGGCTTTTGGCTGAACAGGGAGCACATATCATCAAGACCTATTACTGTGAAAATTTTGAGCAGATCACTGCTGCCTGTCCGGTCCCAATCGTCATTGCCGGTGGTAAAAAAGTTCCGGAACCGGAAGCTTTGGATATGGCTTACCGTGCTGTTAATGAAGGCGCAGCTGGTGTTGATATGGGGCGCAATGTTTTGCAGGCAGAATGTCCGAGTGCTATGCTGCAGGCGATTCGTATGGTTGTGCACGAAAATGTCAAACCTGAAGCTGCGTATAAGGCTTATCAAACATTGATGAAGGACGTGAAATGATGAAACAGTTTATGCATGTGGGAGTACCCACTGATAAAATCATGGAAGGCGCTGTTTATGCCGAAGCTATCAAGACATATATCGTAGCTCCTGAAACTAATGAATTCAATATTGAATACCTGCGTTTTGAGAAAGATACACCTTTGCCGAAAGAACTGCAGACTATGGTCCATGTTGCTTATAAGGTAGACGACCTGGATGAACAGGTAAAAGCAAATACTGTTGTTGTTGAGCCCTGGTTTGCCGATGAAAATACCCGCCTTGCTTTTATTATGAAGGACGGTATTTTAATGGAATTGATGGAAGTGAAATAAATTGCTGAGCGGCAAAGAACGAACTGATCTTGTCAACGTGGCCCGGCTCTATTATGAACAGGGGCTGACGCAGGATCAGGTCGCTAAGCGAATCGGAGTTTCCAGGCCGTTAGTGAGTAAGATGTTGACGCGTGCGCGCGAAGCAGGGATCGTACATATCGAGATCCGCAGTTCGACAGAAGGCGATGCTGCTTTGTTAGAGGCACTGCAAACAAGGTATGCCCTGCATGGAGGTATGGTTCTGCCGGTACAGGACTCAATGGAAGAAAATCTTAAAGCGGCTGCGGATTATCTGTCCGGTGAGCTTTTGTATGAACGTAATTTAGGATTGGGATGGGGGTATCTGTTGGGCGAAAGCATCAGTCTGCTGACGCAGCAATGTAACCGTCGGCAGCCTGGTGCTGTGCTGCCGCTGATCGGCAAGGCACATATCCCCAATAAAGGTTACCGTGTGGACGAACTGGCAGAAACGCTGGCCTCAGCTTGCGGCAGGCATGCTTATCGTCTTGCTGTACCGGCTTTTCCGGACAGTTTGGAAGAACGGCAGCAGTTTGAAACGACTGAAGCTTATTTGGAACTTGACGCTATGTGGCAGAAACTGGATGCTGCTCTTGTTGAGATCAGAGATTTTCCCAGTGTTCCTGATGAAGCAACGGCGACACGTTTTGGTGACAGTTTGAAACGTCAGCGGGCAGTCGGCAGCTTTTTGTCCTATTATTATAATGAGCGGGGCGAATTTATCAGTGGCGAAAATGATTTTGCTGTCAGGATTCCGTTAGGAACTTTGCGGCATTGTCCCAAAATTATCGGTTTAGCACTTGGTGCTGCGCCGAATGCCATAACAGGAGCTCTGAAAACAGGTTTATTTACGCATCTGCTGGTAACGGAAAGCACTGCGCGTAAAATTTTGGAGAAATGATATAAATGTTTTTACGCCTGTCCGGCGCTTTTGTACCGGACAGGCGTATTATTTTTGAACATTTTGTGTTCGAGAATGCTGTGGGGCTTAACAAATCTTGTTTTTGAGTTTATACTGTTTTTGAATAATTATCACAACAGTAAAGAAAGCTGGCAGGAAAATGCAGAAAAGCAATACAGTTTTGATTTTACGGGGATTTGTTGTTTTAGGTGTTATTTTGATGCACACAAGCTGGTTTTTCAGCAGCGGTGGCAGTGAAAATATGGTAGCACTTTCTTCAATGCTGCTGGAGGTGCTGTCATTGTTTGCAGTGCCGCTGTTTATGGCGATAGCGGGTTATTTGTTTACAGGACGTAATAAGCACGCTTACATTTACAGCGCTGCTTTTTTTAAGAAGATGCTGCTGTCGGTATTGTCGCCTTATTTGTTGTTTTCTACCCTCTATATAGTAACTGCTTTTGTTTTTGACGGTCATACATATACGCTGGGTGAAATAGTCGTTGATATGCTGACGGGAAGTGCTGCGGTGCATTTGGGATTTTTCAGGGCGCTGATCGGGTTCTATCTGGTGTATCCGTTTTTAATCAGGATTTTTACTAAATGCCGTGAGTCAGGCTGGCTGAAATACTATTTTGCTGCGGCAGCTGTTTTGCAGATCTCTTGGAAGGTGTTGAATAATATTCAGTTTGAGACTGTTTGGATCAGCTACCTGCTTATGGGGACAATGTTTCTGCGTTATCTTGTTTATTTTTCGCTGGGAATGGCGGCCTACTATTATAAAAAAGAATTTTTAGAGTGGATCGGCAGGAGCCGGAAATTTTTGGTTTGGCTGCTGATCATTTTTATTCCTTTAGTTACCGTATGCTGGTTGGAAAAGTACTATTGGAAGACCTATTATATTTTGGAGTTTATTTGTTTTCCGCTCAATATGTTTTTATATACGATTTTGATAGCGATGCTGTTTTATCATTCTAAGGATATTGATAGAAAAAATACCCTGCAAAAGCGGTTTGTGCTGTATTTGGGCAATTATTCGTTCGGTATTTTTCTTATCCATATCTTTTTTATGTATCTGTGTACCGAGTATCTGCTGCCTTTGCTGCAGATAACGCCTTCGATGCTGACTTTTTATCCGCTGCTGTTCGTTTTGATGCTGGTATTGAGTCTTGGGAGTATGGAAATACTGGCGCGGCTTCCTTTTCACGAGCTGCTGATAGGGAAGGTTGAACGCCGGCTGCTGCTGCGCAGAAAAAGCGGCAGAACTAATAGCTTATAAGTTTGATTTTTCTGATAATTGATGTTAGAATAACGATAATCTCAGTTTGGAATTGCCAGGCTGTAAGTAGAATTTTGTAGAATGGAAGGATGGTAGTAATGAACAGAAAGAATTTACGCAGTTTAGCTGCAGGTGTAGCTCTGCTGCTGGCAGTAGGAGCTTTAGCTGGCTGCGGCGGCGAAAAGAAGGCTGACGACAGTAAAAAAATGGTAACGGTTGGTATTGCCCAGCTGGTAGAACATGGTGCATTGGATGCCGCCAATAAAGGCTTTGTGGCAGGTATGGCGTCTAAAGGCTTTAAAGAAAATGAAAATGTAAAATATGACCGGCAGAACGCACAGGCTGATCAGTCTAATCTGCAGAATATCGCACAGCGTTTTGTCAGCAATAAGGTGGATCTGATTTGTGCTATCGCTACGCCGACGGCTCAGACGATGGCTAATGCTACGAAAGATATACCCATTGTAGCGACGGCGGTTACCGATTATGAGGTAGCAAAGCTGGCTGCTTCTAATAACGAGCCGAAAGGCAATGTTACGGGAACCAGTGATATGAATCCGATTGACCAGCAGTTGGAGCTGCTTTTGAAGATAGCGCCGCAGACAAAAAATATTGGAACCGTGTACAGTTCCAGCGAAGTCAATTCACAGCTGCAGGTCGATGTTTTGAAAAAGCTGGCAGGTGATAAAGGCATCAATGTTATCGAAGCTACGGTTTCTACAGTTAATGATATCCAGCAGGCTGCGCATAGTCTGGTTGGTAAAGTCGATGCGGTTTATGTTCCGACCGACAATGTGATGGCTTCGTCAATGCCGACTTTGGTAGCAGTAACAGATGAAGCCCGGCTGCCTGTTATTTGCGGCGAAAGTGATCCGGTACGGGCTGGAGGTCTGGCTACTTTAGGTATTGATTATTATAAACTTGGTGAACAGACCGGCGTGATGGCTGCTGAGATCCTGAGCGGTAAGGGCAAACCTCAGACAATGCCTGTCCAGATGCAGAAAGAGTTTAAGGTCGTAGTGAACGAGACTACTGCCAAACGCAATGGGATTACGATTCCGCAGGATATTTTGGCTAAGGCTGAGATCGTAAAATAAAATACAAAACAGGGCTGGTTTGTTACGAAACAGCCCTGTTTTTATTGTTTTGTTTGTGTTTTGTGATAATAAATGATAGAATTATTCTATCCTTATATGTGTTCGTCAAGGATCAAAAGTGATACTGTAGAATGGAAGGATGGTTATTATGAACAAAAAAATGCGTGCTTTAGCAGCAGGCATTGCCCTGACTTTGTCTTTAGGACTTTTAGCGGGCTGCGGCGGCGAAAAAAAGGCTGCCGATAACAGTAAGAAAGTAGTAAATGTAGGTATTGTCCAACTAGTTGAACATGATGCTTTGGATGCTGCCAATAAAGGCTTTATAGCGGGAATGGCAGCTAAAGGCTTTAAAGAGAATGAAAATGTAAAATATGATCGGCAGAATGCGCAGGCAGATCAGTCTAACCTGCAGAATATCGCACAGCGTTTTGTCAGCAATAAAGTAGACCTGATCTGCGCTATCGCTACTCCAGCGGCCCAGACGATGGCCAATGCTACCAAGGATATTCCTATCGTAGCAACAGCGGTTACAGATTATGAGGCAGCAAAGCTGGTTGCTTCCAACAGTGAACCTAAAGGTAATGTTACCGGGACCAGCGATATGAATCCGATTAAAGAGCAGCTGGAACTGCTGCTTAAGTTAGTGCCTGTTGCTAAAACTATTGGTACGATCTATTGTTCCAGTGAAGTCAATTCACAACTGCAGGCGGAGCTGCTGAAAAAATATGCGGCAGAGAAGGGCGTGCAGGTAGAGGAAGCGACTGTATCTAATGTCAATGACATCCAGCAGGCTGCTCAAAGTCTGGTCGGCAAAGTAGATGCTGTTTACGTGCCGACAGATAATGTGCTGGCTTCGGCAATGCCGACACTGGCCCAGGTAACTGAGCCGGCTAAACTGGCCGTAGTTTGCGGCGAGGGCGGGATGGTCATGGCCGGAGGCGTAGCTACTCTGGCGATCGATTATTATCAGTTGGGCGAACAAACAGGTGAAATGGCCGGCGATATTCTGAGCGGCAAGACTAAACCCCAGACAATGCCTATCCAGCTGCAGAAATCTTTTAAGGTCATTATCAACAAGGAAAATGCTGAAAAAATCGGCATCAAGATTCCCGAAGATCTGCTGAAGGCAGCAGAAAGCTCTAAATAAACAAGCGCGGGTTTCTCCTTGTTTCAGAGGAGAGACCCGTTTTTACGGATATATCACAGGAGGAAGATAGATGATAGACTTATTGATGCCAACGATAGCACAGGGACTTTTATGGGCGATCATGGCACTGGGCGTATATATAACTTACAGAGTTTTGGATATTGCTGATTTGACGGTGGAAGGAAGTTTTCCGCTGGGAGCTGCTGTAGCAGCTTCTTTACTAGCTGGCGGATATTCTCCGTGGCTGGCTTTTGGTGCGGCGATGCTGGCTGGTATGCTGGCTGGCGTTGCGACCGGACTTTTACATACTAAGCTCAAAATACCGGCTCTGCTGGCCGGCATTTTGACGATGATCGCTTTATATTCTGTCAATCTGCGTGTAATGGGTAAGGCTAACTTGTCGCTGCTGCGTGTAGATACAGTATTTTCCATTATGCGTGATATTGGTGGTTTCAGTAATGCTCAGGCTGTATTGTGTGTGGGTATCGTCAGCTCACTTTTGATCGGAGGTTTGATTTATTGGTTTTTTGGTACGGAAATAGGAGCGGCTATTCGTGCTACAGGCTTTAACCCGCAGATGATCAGGGCGCAGGGCGTGGATACTAATTTTACGATCATTCTCGGGCTGCTGATAAGTAATGCCCTGGTAGCTTTGAGCGGTGCTTTAGTAGCACAGAATAATGGTTTTGCCGACGTCGGAATGGGTACAGGTACGATCGTTATCGGTCTGGCTTCAGTCATTATCGGTGAGGTACTGTTTGGTACCCGCAGCTTTAAAAACTGTATCATCAGCGTTGTGCTGGGCTCTATCGTTTATCGTCTGGTTATTGCCGCTGTACTGCAGATGGGAATGCCGCCAAACGATCTGAAGCTGTTTACAGCTATTCTGGTAGCGTTTGCTTTGTCGCTGCCGCTTATTAAAAGTAAGCTTGGTCTGCGAAAGGCGGTGAAATAAATGCTGCGCGTTGAAAATATCTGTAAGACATTTTTTGCAGGAACAATCAATGAGAAAAAAGCTCTGCAGGGTTTATCGCTGCATTTGAAACCGGGTGATTTTGTAACGGTCATCGGCGGTAATGGCGCCGGTAAGTCGACTTTGATGAATTCTATTGCCGGAGTTTTTCCAATCGACAGTGGAAAGATCATTATTGACGGTAATGATATTACAAAAACGCCGGAACATAAACGGGCCAAATATATTGGGCGTGTCTTCCAGGATCCGATGATGGGTACTGCTGCGGGGATGATGATCGAAGAAAATCTTGCTATTGCCGCCAGACGGGGTAAAACGCCTGGATTAAAATGGGGCTTGGACAGCGATAATCAGACTTGGTTCAGCGAATTGCTGCAGGAGCTGGATCTGGGTCTGGAAAACAGAATGACTGCTAAAGTCGGGCTGCTTTCCGGCGGACAGAGGCAGGCGTTAACGCTGCTGATGGCAACGCTGATCAAACCAAAGCTGCTGTTGTTAGATGAACATACGGCAGCCCTTGATCCGAAAACAGCTGCTAAAGTTCTGGCTTTGACGGAACGGATCGTTAACAGGGATCATTTGACGACGCTGATGATTACTCATAATATGCGTGACGCCTTGCGCTGCGGCAACAGGCTGATCATGCTGCATAACGGACGGGTAATTATTGATGTCGAAGGTGAAGAAAAGTCGCGTTTGACGATTCCTGATCTTTTGAAGATGTTTGAGCAGGCCAGCGGTGATATGCTGGACAGTGACAGACTGCTGCTCAGTTAAATACAGTAAAATAAAAGGCGGGTTCTTAATGAACCCGCCTTTTATTTTACTGTATTTATTTTTCCAAACCATAGGTCCAGGAGCTGACTGCTCCTAAGTCATAAATTTTTGCATAGCCTAATGAAATCAGGGTATCTGCAGCGATTGCACTGCGTCTGCCGCTGCGGCAGTATACCACTATTTCAGTATTTTTATCCTGCGGCAACTGATCGGATTTTACTTTGATTTCATCAAAAGGAATCAAAAGACTGCCGGGAATATGCCCGGCTGCATATTCGTCAGGGGTGCGAACATCAATAACAGTAATTTTATCACCTTTATCAAGACGTTCTTTGACCTGAGACGCAGTTATTGGCTGATAGCTTCCTGATGAAGCAGTATCGCTGCTGGGGCTCATAGCCTGTAAAGGACAGGCGCCGTTGTTGTAGAACCAAAGCCCGACTGCTGCAATGATGCAAAGTGCGAAGATACTCCATTTACTCATGCTGATGCTCCTTTTCTTCGGCGGCAACTACTGCTAATTGATCTTCAGCAACAGTTTGCTGGCAATGGGGACAATAGTAATGTGTTTCTACAGTATGATTACAGTTTTTATGGATCAGGCGTTTATAGCAGGTAGTAAGATGTTTTTCACCCCAAAGCACCAGGCTGTTAAAAACGATATTCAAATCCTCGCCAGCAGGTGTAAGTGTATAACGGTAGCGGGGCGGATGCTTCTGGTATAAATCGCTGCTGATCAGTCCGTCGGCTTCAAGCGCTTTCAGGCGGCTGGAAAGCAGATTGCTGGCAATCTGGCCTTCCAGGCTGTTGTAAATCTCTTTATAGGTCTGGTGTCCGCTCATAATACCATGCAGAATGAGCAGAGACCATTTGTCGCCGATAATATTGAGTGCTTGAGCGATATTACATTGAAAGGGATATTGCTGACTCATAAAAATACTCCTTTAATCTAAAGTTGAAAACAAATCATTTAAAAATTCGCTCATAGAAGGATGTGTATAAATATTATCCCGCAGAACGGTATAATCAAGGTTGGCCTTCATTGCCAGTTGGACGATATTGATGATTTCCGAGGCTTCGCTGCAGAAAAATGCCGCACCGAGGATTTTTTTGCTTTCAGCATCAACAATAGCTTTCAGGTAACCGGAAGTGCTGCCAAACAGGCGAGCCCTGGGACTGGCTGCTTCTGCGATTTTGGCAACTTTGATCTTATGGCCGGACAGCAGTGCTTCTGCTTCACTGAGGCCGACGCGTGCAAAGGTAGGGTCTAGAAAAACGGAATAGGCGACAGGCGGCCGGTTAGCTGTTGTATGGTCGTTTTGACCGAAAAGCTGCTCTTTAATAATGCGGAAGTCATCCAGGGAGATGTAAGTGAACTGCAGTCCGCCTTTAACGTCACCAAGCGCCCAGATATGAGGGACGGTTGTCTGCAGTAATTCATTGACGATGATTTCGCCGCGTTCATTCACGGCAACGCCGGCGGCTTCGAGATTAAGGCTTGCTGTGCTTGCTTTGCGTCCTGTGGCTACCAATACAGCGTCAGCTGGAATTTTAACGGACATACCGCTGCTGCGCTCAAGATAGCTGACAGTAGTCAATTCGTTTTCGTCGGTTATTTCATCGACCTGTGCATTAAAGATAAAGCGAACGCCCAGATCTTCCAAACGTGTTTGGATAACATTGGCAATATCGCGGTCTTCACGTGGGATGAAGGTATTGCCGTATTCCAGAACAGTGACCATGGAGCCATAATTAGCATACATGGCGGCAAATTCCAGACCGATATAGCCACCGCCGATGATAACCAGTCTTTGTGGCAGGGTGCTGAGTTCCATTAAAGTAGTACTGGTATAAACACGCTTGCTCAGCTGTAAGCCTGTGATCGGAGGAATGACGGGTTCCGAACCGGTATTTATAAAAATTTTTTCGCCGTATAAAGATATTTTTTCGTCCGGCAACTGGACTTCTACCGTATGGTCAGTCTGAAAACGGGCGGCACCGGTATAAATATCTGCAGCTGCAGCGACATTATCATAGTTTTTCTGACGCAAAAGCGCAGTTAAAGTATTTTTTTCACGAATGGCAGCAGCATAAAAATTATTTTTTTCAGAATAATCTGCCTGCTGATTTTTTTTAGCGTCAGCTGCAGTATGGATGAGTTTTTTTGTAGGAATACAGCCGATGTTTATGCAGGTACCGCCGTACATCAGCGGAGATTTTTCAATAACAGCTGTTTTGATTCCTTTTTTGCCGAGGGCAGCTGCCAGTGTTTTTCCACCTTTGCCAAAGCCGATGATCAATGCGTCATATTTTTTCATAAGTTAAACACGCTCCTTTACTGTTCTTATTTTAGTTTAACACTAAAAGAATAAAAAAACAAGTAACTTTAAAAAATAAAGTCTAAATAAAACAGGAAAAATTTTACCTCAACAGTAAAATACTATATAATAAACATATGATTATGAATTATAGGAGCTTGGCATGACTGATCAAAAACAATGTGCAAAACTTAAAAATATCAAGTGTTTTTTGTTTGATATGGATGGTACGATTAATTTAGGCAATACATTAATCCCGGGGATGGATGTATTTTTTCAGAAATTACGTGCCGCAGAACGTGATTTTTATCTGGTAACTAATAATTCCTCCAAAGGACACGAGCATTATGTGGAAAAAATGGGGCGGATGGGGATACAGGTAACTCGTGATAATGTTTTGATATCCTCGGATGCTTTTGTTTATTATATGCAGCAGCTTCGGCCGGCGGCCAGATTATTTGTTTTAGGGACGGAACAGCTGAAGAAAACTATTCGTGAGGCAGGCTTTACCATAACGACGACACTGGAAGAAGGTACTGATTTCGTTGTGGTTGGGTTTGATATGTCTTTGAATTACGAAACACTGACTATTGCCTGCAGACTTATCGACAGGGGCGTGCCTTATGTAGCAACGCACCCGGATGTACGCTGCCCGATCGAAGGCGGAGAATTTATTCCCGATTGCGGGGCCATGATCGAGCTGATTAAAACTGCTACAGGGAAGGCCCCGCAGCAGATTTTAGGCAAGCCCTATCACTATATGATCGATGTTATTACAGCCAGGACAGGCTATAAACGGGAAGAAATTGCCATGGTTGGCGACCGTTTATCGACAGATATTGCTTTTGGGCTCAATAACGGTGTTTTATCAATACTGGTTCTGACCGGCGAGGCCACTTTAGCTGACGTGGAGCATGGCAGCATCAAGCCTGATATTATTTTGGATCACGCTTCAGAGCTGGCTGACTATTTTTAAAGTGAGAGATTTTTATGGCGGTACAATATGAGCGGATTAAGAAAACTATAGCTGCTTTGGCTGCTTACGGAACATTACCGCAGGGTGGGACGACGCGTCTTTCCTATACGGCAGAGTATTTGGCGGCGCAGGCTTTTTTGCAGCGGGAAATGCTGGAGTCGGGCATGCTGGCAGAGGTAGACCCGATTGGGAATCTGATTGGGACTTATGTGGGACGAGATCCTGAACTGACTGCTGTCATGAGCGGTTCACACCTCGATACCGTACCGGCAGGCGGAAATTTTGACGGAGCTTTGGGTATCGTCGCAGCACTGGAATGTGTGCGCAGCTGGCAGGAAGAGGGCTATCGCCCGAAACGAACAGTACAGGTAATTGCGACGATCGAAGAAGAGTGCACAGCTTTTGGTATGGCTTGCTTTGGCGTACGTGTACGCGGCGGCGAATTTAAAAAACAGAAGCCGGAGTCTATCGTGCATTTGACAGGCGGCTCCCTGGCCGAATGTCTGCAGGCAGCCGGACTGCCGCATAGCGCGTTGCAGGATGCCGCAGTAGGGTTTCAGGATCTGGCGGCTTTTGTAGAACTGCATATCGAACAGGGCGCTGATTTGGAGGAACGTGGCCTGACCTGCGGGGCGGTGACTGCTATTGTAGGCTACGATAGATTATTCCTGACTTTACATGGAGAAGCTAACCATGCCGGGACTACTAGCATGAGGCGCCGCAGAGATGCTTTGGCTGCGGCAGCGGAAGTCATTTTAGGAGTCAAGGAGCTTGCTGAAGCTGATGACAGGTTCGTAGCTACCGTGGGTCAGTTGAATGTCGCTCCCAATGCTGTGAACATCGTGCCTGGAAAAGTGCAGCTTGCTATTGAAACAAGGGCTGCTGACGATAGGGTTTTAGCAGAGGTTCGTGCAAAGATCATGAGTTTACTAGAGCGGACGGCGAGTAAAAGCGGTGTCGTGATTACAAAGGAGAATGATTTTCATGTGGCTGCTGTACCGTTGTCAGAGTCAGTCAGGAAAGTTATTGAGCAGTCTGCGGCTGAGTGCGGTGTTAGTTTTCAGGCCATGCCCAGCTGGGCAGGACATGATGCACAGATTTTTGCAGCAAGCGGCGTACCTACAGGAATGATTTTTGTACCAAGTATAAATGGTGTCAGCCATTCCAAAGAAGAGAGCAGTGATTTTCAGTCTGTTACTCAGGCAGTAAAAGTACTGGAAAAAACTTTAAAGACTTTAGCTGAAGTCTGAAATATATATAACTGAACGGTTAGGAAAGTGAGGCAGCAATGAGTAATCTGCGGGACGCCATTGTACGTATGGCTTTACGGCGCCCTTATTTGTATTTGCTGGTTACTTTGGTTATCAGTATCGTGCTGATGGAAGTGCTGGTAGAAATAGCTGAGCATACTTTTATTAAGCCGGCATTGCAACAGCTGGAGCTGCAGTTTATTGCTTATGTACAGCAGTTTGTTACGCCGCCGCTGACAGCAGAGGTAATGCTCGTTACGGCAAGCGGGTCCAGTACTTTTTATCTTCTGGCAAGTGCGCTTGTCTGCTGCTGGTATTTATACAGCAGGCAAAAAGACAGGCTGTATCTTTATCTAGTCTGTTTATGCGGTGGTGGTATTTTAAATCAGGTACTGAAACGCATTTTTGAACGTGTAAGGCCAGATATTTTCCCTGTGATTGCTGAAAGTGGTTACAGTTTTCCCAGCGGTCACGCTATGGGAGCGATTTGTTTTTATGGCATACTGGCATATTTTGCAGGATTAGGCTTGCGAAGTAAACCGCTGCGCTGGGGATTGATGGCGGCAGCCGGCATTTATATCCTGCTTATCGGCCTGAGCCGTGTTTATCTGGGGGTGCATTATCCGACGGATATTTTAGCCGGTTATGCAGCTGGAGCGACCTGGTTATTTTTTTGTATTACGCTGCATCGTATTTTTAGAAAGCGTTATTAAAGGCGCAGCTGCTGTCGTTATAAAAATATGTTTTGGCTTTGTTTACGCAAAATAGCCTGTGCATTTAAATGCACAGGCTATTTTTATATAAGAAAACAGATAGTTAATTATTTTGCAGAGTTCAGTTTTCCGCAGCTAAAACTTTTGAGTCAGTTGTAGGAGCTGTTTCTTTGACTGCGTATTCTTTGTTCAATATTTCCTCAAACTTATCCTCAGGCAGCGGTCTGTAGAAAAAATACCCCTGGATCATATTGCAGTTGACAGATTTAAGGAAGGCTACCTGTTCGGCAGTTTCGATACCTTCGGCGACAGTTCGGATGCTTAATTTATTGACGAGATCGATAATACCTTTAATAATGATGTTGTCTTTTTCTTTGTGGATACTTTCTCTGAAAAAGCTTTGATCGATTTTGAGTACATCAATAGGAATATTTTTCAAAAGGCTTAAAGAAGAGAACCCGGTACCGAAATCATCAATAGAAATCAAAAAACCTTTACTTTTCAGTTCACTGACTGTTTTTTCGAGAAAGGTCACATTATCAAAGGCGATTGATTCTGTAATTTCTATTTCTAAAAGGTGATCAGGGATACGGAATTTGTTTTTGATATCTTCATATGTTTTTACAAAATCTGAATTGTAAAATTGCAGTCGGGAAACATTGACGGAGATTGTATTTACAGGAAGGCCAGCATCGAGGCGCCGTCTGATAAAAGCGCATACCTTTTTAAATACATACTGGTCAAGTGATGAGATAAGATATTTCTTTTCAAAGATGGGAATGAATTTATCAGGCGGAATGATCAGTCCTTCATCTGTCTGCCAGCGTACCAGCGCTTCGGCCTGTGTTGCCAGACCTGTCTGCAAGTCGACCTTGGGCTGAAAGTAAACGAGGAATTCTTCATTTTCCAGTGATTTCAGCATACGGTTTTCGATGGATTTTTCATAACGCAGCTGTTTACGGATACTTTCATCATAAACAGCATATTTTCTGTTAAGTCCTGTTTTTACAGTTTTACGCGCATAATTTGCACGGTCTAAAATACCTTCTATCTGCAGATCCTCTGCCAGGTCCTCCAGATAGCAGATACCGCATTGGACAGAAACTGCCTGACCACCGTACATATCATGCATGAATTCTGTTATTTTGATATCGACCTGCTGCTGCCGGACCATAATGTCGTTTTTCTCATTATAGTAACGCAAAATAACGAAATTATCGGCGGAAACACGCCCCAACACTTCTCCTGTACGCAGTTCGTTACTAATGGTAGCGGCATAATTGATAAGGATCTCGTCGCCGTATTTATACCCGAAAACATCGTTGATATATTTAAAATCAGCAAAATCAACATAGCTCAGCGAATATTTTTTAGTCGTTTGTGTGAGTAGTTTCTGAGCTTTTTTCTTAAATGTTTCAAAATTATAAGCACCGGTAAGCGGGTCTTTTGTCGTTATATCATAAAGTGTTTTGTTGCTGCTTTCCAGTGAATATAATTTACGCAGGTACACCATAAATAAGGCGATCCACATGATAATGATGCCTGCCAGCATTAAAGCAGAAAGAAGTGTCAGCTGGTGACTTTTGGAAGTAGTATAGTTATCAGCAGCGAAAACAGTATTATTGGCGATCTCAAAATGTACTTCGCTGGACTGTAGCAGCAGTGGTGAATTGGCAGGGTTTTGGCGCACGGCGTAAATATTGCTTTTTACCCGATGCCATAGTGTATTGAGGGCGGAAAACTGCTGCTGATAATCAACATTGGGAATTTTTTCCAAACCGTATTTACCGTCGGTGTTTTTAAGGTCATAAATGATATCGTCGATATAAGCTATAAGCTCATCGTGAGGCTGCTGCTGCAGCTCAAGCTTGACGAGCCGCTGGGTTGCGCCTCGGACGATGCCCAGGTAATTGATGAGTGTTCCGTAGGATTGTACTTTACTGATTGAGTAAACAGTAAAGCTGCCTACGAATATCGATAACAAAAATAAAACGATAACGCTTATTTTGCCTAAATTTTTCATGGGGGAATCAACTCCGAAAAAGATTTAAAAAATTAGAATAATTTGAATTATAAATACTATTTATATAATCTTATAATATTTGAATTTAAAATACAAGATAAT
>ERZ791859.133-NODE-133-length-68812-cov-3.118475_pt1 | contig 68812 bp, 64 predicted proteins | sample MGYA00509943_ERZ791859 | MGnify/ENA primary metagenome ERZ791859 (study PRJEB30046, sample SAMN00792065) | human gut metagenome | study: EMG produced TPA metagenomics assembly of the A metagenome-wide association study of gut microbiota in type 2... | reverse complement strand
GGATGGAATTCCTTTGAAGTACCAGATATGGGATACCGGAGCTGCAAGCTCGATATGTCCCATACGCTCTCTACGAACGCTGGCTTTGGTGATTTCAACACCACAGCGGTCGCAGACAACACCTTTATAACGAATCTTTTTGTACTTACCACAATGACATTCCCAGTCTTTGCTCGGTCCAAAAATCTTCTCACAGAATAATCCGTCTTTTTCCGGTTTCAAAGTTCTATAGTTAATGGTCTCAGGTTTCTTAACTTCTCCTCTGGACCACTCTCTGATTTTCTCAGGTGATGCCAGACCAATCTGAATTGCATCAAACTGTATCGGCTGGTAAGTTTCCTGTTTTACTGTTCCTGGCATTAATGACACTCCCTTCCTATTTATTCTTCGTCAAGAACTTCATCGGCAGCATCGTCAAAATCGAAGCCTGCGTCATCATCCTCTTCCTCTTCTTCTACGTTGTTGAGTTCTCCACTCTCAGAATCAAATTCCTGTTTGGTAAAGCCCATCTTTCCGAAGGACTCGCTGTCTTCAAACGCGAAATCTTTATCGCCTGAGATAATGGAATTTAAATCTGTGTTACCATATTCGCTGGTCTCCATCAGTTCAACTTCGTTACGGTCTTCGTCTAATACTCTGACATCAAGACCAAGGGACTGAAGTTCTTTGAGAAGTACCTTGAAGGATTCTGGGATTCCCGGTTCAGGGATATTGTCACCCTTAATGATTGCTTCGTATGTCTTCACACGGCCAACCACGTCGTCGGACTTCACAGTCAGAATCTCCTGTAATGTGTAAGATGCACCATAAGCTTCCAGTGCCCAAACCTCCATCTCTCCGAAACGCTGTCCACCAAACTGAGCTTTACCACCCAGAGGCTGCTGTGTTACTAAGGAGTAAGGACCGGTAGAACGTGCATGAATCTTATCATCTACCAGATGATGCAGTTTCAGGTAATGCATGTGGCCAATGGTAACCGGTGAGTCAAATTCTTCTCCGGTACGTCCGTCACGAAGCTGAACCTTTCCGTCACGGGAAATCGGAACGCCCTTCCATAATTCTCTGTGGTCTCTGTTATCGGAAAGATACTGCATTACATCTTCACGCAATGTATCTTTATATTTTGCTTCAAATTCTTCCCAGGTGGAGTTGACATAATCATTTGCCAGTTCCAGTGTATCCTGTATATCAATCTCTCGTGCACCGTCAAATACAGGAGTCTCAATGTTAAATCCAAGTGCTTTCGCTGCAAGACTTAAGTGAATCTCCAGGACCTGACCGATATTCATACGGGAAGGTACACCCAATGGGTTCAATACAATATCCAGTGGACGGCCGTTCGGCAGGAATGGCATATCTTCTACCGGGAGTACACGGGAAACAACACCCTTGTTACCATGACGTCCAGCCATCTTATCTCCAACGGAGATTTTTCTCTTCTGTGCAATGTAAATACGAACTGCCTGATTTACACCAGGGGATAATTCGTCACCATTTTCTCTTGTAAATACTTTCGCCTCTACAATGATACCATATTCACCATGTGGTACTTTCAAGGAAGTATCTCTTACTTCTCTTGCTTTCTCACCGAAGATGGCACGTAACAGTCTTTCTTCTGCGGTAAGCTCTGTCTCTCCCTTTGGAGTAACCTTACCTACCAGAATATCACCGGCACGAACTTCTGCACCGATACGGATGATTCCTCTTTCGTCAAGGTCTTTCAATGCATCATCGCCGACACCTGGAACGTCTCTTGTAATTTCTTCCGGTCCTAATTTGGTATCACGGGCTTCTGCTTCGTACTCTTCAATATGAACAGATGTATAAACATCATCCTGTACTAATCTTTCGCTCAGAAGAACAGCGTCCTCGTAGTTGTAACCTTCCCATGTCATGAATCCGATTAACGGGTTCTTTCCAAGAGCAAGCTCACCATTAGCAGTAGATGGTCCGTCAGCAATTACTTCGCCAGCTTCTACATGATCACCTTTGAACACGATTGGTCTCTGGTTGTAGCAGTTGGACTGGTTGCTTCGTGAGAACTTGGTCAGTTTGTATACGTCTCTTGTTCCATCATCATTCTTCACGGTAATCTGGTTTGACTCAGATTTCTCAATAGTACCGGATTTCTTTGCAACTACACATACACCGGAGTCTACTGCAGTCTTGGTTTCCATACCGGTTCCTACTACAGGAGCTTCTGTGGTAAGAAGAGGTACTGCCTGACGCTGCATGTTAGATCCCATCAGCGCACGGTTCGCATCATCGTTCTGCAAGAACGGAATCAATGCGGTAGCAACAGAGAATACCATCTTAGGAGATACGTCCATATAATCAAACATCTGCTTGTCATATTCCTGTGTCTCGTCTAAGTAACGGCCGGAAACGGAATTTCTTACGAAATGTCCTTCTTCATCCAGCTTTTCATTCGCCTGTGCTACATGGTAATTATCCTCTTCATCTGCGGTCATGTATACAACATCTTCTGTAACACGCGGATTCTTAGGATCTGTTTTATCAATCTTACGATATGGTGCCTCAATGAAACCATATTCGTTAATTCTTGCATAACATGCCAGTGAGTTGATAAGTCCGATGTTCGGTCCTTCAGGAGTCTCAATCGGGCACATTCTTCCGTAATGGGAGTAGTGTACGTCTCGAACCTCGAATCCGGCACGGTCTCTGGACAAACCACCTGGTCCTAATGCGGATAAACGTCTCTTATGTGTCAGCTCACCCAGCGGGTTGTTCTGATCCATGAACTGTGACAGCTGGGAAGATCCGAAGAACTCTTTCACTGCTGCAGTTACCGGTTTGATATTAATCAGGCTCTGTGGAGAAATTCCTTCCTGATCCTGTGTAGTCATACGTTCACGAACCACACGTTCCATTCTGGAAAGTCCGATTCTGTACTGGTTCTGTAATAACTCACCTACGGCACGGATACGACGGTTACCTAAATGGTCGATATCATCGTCATTTCCAATGCCCCACTCCAAGTGCATATTGTAGTTAACGGATGCAAAAATATCTTCCTTGGTAATATGCTTTGGAACCAGTTCAGATACGTTTTTACGAATTGCTTCCTTGATATCTTCCAAGGATTCATTTTCATCCAGAATCTTCTTTAATGCCGGATAATATACCAGCTCAGTAATACCAACTTCCTTCGGTACTACGTCAACATAGGTAGTGAGGTCTACCATCATATTGGAAAGAACTTTTTCATTTCTTTCTTCTGTAGCAATATATACTGCCGGAACAGCTGCGTTCTGAATCTCTTCTGCAAGCTCTCTGGTCAGCTCTGTTCCTTTTTCAATTACCTCTCCGGTAGTCTCAAGAACAACATCTTCAGCCAGCACTTTTCCGCGTAAACGGTTCTTAAATGCCAGCTTCTTGTTAAATTTATAACGACCTACTTTTGCCAGGTCATAACGTCTTGGGTCGAAGAACATTGCGGTAATCAGGCTCTCTGCACTGTCAACAGAAAGAGGCTCGCCCGGACGAATCTTCTTATATAATTCCAGAAGACCTTCCTCGTAGCTTGTAGCAACGTCTTTTCCAAAAGATGCTAAAATCTTTGGCTCTTCGCCAAATAAATCTATAATTTCCTGGTTGGTTCCCAGTCCTAATGCACGCAGTAATACTGTGATTGGCACTTTTCTGGTACGGTCAACACGTACATAGAAAATATCATTAGAGTCTGTTTCATACTCTAACCATGCTCCTCGGTTCGGGATTACGGTACAGGAATAGAGTTCCTTACCTACTTTATCATGCGCAATGCCATAGTAAATACCAGGGGAACGAACCAACTGGCTTACGATAACACGCTCTGCTCCATTGATAACGAAGGTTCCGGTCTCTGTCATGAGAGGTAAATCGCCCATAAAAATCTCATGTTCATTAATTTCATCTGTTTCTTTGTTATACAGTCTGACTTTTACCTTCAAAGGAGCTGCATAAGTTGCGTCTCTCTGTTTACACTCCGGAATTGTATACTTCACATCATCCTCACATAATGTGAAATCCACAAATTCCAAGCTAAGATGTCCGCTATAATCCTCAATCGGAGAGATATCTGCAAACACTTCTTTCAGGCCCTCGTCTAAGAACCACTGATAAGAATCCTTCTGGACCTCAATCAGGTTTGGCATTTCCAATACCTCTTTTTGTCTTGAGTAACTCATACGTATGCCTTTTCCAGCCTTCACCGGACGTATTCTGTTTTTCTCCATTGACGTTTCACCTCTCGTTTTTTATTCTCAATCCACTAAATTTCAGCAAATTATATTCTTCGGGCTTCATTTCCTAAAAAAGGATATAGTAAAGCCACCTCACCACAATAGTGCAACGTATATGATACCACAAGTAGTTTTCTAAAGTCAAGCATTATTTTCGCACAATATGCATATATTTTTCAATATTGGGGAATAATTTTCATCCTCGCAGTGATGCAGCCTGCCATCTGCGTTTTTTATAGCTGCCTAACATCAGAAAAAGCAGCCATGAAATGCTTTTTTCTTTGCATCCCATAGCTGCTTTTTTCTTTACCCTTTTTTCTTTATTTTTCTATTCTATTACATATTTCATTATCTATTTTATTGATTCCGGTTTTATTTTAAGTCCACATCCAGTTCTGCAATACTTTCACCTGCACCATTTTTGTTGGTTACGGATATATGGATTGTACTCTCTCCATTATAAAGCAGCATAATCCGTTCACTCTGGCTTCCATCCTCATTTGGGGTAAACCGGCCGTCTAACCACCACATTGCATTGCCTGCTTCGTCGGTAATAAATATATCCGGGTCATTATATGGGTCATTGTACGGTGCGCCGGTAATATCCGGGAGCTGCATGTCAACGATCAAGACGGCACCGGTTTTGATCACCTGACTTACTGCAACACCATTATCTTCTTTATTTACTGCGATAGTCTCATTCTTGGAAGTATCCACATGCACCGGGAAGGAGAGCTGCCAGTCTCCGCTTACTTTTGTGGTGGTCTGATATTCTCCATTTTCATCCCATGCATCGGAAAGATAGCCTTCCAAGGTGTCTATGCTCCAGGTTACGGTAAAATCTTTCAAGTCCGAAATATCAATCGGATTATCATTTTCATCAGTCAATGTTGATAAATCAATTTGTTCCATCTTCACATAGCTTCCGTCCTCTGCCTTTTCAAAAGGCTGCCCGATTGCCGACTGAATCAGGGTTTCATTGATAGAAACATTTTCCATCACCTTATCACTCTGCGGTCCCATAATCCAGTCTGATTCATTCAGTTCTGCATTGTCTGTGCTAAGGGTGGTTGTGTAGTAAAGCAGGTAACCATCGCAATACACATCCGAAACGCTTATCTTTACTCCACTCCGGTCTGTTTCCAGCACACACTGATCATCCTCAACCAATTCCGTGGACTCTTTTCCAATGGTAGAATAGATATCCGAAAGTTCCTTTTCATCTTTATCTCCCTGTGTTGCGCCAATCAGTTTTCCGATTGTGTTGCTGTAGATGCTGTCTGCCAGTGCAGAATTAGAAAATCCTGCTACTCCTACTGCAACCGCACAGGCTGCTGCCATTCCTGCCGCAATTTTTCTTATATTTTTATTTTTCTTATTCCTTGTTTCCATGTTCATACGTTTTACCTCCATCCGGATTCTCGTTTTATACCGTTCCTTTTCTTCGAAGGATAACTCTTCTACTTCATATTCATTCAAATCAATTTCCGCATCATTTAACATTTCATAGATTTTATCGTCTTTCATCTCTTCATGCCTCCTTCTGTTTCAAATACATGTTTCTCATTTTCCGCTTTCCTCTGGATACCCGGTTGTAAATGGCATCTCTCGGAAGTCCGGTATCTTCGCTTATCTGCTCTACAGATTCTTCCTCTACAAATAATTTCATAAATATTTTCCGGTCAAGAGGTTTCAGACACAAAAGCAATTGTTCTACTTCATGGCTTAATTCCCCTTCTATCAGTTGTTCTAACATCCTGTCATTTTCCGCCGCTGTCACATCATCCATACAAAGCTGTTCCAAGTCCCGCTTATATTTTCTAAGATAGTCGATGGCTTCGTACCGGGCAATGGCTGCCGCCCAGTTCTTGAAGCTGTTCTTCTTATCATCAAAGGATGCTGCGTGTTCCCAGATGGAAAGCAGCACATCGTTCATGCATTCTTCCTGTTTCTGTGGCATGGTAAATAAGTGTTTCCGGATGACTGCCTTAAGCAATCCACCATACATATCTATGACATAAATCAATGCTTCTTCATTATGCAATTGTAATTGCTGAATATAATTCTTCTCTGTTATCTTCATTGTTATCCTGCCTTTTGCTTCATGCACCATGGTTTGCATTTTTGCAGCTACACTTATTATTACGAATCTGATGTCTTAAATCTATCACTTTTATAAAAATATTTTTCTATAAAAAAGCAAAGAACCTTCCAGCATTTCTGCCAGAAGGTTCTTCTTGTTGATGTCTCATTCTACCGGAAGCTGTCCCAGTCTTTCTGCATAAATAAATATGTAATTAGTGGGCACAATACTGCGCTGATGATACTTTTTACCACTCCAACCCCGCCAAAGATGTTGATTACCAGACCGATTGCTGCACATGCAATCATCAGATAGAATCCAACCTTCTTCTGTGCAAACAAAATCAGGCCGGCACCTACGATAATAAGCACTTCTGCAATGAGGCTGACAATCAGCAGTGGCTGAACGAGCATTAACGGAATCATCATTACTCCGGAAATGATATTGATTACAAATACAATCCAGAGCCATACCTTAAGTCCTGTGTTCATAACTAATCTCCTATTCTTATATTGTTTTCAAGTTACGCTACTATTATTACATATTTTCTTTTTACGTCAATAGGTCTAAAGTCCTATAAACTACAAGAAAATCGGATCCATATTTCTATGAATCCGATTCCTATCATTTCTAATTCAGTTGTGAATTAAAAATTATTTTAATGTTACTTTAGCACCTTCAGCTTCTAATTTAGCTTTGATGTCATCAGCTGTAGCTTTGTCAGCCTGCTCTTTTACGATCTTTGGAGCGCCATCTACTAAGTCTTTTGCTTCTTTTAAGCCTAAGCCAGTAGCTTCACGAACTACTTTGATAACCTTAACTTTGTTTGGTCCAACTTCTGTTAACTCTACGTCAAACTCAGTCTTCTCTTCTGCTGCTGCTGCGTCTCCACCTGCTGCTGCAACTACAACGCCTGCTGCTGCGGATACACCGAATTCTTCTTCACAAGCTTTTACTAATTCATTTAACTCTAATACGCTTAACTCTTTGATAGCGTCAATCATCTCAGCTGTTGTTAATTTAGCCATTTTAATTTACCTCCGTTTTTGGTTTTGTTTTCAATAAAATTGGTTTGCAGATTATTCTGCTGCTGGAGCTTCCTCTGCAGGAGCTTCTACTGGAGCTTCTTCTGCAGGTGCTGCCTCTTCTGCCTTAACTTCTACGTCTGCTGCGCCGCCTTTTTCAGCGATCTGATTAATAACACGAGCGAAGTTTGTAATAGGAGACTGGATACTTCCAAGGAATTTGGAAAGTAATTCTTCTCTGGATGGGATTGTAGCGATTGCTTTCATTCCATCTGCATCATAGAAGGTTCCCTCTACTACGCCGGCTTTAATCTCAAGTGCAGGAGCTGTCTTTGCAAATTTAGCAATCACTCTTGCAGGTGCTGTTGCATCTGTTGTTGAAATTGCAAATGCATTAGGTCCTTCCAATACGTCGGAAAGGCTTTCGAAATCAGTTCCTTTGATTGCAAAATTAACTAATGTATTCTTATATACTTTATAAGCAACACCAGCTTCTCTTAACTGCTTACGCAGCTGAGTATCTTCTGCAACGGTAAGTCCACGGTAGTCAACGACTACTACTGACTGTGCATCTTTAATCTGCTCAGAAATTTCCTGTACGATAGGCTGTTTAAGTTCTACTTTTGCCACGAATCGTGCACCTCCTTCTTTATTTTTCATCTTGCGAAAGACAGGTACATTACCTTAAAAAATCCTCTCTGTGGAAGACAGAGAGGATTTGAAATCTCATTTACAAATACATAAGTATCTGCATTTCCTCGGTAGGTTCTCTACGGTTACGCCTTACGGCACCTACTGTCTTCGGCAATATGCTTTGCTATTATAGCAATTAATATCTTGGATGTCAATAACAAAAACTAAACAAGCTTCAGTGGGTTGATTTTTACACCCGGTCCCATGGTAGGAGCTACAGAAACGCTCTTCATGTACTGACCTTTTAATGTAGCCGGTTTTGCTTTGTTTACGGCATCAATAAGAGTCTGGAAGTTGTCCGCTAATTGTTCTTCACTAAAGGATGCTTTTCCAATTGGCACATGGATAATATTTGCTTTGTCTAATCTATACTCGATTTTTCCGGCTTTGATATCATTTACTGCCTTGGTAACGTCCATAGTAACAGTTCCAGCTTTTGGGTTTGGCATTAAGCCTTTTGGTCCAAGTACACGACCAAGACGTCCAACAACACCCATCATATCAGGAGTTGCAACAACAACGTCGAAGTCAAGCCATCCTTCGTTCTGGATCTTCGGAATTAATTCCTCTCCACCAACGAAATCAGCACCTGCTGCCTGAGCCTCGTCTAATTTGGTTCCCTTTGCGAATACTAATACTTTTACAGCTTTACCAGTTCCGTGTGGTAATACAACTGCACCACGGATCTGCTGATCTGCGTGACGTCCGTCACATCCGGTACGAATGTGAACTTCGATAGTCTCATCAAATTTTGCAACGGCTGCTTTCTTTGCAAGTCCGATTGCTTCTGCCGGATCATATAAAGTTGCTCTATCAATTGATTTTGCAGCTTCTAAATATTTCTTTCCTCTTTTCATTCTAAATAACCTCCTGTGGTATTATCGGGAGTGGAACCCTCCCACGTATTTTCGTTTCTTCTGGGTTACTCTTCTACTTCAATACCCATACTTCTTGCTGTACCAGCGATCATGCTCATTGCAGCTTCAACAGATGCAGCATTTAAGTCTGGCATTTTCAGCTCAGCGATTTCCTGAAGCTTAGCTTTAGAAATTTTTGCAACTTTTGTCTTGTTAGGAGTTGCTGATGCACTCTTTAAGTTGCAGGCCTTCTTCAGCAGTACTGCTGCTGGAGGAGTTTTTGTAATGAAGCTGAAGCTTCTGTCTGCGTAAACAGTGATAACTACAGGAACGATTGTGTCTCCCATATCTGCTGTTTTTGCATTAAACTGTTTTGTGAATTCCACAATATTCACACCGTGCTGACCTAAAGCAGGTCCAACAGGTGGTGCCGGAGTTGCTTTGCCGGCAGGAATCTGCAATTTGATATATCCTTCTACTTTCTTTGCCATTTGAGGTTGCCTCCTTTAATTCATCTTCTTTACATCTGAAAAACTAATCTCGACCGGAGTCTCCCGGCCAAATAAATCCACATTAATCGTACAAATCTGTTTTCCGTGATCCATACGCTGGATAACACCGATGGTGTCCTTCCACACACCACCGATTACAACGACGGTATCGCCTTCATCGAAATCTACGACAATGTTGTCTGACTTGATTCCCAGTGGTCTCATTTCAGCGTCAGTGAGTGGTACCGGCTTAGATCCCGGTCCAACAAATCCGGTTACGCCTCTGGTATTTCTTACCACATACCAGGTATCATCATTCATGACCATATTGATAAGCACATATCCCGGGAACATTTTCTTCTGAACCTGCTTTTTCGCACCGTTCTTAAGCTCGACAACATCCTGCATCGGTACTCTGACTTCGAGTATCTGCTCTTCTAAATGCCGGTTCTCGATTGCCTTATCGATGTTCGCTTTGACCTTATTCTCATAACCTGAATAGGTATGAACTACATACCAGTGTGCCTCTGCCATAATCACCTATGCCTCCATTATAAATTCACTAGAAAATTCACACCGTACTGGATGATTGTATCCAGAAGTGTAATTATCAGACCAAGTACAACTGACACAATAACAACTGCTGTTGTCTGACGGGCAAGTGATTCTTTTGTAGGCCAAATGATTTTTTTGAATTCAGCCTTAAGACCGGCGAACCAGCTCTCTTTTACTGCTGTGTTCTTGTTTTCGGTTTCTCCCATTTTGTCACTTCCTTTTCTTTTTGCTCATTGTCACGCATTCACAAATTATTTTGTTTCTTTGTGTAATGTATGAGTCTTGCAGAATCTACAATACTTCTTTGTCTCCATTCTGTCTGGATGAGCTTTCTTGTCTTTTGTCATGTTGTAATTACGCTGCTTGCATTCTGTGCATGCTAATGTAATCTTTGTGCGCACAACTTCCACCTCCATTACTTTCTTTGTGTTTTCTATGCCTATTTTTAGGCATAAAAAAAAGACTTACTTCCAAGCTAGTCTATGATAGCACAAACCACATGGAGCGTCAACTCTTTTTTCATATTCTCTGTAAACTTGTAATCCAGTACATATATTACCACAAAATCTAGCGTTTTTGCAACATTTTTTGTATATCTTGTAGATGACTTTTTCTTATTTTTATGCTATATTAGATATGTATAAATGGATTTTACTATACCCCGGCATCAAGAAGATGAACATTTCATGGAAGAAAGGAGGGGGTTATTTATGGCATCTGCTATTCTTGATAATATGTATAACTATTATCTTACAACTTATGGCAAGTCTACCGTTTCCCGGTATGATTCCCACAAGAAGAGTGAGTTGCGCTCTGTTTACAATAATATTGTAAAAATCAATAAAGAATCCCCTCTTTACAAAATAAAAGATTCTGCTGATGCACAGAAGTTTGCTATCGATATCAAAGAGCATGCCCGTGATTTAAAAAATGTCATTGCTTCTTTATCCACCGGTGACAGTCTTGCAGAGGCTTTTCAGAAAAAAATTGCCGTCTCTGACCAGAATGATATCGTTGATGCAGATTATGTTGGAAACGGAGATTCCGGCGAGAATACCAACAGCTTTCAGATGGAAATTAAGAAGCTTGCTTCTCCGCAGTTAAACTACGGTAATTACTTAAAGGATGACCAGCTTGCTTTTAAACCAGGCAGTTATTCCTTTGATCTGAATACCAGCAGTGCTTCCTATGAGTTCCAGTTCAATGTAAATCCGGATGATACCAACCGGAGTGTCCAGGATAAGCTGGCAAAGCTTTTCAATACTGCCAGCATTGGCATTCATGCAGATGTTAAAGAAGATGACTCCGGCCACAGTGCCCTGGTCTTAACTTCCAGACAGACCGGTCTTAAGGATGACGAAGATTTTCTGTTCCAGATTCTGCCGGGAACTTCCAACGAATCCATACAGGCAATGGATAAGCTTGGTATTAACAAGGTTACGGATGCAGCTTCCAATTCCGTTTTTCTGTTAAACGGTACGGAACACAGTTCCTATTCCAATACGTTTACCATCAACAATACTTTTGAAGTACACCTGAAAGCGGTCAGCCCGGAAGGCAGACCTGCTACCCTTGGTTTTAAAGCAAATGTGGATGCCGTTGCCGATAATATTCAGGAACTGGTGGATTCCTATAATTCCATGGTGGATACCGCTAATGAATACCGCGAGTCGCAGCCGACCAGCCAGAAGCTGCTTTCTGATATGAGCGGTGTTGCACAGCATTTTAAAAATGATTTTGAAGCCATCGGACTTATTATAAATTCTGATTCTACTATTTCCGTTGACCGGGATTTACTGGCGGACGCTGTCGAATCGGATGATGCCGCCGAGAGTTTCCATGTATTAAACCGCTTTAAGAATGCTTTAAGCGTAAAAGCCAACCAGGCTTCCTTAAATCCGATGCAGTACGTGGACAAAGTAATTGTTGCTTACAAGAACCCGGGCAAGAATTTTGCCACACCTTATATTACGTCTATGTACTCTGGTTTGATGTTGGATAAATATTTATAAGACCTGACTTTTACATGCGGGAAAAATCAGGTCTTATTTTTTTGCTGCCGGTGGCAGGTTATGTTCTTTATTTTGCGAAGCTGGTGCTTTGTGTATACAATTCATCTGGACAGATATCCTGACCTTCCGGCCATACAACAGTATATCCATCTGTTCTTACCCTTCTAAAGTAATCCGGGTTCTCCAATTTTCCATACCATGAGCCTTTTATATATGGTTTAACATCAAACCGCTTTCTTTCTCCATTATCAAATTCAACATCAAGAATATAACCTTCTTCCGCCCGAACGCTTGTAGCCGTTGGTCTAAGCATCTTCATATCCTCCTTGTTCTGTTCCATTATTTTAATGGAGCTATCCGGAAATAGCCTTCTCCCTCACTTAGCATTTTCCAATTGGCATATAATTCATCTTCATGGATTGTCATCCATGCCAATAGCATTTTTAACTGCCGATTAGGGAACTTGCCTTCCAATACTTCTCCATTCAGCGAAACTATAATTTCCTCTTCTCCATACAACGCATGAATATGTGGTTTACTATGTTTTCCACCTTTTTCACTCTGCATGCGTACAATAATTCCATAAAACATTGATAATGCGGGCATTTCATTCTTCCTCCTATGCAATTTTTCACAGGAGTTTTCTAAAAAAATCCTGCTTTTTTTGTGAGTTTAAAGCATGAATTTTTCAAGAAATATAAGATGTGTTCATTGATTCTATGAAATGAGGCATTATACGGATTTCTTTTTGCATATTGCCAAAATTATGAAAAAATATGCTTCGTAGCTATTGTAACATAACCGTCGAAGCATATACAATACAAGTTTCTAAAAACACTGTAAAGCGTCTCTAATTTTTTTATAAATCCACTATCTTCTACTCCTCCCCAATCTTTTCCAATATAAACTTCAGACGTTTCCGATAGCTGCAGCAGTTCTTCACTTTCTCATAACCGTTCTTTGCTATCTGCTGCCGTTCTTCCTCATGGGTAAGATAGTAGCTGCACTTTTCTACCAGTTCTGCTTCGGATTCAAAGCAAGCCAAATCTTTTCCAATTTCAAAATAATCTGGTAATTCTGCCTGATAATTAGTCAACAGGAATCCACCTGCACCAAGTACATCAAAAATCCGTAGAGGCAGCCCGCTCTTGATATTCGGAATCGTAAAATTAAGATTGATTTTCGAATAGCGGAATACCTTCGGCATCTCCGACCAATAATCTACTGAGCCGCAATTCTTTACCCGAAGCAAAGTATCTCCGCCTGTATTTGTATAAAGGTTTACCGGGAATTTAGCCACCAGCGCCAGCAATGCACGCTGCCGCTGCAAAGAAGCAGTTTTAAATCCAAGCACCGTTGTTGCAAATACCAGCCCCAGATCAGAAAAAGAATCCTTCGATTTCTTCAGTTCAAAATATTCCGATACACGCTCTAAGATATCCGCAGTCAACATCGGTTCGATTATATTGCCGCCGCTGATATTAAGCTGTGCCTCCATGACAGCATCAAAATAACCCCGCAAATATTCCGGAAACCTTGTTTCCAGTTCATCAAAGCTGTTCTTCTCATATAAATTTCCTACAAAAGAAATCCCGCCTGTAAAATCCCGCACCGAATGTTTTGAGGCATTCCCACTATCTGTTTCTGCTAACTGCATTTTATCCATAGTATCCTGTGCAAATAGCTCATCCAGCCGGTTCGTATCCACTGCCAGCGGCAGATGCCAGATATGTTTTACGCCCATTCCCTTGAATTCCAGATAATTGGTCTTATCAAAGAGAAAGAAATAATTGCAGTCCAAGAATACATTCTTGTGATACATGCTAAGCAGCGGGCTGTCACAGCTCCAGGATACATACTTTATCCCCATCTGCTGGCATACTCCGGAAATCACTGCAAAATAATTCACCGTAAAGACAAAGTCATAGTTTTTCTGCTGCAAGATACCATGCAAACGTGCCGCAAACACTTCATCCTCATCATAGCTTTCCAGTTCCTGCTCAATTACATCCACCTGATGTCCCATGGATTGGAATGTTGCAATGATGTCTATGTAGTTGTAGGAATTCCAGCGGTAAACCAAAATATTCATGGGGTGGCTCCTTTTATTTTCATTGCCTTTTTATTTACAATTAGTATATAACATTTTTTCTTCTTGTCCAAATCTTTTTGCTATGTTAAAATGTGAAAAAGCATATATTATACAATCTATATGGCACTTTCTATGTTGCAAAGGTTCGTTCCTTTGCAGAACAGATGCCTTTGGATGATGCCGTACAAAAGGCTCTCCGAAACGATAAAAAACGGCTCCTGCGTTACACAGGAGCTGCATTTTATGATACATCTTCTATCATCTTCCGCATACGGTCTTCAAACCGGAAATCTTTCTTTACCCGCTCCAATCCATTTGCCGCAATGCACTTTCTTTCTTCCTCATGCTTAAGGTAATAATCTGTAAGATAATACAATTCTTCCAAATCACCATAAGTTATTATTTCTTCTCCTAATTTAAAATATTCCGCCAGTTCTTCCTGGAAATTTGAAATAACAAAGCCTCCGCTTGCCAGAATATCAAGTATCCGAAGAGGAATTCCCGTCCGAATTGTCTTTAAGGAAATATTCAAATTGATGGCTGATGTTTTAAACACTTTGGGCATTACCGAATAATAATCTACATAAAATTTATGGCGAAGCTTATTTAAATGTGTATCACTGTCACCGGAATATAATGCCACATCAAAATGATTCGATAAAAGAGATAGTATCTCAAAACGTTCCCGTCTTGTAATTTCACTGGCAAGGAGAAATTCCACTTCTCTTTTATTAACTGCTATGTTTCCATTCCAGGCTTTCTGATATGCTGCATTCATTTTCCGTATCAGCTCGTCTGTTAAAAAGTCCGGCAGGAAATATCCACCATATACCATCTTCTGGGCTGCCATAATTCCTTCCAGATATCCTTTTTCATAAGCATCCAGCGGTGCTGCATACTGCGGATATACCGTCTGGTACAGCTGCCCTACCAAAGATATTTCTGACTGATACTCTTTTCTCTCCTGCTCTGATACAGCAATCGAAGAAAAAGTTTCTACATCTGCCGCCAGTGGAAGATACTCCGCTGCAATACCATTTTTCTGGTATTCCAGCACCTGTCCCCGGTCAAAGAAATATGCTTTGGTATATGTATTTTTTAATGGTGTCAAATTGCGGATATGAATCGGAGAATCATAGACCCATGCGCGATAAGCAATATGATGCATTTCACATACTTCTGAAATGATTGGATTAAAGTTAATTGAAAACACAATATTATATTGCTCTGTTGCAAGCCGGCTCTCTAACTGCTCTGCAAATATTTCATCCTCTTCCCAGTCTTTCATCTGATAAAAAAAGGTATCATATTCAACTTCCAGTTTCTGCAATGCCCGCTCTACGCCTTTTCCCATAAAGGAATGCCACTGCCAGAATAATAATTTCATGTCTTACTCCACTTTCGCTTTTGCAATGTCTTGCAGATGTGTGAAAAATGGTATCATATCTTTTTCAAAAGCATCTGCCAGCTTTATATCATCCTTTTCCTGATAGGTCCTGCTAAAGGAAATAAAAAGTTCATTTGCTGCCGCCTTATCTATTACCTGCTCTGTCTCATTCAGATAATCCATTGTTCCGTTCAATACTTCAATTTCCCAGTTCATTCCCTTAATAATGCTAAGCAAGTACTCATCTGTATCCGGCTGGCGGTTTTCACGCAATTCCTCAACAACTGCTTTCATTGACTTTATCAGCTTCGGACTATATTCCACCAATACTGCTAATGCTTCTTTTTCTTCTTTTCTATTATCTTCCATGATATCCACCCTGGCTCTCCATAAGCCATCCTTTCTGTTATATTAAAGTATATCGGTCAATCCGGCAGTTTTCGTAACAATTCCTACATCCCCGCTTCTTTCTGTACCATCATAACCTTTACATATTCTTCCCGCTTATCCCGCATAATTTCAAGCCCTTCTTTCAGGTGTTCAATCTCAAATTTCTGTGTAATAAATTGTTCCGGATGTATGGTCTGCCTACCCAATCTGTCCAGTACATAGTGCCAGTCATCTTTTTCATTCTGTAAAAAAGAAGAATTCCAGCTTCCTTTTATCGTAAGCTGATTCCTGAGTATTTTCCAGTAAATCTCTTTCTTTAACATAATATCCGATGCCGGATTTCCTACCATCTGTACTGTTCCACCAGGTGCTGTATTGCCAATTGCGTCTGCAATTGTTTCATTCTTGCCCACACATTCAAAAAATACATCAACGCCTCTTCCTCCGGTCTGCTCCTGTAACCATTTCGAAACCTCCCGTGTTCTGCAATCGCAATAATGTGTTTCGGAAATTCCAAGTGAATCTGCCATCCTCTTTTGAAATTCCTTATTGCCAATTACATAAATATCTCTGACTCCTGCATCCAGAAGAAACATACAAAGCAATAGTCCGATAGTTCCAAGGCCGCATACTACCACAGTATTTTCCTTCGTTACCCCGGATTTTCGCATTGCATGTACTGCAACTGCCATTGGTTCTAACATTGCTGCGACCTCATAACTGACTTCTTCCGGCAATTCAATCAGATTCTCCTCCGGAACTGCTGCATACTCTGCAAACCCTCCATTGGTACGAGAGCCAAGATAGCTGTAGTGTCTGCACATTTCATACTGTTTCTTACGGCATGGTTCACATTCTCCGCAGGGAATCAGTGGAAAAATACCGACCCGTTTTCCCATCCATTTTTTATCTGCTTCAAGCCCGGTCTTGATTACTGTTCCCGAAAACTCATGTCCCGGAGTCAGCGGATAAGAATACGTTCCTGTCTTATAAATCCGCGGAATATCCGAGCCGCAAATACCGGCTGCCATAACCTGTACCAGCACTTCCCGTTCTTTTATCTCCGGAAGCGCTGTCTCTTCTAACCGCAAATCATCTATTCCACGCAATACATATGCCCTCATATTTACACTTCTCCTGTCATTCTTTGAAAACGCATCAAATCTTCTCTGGTAGTAATCTTAAAATTCCTTTCCTCTCCCGGTATCATTGCCACATCAAGTCCCTGTAAAATTGCCGGTTCGGTAGACCCATTGATACGGTATATTTTCTCCGGTAAAAGGTTCCTATTCGCCTGGTAATACTGCTCCAGATAAAAGAATTCCGGAGCCTGTCCTGCAAACAACCGGCTTCGTTCCAGCAAAGAATCTATATGCATTCCATCTTTACTAAGATATATTGTATCTTTCATTGGAAGCACCGGCAGCACACCATCATGTCCTTCTATTGCCCGAAGACCTTCTTCCAAAAGCTGTGAAGACACCCCAGGTCTTGCCGCATCATGTACAACAACAACTGCGTCGTCCGGGGCATATTTTCTGATATCATTCAACCCATTCCAGATAGATAACTGGCGGTTCTCACCCGGATTTGAAAATCCCTTTATCTTCTGTTGCATATCGTATTTAAAACATGTTTTCCTAATATAATCCTGCCATTTTCCATCCGCCACAATTTGAACTGCATCGATTTGTTTCAGTTCCAAAAATGTTCTCAGGCAATAGGCAAGCACCGGCATTCCTTTTACTTCTATGTACTGTTTGGGAATATCTGCTCCCAGTCTTGTACCGGTTCCCCCTGATAGGAGTAATGCTACATTCATTAAAACTTCAGCTCCCTTACATCCTTTAAAATATCTGCGTAGGCTCTTCCTTTTCCAAACAAAAGCGTAGTTCCAAGCACAAATCCATCTATTCCTTTCGGCGCAAACTCCAGAATTTTATCTGCTCCACACGCACCATCCCAGTATAATTCAAAGCCCATTTCTTTCTTCAGTAATAATAACCGTTCTATTTTATGTCCCACATATGGCAGATACATCTGACCTGCGTTTCCCGGATTCACAGACATAACCAGTACCTTATCCACAATACGCAGCATTTCCATGACCGTTTCCACACTGGTACCAGGATTAATTGCAATTCCCGGTATCATCCCTGCATCAATCACCTTCTGCAAGGTAGTTGACGGATGGTATTCCGCTTCCGGATGAATATAAACCGTGTCACCCTCCCGAAGATTCGATAAAAACAACCCGATATTGTTATTCGGATGTTCTATCATCAGATGCACATCCAGCGGTTTTGTTGCTGCGGATGCAATATATGCCATATCATTCAACGACATTGCATAATTCGCTACAAATCGTCCATCCATTATATCAATGTGAAAGGAATCTATCCCGGCATCTTCCAATTCTCTTACTTCTTTTTCCAGATTGCCATAATTGGCACACATCATGGATGCTGTTAACTTTATATTCATAGTCCCATCCCTTCCTATCTATTACTCCGGTTTGTGAATCAATGAAATGCAATCCAGGTCTTTTACGCCCCAATTAATCACCTGCTGTGATATGATTTCAAAGCCACAGCGATATGCCAGATATGCAAAAATATCCTTGTTCATAAAACTTCTGCCATGCGGTGTATTTGCAAATGACGCTTTATAATCTGCTGTATAATTCGAATGATGAATCAAAACCATCCCTCCCGGTACCAGGACACGATAAATATCCTTCAAATATTCATAAATATCCATCATCTCAAAATGAACCATTGCATCATAGCAGAACAATGCCGTATATTTTCCTGTTTCAAGTTCACTTAAGTTATAACCATTATTACAGTAATATTCTATATTACTTTTATCCTGAAATCTCTTCTTACAGATAGCAATATTTTCCTGTAAAATATCTACCAGTGTAACCTTTTTCGATTTATCCACATAAAAAGGCACATGTCTGCCCCGTCCACAGGCAAGTTCTATTACATTCTCCAGATTAAGTTCTTTAAATTTTTCATAAAATGGAGAGCCATCTTTCCAGAATACATCCAGACATGCTTTCTCCTCCGCTTCATCAAAATAGGAATCCATTCCCTTTATATGAAAGAATGCGCAAAAATCTCTGTTTAAAGTTACAATATCCTCTCCAAACTCTTTTGCCAGCGAACTAAACTCTAAAAATTGTCTGCCTGCATCTATTATCATTTTCTTTACTTCTTTTACCGCCTCCTCATCAATAATAGAAATAAAAAATGGAAGATTATAGCTGCATGCTTCCTGAAAGGAAACCACTTTCTTTCCATCTACTTCCTTTATCTTATTGTAGTTCTGGTCACAAAAAGCATAAACGATATCTCCCATACCATTCTTCTCTATAAATTCATAAAAAGCTGTTCCTCTGTATCCTGCTCCATATATAATTACTTTACTATCCATTCTGTACTTTCATCCTCTCCATCTGCATTTTTATAACATCTCGTTTAAACCATTGCTCAAACCATGTACTTTTTTAGTATTAAATCAGCCTTTTTCAAAAATCAGCCTTATGTCTGTTAAACTCACCTGCGAACCATCATAATACAAAATACTTTCTTCTTTTATCCCCTCATGTACAAGCTGCTCTTTTACCATTTTGCAGACATCCTCATTTAAAATTCCAACATATACATAATCAAACTCTTTCTTTAATATGTCTTTTGGTGCTATTACACGATTGTCTCCTTCCTGCAGCTGTTTCCAATCCCGGTCTGCTATTCCAATAATTTTTGTATGCAATTCACGTTCTAATGCATTACTTACTGCCTGTCCATAATTTCCGGCTCCGTAGACAATAACTTTTTTATCTGCGAATCGCTGAAAAAAGGAATCGTTTTTTACACATTCGTCCGTTCTTTTCAATAGAAAAAGGAACTTCATATAAATGTGCACCTGTCTCTGCCACTGCAGATTTTCCCCGGTTTTGTCTGCAGTGTTCAAATCTTCAAACAAGCTCTTTAAGCTATCTGCTACGACTTCATTCCGCACCATAGACGCTGTCCTTTGTATGTAATGATACGGACAAATATCCTTCATGTATAATGACTTTGCTTCAAACATTACATGATAGGTAAAATCTGCATCTTCTCCCATTGTAACACGATTATTGATTTTCCGATAGCACGACAGTAACAAAGACCGCTTTATCAACTTACATACCAGATTTGGCAACATTCCAAATTCGAAAAAATTTCCCCGATATAGCATCTTTGGAATGACTTCTTCCCTCAGCCTTCTTTCTTCATATCTTCCTTCCAGAAAATCATTCCGTCTGCTTATCTGCTTATGACCATACTCTTCTATCAGCCCATATGCTATAACGTCTGCTTCCTCTGTTCCATCCAGTATCTTCTCATACGTATTTTCATCAATCCAGTCATCTGCATCCACAAACGTCACATACTCACCGGTTGCTCTTTCAATGCCTTCTTTTCTGGCACTTACCAGTCCGCCATTTTCCTTATGGATTACCTGAATCCGCTTATCTGACTTTTGATACTTTCTACAAATGGCAAGGCTTTGATCGCAGGAGCCATCATCCACCAGAATAATCTCAAGATTATCATAGGTCTGACGCATCACACTGCTGATACACTTATCCAGATACTCCTGCATATTATAGATTGGAATTATTACTGATATTTTATCACCATACATATTCTTGTTCCATTCTGCTTCTTACTTTTCGATATTCGAGTGTTGTCTTTTCTCTTGCTTTTCTTGCGCACTCATCCAGCCAGCCCCCATTAAAATGATGAATGGATATGGTTCTATCTGTCAGCACAGCCTCTCCGCTCATATAATCATACGGATGAAAATATGCAGAAGAAAATACTGTCATTCCATTTATCCTCTGGGTTGTATTATCTGTATGCATTCCAAGGTCCAAGAACGGCTGTGTCTCATACACACCACAGGTTTCCATATTAAGGGTTCCATCCGGATAGCAAAATACAAGATTCTTTCTTGTTTCTAAAATTTTACCTATCATCGGATGATGCGGCACCGCACCGCTGCAGCCACCCATATTAATATTTCCCCACTTCTCGACACCACAAAAAGCGCCTTGATTTCTTAACTCATCCAGTGATTTTATCAATTCCACATCTGTATCCAGATAAAATCCACCCTGCTCATATAAAATATCAAGTCGGGCATAATCCGGTACAAATCCCCATTTCTGTGCCTTGTAAGCCTGACTCATATATAAGTTCTTATTTATGTCATAATTACTTTCATCCCAACGGATAATTTCATAATCCGGACAGAACCTGTGCCAGCTTTCCATGCATTTTTTCAGATAATCCGGTATCTCTTTTCCAGAGAACCAACAATAGTGAATCTTCTTTGGGATCTTCTCAGTTGTCTGAATCTCCTCCCACTTAAAATTTTCTACAGTTTCTTTTTCTGCTTCTCTGGCCTCTATTACTGGAAACAGAATTGTTTCTTTTCCATCCAGACAACGCATTCCATCCAGCATCTTTAATACCGGACCATAATTGCTGTTTGTAATCAGCAGAATACTGTTCTCCGGCATTTCAAAAAGACTTTCCTTTGAACAGATTTCATAATGTTTTTCCTGAATCATTATTCCTTCCTGCTGCTTCCTCTTATCCACATCAACATAAAACTGAAGCCTGTCCAGAAGGTTATGTTGCAGAAGATAATCCGGTATAATCACTTTTCCAATCATACCGGCTCCATATACAACAATTTTTTTATTCTGTTCTTTGATATACTTTGCCAGTTCTTTTCTGGAACCGTCCAAAAGCTGAAGCATGGCATTCTCCTTTATCTTCTCTACACATTTTCAAATATGGATTTGTATTCAGCCTGCTGCCATAATATCTTTTTCTCATCCACATGGTAAACTTCTATCAATTCCCTTTTAATACTCTTCGCCAGATTTTTACTTAAAACAGATATGACAAGATAATCAAACTCAAGTTCCTGCAGCTTATCTGCCGGAAGTATCTCATGCAGACATCGCATATCTTTTCCTTCTGGAGCTTTATCTAACCACGCCACAACCTCGCATTTATCCTTTAAATAGCGATAGAGTGCTCTGCTGTTTCCACCTGCGCCATAAAGTATAACTCTCTTGTTCAACACTTCCGGAAATTCATAGTTCCATTCACCCATTGCTACTGTATCTATTCCGTACAGCATACTAAGCGTGTGTGATTCTATTTCAAGAATATATCTTTTCAGCTGTTTTAATAAGATATATTTTATTTCCTGCTCTTTCACTTTCTGAAACTCTTTTTGCAGACCCTGAAACAAATAATATGTATTGCATAATAATTTTTCATCTGCAGTTCTACACATGGAATCCTGCCTGATGATATAATGATAAAAAGATTTTTTTAAAATATATATGCTTTGAATCCTCATCACATAAGAATACAATGTCAAACAGTCTTCTCCATAGAATACTCTGGTATCTATCTCATCATAAATTTCTTTTAGTATCTCACGGTCAAACAATTTGTTTACCAGTGTACAATATAGACCAAAGTCTGATGCTTTACTGTTCCACAACATTGTAGGATAAATTTCTGCAGGTAGATTTTGATATAGTCCCTCCTCAAACCAATCACAAATCTCTGTTACATAGTTATCCTTCTGATAATCTCTATAAATACCGGAAGATACCAGCTGGCATCCTGTTTCCTTATATACCCTTACCAATTCAGAATACATATTTTCTTCAATCCAGTCATCACTATCTACAAACCCTATTATACCTGCAGTTGCTGAATCTACTCCCAGTTTTCTGGCTGCAATCAAACCTTTATTTTCCTGGGATATAATTTTAATTCGTTTATCTTTTCCTGCATACCGTTCACATATTTGTAATGTTTTATCCCTGGAACCATCATTTACCAGAATCAGTTCATAATTCTGATAACTTTGCTTTAATATACTTTGAATGCACCTCTCTATCGTGTGCTCGGCATTATACATTGGTACTATAATACTCAATTCACTGTTCATTCTTTAATCTTCCTCTGCGAAATCATCTATGGCAGGTGTATCTCCACAGCTTTTCCAGCTTATTTCATTGTGAATACAATAATTACATAATGGAATTTTCTGTTTCATCAATTGAAGAATTTCTTTTCCATCCACCTGATCCAAATTATATATTCCTTCATTTGGAAGCGTCGTACGAAATACTTCATTAAACCGGTCAATATACATTAAATTCGGGCATCTGGCAATTTTTCCATTCCAAATATTAATGCAGCCATTGGATATACATTCTTTTTCATATTTACTATTGGGTATCAACGAAAGCGGTTTTATAAATTTTGTCTTTGACTCATATGGGCGAAGCATATATGCAATATCATTTTTTTCTAAAATAGCTGTTATCTGATCTATCATTCGATGGGTCGGCTCATACTCCGATATACTAACAACAATTTGATTTTCATGTATTGCGTCCCATATTTCCTGACTCAGTTTTGGAATCAATAATCCATTTGTCACAATCTGAATCATTGTATCTGGAAGTATTTTTCTTGTTTCCTGAATATAAGAAATTATATCTGGATTCAAAAACGGTTCTCCACCCATCAAAAAGAATTTGATAATATGCGAAAACTTGCTTTTCAATTTTCTGATATCATTGATTCTACTTTCTTTATCCGGCAGTTCTTTTTTGAATATCGGCGAATAATGCGCACACCCCCTGCAATTTAAGTTGCAATAATCTGCCACATGTATTTCCGCCTGGGAAAGCACCAGTTCTCCCCAGTTCAAGCAGCTCACACAATAATCTAAAAGAAATCTACCTGTCTTTTTCTGCTTTATGCCTGTAAACCAATATATCTTTTTATAGCCGCTCTGCTTTGCCTGTTCATATATCTCTGCCACAAGTTCTGTTCTATCTACTGTAATAACAAGTGTCACAGTTTCCTTATCTATTTCCGTTTCTTTCAAAATCAGATAATCACAGAATTTACCTGTTCTCTCTCTGTCAACAAAACCTGTAACACTTTCATTTGTCAGATGACAATCCTCATATTTATTTGCTGCCAGTTCTCCATGTGTACCGGCTCCCCAGAAAACATATTTATCCACTGCCTGTTCCATCTATGTAACCTTCCTCTTAATTCTCAATTGGGAAATCTATCACATGGCATTTTTCAATGCCAAGAGTTTCTAATGTTTTAAAAAATTCATAAATATAGGGCGAACTTACAGCAATAAATATCTGATAACCGGCACTTTTATTTTGCATTTCAGTTAGCGAAATTACTTTTTTCCCATTTAACATAGTTCCTTGCAATGCCGGATTTTTATCTGCATAATACCCTATCTTCTCTCCATATCTCTCATATGCTTTTCTTCCATACGTTCCTGCACCATATACAACTATCTTCTGATCAGATATTTCCTTCTCATCCATATTTATTTCCGGTATAAGTTTTTCCAATATATCTTTTATCTTTGCATCTAACATTCCATTCCATTTAAATTCATAGTACAGACAGCACAAATATGCATTATCCATCTTAAGTTCTTCTAGCAGTCTAGGAAAATATTCTCTATGCAGCAATAATAACTGCCTCTGTATTTCTGCCTTCCTTTTCCCTGTCAGACTGCCACCATGTTGTCTGTAACGATAATATATCCCATTAATCGCACCTATCTGATTGTATGCAAATAGAATTCTTAACCAGTAATCATAATCTTCTACCAAAAATTTTTTTCGATTATATTGTCCCACTTTTTCAGCTGCTTCCCGACGATATAAAAAACATGCTCCTACACAATTGTTTATCAGCATATCACGTTTACTATATCCGGATGTCTGTCCCTGAACTTCCCCATTTTCGTCTATTATATTGCATCTTGTACATACAAGAGGAATCGTCTTGTTCTGTTCCAAATATTTCAGCATGGTTTCTATTGCCTCTGGCAGATACTCATTATCATCAGATGTCCAGGTATAATAATCTCCTTTTGCCTCGCGAAATCCGATATTTAACGACTCAGGAAGTTTTTCATTTACAGCATTCGTTATAGTCCGGATTCTGGCATCCTTTTTTGCATAAGAATCTATAATCTGTTGCGTACCATCTGTTGAACAATCATTTACAATAATCAGTTCCCAGTCTTTATAGGTCTGCATCAGAATACTTTCTATCGACTGTTTTAAATATTTCTCTCCATTATATGTTGGTAAAACAATTGAAACCTTTGGCACTTCATCCTCCAAATTCTTTTAATAATATTTCGACTATTCTTTCTGAGGCATGTCCATCTCCATATGGATTTCTTGCATGACTCATCTTCTCATATACCGCCTTGTCCTGCAAAAGCAGCTCCACCTTCTGTTTAACACTTTCCTTTTCTGTACCAACAAGACTTAATGTTCCAGCCGCTACCCCCTCCGGGCGCTCTGTAGTATCCCTCATAACTAATACCGGAATTCCCAACGACGGTGCTTCCTCCTGGATTCCACCGCTATCCGTGAGAATCAGATAGCTTTGTTTCATATAGTTATGAAAATCAAGCACATCCAGTGGCTCTATCATGCGGATTCTGTCACAATCCGCAAATACATTTTCTGCTATTTCCCTTACCTTCGGATTCTTATGTATCGGATAAATTACTTTCACATCTGGATTACTTTTTACAATTTCTTTTACCGCCGAAAACATATGATACATTGGCTCTCCAATATTTTCTCTCCTATGTGCTGTCAAAAGAAGCAGCCGGCTATCACTGCACCATTCCAAATCCTGGCTGTAATATTCATCTCTGATAGTGTCTTTCAATGCATCGATTGCTGTATTTCCAGTTACATAAATATGCTCTGTCTTTTTTCCTTCCTTCAGCAGCTGCTGTTTTGCCAGCTTTGTTGGTGCAAAATAGATATCCGAAATCAGATCAATACTCTGCCTGTTAAATTCTTCCGGAAACGGAGACTGTAACTGGTATGTTCTTAATCCTGCCTCTACATGTCCAATCGGAATATGCTGATAAAAGGCACACACCGCTGCAATATATGAGCTTGTTGTATCTCCATGAACCAAAACCACATTCGGTTTCTCTGTCTCATAAATCTCCTGAAGCCCCATCATAATCTTTGCAGATACTCCCGCAAGGGTCTGATGTTCTGTCATGACATGTAGATTATAATCACCTTTTACACCAAACACTTCCAGCACCTGATTCAGCATTTCTTCATGCTGCCCCGTCAGACATATTCTGCATTCTATTTCTGGCTTTTCTTTTAACTTCTTTATTACCGGACACATTTTAATTGCTTCTGGTCTGGTTCCGAATACTACTAATACTTTCATTATATTTTTCCTATCCACGCCGTAAATAAATCAGATTCTTTTATGCCTTCATACCGCAGGCCATGTTTTACTTCAACCTTCTGGCAATAGTGCTCCATAAGTTCTTTTAATCCCTTCTCACTTGGCCAGTGTTCCCACTCGCCAATTTCAAAAGTCCCATAATTATCATCATTCTTATCAATTACAACTATATAACCATCTTTTTTTGTTACCCTTGCCATCTCCCTTACAGCACTTTCAAAATCAACTGCATGTTCCAATGCTTCACATGTATATGTCACTGCAAAAGTCTTGTTCTCATATGGAATATGTGTCAATGTTCCTTCCCTGCATTCTACCTGATATTCTCCTAATGCACGCATCACATTAGGTGAAATATCCACACAAAAATATTCACATTCCGGGATGTCTTCCAGCAAATTTTTTACATAACGTCCCTTTCCACATCCAATATCCAAAATGTCTGTACCATTACCAGCTTTCTTTACAATGTTTCGAATCGTACTGTATCTTTCATCATCTTTCGCGATTGTATCAGCAAAACCAGCTGCTTCTCTTTGAAAAGTCAGGCGATTACGATAATATAATGCATCCAGGAAATATTTATTTGCCCAACTTATTTCTTCTATCGGAAAATAGTTATTCATCTCCACTCCATTGTCTTCTGATAAATAACTTCCGTACCATCCTCCTGTTTCATTTTGTAACCGGCAGGCATATCGAAATGTTTTTTCTCCATGTTCAAAATCTCCCAATTTGAACCAGATTACCGCCATCTGAAACATTCCTGTCGAACATGTCCAGTCAACATTGTTATATGCCGGAATTGCACCGGATTCCTTCTGATATGTCTCCATTTTCTTCATGGCTGATTGAGCCAGATCTTCTTCGCCTAAATCCACCAATGCCTCTATAACATAAGAATAAAAATGTGATAACAAACTGAAGTTTAATATTTTATCCAAATAATTTTCTTTATAAAAGTTTAAAATCTGTCGAGCCTTCTCTACATATTCTTCTTTATGGTATAATTTTCCTGCCTCAACCAAAGGACTCAGACAATATAAATGGATTAATTCCGAGCACATGGATTCATCATTTCCCCAGCACTCCTTATCCGGTGTAACAAGCTGTCCCTCTGTTGTCATGCAGCTTAATATCCAGTCTGCGCCTCTTTGAATTGCATTATCTATGTAATCCGTATTTTTATACAGTTCTCTTGCTGCAATCAATCCTTTTAAAATCTGAGCTGTATCAAAAATATAAGGTGCTCTGTCATCTGTATCATACCAGGATCCATCTTCTTTCTGTGCCTGCAAAAGCCACTCTGCATAATTCAAAGCAAGTTCCCGATAGCCCCAGCGAATTAAAGATGGAATATAATAGCCTGTCACTTCCGGATACGCTTTTTTCCTCTCCGAAGTGCACATAATTGCATGTCCATCTATAGAATGATTTTTTATCCACCCTATTGCTCGCTTATATACCTCTATACAATCAAATCTAGTCTGTATTCTTTTTCTGGTTATCTGCATCTGAATATAACTTAAAGATATGTATGAACTAATCTTACAATTCTCTAACTGCATTTTAATCTCATTATAATATTGTTCAGAAGTTGTAATCACAATTTTATAAGCATGACATTCCTCTTGTTTCTCTGGAAAAAAGTATACCGGGATTCCGGATATATCTGTGCCTGCCTTTTTTTTATCATTGTCTACAATAAATGCAATTTTATCTTTCCCTATTATGCGAACTCCGTTTGCTGCATTCGCGCCTGCTCCAAATAAAACGTATGGTTTCATGCTACTCCTTATTTCTCTTCTTCAAAAACATTTCCATAATAGATGCTCTCTCTATTATTTCCACTGCCTCTTCTATTTTCGTCTCATGTTCTTCTATTCTTCTGATTATTTCTGCTATCTCATATCGTAATCCATCCCCCACATAATGTTCTTCATAAACATCTACCACAGAAGCATCCTCATAATGCACTTCAATATGCTGTGTTTTCCACCACGGTGCAGCAACCAGAATATAGCCTTCTGTTCCAGATAATAACAACCTTCCTTCTGACTTTACACCCAAGCCACAGGTAATATTTGCTAATGCACTTTCATATATAAAAGATACTCTGGTAAATAAATCTATTCCTTTTTCAGAAAAAAGTGAGTCTATTCTTATCTCTGATGGATTATTTCCCAACAACTGTAAAACCGGAAGTAATCCATAACTCCCCAGTTCTGTAAAACTTCCACCATATAAAGTATCATTTAATTCCCTAGTATGTCTCTTTTCCAGTTTGGTAAAACAGGCTTCCACATTGCAAAGTGTTCCAATTGTTCCTTCTGCTACAAGTTTTCGAACCATTTGATACCCCGGGCAATAGAGTGTTTTAATCCCTTCTAGCAAAACGAGATTTCTTTCTTCTGCTAGTCTGCACAATTCCTCTGCTTCCGCCTTCTTTAAAACCATCGGCTTCTCGCTGATAACATGTTTGTCCTTTTGCAGTGCCTTTCGTATATATCGATAATGTGTCTCATGCGGAGAAGCAACATATACAATATCCGACAGCTGGAAAAACAGCATTAAGCTATCTGTACTTTGAACATGCCACTGTTGCCCAAACTTCTGTGCACTTTCCCTTTTGGGATTGTAAACAATTGTCACTTCTGCCGCCTTAACGTCCCTTGCTTCTGTCAAAAATCGTGCAGCAATTCTTCCTGTACCAATTATTCCAATTCGATATACAATTCCATTGTCCTTTTCTATTTTCTTCTCTTCCTTATCTTTCATTTTCTTTACTATGTATTTGTTTTGCCAATAACATGTCATCTACGCAATCAATCTCTGTCCATTTGTAGTCACTGATATCTTCAAATTCTAGATTAAAGTCATCATCAAATATCATCTGCACCAATGCATTCTCATACCATTGATCATACATTTCCATTCCAACCATTTTTTCGATTTGATTTTTCACCTTTAATGCAGACTGTTTATCCAACTTTGTTACTCCGGCATATTCTCCAAAGTATTCATCGAGATTTTTGCTCATAACAAGCACTGACTTGTCCAGTACCTGAACATTATAATCCCCATTATTCTTTATGGACTGGTCCACCAGGACATATGGCCGGTCTGCTGTTGCGCAGACCACATCATGTACTAATTTTTTTTCCATGACGATATCTCCGTTTATAATTGTTACTTCTTCATCCATATAATCTCTTGCAAACCACAAAGATGCTATGGAATTTGTTATTCCATAAAATGGATTCACAATAAAAGTAATATTCCTTTTATCTGCCAATCTCTTTTTAATTTCATCTGCCATAAATCCTACTACTACTACAAAATGAGCATTTTCATCCTTTTCCTCGATTAATGCAATCATTCGTTCTAATACCGTAGTATCCTTATCCAGTTTATACATTGATTTCGGCATTTTCAGCGTTAAAGGCTGTAACCGATTTCCTTTTCCCGCAATTAGAAATATATATGTCATTGCTTTATCTCCTATCTACCATAACAGTAATCCGCAACGGGTCATTTTATCTTTTGGTGGAAATGTAATGAAAAATTTATATTTTTCCATACTTTTTAATATATTTATTCCGGTTGCCTCTACCGGAGATCTTGCCATATATGGATTATTGCATCGTTCCGCTCCACAACCGTTTTTACACAACTTGCATCCGCCCCCAATAAAGGAAATACAAGTTGCATTATTATGATTCCACATATACTTTTCCATTTGCAAAAGTGCCTTATGAAGTAAAAGTGATGATTCATTTCTGATATCTGCATAAGTATCTTTATCAAACGGAACTTTTACATATACTACCGCACAATAATCAAACTCCTGAAACATCTTCGGATAATCAATATCCGGCAGCTTCGGCGGACATTTCCAATTAGAATTATATCTGCCGCAATAATAACAGTTCATTTTCACTCTTTCTTCAAAAACCAAATCCGCTACATCTATTAGAAATCCATCTAAATATGTAGTATTCAGTTCTGTTTTTGCATCCAGAAGAGCATTCTTTAAAATATCATTTTTTTCCATGGCTACACCCTATTCTTTTCATCCATCAAATAATGGATAACCTCTTCTAAATATGGATAATCCGGCTTTCCATAACAGGTCTCCAAAATTTTTTTTCGTTCTTCCCAATTTTTTTCTACCTGACATTCTGCCATCTTTTCTGTCAATGAATCCTTCGCAGTCACCACCGGTCCCAATTTTTCTATTTCTGGATAAAACCAATCCTCTACAGGTTCTCTTACTGTCAGCAATGCCAATGGTACTGTATTATTTAAATAAGCCGCTTCCATTGCTGCACCTGATTTTGCATCTGCCAAAATATAATCTGCCATTGCAACCGCAGTTTCAATATCACAATCTGCCGGCAATATAACATCTGAAAACTCTGAAATTTTCCTTCTTTCTAGATTTTTATCTGCATCCCTTTCTAATACATGATGCATTTTTGTTACAATAAAGTAAGTCTTCCTTAACTGCTTAATCTCATCTCCAAATTGCATAACCCCACAGTCTTCATCCCAAGTTGGAAAGTATAGCAAAACTTTCCTTGAAGTATTTATACCATATGCATTTCTCGCTGTTTTCTGATCCGGCAATTTATGTCCAAAATGTTTTGGAAATCCACCAGATATTAATTTTGTACTTCCGGACACTTTCTGTAATTTTTCCCGTTGAAATTCTCCCTGTATAACGCATGCCTGAAATCCTCTCGTTGTCCTTTCAGAAAATGCATAACTGTTTCTTATCAGTCCATAGCCATAATTAATATGTACCCGGTATGTTTCTTTCCCATATTTACGCAAATTTTCTGCATCCTGTGTTGTCATGGCAATCTGTGCATTTGGATTACAGATTGTTTTATATTTATAGCCCAGTTCATTCAGAATCTTTATTGCTTCTTCATAATCAAACCACTTTCCGCTTACATTCTTCCGATTATTCTCTGCTACAAACACCGCATTCACTCCATTTTTACGAAACAGCTTATAATACGGTGCAAAATGATATATTTCAAATGAATCAACCAGATAAAATTCAACATTCAAATAATTTGTCTCAATATATTTATCCCAGTAACGATGTGGATTCTCTGCAAAGTCTGGTGGATAAGTCTGATAATCTGTATATTCATATTTCAGAAAATCCTCCATATGATTTGGTCTCCAAAATTCTTTGCCTTCAAATATACATTTTTTCAGAGGAAACAATGTTTCTTTCTCTATCCAATTATGATTGTGTTTTTTCTTAACCACATCCATATTGTCTATTCCAAAATATATTTTATCAGAATGCTCTTTGGTATAAAAACCTTTTTCTTTTTCCGCTTTAATAAAACAATACTTTTCCCGCTCACTAAATGCTTTCTCCGAAAACGTATCCATTATCTTATTTATATAACTGGTAAACGCTTCAAAAGAAGCATCTTCTTCCATATAATCATAAGCAAAAAAGTCAACTGCCAGACGGTCTAACGCATTGCTTCCCCGTGAAATCTGTATCATGTTATGATACACAAACAAAATATACTGATTCGCATATTTTTTGGTACACATATCTACCCATTTCTGCATATCTAGATTTAACTCATCACAGATACAAACCGGAAACTTCTCCTTCGCCAATCGAAAGAATTCATCATATTCTTCTCTTATCAGTCCAAAATCAATATCGTCATCCCATGGTATGAATCCCTGGCATCTATATTCGCCCAATAAGTTTCCCGCAATCAGAAACGGATGAATGGATTCTGGCAGGTATTTTTCTATAAAATTCTGAGCAAACTGCACAACCGCCAACTGTCTTTCTCTTACATATCCCTCTGCCTGTTTTACATCTGTCACATTCATATGCCGGCATACATATTCTATCTTTTCTTCTAAATGGTCACATTTTTCCTTATAAAATTGTGTTTTAAGCAAATTTAAATTTACCGGTTCTGATAAATACTCTCTTAATTTTGTAGAATCCGGAATCTGCTCATTTGCATATTGAAACTCTTCATAAGTCAAATAATGATAAATCTGTGCTCTATATAACTGCTGTTCTACTTCCTTTAAATTTATTTCATTTAGCATGCATAAAATAATATAATCAGAAGCTATCGCTTCCAATTCGCCAAAGCTTATAATAGCTTTATTATCGTATGTCTCTCCACGCTTTGATAACCAATTATCACAAAAGCAAAAAACTGCTTTCTGCCCTAACTGTTTATAAATTGCACGCCCTATTTTGCCACAGCCAAATATAATATATTCTTTCATCTGTATTTCACATTCCTTTGATAACCCTTACATAATCTTCTAATGTAAATATCGCATTTTCCTGAATGGAATCTTTCTGATTACAAATCATCTTTTCTTCCAGTTTGTCTTTATCTTCCTCTGATATTTTCCATTCATAACTTCTGATTTCAGATATATCTGTCCATACTGCCAATGTATTATTGTATCGATTCATATAATAAGCTTTTCCACCTGATAGATTCTTAAATATGCCATAGCAGTACCAATAGTTTTCCTGTTTATTATCCCTTTTCTTTCCATTAATCGCAAACTCTTTTATTTCTCCGGTCAAAACATTCCAACGATATATTTCTTTTTGTTCTGTCCGGTCTATCAGAATCTCCTCTCCCCATCTTCCTACAAATCTTCCATACTGCTCGAGGTTTCCATACTGCTTTATAATTTTACCGTTTTTCCAATTAACTTTTATGACCTTGTTCTTCCTGTATCCTCCAAAATACAATTCATCATTATATGCCTCTATTGTACAATATTCTTCTTCCTTATCCGGTATATCTCCCAATTGAATCGTATCATTTCTGGTATCCAATATAAAAAATTGATTCCCAGGAGTAAGTACTCCAGCATACTTTTCATTTCCCAGATAACAAATATCATTTGTATATTGTATCTCTTCTGACTGTGACAATTCCAGCCCTTTTACTATGCATTCTTTTTCCAAGTCAATTTTGACAAGTGGCTGGCTTGTCTGTAGCGGTTTGCCATAAACATATCGTCCTTCTCCAAAGACGGTTTCCAGCTTCATTCCCTTAACATCCATCGTATGGATTCTACCCGTTTCGGTTTCATAGACAATGCAATTTAATGCATTATATGGAAATAAAAATATTTTCTTTTTCCAATACTTTATTGCTGTAAACAATATTTTTTCCATCATCGGCAGTTCCGGAACAGACAATATATACTTCATCTCTTCTGTTTTCATATCAAACCGAAAAAGAGCATTTAATTTTCCATGAAACACCCATACTTCGTTTTCTGCTATGCACATATCAAATCCCCAGACCGGAGCCGGGCTTCTTTCTATCATCATCAGATATTTTTCCTTCCTAAACATAAAAAACTAGCCTCTTTGTGCTGACGGCTAGTTTTATACCTATTCTCCCGTTATCTGCTGCCTCCATGCATCATTTCATCTCATCCTGAATATTATAATATCCCTATATTTTATATCGGCTATTCTTTCCAATTCTTAACCATTTTCCCTTTCACAATTTTACACAATCTCACTATTCAGAATCATAACCGGCTTTCCGCCCTGTGCCATTCGCTGGGCTGCTTCGCCAGACACTCCGTAATATGCTGTACTTATCTTTTCTGCCACTTCAAGCTCATGGTCTGTTTCTATCCGTTCACTGTTCTTTAATTTCTTCTGTTCCATCTGAACCATATCCCAGTATCTTTTTACACCTCCGATTGTATCTGTATTTTGTTTTCCGGCATACCACAATACAGCAAAATCTTCCTGTTCTTCTTCCAGACACTCTATAATGCTTTTCAACTTCAATATCGCCTGTTTTTCATTCTCAACAAACATTCCAAAACTTGTAACAAAAAGAAGAACTTTCTTATCGCTTCCATCTGCCCTGCATACTATCTTTTTCCAGTTATCCGGTATTTCCACTATTTCATCTGCTTTTTCATCCCGGAAATACTCTTCCTTTGCCACAATCTTCTTCTGCCAGATTCCTTTGGTCTCTTCTCCGGCAAATTCACACAATTTTTCAATATAACGCTGCCGCATGCTTTCCGACTGCACACAGACTTCATCTGCATAAATCACGCCAGGCATATTGCAGTAATACTGCAGATTATAAAATGCTCTTTCATCCTCCCGTGCAAAATCATCTTCCTTAAAGTATGGAATGTATACTAATTTCTTTGTATATTGCTGCAAATTGCTGCTGAAGAAAAATGGCTTCACACTAACCGCCATATTATAGGAATCATAAGGAGTCTCCATAATTATTTCATCCGGCTGATGCAATGCGAAATCAAAGTCCCCCTCTGCAATACAATGCACATCTTCCGGATAATTTCCATCTTCCTGAAGCCGGACAAAATTTCCCAAATAATCTTTTTCATAACATTTCATCGGAATGACATAGACATCGCAGTCCGGTTCGTTGCATTTTTCCTGATAAATATGCTTCATCTTATCCCAATACTTTGCTTTATACGGGAGCAATACAACCTCTTTACGGCTTAATACTTCTTCCTGAAGTCTTTGTGCTGCTTTCTCATAAAGACTTTCCAGTTGAGATACACTTTTCTCTATGATGCTTTCTTCTTCCCCTGCATTCAACAACTGGTGCATCTGGTAAATCTCTTCACACCACTGTTCTAAAGCAGTTACAACTTCAAGCCCCTCTCCTTTTACCTGTTCTACCAGTGTACCCAGCTCTATTGCCTGCTGCTGTGCCAGTTCTAGGTACGAAATCAACTCTACATTTTTTCCATTTTTCTGTGCTTTGGAAATCTCATGCAAAGAAGTCCTCAATCCTTCTAACTGCAACGGCAGAATCCCTCGATAACTTTTGTCTTCCTCTGTTTTCTTTCGTTCTAACTGCTTTTTATCAAAATAGAATCCCGGAATCGGAAAATCAAGGCATGCCTGAAGCTGTTTTCTCTGGGTTCCAAAAAATGGATAATCATGCCCTGCAAGTCCCCTGACAGAATGCATATAATCTCCGTAAGTCTTTTTCAAAATGGAATCATATCCCATTGGCACCGGCACTGTTATATCCTCAAAAGGAACACGGATACTTTCTTTAAAATACTTTTTGTAGAACTGTGCAGATTCCATTTTTTCTATTCCAAAAGGCATCATCTGCGTGACATTTTCTGCTTCTGATTCTTTTACTCCTGCAAATAGTTTTTCTACCCTTTCATATAAAAAGACTTTCAATTCATGTAATGTGCTGTACTCTGGAATCTCTGTTTCACATATCGATGCAACTCTCTGCAGATTTTCCCCAAGCGTTTTTTCATCCATTTTTTCCAGTTCATCTGCAACCGCAAGTACATATTTTGCAAAACTGCACCGCTCCGATTCCTTCTCATTATCTGCATGCACATAATCCAGAACAAAAACATCAATTCCTGCAATATAAGGAAATCCATTATATTTTTCCAAATGTTCCTCTTCAAAGCAAATCCTTGGAAAGGCTACCACTCTTGCCATAAAAGACCAGAAATTTTCATGATTTCGAAATGTAGTAACCTCAAATCCATCCGGCAGTTCTTCCTTTGCCACTTTGCAGAATTTCTCATAATCTTTTCTTAACATCATAATATCCATATCATCATCCCACGGAATAAAACCATGATGGCGGATTGCACCAAGCAGCGTTCCATAAGCTGCAAAATATTTTATATGATGTTTGCTACAGATTCTGTCTACTTCCTGCAATACGATAAGCTCTGCTGCCCATGCCCGTTTACCCAATGTAGGAATATAGAATCCATCCCGTATTTCATCTTCTAAAAATTTACTGTCCATCATCTTTTCTTCATTTCCCATCTTATTATCTGCTGTCTGCCTGCTTTTCCTGTTCTAATGTATAAGCTTCCACAAATTCACATAACTTTCGATAGTTCTCTTTCTCATCTACTGCAAAAATTTCCTCTGCTTTTTGGTGACAGGCTTCTTTCCTCTTCTCCATAAAGGCTTCATCTTCACAGTATTGATGCACCAGACTTATCATTGAATCAGTCGAATCACAGGCGAATGTTTCCCCAACATTTATCTGCACATCACAGTTGTCCAGTGTTACCACCGGGATTTCCTGTAAGATTGCATACATGGCTCCGGTACCACCGCCCTGTCTTGGCGGATTTAAGAACAAGTCTCCTATGGTCATGGTTTTCTGCAATTCTTCGGTATATCCAAGAAAATAAACACGCCTCCGGTATGCTTCTGCTATCCGTTTTTCCAGTGCCCCGCAATTTCCAATGACTGCAATTACTGCTTTAGAGTTTTCCTCTAACATCACATAAATCTTCTTAAGAAAATCCTCTGTCACTTCCTGCTCCAGCCGGTTTCCTACCAGTAAAATCACGAATCTATCTTCTGCAATCCCATAATTTTCTTTCTTCTCTTTTTCGACAACCACTGCATTTCCCACAATGGAATGTTTTACTTCTACAAACTGCTGGTAAGGTTTCAGCCAGTTCTGATATCGTTGTTCTTCCTCCAAGGTATAATCCGAAGCCAATACGATAATCGGTGCATTGGTTACCGGAATTGTCTTAACACACCCCCGGGTAACTACCGTTGTAAACTCCCGGCATAAATCTGCAAGAAATGTTTCTTCTCCAACCTCCAATACCCATTCCGGTGCTTCTCCGTAAATAAGTTCTGCTGTATCCTCTAAATTTTTCTCAAAATTATCATTTTCAATCCGCGCATTGTAGCCTTCTATCCGGCCATTTTCTACATTGCATTTAAAATAACCCTGCCGCTCCATGAAGTTATTCCAGATACATTGTTTGTACCACATAATTCCACTATTCTCATTTGGCATAAAGCCAACATATACTTTGACTTCATAACCAAACGCTTCTAAATATTCTTTTGTCTGTAAAATAATTCGTGTAGGTGCATGCTGCCTGCCAACTAACTGGTTTAAAATAATAACTACTTTCTTTTGTCTTTTTGCCAATGGAATATAGGAAAAAGTCTTTTTCTTTTCTTCCCGGATTTTGTCCATAATGGAATTATAGATTCTATCATTTCTCCTGTATTCATCCTTTTCATCCACAGCCAGTCCATTTGTAAAAATAGTTCTCTGAAGCTGATGCATCAATTCTGCTCTTTGCCATAGCGTAAAAGTCTCATGATTCATCAACACTTCGATAAACGGAATTACTTTTTCGTCCCTTAAAACAGCCAACAGTGTCGACCAGATATAGATAAGAACCGTATCCGGAAGATTTTTAAGAGACTGTTCTATAATCCGCAAAACATCCCCCTGTTGTTTTTCCTCTAATAAGTCATAACTTTCTTTCAGTTCATGCAGCGTTCCTTCTTCATATTCCCCTGTTGCATCCAGCTGCCCCAGTCCTCTTTGTAAAATTCCAAAAAACTGTTCCATATATTTTCTTTTCGTCCTGCGACGTTTTCTCCTTATTCTAACCTTGTTTCTTTCCACCGATTTCGTTACAATAGTTATAGTTATTATACTCTATATCCAAGGAAGAGGAAAGTTTATCATGAAAATACTATTCTATCGTTATGGAAGCATTTGCGAACCGGATATTATTGAAGCCATGAAGCATTTAGGGCATGAAGTATTCTCTATCAACCTTGAAATTACCGATAAAAATATTCCCGCACAGACAGTTATCAAACATGTTTCTGATGCACTGTTAGAGTCTTCTTTTGACGGTGTTTTCTCGATAAATTTTTATCCTGTTTTATCGGAAATCTGTAATATTATGAAGATTCCTTATATCTGCTGGACCGTAGACAGTCCTGTTATGGAATTATATTCTGATTCCTATTCGAATGAATGGAACCGTATTTTTCTTTTTGATTCCATGCAATATCAGGACTTTGCTCCATATAACCCAACTCACACTTTTTTTCTGCCGCTGGCAACCAATGTAAGCCGTTGGAATTCCGTTCTTGCTCATGCTAATCCGGACTCCTTTAAAAGTGATATTTCCTTTGTGGGCTCCCTTTATACAGAGAAATGTCCTTATGATGCCATAAAGAATCCTTCCCCTTATCTCGAAGGATATTTAAATGGAATAATGGATGCGCAGGAACAGATTTATGGTGCATTTCTTTTAAATGAACTACTGCCGGATTCTATTGTCAAAGAATTTATCGACTGTATGTCGGATTATTATCTTCCACCGGAAAAAGCCAGACGAGTTGACCGGGATATCATCGCACAGCAGTACCTTGGCATGAAGGTAACTGCCAATGAACGAAAACACCTCTTATCCTTTCTTGGATCCCACTTTACGGTGGACTTATACACCGGAAGCGATTCATCTGGTCTTCCTGTCCACAATCACGGACGGGTTAAAACCTTAACGGAGATGCCTCAGGTCTTTGCTCACAGCAAAATCAACTTAAACATGACCTGTAAATCCATCCGGAATGGCATTCCGCTTCGTGTCTTTGATGTTCTTGGATGTGGCGGCTTTTTACTGACGAATTATCAGAATGATTTAAGCGAATGTTTTACCATTGGAGAAGATTTAGACATCTATACCAGTCCTGATGACCTTTTGTCTAAATGCGAATACTATCTTTCCCATGAAAAGGAACGGATAGAAATTGCCGAAAACGGCTATCAGAAAGTATTAACTCATTATACTTATGAGAAGCAGCTTCAAAAAATACTGGCACAGCTTTAATCAGCTATGCCAGTATGCTTTTTTATTTTTCTCCTACACCTGTCTAAGGGTTTCCTGTACTGTTTCAATTACTCTGCTCTGTTCTTCATCCGTTAATCCCGGATATAATGGTAAACTGATGATATGCGAATATACCTCTTCTGCATTTTTACAATGCACTTTTTCATATCCATGACTCTGGTAATAAGGATGCATATAAACAGGTATATAGTGAACATTTACACCAATTCCCTTTTCTCTTAACCGTTCAAATACCTTTTTTCGGTCATGATGCGGAACTTGTATGATATACAGATGCCATCCACTCTCGGTTCCCTCCATCTGATATGGAGTAATAATGTCTTTATTATCTCGAAATGCCTCATTATAATTCTGAACCAATTCTTTTCTTCTTGCAAGGAAACGATCCAGTTTCTTCATCTGACTTATTCCAAGTGCACATTGAATATCTGTAATACGGTAATTGTATCCAAGATCCAACTGTTGATAGAACCACGGTCCATCACTTCTTGTCATCAATTTGGGATCTCTTGTAATACAATGAGAACGGAACAACAGCATTCTCTGATATAAGTCTTCTTGATCCGTCATAATCATCCCACCTTCTCCGGTGGTAATCGGTTTTACCGGATGAAAACTAAATGTCGTAAGATCTGATAATGTTCCAATTTTTCTTCCCTTATAAACAGAACCTAAAGCATGTGCTCCATCTTCAATCACTAACAAATGATGTCTTCTGGCTATCTCATGAATGTGGTCCATGTCACACGGCTGTCCTGCTAAATGAACCGGAATAATTGCCTTTGTTTTTGCCGTTATTTTTCTTTCAATATCTGCTGGATCTATATTATAAGTTTTCGAATCTATATCAGCAAATACTGGTGTTCCCCCACAATACAATATACAATTCGCTGATGCAGCAAAAGTAAGTGGTGTAGTTATTACCTCATCACCCGGTCCAATGCCTGCTGCATAACAAGCCGCATGCAATGCTGATGTACCATTTGATATTGCAACCGCGTATCTGCTTCCGGTATAAGACTTTACTGCTTCTTCAAATTCTGTACTCTTCGGTCCCGTTGTTAAGAAATCAGATTTTAACACCTCAATCACTGCCTGTATATCATCATCTTCTATAGTCTGTCTTCCATATGGTATCATCTATACCGCCTCCAATTATCTATAATGCTATCAGTGCCTCTGCGATACGTTCTGCACCCTTTCCATCAATAAATCTTTGCATTTGCAATGATTTCTTCTTTCTTAGTTCCATGTCATTCATGTATTCTTTTAAATACATGTTTATTTTATCTACAATGTTCTCCTCCCTCACATCTCCCGCATAATCAATAATATTATCTGCTTGAAACTGTTTTACATTGTCCAGTTGGTTATCTACAAACGCATAAGATATTGTTGGCACACCCAACGCACACAGTTCATAGAGAGTTGTTCCACCTGCTGAAATCGCTATATCTGCTTCCTGCATATATCTTTCTATATTGTCAACTGCTTTATGAAAAAAAATCCTTTTTTCGTTCCCATACTGTTCTTTCAAACTATCATAATTTTGATTATAAACTCCACATATAACCTCAATTCTTAAGAAGTTGTCCCTTTCTATACCATCTAATACTCTCTGAATAATATTATATGGATCTGTTCCACCTGTTAATAATAACAAGCATTCTACTCTATTCTTAATTTTATGAGATTCACAATTCCAAAACACACTTCGTAACGGAGCATATTTTACTCCTAAATATTTCTTTATTTTATTGTCTGATTGATCATAATGAAATTTTTTCCAGTAATTTGCATAGCAAACAAGAGCATCCACTTCATATGGATTTATGTTTAAATCATCTATATACATTACTCGAACCAGGTTGTGTACTTCCCTTAAATACTTTTCTGTCACTTCATAACTGTCTATCAGCATTTTTTTAATATTCAGCTTCTGAATATATTTCTTCAGAACTGGCAATTCTGCTTCCTTATTATTCCATTTTGTATATAGTATAATAGCTTTATATCCATATTTTTTCAAAAGTTCTAAAGCACTTTCATCTGCAACAATAAAGTTTACTTTAATCCTATTTTTCTGTAATGCATCTGCAATTGCAAGACACCTCATCATATGTCCGGTTGCAATCTGATTATTCATATCTGTTCTTATATATATTTCATCCATTACTTTAATCCACTCGTACAAATTCAAACATACTGTACTTTTCTTCATATCCTGCATTTTCAAATGCTTTTTTTGATGCAAGATTATCCGTTTTTACCAGTCCAGTCAGTTTATCTACCATTGGGAAATCTTTAAACACCTGATTTTTCACCAGTTCAAGCATTTTTGCCCCATATCCCTGTGAACGTTTTTCTGTGCAAATACTATAGCTGATTTCCGCATTTTTTTCCTTTTGCACAATACGAATCTGTCCTATCGGACAATCGCCGCACATATAGATATATTGCTTACAGTTTTTATTCTCCAACAGACTTCTATACCAACTGGTATGCTCTTCATAAGTAATTTTTTCTGAAGAAAATGAATTTTTCCTCACTGCAGGATCATTCGTCCATTTAAACAATAAATCCACATCATCTTTTGTTGCTTCTCTTAAATATTCCTTCATTTTTCTATTTTCCTATCATCTCAAAAGAAAGCGGCGTTCCTCTTTCTATATCCCGCAATGCAGTCTGTCCTAATATTTCTTTATAATACTTTGGTTGCAAACCATTCCCTGGTCTGATAATTCTTATATTATCTTCGGTTATCTTTTGTCCCTTTTGTATATCCTGTATGCAAAATATAGAACGACGGAATTGTAAATTTCCTTTTTCCTGTTCAGTCGGTCCATATTGCACTCTTCCAATTGCTTTTTCTGCCTGTCTGATATCCTTTACCATACTAGCAAATTCTTTGGGATTCATCGAAAATGAAGAATCTGGATTTTCAATGGAACGATCCAGACAAAAATGCTTTTCAATAATACTGGCGCCAAGTGCAACAGCTGTTACTGCTCCCACCGAACCCATAGAATGATCAGACAGTCCCACTGGCACATTAAAAGTTTCTCCCATATTCTGCATTGTCCTAAGATTCATTTCATCTGTTATAGCCGGATATGCACTTGCGCATCTTAACAATGCCACATTTTGATTTCCCTGCCTTTTCACTGCTGCTACTGCCTCATCAATTTCAGCCAGAGTAGCCATACCTGTTGACATAATTACTGGTTTTCCTTTAGATGCAACATATTCTATCAGTGGAATATCTACAAGTTCAAAAGAAGCAATTTTATAAAATTCAACACCTATTTCCTCCAGAAAGTCTACCGCCGTATTGTCAAATGGTGTTGAGAAGAAATCTATCCCTACTTTTTCAGCTTCTTCCAGCAATTCCTCCTGCCATTTCCATGGTGTATAAGCTTTTTGATATAGCTGATATAGATTTTCCCCACTCCATGTTCCACCTGAAATATGGAAATATTTATTATCACAATCAATTGTCAATGTATCCGGCGTATATGTCTGTATTTTAATGCAATCTGCTCCGGCTTCCTTAGCTGCACATATAATTTCCTTTGCTCTTGAAATATCTCCTGCATGATTAGCAGACATTTCTGCAATAATATATGTTGGGAAACCTTTTCCTATTTTGCGCCCTTTAATTTCCATTTTATAATCTACCCCTCTTTTTTAACAATCGGTATTTCATCTCAGCCAGTTCCCAGTCTGTCTCATTATCAATATCCTGAACTTCCAGTTCAGAAATAACCAATGCTCCGGTATTCCCGGTTACCATTTTTCCCGTATGTAGAAATGGCTCTGTTCGCAACATATAAAATTGTCCGCAATCATGATATATTTCTTCCAGGTCCTGTGAACGCATCATTGCATATTGCTCCCATTTGTAATTTAAAGTTCCATCTTTTATCACCATTCCCCGCAGTGGTGGAAATGAGAATGACGTTACAGGCATCACACCGTCTCTTTTCTCCTTCATCAATATATCTAATGCTGTTTGTAATTTTTCCCCCGTTACAAATGGGGCTGTCGGATATATACAGCAGACGTTCTCATAAGTCATTCCCAGTTCACTATACCTTTTCAATACTTCTTTCAAAACATCCGCCGTTGTTGCATAATCATTCGATGTATCTTCGCTTCGCATAAAGGGAACTTCTGCTCCTGCCGATTTTGCAATCCGGGCAATCTCCTCATCATCTGTAGAAACCATTATAGTATCAAAAATATCAGCTTCTTTTGCAGCCTGAATGGAGTATTCTATAATAGGCCGGTCACAAAATTTCTTTATATTCTTATGTGGAATTCTTTTGCTTCCACCTCTTGCTGTTATGATTGCAATATTCATTCCTTAATTAATGTTCCTCCACATCTTTCAACAATTCCTTCAAATCATCAACAGAAAGCCACTGGGAATTTTTCCCAGAACTATATTCAAAACCCGGCTCAACTTTTTTACCACCAGCCTGAATCTTAGCCGAATTCCACCAGTCCATATGAGGATATACAATAAAATGCTTATCATATTCATAAGTTGATAAAGAATCCTCTTTTGTAACCATCACCTCATGTAATTTTTCTCCTTCACGAATACCCACTTCCGGCATCTTGCATCCAGGTAAAATTGCCTGAGCCAAATCAGTAATCTTAAATGAAGGAATTTTAGATATAAAAGTTTCTCCTCCCTTTGCTTCAGATAATGCCTTTATTACCAGCTGAACGCCTTCATCTAAACTAATCCAGAATCTTGTCATTGCATAATCCGTTATAGGAAGTTCTGTTCCTCCATTTGCCACAATATTTCTGAAAAACGGAATAACTGATCCACGGCTGCCGGCAACATTTCCATAGCGCACGATTGAAAAACTGATATCTTTTGTTCCAGCATAAGCATTTGCTCCAATAAACAATTTATCTGAAACAAGTTTTGTTCCTCCATAAAGATTAATTGGATTTACTGCCTTATCTGTTGAAAGTGCCACTACCTTTTTCACTCCGCAATCTAATGCCGCATCAATAATATTCATTGCACCATCAATATTTGTTTTTACTGCTTCCATCGGATTGTATTCGCAGGATGGAACCTGTTTTAATGCAGCTGCATGTACCACATAATCTACACCTTCAAAAGCACGATATAAACGGTTACGATCTCTTACATCTCCAATAAAATATCTCAATTTTTCATCATGCTTTTTAAATTTATTCCTCATAATAAACTGTTTATACTCATCTCTTGAATATATAATAATCTTTTTAGGATTATAATTCTCCAATACATATTTTACAAACTGGTTTCCAAATGAACCTGTTCCACCTGTAACCAAAATAGTTTTTCCATCTAACATTTTTATTCCTCCATCTTCTGCTCTTTTATTCAACATATAGAATATATCGGTTATTTATCTTAATTTAATTAGTTATTTTTATTTATCCTTACTTTCCATACATTTTTCTATCTGTTTTATAATTTTAATAAATTCTTTCTTAGAATCTGTCAGTTCCTCTGCTTTTTCTTTGGCTGCCTGTGACCATTTTTCCCACTGTTTGCGGTCTGCTTCCAGTTCAAAAATCTGCTGTTTCATTTCTTCATAATCTTTTACTTTATAAGCATCCTCTACTTCTAAGGCTACATCTCCCAAATCTGTTGTCAGTACCGGAACTCCTTCTGACATGGACTCTGCTGCTGAAGTTCCTCCACCTAATCGAATTGGATTCAGATATAAATCACACAGGGAATAGATTGCCAGTGCATCTTCCTGTAGTCCAAGATTATGCACATATTTTCCAAACTTTTCATTTTGTCTTGCACGTTCCTCATAATTAACCATTTTTCCCATGATTACACATTGTATTTTCTCTGATAAAACAGAATCTAACATTGCAACAAATTCATCGGAAATTTCCTCTGTCAGCCGCAGTCCGACCACCACCAGCAGAAACGCATCCTCTGGAAGTCCAAAATCCTTCCGCACATAAGTATGTTGCTTCGGTTTAAAAGAGGATGTAAATCTTCCCACTATAACATTTTCTTTTTTTATACCGTAGTTCTTAAGAGTTGTTTCTTCCACCGATGTCGGTGCATGCCCAATACAAATGATATCACACTCAGGAAATGGAATTCCGGACGGCACTGTGGCAATAATTGCCGTTGGCAAGAATTCATTTACGCAGGCTGCCACCAGACTTCCCCCTCCAATATTAAGGCACATTGCAGGATTCAGCTTCCATATGGTCTGTACCAGAGCCCGGGTATCTTCGATATTCGGCATATCCATATAGCACTGAAAAAAGGCTATCTTCTCGCCCTGATAAGTAATCTCTTCCACTTCATTCCAATGTGGCATATAGCTTCCTACCCGTACCGGATATACCGGCATCTCTCCTGCCATTCCCCGCATCTCAGCAGTATTTATCAGGAATACTTTTTTCCCATAATATTTCTGCAGAATATAGGCTCTGTCCAATGCTGTTTTGGTCGGTCCATGATTCATAGAAAGAAACTGACTGGTAAGTATGATTACAAGGTCTTTATTTTTGGCATTCTGTTCTACCGCCCCAATGCTCGCCGAAACATCTACTAACTGTTTTCCCTCATGGATTGCCATATGATGCAACTCAACCACAAGCTCTTCCAATTCAGGTGTCCGTAGATGAATATTATTAAACATGTCAAAATTTATCTGATCTGCCAGATAATATTTTTCCTGCCAGGTTATGTTACTTGAATTTATGAGTTCTTTTACCTGTTTCATTAAGTAACTGTTCTGTTCTGTTACTATCCATGACCAGAATGCAAAAAAGATATTTGTATAAAGCTCTCCGCCAAGCTTCGCAGCAATTGTATTTACAATACTTTCTTTTTCTGTCAAATACAATCCTTCCATTTTTCCAGTCTCAAAAGCTATTTTATTTTCCAGTTCTACTTCTGCATTGCTGTCTCCTTTCACTTTTGCAATTTTCTGTATCAATTCCAGTAATTTTTCTTCCACTTATTAGTTTCTCCTTACATTCTCATATTTGCTTCTTTTATATATATCGACAATATTTTCAAACAATGATATACTTCAAAGCATAAATTATGTCATTTATTTACGAGGAACTCTATGAAAATATTATTTCTTGATTCACCGGCTTTTGCAAAAAAAGATATGTTAGAAGCATTTCATAACTGTGAAATTGAAACGGATTTATTTATGCACGAGGATTACAATGTCCGTAAAAGTGCCGCCTATGATGCTGCTTTTGATGCTGCCGTAGAAGGTACTTCCTACGACTTTGTATTTTCCTTTAACTATTATCCGATTCTGGCTACCTGCGCCCATCGGCATAATCTCCGTTATGTTTCCTATGTTTATGACAGTCCGCTGGTGGCTTTGTATTCCTTTACGATTACTTATCCCACCAATTATATTTTCCTTTTTGATTATCCGATTTACGAAGAATTAAAGCAAGGTGGAATTGATCGGGTATTCTATCTGCCGCTTGCCGCAAATGCAAAAAGACTTTCTAATATGCAGGCTTCGGATTCCATTCTTGATAAAATCTCTTCCGAGATTTCTTTTGTTGGTTCTCTTTATAACGAAGACCACCTGCTTTATGACCGCTTATATCAGAAGCTTCCTGCCTTTACAAAGGGATACCTCGATGCGATTCTTGCAGCCCAGCAGCAGGTATATGGTGAATTCCTTATTCCCGGTTTATTAAATGATACTGTCTTAAGTGATATACAAAAATCCGTTCCATATACGCCAAACGAGGACGGCATCGAAACACCACGCTATATTTATGCCAACTATTTTCTTGCCCGGAAACTGGCTGAATTAGACCGCACTGCAATCTTAAAAAAGCTTTCCAGTTCGCATCAAGTGAAACTTTATACCAACAATCCTACTCCGCAGCTTTCCAAAGTTGAAAATATCGGAGCCATTGACTATTATGAGATTATGCCTCTGGTTTTCCAACATTCAAAGATTAATCTTAACATTACATTGCGCAGTATCCAAAAAGGCATTCCTCTGCGGGCATTTGATATTATGGGAAGCGCTGGTTTCCTGCTGACCAATTATCAGGAAGATTTTCTGAATTACTTTGTTCCGGGAGAAGATTTCATTTATTATTCTTCCTATGAGGAAGCAGAAACTTATGCCAACTATTATCTTTCCCACGAAAAAGAACGTCAGCAGATTGCTGCCAACGCTCTTGGTAAAATTTTAGATGCCCACACCTTTGAGCACAGGATTCAGACCATGTTATCCATTCTATAAACGTTCAATAAATTTTTCATGTAAATCTGCTATGAGACGGTCTACTGCAGCTTCATAGCCTTTGTACCAGGCTTTTGCCCGATTGCATAAGTCTGGTATTGTTAAATTCGCAGATAATACATCATCCCCAAGGGAGAATTCTATTTCACTGTTATAATATAGCAGCAAATCCTGCACCGGCTCTTTTTGGATTTCTTCATTGAGATTTCCAAATTCTGTCAGAAGCTCCTTCTGCTCCTCTACATCGTCGTATTTGGATGCCTGTTCTAACTGCTCTGCCACTTTCGTTGCTTTCTTAATATTTTCCTTTACTTCTTCCAGACGCTTCGGCTCTTCTTTTATCTCATTGATAATATCCTGCCGTTCTTCTTCTGAAAACGCCAGCGGTACTTCCTGCAATAATTTTTCGAAATCAATTTCTTTCGTGCAGGAATCAATGACTTCTTTTAGTGTCATCACTTTTGCGCCTTCTATTTTTGCGCCGCCCTCTGTTACATTGATTACCGTGATATCCTCCGGCAATTTTAAGATTTCATTCTCAATCCATTTCCGGTACATATCCATCTGATAATCAGTGTCCAGCATAGTTCCGTCATTGCCCTTTACCTGTACGATGACACGTTTCTTCTGATACTGTTCATCCTCTTTCTGTTCCATTTTCAACCCACTATTATAGGTCTGGCCTCCGGTAAAAGCAAGATCCTGACCAATAAAAACAATTTTTTTAAACCCCAGTGCTTTCACCAGTGAAAAAGCACTGGTAGAGATTGAACCACCTGTCGGAATTTCTTCCAGGCAATATTTTTTCTTTTCCATTACTATCTTAGCAATTATATTGCAAGGAAAATCATCATAAAAATGTTTTCCAGTATGTTTTCTGACAATATCTTCTTTCGATATTGCTTCAAAAACAAATGGAAATTCACTGATATTTATCCCCTCAAAAAAGCGTTCTGGTACTCTTGCATCAATTGTTATCCCCAAATCCGGTGTAATCCCGGCATTTACCACTGCACGAAGTGCTGCATCTACCACAAGAATCAATGCTTTTCCTTTCGCCCGCTTCAACTCCTGTACATTTTTATTTAAAGACGGACCTGCTGCTACAATGATTGCCGGAACATCACTTAAATCCTCCTCCGCAAGGCGTTCTTTCAGATAATGGGTATCTGTCTGCCAGAGATAATCATACATATTACTTAAGGCATGTGCCGCAAACTCTTCCCTGAAATTATAGATGGTATTCCGATATATCTTCGTCTTATTCATGAAATATATCATCGTTTCTAACATATGTTTACATTCCTTGGGATAAATAGAATCATAATTTGGAAGAATGCCAAGACGCAACATTCGGATATTGTTAAAGCTGATACCTGATTCCAAATATTCCTGCAGCATGTTCTCTGACTCTACAATCAAATACACATTTTTCTTCTTTAAAAGGTCGGTATAATCAAAGGTCTCTAATGTTTTTTGGAAAATAGCAACGGATGGCTCATATACAATAAGTGTCATGGTCTCATCCAGCGTCTGTGCCAATGCTTCAATACTTCTTCCGTCTCCAAATCCCAAAAGAAAGAACACACTGTAGGAGCCTTCTTTTTCAAACTGGCTAATATACTGCATGGATGCTTCCTTTGGATTATATTTACTGTTTAACCGGTATTCCAGTCCACCTTTTGTCACAACTGGATAAAGTGTTTCATCTTCCGCAGCTTCATAACGTATCTCTACTGATTGCTCCGGCTGTGCCGTTTCCAGATATTCATGAAGTCTTACATGGTGTTCCCGGATTGCCTGCATATTCTTTTCGTATATCGTCATATTATATCTCCCATCCCATATATCTGCCATATTCATAGTTCAGGCAATCTGCCAGTTCCATGATCTGATGATTCTGATATGCATGAATCAGATGTTCCAATATAGTAACTGCCTGTTCCTGTATTGCTACGTCGATTTCACCTTTTTCTGTATAATATGTAATTTGTTCTAACAGGCTATCCTTTATCTCCTGAATATGTGCACCAATCCATGGATAAGTTTCCTCCTGCTGGTTCTGATACAGCTTCCGGATTACTGCTTTCATTTCCTCTTGTAACTGACTATACTTTCCTGCTTCCACTTTATAGTACCTCGTCTTATCTCTTTTCTTCTATTCTACATGATACTAATCTTTTCGTCACTAAGAAAATAATTATCACTACCCGTGTAACAAAGAATGTGCCTTAGCACATTCTCGCACCTGTGACATCTAGCTTATACGCACCGTGCGCATCCTCACGGAGCATTTTTTTACTTTACAGGAAAGCAATTTCCTGTAAAGTAAAAAATAAAGCCGACCCTTTTGGGTCAGCTTTACTTTTATGGTTGAGTACTTATGATTACTGAAGTAAGGATAATACACCCTGAGTAGACTGATTAGCCTGTGCTAACATAGACTGACCTGCCTGAGCAAGGATGTTATTCTTGCTGTATGTAACCATTTCAGAAGCCATATCTGTATCACGGATACGGGATTCTGCTGACTGAGTATTCTCAGATGTGGTATCCAGGTTGGCAATTGTATGCTCCAGACGATTCTGGATAGCACCCATTGCGGAACGCTGTTTAGAAACAACTTCAATTGCATCCTGAACTGCTTTCATGTAAGAACCAGCTTTTGTAAATGTACTTACGCTTAAAGCTGTCTTAAGACCAATCTTTGTTGCACACATATTAGCAATTGAGAAGTTGATAGACTGTCCGGAAAGGGCACCTACCTGTAATTTCATCTTCTTTGTTGCTCCAGAGAATGTACCATCTAACAGGTTCATTGTGTTGAACTGTGTAGTAGACTGGATACGGTTGATTTCAGATGTTAACTGATCCAACTCAGCACGGATAGCGCTTCTATCTACAGAAGTGTTAGTTCCGTTAGCTGCCTGTGTAGCAAGTTCGTTCATACGCTGTAAGATAGAATGTGTTTCATTTAATGCACCCTCAGCGGTCTGTACTAAAGATACACCATCCTGTGCGTTTGAAGAAGCTTTGTTAAGACCACGAATCTGGCTTCTCATTTTCTCAGAAATGGAAAGTCCTGCTGCGTCATCTGCTGCACGGTTGATTTTGTAACCGGAAGATAATTTCTCAGTTGATTTTGCCTGTGCACTTGTTGTGATACCTAACTGTCTGTTTGTGTTTGCTGCCTGTAAATTGTGCTGTACTACCATAATTAATTCCTCCTTGAATTTAACGTCGCTTCCTTGCGACTACTTGTTTGTTGTTGCAGATATCTTATCGGCCGTACGCTCCTCAAATCCATCTGCTAAGTAACAATATCTTGTTTACTTGTTATATATATCGGACGGTTGTCTTGATACTTTATAGTAAATGGAAAATTTTTTTAAATTTTTCCAGTCTACTTCTTATCATCCAGAAATGTGGAACCCGGAGTTCCCATTTTCATCATATTTCTGTAATAGGAATTCACCGCCTGTCTGGATTTCTTTACTTCCTTAATCTGTTTCTTCACGGAAGTAAATTTCTGCTGCATCAATACCTGATTGCGTTTTTCCTGGCTCTGGATTGCAGTGCTCTTGTCCATGATTGCGGTAATATCCCGCTTCATCTGAGCAATGTCTTCCGAATATGCCCCTCGGTTCTCTGTCAAATCAGCTCGGACCCGGTCATAAATCTGACTGAATCCGTCATCTAACTTCGATAACTGCTCTACCAGATCTGCCTTACGGTTCAGATTTTCTTCCAGTTCATCCGGATCTAAATCCGGATTTTCCAGCATATCTTTCTGCAATACATTTAATGCCATAATTGTATCCAGCAGTTCTATTTTTTTCGTAAGGCTCTGTTTTAAGATTTCAATATAGCTGTTATTTGCTGTGTGCAAGCTTCATTACCTCTTTCCAAGTATCACGCATGGTGCGAAGGTGTACCAGTACTTCCTCTAAAATTTCTTTATCTTTTTTCATGTTTGCCTCAACCAGACGTTCCTGTAAGTACTTATACACATTTTCAAAGTCCTTTGCAACCGGATACTTATGATTTAAGGTTGCCTGAAACTCTTCTATGATATTTTCTACTTTTACAATATTTGTATGGGCTTTCTGGATATTATTCTCCTCAATTCCCATGATTGCAATATTACAGAATTTGATGGCACCTTCATAAAGCATCAGTGTCAATTCTGCCGGAGAAGCAGTCATAATCTTACTGTTCTGATATGCTGCATATCCATTGTTCATTGTCATCGTGTTACCTCCATGTATTTTCACATTATCACCGGTCTATGCCTGTGACTGACATTTATCGGCTCTTATGAACCTAAGAGACCTGACAGTGAGGATGTAGACTGCTGTAATTTTGCCAGTGCAGTTTCCATCGCTGCAAATTTCTTATAATAAGAATCTTCCATCGAAGTAATCTTATCTTCCCACTTCTTAATGGTGGTAGTGTAATTGCTATACTCTTTTGCCATCTGCTTATCATTATAAACAGTCATTGCACTGCTCAGAGAATTAGAGCGCATCTTGGTATCAATCTCATTGTATACACCGGTAACAAGCTGCTGCATAAAGGAAGTAACGGTATCCGGGTCTTCCTGTAACATCTGTTTTAACTTATTGGTCTTAGAAGAAACCGCTGAATCATCTGCATCACCATCAATATGATAAGCATTTTCCTCATTCTCATCTGCATTGAGATATCCCAGGGTTGAAATACCAAAGCTGGAAAGGCTGTAACTCTTGCCATTCACAGTATATCCCTTATACATGGCACTGGTCATTGAATTTAAAAGATTACCCAGACTGTCATCCCGGCGAAGCAATGCACTCTTTACCTTCTTCTCCCATTCCTCGACTTCAGAATCTGTCATGGCATCTTTTTCTTCCGTTGTCAACGGCTCATATCCTTTGGCAGAATCTGCATTATAAAGAGAAGTCATCTCATTAATCAGGGAATTATATTCTTTTAAGAAATCTTTTATTTTCTTGTATACACCGTCTACGTCATTCTTTACCGTCACATTAATCTCACTGCCCTCTGTTGAAGCCAGCGCCTCAATCTTCAGTCCGTTAATGCTGAAGGAGTTAGAGGATGACGTATATTTTGCATTATTTACATAAATCTCTGCATCCTGACCATCTACGCGGGTTGCATCCGTATTGTACTGTGTCTTGTCAGCTGCATTGGCAAGCTGTTTTACCGCATAGGAAATACGTGCCTCTAGCGTCGCCTGATCTTCCCCGTTATCTAACAGGGCATATTTTTCAAGAACAGCCTTATTGTCACTGATAATCTGATTCTGGGCAGTAATACTGTCCTGCTCTTTCGTAATCTTATCATTGTATGCATTGGTAAGTTCTTCTATGGATGCATATTCTGAATCTGCTGCCCCCTTATAAGCATGCTGTACACTGGTGATAAAATCATTCATATCCGCTTTTTCATCAGCTGTCAGGGTGTCATCAGCTGCCTGGGCATCATACTTGTCTACTGCTGCCTTTGCCGCCGCAAATTCTGCAATGGTAACCTGTTTTGCATCTTCTCCGGCATTTTCATCCTTCTTCTCAACAAGACCTGCTTTGGCTGCAAGGGCATTCAGGCGGTCTGTACCGGTTGCTTTTTTATCATCTGCGACTGTATCGTCTGCTACAATCAGCTTTCCTTCTGAATCTCTTTTAAAGTTTCCATCATCATCCAATTCATATGTTTTGGATAAATCAGCTTTGGACATAGCTGCCAGTTCATCCAAATCACGGATTTCTCCTGCATTATCAAGTCCCTTATATGCATTCATCATGGTCTCATAGGAAGATGCATAATTTACCTTTGTTGTATAACTGGAAATCTTAGAGCGCGACTGTGTAATGCTGTTATTGGCTGCTGAGATTGCATCCTTGGAATTCTGCAGATCCGCAAGAATCTGCGCTATATCCTGTCCATCATACGCTGCCCATGACTTATAATTCTCTGTATTGCTCTTGGAAGCTACCCTCAAGCCCAGTGCCTTTAATGCTGTGCTTCCATTGTCATCTACTCCTGACAGGCTGAAATCATTGGCTGCTCCCGTACCGGATGCTGCCACATAAATTCTCTGATTTATCGAATCATAAGATGCCTTTACTCCTGCTTTGTTTAATTTTGATACAAAATCACTGATTGTTGTATCTGCCGTCACTTCGATTGTGCTGGTCTTTCCGGCAGATGTCACTTCAATCTTTCCACCGGTAAAGCTGTCATCACCCAATAACTCGCTGAGCTTGGTTGCTCCGGTTGTAGAGGCTGCTAACTGGCCGCCGGTAAGATAACCGGACTTTGCCACCTGATTAATCTTTAAGCTGTAGCTTCCGTTTACAGCAGTACCCTCTGCACTGACACTTGCCTTAGTAGTATCTGACACCGACGCCATCTTGGTCTTATACGCAGAACTGTACTTTAAGCTTGTCATGTTACTGTAAAGACTCTTTACCTTTTTATTTAATGTCTTCCATGCATCCTGCTTCCAGGAAAGCTTGGTCTGTGCTTTTACATATGTATTTTTCTTTACATTATATGCAGATACGAGCTGTGTAACAATCGACTCGGTATCCATTCCTGACGCTAATCCTGATACTCGAATTGCCATCTTAAGTACCTCCTATCTCTTCTCGTCTACCATCAGCCCTGCCATCTCCCAGAGCTTCTGTATCATGTCAAGTGTCTTCTCCGGCGGATATTCTTTAATCACTTTCTTGCTCTCTTTGTCCACAATCTTAATAGTGACACGATTGGTTCCTTCGTGGATACCAAAGATTGCTTCTGTATGAGCCTGGCTGCGATTGATGCTCTCCACCGCCTTCTTAACCTGTTCCGAGGAAGAGGCAGTTGCTTTTTCTTCTTCTGCTGGATTCTGACCCTGTGCTGCTGCATTTTCTAATACGCTGGCATTTTCCTGCTGTATTTCATCTGCACTTGTCTGTAATCCTTCTGTTGTTACTGCGGAACTTTCTCTTATTGTTCCCTGAACCGGAGAACTTCCCTGATACACCGATCCACTGTTTCTGATTGATTCAATTGACATTGCTTACACCTCCATGTGCTTCTTGTCATTTCCGTTTACCATTGTTCTAACTCTTATATCGGTAGAACCCGTAAATTTATTTAGCGGTTACAGTAAATTTTTCAAAGCTTCTAACCCATCGGCTTTAAGAGAAGCTTCATTCTCCTTCTGAATCTGCAAATATACTTCTTTCCGGTATACCGGCACATTCTTCGGTGCGCAGATGCCGATTTTAATCTGGTCTCCTCTGATTTCCAGTACTGTTATCTCAATATTGTTATTGACAACAAGGGATTCTCCCTTTTTTCTTGTTAATGCCAGCATCTTATTCACCTGCCTTCTTCTTTGCTTCTTCTAAAATTTCATAAATTCTGTATCTTACCGGCAGGTCATCCTCTACGATAATCTGACTCGCTTTTCTTGTGTCTGTATTAATTACAATCGGTGCTTTTAAGTTCACTGCAAGTTCTTTGATATCCTGTGGCACGGTAACTGTTACCAGTACATAAAGGTTATCCTCTTTTATGGTTCCAAGGTTCTTTAACAATTCATCTTCCACACTTGGATTATATGTTTCACAAACGAACAGCGGATCCATTACCGGAAATGCTATCTCCGGCTCGTCCATGGACTGTAACCAGGATATGGACGGTCTGCCTTCTTTTTCTTCATCGAAGATTAAGGTAAACTTCTTCATATCCGGAAATCCAATGATTCCGTCCTCAAATGTTATAATTTTGCTTTCGTCAATTTCTATTTCCCCAAACAATCTTGTTGCTGCTTTCATGCCAGTTTCTCCTTTCTTACAGATAATCCAGTAAAGTCTGTCTTTCTAATTTAGCGGCTGCCTGTAAAGATGCCTGATACGCAGTATAGGAAGAAGTATAGTCAATGATAATCTCTGATAAATCTTTATCTTCATTATCTGATTTTAACGCTTCTACCGTCTGCTGCTGATTAGACATGCGGTTCTTTGTAATATCAAGCTGCTGTCCCTTGCTTCCCACATCCGTGATTGCAAGGTTTACATCTGACATATAGCCTTCGAATTTTGTCAATCCCCTGTTAAATACCGTCTGCAGCTGATGGTCTGCATAATCTGCCTGTTTCTGGGCGGCAGCAAGACAGCTTTCCAAATATTCCTGGTCGTCCTTTGAGGAATACTGGCTTAAGCCTTTCATTTCCTTAATGTTGTCCACTACACTATGTGCGTCAATAGCCGACTGCACAATGGAAGTAAGATTATCTAAATCTCTTGCAATATCAGAGTTGAACACTGTGCTTGCCTGTGTATTTACCACCAGGGTCTGATTCGATGCAATGGTATATTCAATATCCTGCCGGACTCTCTTTCCATTTTCAAAATTAGTATATTGGATTGGATTAGCCGCATCTGTATTATTGGTACAGTCAAAATAATTCTCCGGTCTTAATTCTCCTTTGGAAAATCCAGTCTTATCATAATTTACAGAAACCGTTGCTCCTAATGATTTCAGATTGGATGCAAGTGTTTTTCCCATCAGAAATTCACCGGTGTCTTTATTAAATACAATGTCATTATCTGCTATTGCATAAGAAGACGCTTCCAGATCACTGGTGGTAACAGTGGTAACATTCAGCTCCTTCGTGGTCATCTGTCCGGTTGCTGTGTCTGTATAACTGTAACTGATTTTTCCCCCAGTAATATCGGTAATATTATCATAGGAAAGGCGTAATCTGTGCAGTGTAGTATTCTCCGGTGTACCCGGTGCTGTCTTTGCAGCTACGTCTGCAGCTGTCGGCGTCTTAACATTTCCATAAGAATAATTATATTCTTCTATTTTATCTGCCGATAAATACTCGCTGATATTATAAGTCTCTTTGCTGTCTGACTGGAATGTTAAGGTTGAATTCGTCTTATAACCGGTAAATACTGTTCTTCCCGCATAATCTGCATCACCTTCAGAATAAATCTGGTCACTCAAGGACTGTAACTGCTTTAAAATAGTCTTACGGTTTTCTTCCGTCAGTGTTCCGTTGGCTCCTGCATCACACTGGGTGTGAATGGTAGTCAGCAGCTTTTTCATGTTAGTAAGAGAGGTTTCGGTAACATCTAACCACGCCTCTGCATCCGGAATATTTTTTTTATAATACTGATTAATCTGGCTTAAACTGCTGCGCAGCCGAAGTGCACGGATAGCAATAACCGGGTCATCAGATGGCCTGCTGATTTTCTTCTGTGAAGTCATCTGATTATTCAATGTATTCACATTGGTCTTATTTCCATTGATATTTATTTTGGTATTGCTCATGATCATGTTATTGGTTACTCTCATTCTAACAAACCTCCTTATACTCCGGTCTCTAAGATTAATCTGTCATACATCTCTGCCATAACAGAAACCATCTTGGATGCCAGATTGTATGCATTCTGGAATTTTACTAAGTCCAGTGCTTCTTCATCTTCATCTACACCGGATACAGACTGTCTCTGCATATCGATAGTCGACTCTATATTGGAATAATTCTTGCTGAAAAGCTCCGCTTCTTCTGTATCTACAGAAATATCCGAAAGCAGACACTGTAAGAAAGCATCTGCCCCCGTTCCACGGTAAAGCTTGGTGTCACTCTCTAATTTCTTCAAGCTATCCAGCAATGTATATTTATCCACACCATCGGTGTACTCTGACCTGGTTACTGCTGCAAATCTTCCCGGGTCTGTTATGGACTCTGAATTTACAGCAAAGTTTAATGCTGTCAGCTGATAATAGGTATTGGAACCGGAGGATATCTGTGTATCTGTAAAATCATATTCTCCGCCTAAAGCTCTCTTTCCTACAAAGAAGCTTCCCATTTCTTTTCCATTTAAATCTACTGCAGGATCATTTGCATCTCCCCGCTCAATATCATTAAATGCTTTGGTAAAGCTCCTTAAGAACTGGTTCATCTGGGACATATAGTACGGGATTCCCATGGCATCCACACTCTTTCCAATGCTGACACTTTCTCCTAAGAACTTGCTTCTCTGGGATGCATTTAACTCCTGCTTTAATGTAAAAGTATAACTTCCATCTGCATTCATGGTAAAATCGGAATAAAGATAATCATTGTTTAATACTGTTATGATTCCCTGTTCTGCAATGGATAATTTCTCTACATCCGTCATAGATGGATTCTTTACGGTAATCTGTGTTACAGTTCTTCCATCTACCACAGTATTCTGGATACTTCCGGCTTCTGTTCCTATTTTACCGGTAAAGTTTTCTGCATTATTTCCATCCCGCATTTCAAACAAAGCTCTTAAGCTTCCACCCATGGATGCACTGGCTGCATTGAATTTTACTCCGGTATCTGACCAGGTCAGGTCGTACAATCCATCAATATCAGTCTGGTTAATCTTCTGCTCTCTCGCTTCATAAGAGAGGGTACGGTAATCGTATCCGTCCACCATGGTCTGTCCATTAATTTTCACGGTGTATTTATTAATTCCAAGATCCATATCCGGATAGTTACTGTTGGTAATCGGCACTTCTGATATTTCAACCGGAACAATTGCGGAAAGTTCATCCACCAAAAGTGCTCTCTTATCTCTCAGCTCATTGGCATGTCCACCATTGATTTCCACCTGATTAATCTGCTTATTAATCAATGCAATTTTCTCTGCAATGGAGTTTACATTATCTACAGTAGACTTAATCTCATTGTTTAAGGTTCCCTGTAATTCCTGAAGGTTCGTAGCAACTCCGTTAAAATAGGTAGCAAGACTCTGGGCACTTCCGATAAACTGCTTTCTTACATTTTCATCAAAGTTCGTATGCTGTGTGGTATCCAGATTATTAAACATGGTTTTTAACAATGTGGAAAAACCCTTTTCCGTATCATCATCTGTAAAATATGTCTGAATCTGTTCCATATAGTAAAGACGTTTCTGATACAATCCAAGGTTTCCATTATTATTCCAGTATTTCGTGTCATAATAACTGTCCCGGAGCTGTGTGACAGAAACCGCATTTACTCCGGTTCCGGTGGTTCCGTATTTTGCATTGACACGCATTCCTTCACCGGCTTCTTTATTCGTTACCTGTTTACTGTAACCCTTGGTCTGTACATTGGATACGTTATTGGCAGCAGTATTTACAGATGCCTGAAATGCATTTAATGCAGATGCTGCTATATTTAATCCAAAAAATTGTGACGGCATATTCCCACCTCTTCTATATTACAATCCGTTAATTAATGTCTCTATCATGTCACTTACCACATTCATAAAGCGGCTGGCTGCATTGTAAGCATTCTGGAACTGAATCATACTGGTCAGTTCCTCGTCAGAAGAAACTCCGATTACCTGCTGACGCTTATTATCAACGGTATTTACCGTGTTATTCAGTGTCTCTGACATGGTATTGTAAACAGAACCTGCTGTTCCTGTTTCACCAATCATCTGTGCATAATATTCCATAAAGGTACATTTACTGGTAGCATTCGGATTCAAAGAAATCTCACTCTTCTTCCACATCTCTGTAAATGCGGTACCAAGCTGCTGCGCTACCTGTTTATTATTACTATCCTGTGTCAGATGCGGGATGTAAGATGGCTGGCTGATAATTTCATCATTTACCTTAAGGCTGGACAAGGTATACATTTTAGAAATATCTGTTGCACTTTCCTCATTGTATACATAGTATGTCCTGGTATTTCCAGCCGCATCCGTTACATTCACCTCTGTATAGCGATCCGTTCCTACCCTGGAAAATAGCTCCTGTGGTGGAAGCTTTCCATCACTTCCTACTGCGCAGTTATCTGTATCTAAAACTTTCATTCCCTGTGTAATGGTAAACGCATTTCCATCTGCTGTTGTTCCGGTTAAATCTGTGCCGGCATATTCTACATTCGGACAGAAGATATCATTGATTGCTGTAACCATTTTATGTACCAGCTGGTCTAATTCTGCTTCTGTAGAAAGCATTACAGACATTCCTGCATCATCATTATATTCCTGACGGGATTTTCCTTCTATATCACGGTAATCTGCCACATAATTTCCACGCTGCATTACCAGTGCCTTCAATTCTCCGATGTCGGTGTTATAAGCAGACGAAATATCTACATTAAAGTTAAATACATCGGCTGTCTGTCCACGATTCGTATCTGACATCTGCGGCCAGTATGGTGTAATATAACCGGTCTCATCATCTACGCTTTTTCCCATCTCATATACCTGGGCACGATTTACGAAATCAACACCTTCTATTGAAACAAATACAGTTCCATCGTATTTTTCATCATAGTCGATATGAACCAGACCTGCCAGTTCGTCCAGTGCGTTATCCCGCTGGTCCCTTAATTCCATTGCAGTCTCGACTCCACCAGCCTCGATTTTTACAATGTTTTCGTTTAAATCATAGATTTTCTTTCCCAGTTCATTAATCCGGTCAATATCTTTGGAAATTTTTGTATTTAAATTATTCTGATAGTTCTGTAAGCTTGTGTAAACGGCTTTCGCCCGGCTGATAAACAGACTCGATTTCTGCATTACAAGGTTCTGGTTTACCGAATCAGACGGATCTTTGGAGAACTCTTCAAATGCAGTATATAAAGACGAGATACTATCCTGGAATGCTTCTCCCTCCAACTCCTGAAAATAAGTATAAATTTCATTGGTTGCAGAGTAGCATGCGGAATAAAAAGACTGTCTTCCAGTCTCTGTACGATATGATTTATCTAAAAATATATCTCTTGAATGAATGACATCTGCAATACTTACACCAAGTCCGGACTGCTGATTACTGATTGCTGCATTTTTATCAAATGTATTGTAATGGCGGTCCGCCTGAATGACCTGCTGGCGCACATATCCGGTTGTGTCAACATTCGCAAGGTTATTTGCTGTCGTATTTAAGGCATTCTGGCTTGTCCGAAGTCCAGAAGAACCAATATATAAACTTCCCATTCCATTTGCCATGGTACATTTCCTCCTGCCTACTGTTTCGTGTCAAAAGCGCTGCTTCCTAACAAATCTCCGGTATTGTATGCAGATTTGTTATAATTTGCCGTTTCCGGTGCCTGTCGCAGGCTCTTAAACAAGGTCAGGTCAAACTCCACCATCTCTAAGGACTGTTTGATCAGTGCCTGATTCTGTGTGTTTAGCTGTGCCATTTCCTTTAACGTCCTGTGAAGTTTATCCCGAAGTGAAATAAGGCGGCTTTGTTCTTTTGGCTGTGATTCCAGTATCTGTATCATGGTCTCAATGGTAAAATCATCCTTTGATTTACCCAGTACATCTGCCATATCCTGTAAGATAGTTCTGCGGCGCACTTCATATCCATGAAGCACATCTGTCATTTCCTGCTCCATTGCAGTAATTTCTTCCAATCTCTTTACATTTCCGGCAACCAGTACATCTGTCTTCTCTTTTGAAAGAACAATCAACTCCTGATATTGTTTATCTTCCTGCAGAAGTACATCTGCCAAATCCTCCATCAAACTAGCCACGGCTTATCCTCACTTCTTACTTCTTCATTTCGTTATATTTTGCCAGTAACATACTTGCAAAATCTCCGGAATCCACATCATATTTTCCTGACTGGACACTTGTTTTCAGTTCTGCTACTTTATCTTCCCTGATATCCGAAGCTTCTGCGACTGCCTGTTTTGCGATCTGGTAATCTCTTCCCAACTGGGAAATCTGCACTTCATCCCTGCCTGTGCTTACACCATATGGTTGCTGTACTTTACCAGTCTTACTTGTTTTATATATGGATGCGATCTGGTTATAAGCTTCTATACGCATAACGGCATCTCCTTTCTTCCTTGAAATGATTCGCATTTCTGCTGTCTAATCTATTTATCGGACGTTTCTTTGGAAAACTTAGTGCAATTTTAAGAAAATATTTTTTCCTCCTGTTACCAGTCTGTAGTGCCTGCCTGCAGCAGCTTCTTGCGTAAAATAGCCCCGGCATCTGTTTTAATACCGGGGTGTCTCTTTTCGCTTTCATTTTTTATCTTTAATAATACCTGTAACTTCTCACCGGATGGCTTGCAGTATACACGATTGATAGAATTAAAAGCAGTACACTGATTCCCGCCAGTACAATGGTTGCAATTGCAAGTCCTTTTTTCTTCGTCTGTAAGCCCTGGAATCCACACCAGAATTCCAGCACAATTATAATTGCTCCGTATGTAATACCAAAGAAGGATAACAGCAGTCCCACCAAGCTGATTACAAAACCTGCAATCGTCCAGTTCTCCCTTGTCTTTCTGGATTTCTCCACAAACTGATTGGCACTGTTCTGTGGCGGGATATACCCCTGCTGTGGTGGCATGCCCTGCTGCATCGGTGCTCCCTGCTGCATTGGCATTCCCTGCTGCATTGGCATTCCCTGCTGTGGTGCCATACCCATCATATCAATGCGATGCAGTTCTACAAACAGCGGTTCTAAATCATCCCGGAAAGATTTCTTTGGAATGGCACCTACAAAGCCTTCCAGCCCTCTTGGTTTCTCAAAAGTTCCCATATATGCCAGCACAATCACTTCTGTTCCATGAATGTAATATTCTATAGAACGTTTTCCCTTCATCCACGGGTCATTAAAGAAATAATAATTGGCATTTGGCTTTGGCATCTGTACATACTGGTTGGCTGCCAGATAATTCTGAATCACCTGGTTAATCACTGCCGGTGCCGCATGCACGCTAAATCTGTATTCTGTTTTTTCTTTGCTCATTTTTCCTTCTCCTTTATATTATGTAAACCGCCTTTATTCCATCGGGCATCCCCGGCGTTCCGGTCCTTCCATGCCGCTTACATACCGGGCATTGAATTCCATATTAATCTCCCGGAGTTCCTTCTCTCCATCAATGTATGCCTGATACATTTCCACGATTCCGGCACTGCATCCATCGCAGGTTGCAGAAATATTTCCCAAGGATTCTGCAACAATTGCCTCACGTTCTTCTTTTGTTGTATCTTTGATTAAATATCCGCTCATCCTTATTCTCCTTACCAATCACTTTTACACAAACAGCTTCTTCACATTTCCAGCATCAAAGGTTACGGATGGCACATGGTCTACTTCAATCTGATAAAGGGCATTGGCTGCTAAATGTTCTGCTGCCTGTTCTAAATCACGGATACCGGAAGTATGTTTAAACTGCTCTACAATTGCATCCAGTCCATCCTCTGTTACAACGCACTCTCCCTGATGCAGACCGATTCGTTTTAATACCTTTGGCAGTGCAAAACGGGAGAAGATAATCTTCTTTTCTTCTGAGGTATAATCCGGGATATCAATTACTGCAAAACGGGATAAAATCGGTGCACTGATATCGGCTTTATTGTTAGCAGTAGCAATCGGATAAACTCCCACAGTCGGAACCATACATTCCATATAGTTGTCGGTAAATCCAAGGTTATCCAACAAGGTTAACAGCACATCTGCCGGGTTTCCGTTTCCTTTGCCGGATGCTGCTTTATCTAACTCATTGATAATAAATACCAGATTGGATTCTCCTGCCATGGAAAATGCTTCCATAATAATTCCCGGCTTTGCATTGGCATAAATACGGGAGCTTCCGGTCAACTGCTCCGGATCATTGATAGAACTCATATCCAGCGTTGTCCAAGGCAGCTTTAAGATTCTTGCTACCGCATAGGCTATCTGGGATTTTCCGGTTCCTGCCGGTCCAACCAGAAGCAGTCCATATGCCGGCAGGGTATGGGTTCTGTTAATCTGAATGATAGTTTCCATGATACGCTGTTTTACTTTCTCCATGCCATATAACTCTTCATCCAGAATCTTCCTTGCTTCTACCGGATCAATTGCCTCAAAATAATTGCTCTTCCACTGGATATTCATCATAATTGACAATGCTCTCTGGGCATGACGGCGTTCCTCTGGTGATACCTCATGGGAGCGTGCTACTGCAAGGTTTCTTCTCGCCCAAAGACGGATATTATCCGGCATGGTTCTGCCGGCGCAGGTCATAAAATCGGAAATGCTCTGTAAGCTGGTCAGCTTCATATCATCTCCATTTTCATCCTCTTCTTCCTCGTCCATTTCCTCTGTTGGTGCACTGCTGGCAAGAAGTCTCTCTATCATAAACTGTAAAAATCCATCCTCTGCAGACAATTTGGTTCCTGCGCCAAAGGTTGTCTCCCGAATCTTGTATACAGCATACCCCTCTTCCCGGTTTTCTCCGGAAAGGCGCACACTGATATGATTTTCTCCCAGCCATTTAATCAGGCTGACAAAACGTGCATCTACTTTTAAAATATCTGCGCTGTAAGTCTCGCTTTCCTCTTTAAATTCAAAAGCAGTCTGCTGGCTCTGGTTTGCAAACACTCCTCCGGAATGATGTTTCCAATGACGGCTCTTATTGTCCAGTACGAGAATCGGCTCCTCCGCTGTCTTCTCCTTCTCGTTGGACTGAAACGTTGTATAAGTGCATATGGACTCTGTTTTCTTCTCACCCGGTGCATTGCTAAAGTCAAAAACTGGCATTTTTCTCTCTCCTGTATCTTTTTCATAGGTTCTTTCCATATACAAAGACCTTTTCTCTCAGAATACCACAAGGGTTCTGAAAAGAAAAGGTCTATTCATCCACTTATTCTCCGCTTACTCTACACCTTTTAAGGTTTCTACCATATTGAGACTGCGGATTCGTTTTGAGAACATAAAGCTTACCAGCATCGAAATTATCATAACCAGAATACCGGCTATGATATAATCCACCGGTGCTAGTGACAGATTATAATCGAAATTCTCTCCATTGGTATTTATCATTGCATTTAATGACACATTTCCAAGCGGTGCTCCAATAAGGATTCCGATGATGCTAAGCCACAGATTCTGCATGCTTAAAATTCTTCTTATCTTAGAGGAACGCAGTCCCAATACCTTTAAAGTTGCAAATTCTTTTACTCTTTCACGAAAGGAAAGTACGCCGGAATTATATAATACGACAACTATCATAAGTATGGAAAACACTGCCATCATACCTACCATCATATTCATGATTTCCATACTGCTTTCATAGGCTGCCTGCATTTCGCTCTTACTGTTTACTCCGGTTACATAATCAAGGTCGGTCTTGTCTTTTGCTGCTTTATCATCCGTCATCAGAAAGCTTGGTATATATTCCGCACCTGTTTTCTCATAATCTTCTCTAAGATATGCAATTCCCTGGGACTCAAGGCTCCGGTAAATGGTTCCAACCTTTGCTTCATACCAGGTATTTTTCGTATAAAGATGCCAGTATACGGTATCTCCTACCTTTACATCAAGGTCGGCTGCCAGCTTACGGCTGATGCCGATAGTTCCCGGTGTCAGCTCTTTAATCTGATTATTTAAGTCAAGAATATTATATAAATTCTTTCCTTCTAAAACCGTAATGGTTTCTTTTTTCTTTTCATCGGCTGGGGGATTTTTCTTCTTTGCCACTTCTACCTGATTTACCATTACCACTTCGCCATCCAGTTCCTCTGCCATATCGTCTACATCTTCCGTCTTGGCATCTTCTGAAAATTTAATCTGGTACTCACCCACAGTTACGCGGTTAAAGTTAATCTCAATCATACTGCCTAGGAGTTCATTACAGCCGACTGCATATATCATCAGCAACATACCGACTGCCGTTCCAATTACACACATAAAGCTTCTTAACTTGGCTCTGGAAATATCCCTGAGATTGTACTGGCTGGTAAAGGAAAGTTTTTTCCAGAATGGCAGTCTCTCAAAAATGCATTTCTTTCCCTTCTTCGGTGCTGTCGGCCGCAATGCCTCTGCCGGTTTAATATGAAGCAGTTTCCGGCAGCTGATATAGGAAGCAAGTACGCATACTGCCACAATGCCTGCTGCAATGATTAAATACATCGGATGGAATACAGAATGTAATCCCGGTACGATGTACCAGTTTGCAAACATGTCAATGACTGCCGGGCTTCCCCACAAAGTTCCTGCCAACAGTCCAAGAATGACTCCAACTACCGAAACAACCAGACTGAAGCTGATATAATGCAGCATGATTTTATGCCGTTTCAAACCAAGGGCATTCATGGTTCCTATCTGGGTACGCTGCTGTTCTACCATTCTTCCCATGGATGTTGCAATTACTAAGATTGCGATTCCCACAAAAATGATCACAAACAGATAGGAAAATGACTGATGCTGCTCTAACTCACTGTCTAACCGCGCCAGTCCCGGAATAGATTTTCTGTCTACAATGGCTGAATAATCACGGTCGATGCTTTTATCTATCATCTGACCTAACTACCGTCGATTTTCCTGCTCCTGACTGTCCTAAAATCACCACAAATTCTCCCTCGTTAATGGTAAAGTTCACATGATTGACTGCATATTCTAGTGCTTCTCCTTCTTTCGCGAAAGTTAGTCGTGTCTAATTGGAATTATAGCACAAAAAAAGGATAACCAAGTTCTGGTTATCCTGTTGAGAAATATTATTATTAATTTTCAAAAAATTTATTCTGTTAATCCTTTGATTTCATCCACAGATAATCCTGAAATTTCTGCTATCTGCTCCAAAGAAAAGCTGCCCATCCTGAGCATCCGGGTTGCTGCTTTAACAGATGCCTGCTTTTCACCCTGTTCTACCCCTGCCTCAAACTCCGCTTTGCGAAGTTTCTTTTCTTCTTCCACTTTATCATATTCGAAAATACTCATCGCAACTACCTCCGCACGATTCTTTTTCAGGAAATCAGCAAGTATATTCTCCCGGATGCATTCTGTAACCGCTCGTTCCACAGCATCCTCCAACGGAAGCTGTTCTGCATACTTTCTGACTTTCGCTACATACTGCGCATACTCCTTTAATTTTCGGCAATGCTGCATTAATTCGCAATTATGTCCTTCATTGATATTTAATGTTGTCACAATCAGTTCCAATGCCGGTTCTGCTCCGGTATGTAAAAAAGCATCTGACAACCGGCTGATGCAACAGTCCTCTAACGGCTCTATTCCATTATAAAAAACAAAAAAAGCCGGGAGTCGGAATCTTTTGAATTGCAGATGAATATAACGATTTCCGGTCGATGAGTTTCTGGTATTCCGCTGCAATATAAAACAAGTCCCGAAGAGGAATATTGGGATTTACTGTAGACTGATGTTCATAAAGATAGAGATTCATGTCTAAAATAAATGCCAGATCATTTTTCATTCCCATATAAATAGCATTTTCCAATGTTACAATTTCCAAGTCATCGGGATTGGTATAATTCCGTTTGTTTACCGCATTATAGAGTGACAGAAGTGACTCCCTGTCTGAAAAAAGCATACGAAAAATCGTATCCTTATAATTGCAGTTTGCTGCTGGTACTTTCTTTGTCATATGTAGTTCCTCCTTTGATTTGCAGGAAGCTGCTACATACTCCTTTTCCTGTAACTTCTCCTGCTTTTTATTTAATAAATGGTATAAAAAGCATAGATAGATACAGAAATGTCATAACGCTTAAGACTGCCAGAATGGAATAATAGAAAATGTTATCTGGATTGTATTTTATGCTTTGGATTATTGTATCACAAAGATTTTGTCCCCGGCAATCCTTTTATGAATATTTTAGATTTCTAAGAATCTCCTAAGTTTTATTAATGGGTCCGTTCATATTCTAAGAATTCTTTTGTCTTAGACCAGTACTTGATTCCCCAGTTTTCAAAATTCCATTCTTCCATATAGGCATTACACTCATAATCCACATAATAGAGGACATTTTGCCACAGGATAAAATTTGTAGGGAAATAATCAATATTTGTATGTGCAGCATATAACTTTGTGCACATTTCTTTTACCTGTTGCAGGCAGATTTCCGGCAGTGCGTCCTTTTCCACCTGCTGATAGACAGTGTCTCCCGGAATGTATTCCTTTAAAATGCGTTCCTGTGTTTCATCGATATCAAGCAGCTTTGGCATGGTAATTCCAATTTCCATAAGCCGTTTATAATCCCTTTTTTCAGCCTCTAACTTATTACCAAACTGATAATAACTGCATGGTTCATGGTGAATCTGTTTCAGGACATATTCCTTCTCCCCATCCGTCACAAGATAGGAATAGCCGCCTTTCCCCTTTCCAAGCAGTTTTTTCACTTTATATTCTTTTCCGTTTAATGTCATTATCTCTTCTTCCGGCAGCTCCATTTCCGCTCCGATATCCAGTTTCTTTTCATAAGCCAGCTTATCCGCCATGCGGATGCTGCGCTGTTTTCCGGTATCATCCACCAGAAGAATCGTAACCATCGGTTCTTCCCCTTCCGGCCGTCCTTCACAGCCGAATTCATCCTCAATAATATCTGTGATTTTGTATTTTTTCATCTGCCATTCCTTTCTCTTTACTTTTTCATCTCATTATCTTTCATTATACCAGTTTTTCCTGTTTTTGTATTGTCAACTTATGTATTATTGCAGGTTGACATTCTATTGATTTTTGTTTATCATAAAGAACTGTAAAATTCACACAGATACAAAGGAGACAAACCATGGATGCACTGACACTGGCACAGGAAATTATTGACGGACGACGCATTACGCGAGAGGATGATTTATCCTTTTTTCTTACCTGCGATTTAAAGGAATTATGCGAAGGAGCCGACAAAATCCGTGCTGCAAGAATTGGAGATAAAGTAGATTTATGTTCTATCATAAACGGACGAAGCGGACGCTGTCCGGAAGACTGTAAATATTGTGCCCAGTCTGCACATAACCATACCAACTGCGAAGTATATGACTTCCTGCCGGAAGAAGATATCATCAAAGCCTGCAAAATGAACGAAAGCGAAGGCGTTGACCGATTTTCTATCGTAACTGCGGGAAAAGCACTGACCGGTCCGGAGTTTGAAAAAGCCATTCACGCCTTTGAATCCATGCATCGGGAATGCAAAATCGATTTAAGTGCTTCCATGGGATTTTTAGACGAAGAACAACTGCACCGCCTTCATGAGGCAGGCGTTACCAGCTATCATCATAATATAGAAACATCACGCCGGAATTTTCCAAATATCTGCACCACCCATACCTACGATATGAAAATTGAAACTTTAAAGAAAGTAAAAGCGGAAGGCATGTGCGCCTGCTCCGGTGGTATTATCGGAATGGGCGAAACCTGGGAAGACCGTCTGGATATGGCAGTAAGTTTAGCTGAACTGGGAATTGATTCTATTCCAATCAATGCTTTAATGCCAATCCCGGGAACTCCTTTAGAAAATCTGCCGCAGTTAAGTGAAGATGATATTCTGCGTACCATCGCATTCTTCCGTTATATCAATCCGGATGCAAATATCCGTCTGGCTGCCGGCCGTGCGCTGCTTACCAACGATGGTGAAACTGCTTTTCAGGCTGGTGCATCTGCAACCATTACCGGAAATATGCTGACTACCGTTGCCTGCGCTACCATAAGAAGTGACCGAAAATTGTTAGAAGATTTAGGCAGGGATGTAACTCCGGATTACTGGAAAGAAGCATAATAGATTCTTATGGACCTTTGATAGAAAAAAGGAAGCCGTTCCATGATGTGACCCCAAAAAGTTAGACTTTTAAGCGTAGCAGTTTTATTGGCTGCTACGCTG
>ERZ791859.132-NODE-132-length-69028-cov-3.946385_pt1 | contig 69028 bp, 64 predicted proteins | sample MGYA00509943_ERZ791859 | MGnify/ENA primary metagenome ERZ791859 (study PRJEB30046, sample SAMN00792065) | human gut metagenome | study: EMG produced TPA metagenomics assembly of the A metagenome-wide association study of gut microbiota in type 2... | reverse complement strand
GAAGGGGTCGGTAAAATTCTTGGGGTCCATGTAACGGCGGAACTTTCCGGTGGAAATGCCATAATACGGTATGCCGAAGTCGGCAATGAGCTTTTTCTCAATTCCATCATAGGAGCCCATATAATATACTTCAAAACCCGCTGCCTGCAGATGAGGCAGAAGAGCTAAATTCGGTGTAACGTGTCCGGCGGTGCCCCCGCCTGTCAGTACGATTTTCTTCATAATAATCCTTCCCTTCCCGAATGACAGGTTTCGCCTAAATTCATCTGAAACGCTGCCTTGTTTGAAATCTTTTACTGCTGCTGCATGGATTCCAGCGCTCTTGCAAGCTGGTCGGGGCAGGATGTGGACTTGTAACCGCAGCGAATACCCTTTAACTTTTTGATGGCGTTTTCGGGCTTCATGCCCTCCACCAGACGGGAAATACCCTGCAGATTGCCGTTGCAGCCTCCCGTAAAGCTTACGGAATCGATAATTCCATCCTTGATTTCTATATCAATGGCAGAAGAACAGGTGCCGCTTGTCTTATATTTCATAATCATGACCTCCCAAATGAAACAAATTTTAATCTAAAATAAAATTATAGCAGAAATATGTATAAAAATCAAAATATTTGTGGAACCTGCAGGAATATTGTCAACGAATTTCCGTATACAACATATTGTTACTTCCCTATAAAAGAGATAAAATGTAGAAAATGTGTTTAAGGAGGGAATTATGTTAGCTACATTTCAAAAAGAACTGCTGTTAAGCAGTCTGATGTTTGTTTTTTTAGTATGCAGCATACTGGGTAAAATTATGTTGGGAGTCCTCTATCAGAATATGATTAAAGAGACGGAAAATATGCGTGCCACGAAGAATAAAAGGCTGAAACAGTGCAAATTAAAATTTGTGAACTGTTACCGCTTAAACCACGGCGTAGCAAACGTGCCGGTTTTTGTGGACAAGTACCTAAACCAGATGAAAATAGGGCCGGTTTCCGTGAATACCTTTTATCATCTGTGCGGACAGACCATGCTTCTGTCGGTGCTCTGCGCCGGAATTGCGGTCTGCCGCAGCATCACGAAAAGCGCCGGTCTGTTTGCCGTTCTTCCTTATTATATAGTCAGTTTTCTGGGATTGTATCTGCATTTTGCCGTATCGGCGGTCATGGACATCCGGGGCAGGCGCCGGGTGTTGAAAATTAATCTTGTGGATTTTCTGGAAAACCATATGTCCATGCAGCTTGCGGAAGCGGAGCTTACGGAGGAGGCGGAAGAGGCGCAGGATATCCGGACGATACAGAAAACGGAGGGAAGAGTAAAACCTAAGACAACGGCTGTCGCAAGAGAGGAAGAACCGGAGCCGCAGGAGGCATTTTCTTCCATGAACGAAAAGGAGCTGGAGGAGCTTTTAAAGGAGTTTCTCACACTGTAGAAAGAATAATCTACTCTTATTTTGCGCAATTTTCTCCCATTTTTGCGCAACTTTACCTTGAATTTTGCATATAATTCTGCTACACTTGGGTTTGGTTAATTTAGGAACGCCTTTTGAACAAGGGAAAGGAAGTAATGATATGAGTACAAAAGTTACATTTGACTATGGTAAGACAAGTCCTTTCATTTCTGCAGGAGAGATTGAAAAGATAAAGAAGCAGACTCTGGATGCAAAGGAGGTTCTGCTTTCTAAAAGCGGTGCAGGCAGCGACTTTTTAGGCTGGATTGACCTGCCCGTTAATTATGACAAGGAAGAGTTCGCAAGAATCAAAGAAGCAGCAAAGAGAATCCAGGCTGATTCCGATGTCCTTTTAGTAATCGGTATCGGCGGTTCCTACTTAGGAGCACGCGCAGCCATCGAATCGTTAAGACACAGCTTCTACAACATGGTAGACAAGAGCATCCGCAAGACACCGGAAATTTATTATGTAGGAAACTCCATCAGCTCTACCTATATTAAGCACCTTATGGATGTAGTGGGAGACAGAGATTTCTCCATCAACATGATTTCCAAGTCCGGTACCACCACAGAGCCCGCTATCGCGTTCCGTGTATTCAAGGAAATTTTGGAAAAGAAATACGGCAAGGAAGAGGCTGCAAAGCGTATTTACGCAACCACCGACAAGGCGAAGGGAGCCCTGAAGCATGTAGCGGATGAAGAAGGTTACGAAACCTTTGTTGTTCCCGATGATGTAGGCGGACGTTTCTCCGTTCTGACCGCAGTAGGTCTTCTTCCTATCGCAGTCAGCGGCGCCGATATCGACAAGCTGATGGAAGGTGCTGCAAGCGGCAGAAAGCTTGCTCTGGAAAATGATTTTGAAGAAAATGATTCTCTGAAATATGCGGCACTCCGCAACATTTTATTAAGAAAAGGCAAGAAGGTTGAAATCCTGGCAAACTATGAACCCTGCCTGCACTATGTTTCCGAATGGTGGAAGCAGCTGTTCGGCGAAAGCGAAGGCAAGGATCAGAAGGGTATCTTCCCCGCAAGTGTGGACCTTACCACAGACCTGCACTCCATGGGACAGTTCATCCAGGACGGTTCCCGCATTATGTTTGAAACCGTTATGAACGTAGAAACCCCGAAGGAAGAGCTTACCATCAACGAAGAGCCGGTTGATCTGGATGGTCTGAACTACTTAGCAGGCAAGACAGTTGATTTCGTAAACAAGAGCGCTATGAACGGTACCATTTTGGCACATACCGACGGCCAGGTTCCCAACTTCATCGTAAACATCCCCGAAATCAACGAATTCTACTTAGGACAGTTGTTCTATTTCTTCGAGTTTGCATGCGGTGTCAGTGGATACTTAAACGGTGTAAATCCTTTCGATCAGCCCGGTGTGGAAAGCTACAAGAAGAACATGTTCGCACTGCTCGGAAAGCCCGGCTACGAAGATCGCAGGGCAGAACTTCTTCCCAGATTATAAGCTATACAATTTAAAAAAAATGCATTATAATAAAACGCAGGTGCCTCGGCATCTGCGTTTTATTGCGCTATGGGAAATTTTGTCGAATTGGCCTAAACACCTGATTTGATAATAGAATGGAGAAAGGAATAAATCTTATGGATAAAGTAAAGATTGTCATATTAGAAAGGAACAGTGTCGGTGTGGACACACCGGTAGACTGCTTTGAAGAGCTGGGCGAGGTTACCTGCTATCCCAACACCACCACGGCAGAGGAAGTAAGAGAGCGCACGAAGGATGCGGATATTATAGTGGCAAATAAGGCGCGCCTGAATGAGGAGTCCTTAAGGGAGTCCCCCGATGTAAAGCTTATCTGCGAATTTGCCACCGGTTTTGACAACTGCGATCTTACTTATTGCAACAGCCGTGGTATCAAGGTTGCCAATGTGGCGGACTACTGCACGGATATGGTAGCACAGCATACATTTACCCTGATGCTTACCCTTTTGCAGAAGCTTCCCCATTATGATGAATATGTAAAATCCGGTGCCTATGCAGCGCAGGACCGTTTTTCCAATTTTGATGAGCCATTTACGGAGCTGGCTGGCAAGACCTGGGGCATCGTGGGCATGGGACATATCGGCAAAAAGGTGGCGCAGATTGCCACTGCCTTCGGCTGCCGCGTGATTTTCCATTCCGTAACCGGCAAGAGTACCGTCACAGAATACGAACAGGTGGACAAGGATACTCTGTTAAGAGAAAGCGATTTCCTTTCCCTGCACTGCCCGCTGAGCGATTTAACCCGGGATTTTATTGACAAAGAAGCGCTCCGGAAAATGAAAAAAACCGCAGTGCTTGTGAACGTGGCAAGAGGCCCCGTGGTGAACAATGCCGATTTGTACGATGCTCTGATGAATGGGGAAATCATGGCGGCAGGCTTAGACGTACTGGAAAAGGAGCCGCTGCAGCTTTCCAATCCTTTGAGTAAAATTAAGGACAGCAACCGGTTAATCATTACGCCGCATCTGGCATGGGCAAGTGTGGAAGCCCGTTTCCGCTGCGTGAACGAAGCATACTTAAATGCGAAGGCATTTTTGAACGGAGAGCCGCGCAATATAGTGAACGCGTAGATACCGACAGAAAAGAAAGAGGATGAATATGATAAATAAGTGCAAAGAATTGATGATAAAGTACCGGGAAATTCTGGTTTACCTCATTGTGGGTGTGCTCACCACCATCGTTTCCTGGGTGGTATGCTTTTTGCTGAAGCTTCCGCTTGACCCCACTGTCACCTGGCAGAATTTTGTAATCAACACCGGCGGCTGGCTTGCCGGCGTACTGTTTTCTTATCCGCTGAACCGGAAATTGGTGTTCAAGAGCACCAATCCCCATGTGGTAAAGGAGTTTTTACAGTTTGCCGGTTCCACCGTATCCACCTGGCTGCTTGATATCGTCATCATGGAAGTAACGGTCAACGTGCTTCACATGGATTACTGGATTGCCAAGATTTTCATTTCCGCAGTTTTAGTTACCATTATCAACTATGTGCTGCGTAAGGTCCTGATTTTTAATAAGAAGAAATAGAGTTTATTTACCAAATCCGAATAAGCCTTTCTTTTCGTAGGGCTCTGCCTCTACGGAAAGAAGCTTGTAACCGGTGGGTTCCATTACTTCCTGCAGTTTTGCTTCGTCTAAAGGCTCTTCGCTGATAATCTCGCATTCGCCCTTGGAATGGGAAGAATTTACCTTCTTTACCTTGAATGCCTGGCGAATCGCATCGTTTACATGGGATTCACACATCCCGCACATCATACCGTCAATTTTTAATGTTGTCTTTGTCATAGTTTTTTCTCCTTTTTTATTTTTGCTATATGGTTATTGATATAACTTACAGAAATTTAACCGCAGGGCATTGGATACCACACAGAAGCTGGAAAGGCTCATGGCCGCGGCGCCGAACATGGGATTTAAGGTAAGCCCCAGACTTACAAATACACCGGCTGCCAGAGGGATACCGATGATATTGTAAATAAATGCCCAGAACAGGTTCTCATGGATGTTGCGGAGAGCGGAGCGGCTTAATTTGATTGCTGCGGGCACATCTGCGAGGGTGCTCTTCATCAGTACCACATCCGCTGCGTCAATGGCTACATCTGTACCGGCGCCGATGGCAATGCCGATATCGGCAGAGGTAAGAGCGGGTGCATCGTTGATGCCGTCACCCACCATGGCAACCTTGCCTTTTTTCTTAAGGTCGCGGATAACGGCTTCCTTGCCGTCCGGCAGAACACCGGCAATGACCTCGTCCACACCGGCTTCGATACCGATGGCTTTCGCACTTCTTTCGTTGTCGCCGGTCAGCATAACCACATGGATACCCATGCTCTGCAGTCTTTTAATAGCAGCGGGACTGTCCTCACGGATGGCATCCGCAACAGCGATAAAGCCTAAGAAGCGGCTGCCTTTTAAGAAGGCAAGAGGTGTTTTGCCCGCTGAGGCAAGCTCGTCTGCTTTCTTTTTGTCTGCCTCGGAAACAGAGGTCCGGCTTTCCAAAAATTTCATGCTGCCGCCGCAGAGGGTTTCACCCTGCAGGGAAGCGGTCAGGCCGTTGCCGGGGAGAGCGGTGAAATCGGAAACATCGTCCGCTTTGAGAGCATGCTCTGTGCCGTAATCACAGACGGCTTTTGCCAGAGGATGCTCACTTTTCTGCTCCAGAGAGAAAGCGGTCTGTAAAAGCTCTTCTCCGGAAACACCGTCAGCCGGGCAGATATCGGTGACCTTCGGTTCTCCTTTGGTGATGGTGCCGGTTTTATCCAGGGCAATGATTTTGACCTTGCCGGCTTCTTCCAGGGAAACGGCAGTTTTAAAGAGAATACCGTTTTTGGCGCCCAGACCGTTGCCAACCATAATGGCGACGGGGGTGGCAAGTCCCAGCGCACAGGGGCAGCTTATAACCAGAACGGAGATGGCGCGGGCAAGCGCATAGGGGAAGGTCTGCCCGATAAGCAGCCAAACAATCAGGGTAATCAGGGAAATGGTCATAACCACCGGCACAAAAACACCGGAAACCTTATCCGCAATTTTCGCAATGGGGGCCTTGGTGGCGGAAGCATCCTTCACCATTTTGATAATCTGGGAAAGGGTGGTGTCCTCCCCGACACGGGAAGCTTCGCATGTTAAAAATCCGGACTGGTTTATGGTGGCGGCAGAAACCATGTCGCCCGTTATCTTGTCCACGGGAACGCTTTCCCCGGTGAGAGCCGCTTCGTTTACGGCTACGCTGCCGTTCGTCACGATGCCGTCCACGGGAATGCTCTCGCCGGGACGCACCACAAAAATGTCACCTTTCTTAACCTGCTCAATGGGAACCGTCACTTCCCTGCCGTCCCGGAGGAGCACGGCGGTCTTAGGAGCCAGCTTCATAAGGCTCTTTAAGGCGGAAGTGGTCCTGCCCTTGGAATGGGCTTCCAGCATTTTACCCAAAGTAATCAGGGTTAAAATCATGGCGGCGGACTCAAAATAGAATTCGTCCATCAGCACCATGATGCGGTCCATGTCCATTTTTACATAGGCATCCGACATCATAAACAGGGCGGCTATGCTCCAGATAAAGGAAGCGGAGGAGCCTAAGGCAACCAGCGTGTCCATGTTGGGGGCACGGTGCAGGAGTCCCTGAAAGCCGCTGATGAAAAACCGCTGGTTAATCACCATGATAATGCCGGCAAGCAGAAGCTCGATGAGTCCCATTGCCATGTGGTTGTCTGCGAGGAAGGACGGCAGCGGCCATCCCCACATCATATGTCCCATGGAAAAGTACATGAGAATTAACAGAAAAATCAGGGAGGCGATAAAACGCTTCCTAAGAGCAGGCGTTTCCGTATCCTTTAATTCATCGGCTTCCTCGGAAACGGAAGCATTCTTTTTATCTAAGGAAGCCTTGTATCCGGCTGCCTTTACGGCTGCCATGATATCTTTGGGAGAGGCAGTTCCTTCCACTCCCATGGAATTGGTCAGCAGATTGACGGCGCAGGTCGTAACACCCGGTACCTTGGAAACCGCTTTTTCCACGCGGGCACTGCAGGCTGCACAGTGCATGCCGCTTACATGATATTGTTCCATATAGTATCCTTCCTTTTCTATAAAATAGGTCATTTTCGTAAATAAGCTGACCGGCTACCGCATCAGCTTCTGCAGCGTTGTAACCAGTTCGTCAATCACTTCATCCTTGCCGTCACGGATATCCCTGGCAACACAGGTGTGGATGTGGCTGGCAAGGAGTTCTTTATTAAAGGCATTGACGGCGGCGCTGACGGCAGCGGACTGGGTTAAGATATCGTTGCAGTACGCATCGTCCTCGATCATGGACTGGATGCCACGGATTTGTCCTTCTATTCTTTTCAGACGGTTTAAAAGCTTTTTTTTCTGCTCCTCCGTCCGCATGGTATTTTTATCGCTGCAACAACAGTGTCTGTTATTTTCGCTCATAATAATCCTGACTCCTCCTGAATGGTGCTGTATACCCTGCCGGGGTATCTAAAAGATATACCCCCACGGGGTATTTGTCAAGAAAAATAAATTCATTTTTGCACATCTTTCAGGTGATTTTGCAAAAGCTATTGGAAGATTTTTTTCGGTGTGTTATAATTTTTAAGTTAATGAAAAGAGAGGATGAATACGTATGCTTCCATATTTTTTCCCGGATAAACTTCCGGTTATTGCGTTTGCGGGCATTCTTTTTACTTTTGCGGCTACTTGTATTTTTATCAGTAAGTTTGCGGGATTTCTGCCAAAGGATCAGGGCAGGGAATTCGCCGTGGACGGCAAAAAATCCGCCGGCAAACCGAGAGGAGCGGGCATTATCTTTGTACTGGTATTTGCGATGTGCACACTTTTGTTTTCCGATATCAGCCTTGAGCTCTGCATTTACCTGATACTGACCGTTATCGAAATGCTGACCGGCTTTTTTGATGATACGGCGGAAAAACCATGGGGAGAGTGGAAAAAAGGTATTCTGGATTTATTGGTGGCAGTGGCGGTTTCCGCTACCTACATTTATTACAACGGCTGCGGCATTACCTTCTTCGGTATGAATTTTACCCTTCATCCGGCGATATTTATGATTTGCGCCATCATTCTGGTATGGGTGTCCATCAATGTGACGAACTGCGCCGACGGCGTGGACGGGCTCTCCGGTACGCTTACCATTGTGACTCTCACGACGATTTATCTGATTGGAAAATTATTGAATACGGGAAATGATCTGTATTTTTCCATACTTTTATTCATAGCATGTATTTTGGGATACCTGTGGTACAACGCAACACCCAGCCGGCTTTTGATGGGGGATGCGGGTTCCAGGGCCATGGGTGTTTTTATCAGTATTGCCGCCTTAAAGACGGGAAGTCCTTTCCTGTACATTCCGGCTGCATTTATGCTGATTGCGGACGGCGGACTGGGGCTGCTTAAGGTTTCCCTGATCCGTGTCTTTAAGATTCATATTTTAAGAAATACATTAACACCGCTTCATGATCACGTAAGAAAAAAGAAAGGCTGGTCCAATACGCAGACTGTATTCCGGTTTGCCATCCTGCAGATTGTAATATCTGCGGCTGTCATATACGGTCTGCAGCTCGTCTTAAAGTAAAACAGTTAGTATGGGGATCGGAAAAGGAAAATAAATATGGGGAAATATTCAGAGGGAAAAGATTATAAGGTTATCGCGTTTATCGTTGCTTTTTTTCACAATGACGAGCGCATGGATATGATACGGGCGGTAGCAAGGGAATGCGGAAAGCATAACTGCAAGGTTGTGTTTTATTCCACTTTGTCCGATTTTTACAATCATGACCTGACGGATATGGGAGAAAAGAAGATTTTTGATGCCGTGTCCGTGGAGAGGTACGATGCGGTTGTACTGATGGCAGAGTCTTTCAAGCAGGATGAGGACTACCTGCGTATGGTAAAGAAGGCGCAGGAGGCAGGAGTGCCGGTTATCAGTGTGGACAAGGAGCTGACAGGCTGCATCAATATCCACTTTGATTATAAAAGCGTTTTCCGGGAGATTGTGGAGCATATGATAGAATACCACGGTTACCGGAAAGTGAATTTTATTGCCGGTTTCCGGAATAACACTTTTTCAGACGATCGTCTTGCAGTTTACCGGGAGGTGCTGGAACGAAACGGCATTCCGTATGACCCGGAGCGGGTTTATTACGGTGAATTCTGGAGTGATCCGACCCTGCAGGCCATGGATGAGATGGGGAAAAAGGGTTTCGATGATATAGATGCCATAATCTGCGCTAATGATATTATGGCGATTGTGGCGGGCAATTACCTGATGGAGCACGGCTACCGCATTCCGGAAGATATTGCGGTCAGCGGTTTTGACGGTATCCGCATGGAGAAATACTGTGTTCCCCGACTGACGACGGGAATATACAATCTGGAAGGCTTCATTAACACATTTTTTCATATTATTGATGAGGAGCTACAGAAAGAGGACTGTCCGAAGGACTGGACGATTTACAACAAAATGCAGCTGGGAAGATCCTGCGGCTGTGACGGTGTCCTGCCGAAGCACGCTGCCTTTGAAATGGTACAGTTAAAACAGGCCATTGATTCGGAGATTAAATTCCAGGGAACCATGGGTCAGATGGTTACCAACTTTGCCAACACGGAGAGCGATACCAGAGTTTTCCTGGAAATGCCCCAGTATATTAAGGACATGCGGTATAAGGATTTCTGGTATTGCATGAATGTTCTTGCATTTAAAGCAGAGGACACCAATTACGCCGCAAAAATGAAAGTTATGCATTACCACTGTTCGGAAACAGAGGGAACCGGTAGCGAAAAAAACATTGACATGGATTTCGGGGAGCTGATACCGGATCTGGATACTTACCTGCAGACGACGGATTACCTGCTGGTCATGACCATGCATATGGAGGGGACAACTACCGGTTATACAGTGCTGAACTTCGATATAGAAAAATTCTGGGCAACCGCCTATGCTACTTTTCTGGTGAGTTTCCGCCATCTGCAGGAAATGCGGAATACATATCGCATGATGCTGGATACCTACCAGAAGGATCCGCTGACCGGACTCTACAACTGAACAGGCTTTTACCATGTGGTACAAACGCTGATGGTAAATTCCTCCGATCTGGAAATGAGTGTTATCATGATGGATATGGATCACCTGAAAATGATCAACGATAACTTCGGACACATGGAAGGGGATTATGCACTGCAGACCCTGGGAAACATTGTGAAGAACAGCGTCGGACGGGAACTGGCTGCCCGCATCGGTGGAGATGAATTTTTAATTGTGATGACCGGGGAGAGTACATCGGAGCGTGCAGAGGTGATTGCCAACACGGTGAGAGAAGGTATCCGGCAGCACAATCTGCAGCACCCTGACAAGGGGTATGAACTTCAGGCGAGCATCGGCACCTATACCAACCACGTAGGCAATCATATGCTGGACTACTTTATGAAAAAAGCGGACGATGTTATGTATGCCATCAAATACTGTCACCACAGGGAAGTGACCGTGACACAGGAACCGTAAAAATATTACCGGGCATTCTGCCCGGTATTTTTTTGCCCTGAAACATCATACATATGTATAGACAGTGTGTTTGCAGGGTATGGCATGTTAAATTATATCTGGGCTTTTATGATTTTGGTGGGGATAGTCTATGCGGCGTTTACCGGTAATATGGCAGCCGTGACGGATGCGGCGCTTTCCTCCGCCGGAGAAGCGGTTTCATTGTGCATTACCATGGCAGGTGTAATGGCATTGTGGATGGGACTGATGAAAATTGCGGAAAAATCGGGGCTGATTGCCCGGCTTACCACCGGAATACAGCCCTTATTATCCTTTCTTTTTCCGGATATTCCGAAAAAACATGAGGCAAGGCAGTATATTGCCACCAATTTCATTGCCAATATATTAGGGCTTGGCTGGGCATGCACCCCGGCGGGCCTGAAAGCCATGGAGGCGCTGGCAAAGCTGGAAGAAGAGCGCGGCACGCCCGGCTTCGGAAACCGGAGCAGCAGCACCGGATATGCGGGAGAAAGAAGCATCGCTTCGGGACTGGAAACAGGATGCAGCGGGGAGCGTGTGGCGAGCCGGGAAATGTGCACGTTTCTTATTTTGAACACTTCGTCCCTGCAGCTCATTCCGGTGAATATGATTGTGTACCGCACCCAGTACGGCAGCGCCAGTCCCGCCGCCGTTATTGCACCGGCTATTCTGGCTACCCTTGTCAGTACCGCAGCGGCGATTGTGTTCTGCCTGTTTTCCGGCAGACGGCAGAAAAGGAGATAACCATGGCAAATGTCTTTGCAAATTTTTCCGGCATCATTATACCGGTTGTTATTTTTTACATAGTTGCACAGGGGATTTTCTCGAAAATCAAAGTATATGAAGAATTTATAGAAGGAGCTAAGGACGGGTTAAAAACAGTGGTTCAGATTTTACCCACTCTGGTGGGGCTGATGGCAGGTGTCGGGGTGCTGCGTGCTTCCGGCTTTATGGGGGCGCTTGGCAGGCTGCTTGGCGGCGTGACGGAGCATATCGGCATTCCGGCGGACATTGTGCCCCTTGTACTGGTGAAGATGTTTTCTTCTTCGGCGGCAACCGGACTGGTGCTGGATATTTTCAAGACCCACGGCACGGATTCTTACATCGGCATGCTCACTTCCATTCTGATGAGCTGCACGGAAACGATTTTTTACACCATGTCCGTGTATTTTCTGGCGGCAAAGGTAACCAAAACACGGTATACGCTTGCCGGCGCCTTATTTTCGTCCTTCGTGGGGCTCATAGCCAGCGTCATTCTCACGGGCTGGATATGCTGAAAGCGGAAGATACTGAAAAAACGGGGCAGATGCCCCGCTTAGATGAGTCCGTAGGTTCTTAAAAGGAACAGCCAGACGGTAATGGAAAAGGAACTTAAGAAGGTGGTGGAAACCACCACACTGGAGGTTAACGTACCGTCATGCCCCATATTTTTAGCCATAATATAACAGCTTACGGTGGTAGGCGCTCCCAGCATGATGAGGACGGCTACCATTTTTTCGTCCCGGAAACCAAGCGCCGCCGCTATGGGAAGCAGAAGGGCGGGCTGGATAATCAGCTTTATTAAGGAAGAAACAATGGTGGGGCGGATTTGCTTTATGGCTTTTTTTCCCTCAAAACCGGCGCCCAGACCGATAAGGGCGAGCGGCGTGGCAAGAACGGAAATATTACTTAAGGTTTTGCCGAGCATGGAGGGAATGGGAAGCCGTATCAGGGATGCCAGCATGCCCAGGGCGATGCCGATGATAATGGGATTGGTGAGAATGCCCCTGACGGACTTCTGCAAGGATTTTTTGTTAAGTCCGCCGGAGAACGGACCGGTAAATGAAAGGACAAGCACCGCCGCAATGTTGTAAAGCGGAACGGTGCCGATAATCATGAGGGGCGCCATTCCGGCATTGCCGTAGATGTTCTGGATATAAGCAACTCCCAGCACGGCGGCGCTGCCGCGGTAGGATGCCTGGATAAATTCGCCCATGGTATCTTTATTTTTACAGAAAAAGTGGGAAACAACCCAGATTACCACGATACAGGAGAGGGTGGCAAGGAAACAGTAGAGCACATATGCGGTGTCCCAGACCTTGTAGAAATCCGACTCTGCAATGTCACGGAATAAAAGGACGGGTAGGGTTATCTTATAGTTGAAGCTGTTCAGGGTTTTTACGAAGGGCTCATCCACTACCTTAAGCCCGCGCAGCACATAGCCCAAAACCATCATTAAAAAAACAGGTACCGTTGCATTCAGACTGAAAATCAGATTTTCCATAGCTCTCTCCTCCATGGAGAGTATAGAGGGAAATCCGAGGTTTGTCAACGAAACAGCAGCTCCCGCAGGGTGGTAAAGTCGGCGGGACCGGTTTCCAAAAAGAATTTGTGGAAGCGTAAATCGGAATATTCCTCCTGCCACAGTTCCCGGGCGGTGTCCTGCAGGCGCAGGATTTCCAGATAGCCGATGTAGTATTTCATGTAGTTGGCAGGCTCCTCCGCAATGTATTCGTACACGTTCCGGGCAGTAACGGCATCCGAAATGCCGAGGGAAGAAAGCACATGTGCCACCTGCTCTAAGGAAGCGCCCTCATAGTGAATGGAAAAGTCTAACAGGGCAGAAAGGCAGAGCTGCATTTCCCGGTTGGCTTTTTCAATCCGGCAGCCGTAGGCAAGGTCCTCTGCCCCGTTTTCGGTATACAGTTCCGCTGCATAATCGTAGCCTTTCATTTCCACATAGACCGCCCAGCCCTCCTGATAACCGCCGTACCAAAGGAGTCGGCGCACCGGAGCGGTATCCGACGGCTGTCGGTAACGGGTGCTGTAGACGGATTGGTAAAGGTGTCCCGGGTAGCCTTCGTGGGCAAGGGTGGTGTAAAGCTCCAGCCCCTTGGGCGTACTTTTTTCATTGATGTAAATCACATTGTTTTCCGTATCATCCAGAGGCGGCGTCAGGTAAAAGGCAGGCGCACAATAGTCTTCTAATGCCGGGGAAACGGTTTTGACCGCCGCACCGGGCAGGGCGGCAGAGCCTCCGAAAAGGGAAGATACCTTTGTGGAGGGAAAAGCGGGAAAATCCTCCTGCATCCTTTTCTGTAAATCGGCAAGCATGGCATCCGCATCCTTTAAGGGAAAAGCATTCTCCTTACGGGCGGACAGCCAGAGGACGGCGGCGTTGTCCCGCTCCTTAAGCAGGTTCTGCATTCCCCGGTAAGAGGTTTCAAAGCGGGTATACAGAAGGGCTTTCACCTCATCCATGCTGAGGGAGGAGCCGGTGTTTTTTTCAAAAAGCCAGGTATAATAACCGGTGCCCTGCGGAAGATAATACAAACCGGTGGGAATGGTTTCCCGTTCGGTGACAAGTCCGGCAAGACCTGTGGATAAATTGCGGTAGGCAGGCAGCATGACGGTGGATAACAGTTCGTTGTTTTCCTTTATGTAACGCACGGCTTCCTCATCCGACAGGATGCCGGCGGAAGCTAAGGCTGCCACCCGTTCTTCAAAGGTGGTCTGCAGAAAATGACTGCCGTCCGCAAGCGCTTCTTCCGATAAGATGGTATTGCACTGTTCCGCCACTTTTAAAAGGGAGGCATCCGCCTGGGGAATACCGGCATCTTTTTTCTCCGTTTCGTAGGTGAGCAGGGAAGAAAAATAAGCGCCGGTCTGGGAAAGCAGGGACAGGTAATCCTCCACGTCCCGTTTGTCGCGGAAGGTGTATTCCGCTAACAGAATGGGCAACTCCGACTGCATGCCGGAGGAAGGGGAAAGAGGCTCCGCATAGTAGGGAAAGTCATAGCCTTTCCGGGACAGGGACAGCGACCGGGAAAGCAGAAGACAAGCATAGGCGGAGTCTTCGTCCAGCTTTTCCGGGGAAACGGAGGAAAGCACAGCCAGATACCGGTCCAAATCCCTGCGGGCTTCTTCCTCCGATGCCTGCGAATAACAGGACAGGACGGGCGTGTATTCCGAAATGCCGTAGTTTTCCGGCGCGGCAACCGTATAGTGCATATTTAAGGTGTCCGCTGTCATTTCCTTTTCAAACATTTCTTTGGAAAAGGCATCGAAGCGCTTCTGATCCTTTCCGGATGAAAAGAGGAGAAAGACGGACAGAAGCAGGGCGGGAATGAGAAGAAGGGGAAAAATTTTTTTAAGGGACAATCTATGTAACATATCATTTCCTATATGTAAAAACAGTGTCTGTTTAATATATGAAAAAGAATATGCCATATACCACTTCTCTTCCTAAAACTGAAGGATGCAGAATATTTCCCTGTAATTCATAGAATTCATGAGGTCGGTTCCTGTTGAAGAAAGAAAAAAAGTATGGTAAAGTATAAGCGATTATTAAAGTAAATCCACAGAAAGGCATGGGTAAAAACATGAATAATTTAGAACTGCAAAAAATGGCAAATGAAGTCCGTAAAGGTATTATCACCGCAGTTCATGCTGCAAAAGCAGGACATCCGGGCGGATCATTGTCAGCCGCAGACATGTTCACTTATCTTTATTTTGAAGAAATGAACATTGATCCTGCAAATCCCGATATGGAAAACAGAGACAGATTTGTACTGTCCAAGGGACACACCGCTCCCGGTCTTTACGCGACACTGGCAGAGAGAGGATTCTTTCCGGTGGAAGACCTCCCCACACTGCGTCATTTAGGTTCTTATTTACAGGGACATCCCTGCATCCACATTCCCGGCGTGGATATGTCCTCCGGATCTCTCGGACAGGGCATTTCCGCAGCAGTCGGTATGGCGCTCGGCGCAAAGCTGGACAATAAGGATTTCCGTGTATACACACTTTTGGGCGACGGAGAAATTCAGGAAGGACAGGTATGGGAAGCAGCCATGTTTGCAGGACACAGAAAGCTTGACAACCTCTGCGTCATCGTTGACAACAACAACCTGCAGATTGACGGACCTGTTGATGAGGTCTGCTCTCCTTATCCCATTGACAAGAAATTTGAAGCCTTCAATTTCTATGTCATCAACATTGATGCCCATGATTTTGACCAGATAAGAAGCGCCATGAAGGAAGCAAAAGAAATGAAGGGCAGGCCGACCTGCATTATCATGCACAGTGTAAAGGGCAAGGGCGTATCCTTCATGGAAAACAATGCAGACTGGCACGGCAAGGCTCCGAATGACGAAGAGTATGCGGTAGCTATGGCAGATTTAGAGAAGATTGGCGAAGAACTTGAGAAAGCAGGTGAACAGTAATGGCAGATGTAAAGAAGATTGCAACCAGAGAAAGTTATGGCAACGCCTTAAAAGAACTTGCGGAAGAATTTCCCAACTTAGTAGTTCTGGATGCCGACCTGGCAGCCGCTACCAAGACCGGTATTTTCAAGAAAGCATATCCCGACAGACACATTGACTGCGGTATTGCGGAAAGCAACATGATGGGTATTGCGGCAGGACTTGCTACCGTAGGCAAAATTCCTTTCGCCAGCTCCTTTGCCATGTTCGCAGCAGGACGTGCTTTTGAACAGGTGCGCAACTCCATCGGTTACCCGCATCTGAATGTAAAAATCGGGGCAACACATGCCGGTATTTCCGTCGGCGAAGACGGTGCAACCCACCAGTGTAACGAAGACCTGGCGCTGATGCGCACCATTCCCGGAATGGTTGTTATGTGTCCTTCCGATGATGTGGAAGCAAAGGCAGCCGTTCGTGCGGCGCTGGAATACGAAGGCCCCGTATATATCCGTTTCGGCCGTGCAGCCGTTCCCGTAATCAACGACAGACCCGAATACCATTTTGAAATCGGCAAGGGTGACGTTGTAAAGGAAGGTAAGGATGTTACCATCGTGGCAACCGGTATCTGCGTAGATTCCGCACTGGGCGCCGCTGAACTTTTGAAGGCAGAAGGCATTGATGCGGAAGTGGTAAACATCTGCACAATCAAGCCTCTGGATGAAGAGCTTATTGTAAAGAGTGCAAAGAAGACCGGTAAGGTCGTTACCGTAGAAGAGCATTCCGTAATCGGTGGATTAGGCAGCGCCGTATGCGATGCCCTCTGCAAGTTCTACCCGGTTCCCGTATGCAAGATCGGTATGCAGGATGTATTCGGCGAGTCCGGTCCCGCAGCTGCGCTGATTGAAAAGTACGGTCTGGATGCCAAGGGTGTCTGCAAGTCCGTAAAAGAATTCATAGGCAAATAAATTTTTCCATAAAAAACCTTCTTTGTTGCGTATCTATAGTAAAGAATGATAGAATATGCGCAAGGGAGGTTTTTTTATGAAGAAAAAAATGTTGACGAGTCTGCTCTGTATAGGTATGGTGGCTGCACTGGCAGCCTGCGGCACGGATATGCAGCCCATAGAGGGAACAAATGCCGGTGATGACCCGGAACGCAATGTGCTTCCGGTGGCACCGATCGGAACGGATATAGAGGAAGAGGAAATGAGCGGAGAAAAAGAAATCACGGCAGAGGAAATGGCACAGCTTAAGAACGGCATGAACGGCTTTGCGTTCCGTCTGTACGATGCCCTGCCCGGGGATGGCAACCGCTTTTATTCTCCCTACAGTCTCTGCAGTGCACTTGCCATGCTGAATGTGGGTGCGGACGGAGAAACAAAAAAAGAAATAGAAGAGACGCTGGGCATTACGGATTTTGAGGAATGGAATAAAGAAATGCAGGCGTATTTATCCAAAAACTGGACAGATGACACGTTTGTCACAACGGCAAATTCCCTGTGGATGGCAAAGGACGGCATCTGGGCGGAAAACATGGAGCAGGATTTTGCTACACCTGTCAAGAGGTATTATAAGGGCGAAGTTTACGAAGCGGATTTTGCTTCCCAGCCGGAATCGGTAGTAAAGGAAATCAATCAGTGGACAAGTGAAAAAACAGAAGGCATGATTGAAAAAATAGTATCGTACATTCCGGAAGATACGGTTCTGATGCTTTTAAATGCCGTTTACTTTGAAGGAAAATGGGAGCTTCCCTTTGACAAGGACGATACCTATGAAGGTACCTTTCATGGTAAAGATGCGGACAGCACCGCGGATATGATGCGCATGTACGGTGAAAGATTCCGGTATATGGACAACGGCAGCATCAAAGGCATCAGCATACCCTACGAAGGTGGCAGTGTGCAGATGACTCCTTTCCTGCCATCGGACGAAAATGCCTACATCGGGGATTTGCTGAAGAATTTGTCTGCGGAAGAAAAACAGGAGCTCTTAGACTCCCTGGACAACGGCTCCTATGAGGACATTGCCCGGCTGGAGATGCCGAAATTTACCGACGAAGAAGAACTGGAAGGTCTGGACGGCATTTTACAGGATATGGGTATACGGTCTGCCTATACGGACGGAGCGGATTTCTCCAAAATTGCGGACGATGTGGCTCTTTCCACCGTTATCCACAAGGCAAAGGTGATTGTGGATGAACAGGGAACAAAGGCAGCAGCCGTAACAGGAGCCATGGTGGAAATGACGGAACTGTTTGAGCCTGAACCGGAAATTACCTTTATCGCAGACAGGCCGTTCTTTTACGTCATAGAGGATGCGGGCACCGGAATGATACTCTTTATGGGCCAGATGAATAACATGAAATAACGGCAGGCAGGGCAGAACTTTCAATTCGGGTTGCCTGAAAAGCTTAATTATGAGGAGAAGGAAATGAGCAAAAGAAAAGGAAATGCAGCATCGGTCGATTTTATTTTAGGACTGGTGTTTTCCATCATCGGAAGTGTTTTTGTCATTGTAGCGGTATGCTTTGCCGTATTTCAGGTACAGTTTGAAAAAGGGGCGGAGGAGACAAATGCGGTGATTACCCGGATAGAAAGCTACCGCGACGGTCAGGGGGACAGCCACCACAATGTCTGTATTTCTTATGAAGCAGACGGACAGACCTATGATGCGGTACTGGAATCTTACGTCAGCAGCTGGTATGAAGGAAAAACCATTGAAGTCCTGGTAAGCAGAGACAATCCGAGAGAGGTAAGGGCGGCAGCGACAAGCTGGCTTTTTGTGCTGATTTTCGGGCTGGTTGGTTTTACATTTGCTGTCATCGGTATCATTATGTCCGTTCTGTATGCACGGAAAAAGAAGAAAAAGAAATGGCTTAGGAACAACGGCAGAAAGATACAGGCGGAGGTGACCGGCGGTCGTGTCTGCTACAATTATACCGTCAACAACAGACACCCGTTTGCGATAGAATGCCGTTACGAGGATACCGGATACGGACAGGTATATCTGTTCTCTTCTGAGCCGACATGGTTAAATCCCCATAATTATATAGGCAGTTTTGTTACCGTTTATGTGGATCCTTCCGACATGAGCCGGTATTTTGTGGATGCGGACAGCCTGAAGCTTCAGGAAAACAATGCCGTTATTCATGATTATCGCTGATTATTTTGTGAAAATTGCGTGAAAAGACTACCTTTTCTGAAAAAGATAGATTATAATGTTGGGTATGCGAAAAGGAAGGAGATATCCCCATGTCACAAAAAGACGTAAAAAAAGAGCAGTCATCCGAAAAGGTGATGACCCGGTACGATAAAAAGGTACAGAAAAGAAAAGAAGAAGCCGAAAGAGCCAAAAAGCAGGCTAAGACAGAAAAAATAATAGGCATTGTGATTGCCGCAGCCATTGTAATCGCACTTGCCATGATTCCCGTGAAATCCTACACGGCAGTACATTCCACATACCTTACGGTAGGCGGACACGACATTACCAGGGTAGAGTTTGACTACTATTACAACCTGGCAAAGAACGATTATCTGAACACCTACAGCAGCTATCTTTCCTACATGGGACTGGATACCACCAAGGATTTTGCAAAGCAGGATTACAGTGATACCATGACCTGGAAGGATTACTTCAGCTCCCTGGCGCTGGAAACCATCAAGCAGAACAAAGCGCTGATTGACGCAGCGGAAGCAGAGGGCTTTACCTATGATACCGCCAAGGATGTGGCAGCCTTTGAAAGTTCTGCCAAGGAAGCCGCTTCCAACAGTGATGTCAGCACGGCGCGTTATTACAAGGCAACCTTTGGTTCCTATGCAACTTTTGCGCGCATCAAGTCCTTTGTAGAAGACGGCTACTATGCAAATGCATATTATAAGAAGCAGTCCGATGAAAAGGCACCTGCGGAAGACGAAATCCAGACCTATTATGAAGAAAACAAGGATACCTATGACAGTGTAGATTATCATATGACGGAAATTGCAGCGGATATTCCGTCCTCCACCGATGCGGACGGCAATGCCTTAGCTGCTACCGATGAAGAAATTGCCGCCGCCATGGCAGAGGCAAAGACGAAGGCGGATGCAGCACTGGAGACCATCGGTACGGACGGCGAAGCTTATATCGGAAAGCTGAAATCTTCCGTTTTAACCAGACTCGGCGACTGGCTGTTTGATGCAGACAGAGCAGAAGGTGACACAACTGTCATCGAAGACTCCGACAACAACAAGTACTATGTACTGCAGTTTGACGGCAGATATCTGGCAGATACCACCACGGCAAACATCCGTGTTATCATGAGCACCACAGTAGCCGGTGAAGATATTCTGAAGGAATACGAAGAGGCCGGTGCAACCGAAGAGGCCTTTATTGCCCTGGTTGACAAATACAGCGAAGATACCTACAGCAACAATGACGGCGGTCTTTACAAAGAACTGAAGAGCTCCTCTCTGGACAGCAATCTTTCCGAATGGATTTTTGCAGGACATAAGGCAGGAGACACCACCGCACTGACAGACAACGGAAGTAATTACGTGCTTTATTATGTAGGCGACGGTCGTCCCGAATGGCAGGTTAAAATTTCCGAGACCCTGACTACTGAGGCAATGACCACTTACTTAACCGAGTTAAAGTCCGGTTATGAAGTGTCCGACCCGAAGGGACATCTGGCTTACTTAAAGAAGCAGGCAGCAGCCGACAGTGAAACCGCTCCCGCAACGACCGAGGACAGCGAGACAACTCCCGCAACCGATGCGGATGGCGAAACAACTCCCGTTTCCACAGAGGAAAGCGCTGCAGAATAAAGAAAATCCGGTAACGGACAAATAGTAAATGCAAATATTAAAAATGCAGGATGAAAGTCCTGCATTTTTGAGTAAACGGTGTGAAACAGCACCCGCACGGAAAGGCATGGTTTGTATATGGCAGAACCGGAAAAAAATCCCCAGTCCGACTTTATGATGGAAAAAATAAAAGAACGCCCGGTCAATAAGAAGAAGTTATTGCGCAGGACGGTGACCACTGTTGCCATGGCAGTTATTTTCGGCATGATTGCCTGCGTTACCTTTCTGACACTGGAACCGGTCATCAGCAATCTTCTATACCCGGAAGAAAAGCCGGATGCGGTTATTTTTCCGGAGGAACAGGAAGAAATCAGCCCTGAGGATATGCTGGTGGAGGATGCCCCCACGCCCTCCATTCAGGAAGCGGTGGAATCGGTTATTTTAGAGGATGAACAAATCCAGAAGATTCTGGACGAAATCGTTCTTGACAAAAACAATTATGCCCAGCTTTACAATGCCCTTTATGAGTATTCCACGATTTTAAGCGAATACATGGTGGAGGTGACGGCTGTTTCTTCCAACGAGGACTGGCTCAGCGATACTTATGAAAAAGAAGGTAAAACCTACGGTGTAGTCATTGCCAACAACGGGAGAGAATATCTTATTTTAACAGATAGAAATACCGTGAAGCAGGCAGGCATCATCCGGGTTACCTTCCATGACGGTGTGCAGGCCAAGGCGGAGCGTAAGCAGTCGGACGTTCAGACAAATCTGACTGTACTGTCAGTGTCCATGGACGACATTTCCGATGAGAAAAAGGATGACATTAAGATGGCAACCTTAGGCTCGTCCAATTTCCGGCAGGCTGCCGGTACGCCGGTAGTTGCCATGGGAAGCCCTCTTGGAATATCGGGCTCCATGGGATACGGCATGATTGCCTCCTCCGGCATTACATTAAGTAAGGTGGATGCCAATTACAAGATATTTGCCACGGACATTACCGGCAGTGCAAGCGGCATCGGCGTGCTTTTCAATCTGCAGGGACAGATTGTGGGCATCATCACCACGGACCGTTACAGCCCGGACAGTAAAAACATGATTTCCGCCATCGGTATCTCGGAGCTCCGCAAGCTTATTGAAAACATGTCAAACGACAAGGATGCCGTTTACGTGGGCATCAGCGGAATTGATGTTACTACAGAAGCCCATGAGGAAATGGCAGTACCCTTTGGTGCCTATGTGCGGGAAACAGCCATGGAGTCCCCTGCCATGCTGGCAGGTGTCCAGAAGGGGGATGTCATTGTGGAAATTAACGGAGAGGCAGTGACAAAGTTCTCCGATTATACGGCGATCTTACTGCGCAGCATGCCCGGCGATACCCTGAAGGTGAAGTTCATGCGCTCGGCGCAGGGCGAGTACAGGGAAATGGAAACGGAAATCACCGTCAACGCCGCGAAGAAATAATATCGCCGCGAAAAGTTTGGCGCAAAATATGAGGAAATGGCAGACTGCCGCAGGGCAGTTGAACATAAATATCTACGGAAAGGTTTGGACAATTTTATGAAGTATATTAAGGATTACAAAGAGGGCGACAGAGTTTTTGACATTTATTTATGTAAGCACAAGCAGTCTGCCGTAACAAAGAACGGAAAGCCGTACGAAACCGTGATTTTACAGGATAAAACCGGCACCATTGACGCAAAGGTCTGGGAGCCGAACAGTGCCGGTATCGAAGACTACGATACCCTGGATTACATAGAAGTTTATGGGGATGTGAATAATTTTCAGGGCGCCCTGCAGGTAAATGTGAAGCGCATCCGTGTCTGCAAGGACGGCGAATTTGACCCGGCAGATTATCTCCCGGTCAGCAAAAAAGATAACAACAAAATGTACCAGGATCTTTTAGGACTGGTGGACAGTGTGGAAAATACTTACCTGAAGCAGCTTTTACAGGCATTTTTTGTGGAAGATGAGAAATTCATCAAGAAATTCCGCCGCTCCTCCGCTGCCAAGACCATGCACCACGGCTTTGTAGGCGGTCTTCTGGAGCATTCCTTAAGCGTGGCAAAGATGTGCGATTATCTGTGCGGCTGCTATCCCCTTCTGAAAAGGGATTTGTTAATTACTGCCGCACTGTTCCATGACATCGGCAAGGTAAAAGAAATTTCCCTGTTCCCGGAAAACGATTACACCGATGACGGCCAGCTTTTGGGCCACATTGTGATGGGCTGTGAAATGCTGACGGAAAAAATCAGGGAAATTCCCGATTTCCCGCCCGTGCTGGCTTCCGAACTGAAGCACTGCATTCTGGCGCACCACGGTGAGTATGAGTACGGCTCTCCCAAGAAGCCCGCTCTCTTTGAGGCGGTTGCCTTAAATATGGCGGACAACACGGATGCCAAGATGGAAATGATGACCGAAATTTTCGGCAACGTTTCCGATACCAACTGGCTGGGCTTCAACAGAGTTTTTGAAAGCAACCTGCGCGGCACAAGGATGGAATAGGAAAGAGAACGTGGACGTCCGGCATTTTGAGCGGGCGGTTTACGCCCTGAAAGGAAAAGATTACGATGGCATATGAAAAGAACGATATGGTGACGGTGACCATTGAAGATGTGGGCATGGAAGGAGAAGGAATCGGTAAAATCGATGGTTTTCCCCTTTTTATCAAGGACGCCGTTGTGGGTGATACCGTAGAAGCCAAAATTATCAAAAGTAAAAAGAATTATGCATATGCGAGAGTCGAGAAGGTGGTAACACCTTCTCCTTTTCGTGTAGAGCCGCCCTGCAAAAGCCACAGACAGTGCGGCGGCTGCCAGATTCAGGCGCTTTCTTATGACAGACAGCTTGCCTTCAAACAGGACAAGGTAAGAAACAATCTGCTGCGCATCGGCGGCTTTTCCGAGGCGGAAGTGGACCGGGTGATGGAGCCCGTGGTCGGCATGGAAAATCCGTTGCGTTACCGCAACAAGGCACAGTATCCCTTCGGCACGGACAGGCAGGGCAACCCCATTACCGGTTTTTATGCCGGACGCACCCATTCCATTATTCCCAATACGGAATGTTATCTGGGCAGGGAAGAAAACAGGGAAATCCTGCAAGTTATTCTGGACTACATGAAGGAATATCATGTAAATGCCTACGACGAGGAAACCGGAAAGGGACTTATCCGCCACGCCCTTATCCGCACCGGTTTTTACACCAGAGAAATCATGGTATGCCTTGTAATTAACTATAAAGGGAAGCAGGAAAGCTACCTGCCCAGGCAGGATAAGCTTCTGGAAAAACTGGCGCTTATCAAGGGTATGACAAGCGTGTCAGTGAGCATTAACACGGAAAGAACCAATGTCATTATGGGTAAAGAAATCCACACCATCTGGGGCAGCGATACCATTACGGACAAAATCAGGGTACGCGATACCGGAAAAGTGGACATGCCCTACACCGGAGAGGAGCTGACGTTCTCCATTTCTCCCTTATCCTTTTATCAGGTAAATCCCATGCAGACGGAGAAACTTTACAGTCTGGCATTAGAGTATGCCGGTCTTACCGGAAAGGAAAGTGTCTGGGATTTGTACTGCGGCATCGGCACCATCTCCTTATTTATGGCACTGCGTGCCAAAGAGGTGTACGGCGTGGAAATCATTCCGCAGGCCATTGACGATGCCCGGCAGAATGCCGTCCGCAACCACATTTCCAATGCGGAATTTTTCGTGGGAAAAGCCGAGGAAGTACTTCCTGCCGCCTACGAAAAAGAGGAGAGTCACCCGGACGTCATCGTGGTGGATCCGCCCCGCAAGGGCTGTGATGAAAAGTGCCTGGACACCATGTTAAAAATGGCGCCTTTCCGCATCGTCTACGTGAGCTGTGACTCCGCCACCCTCGCCCGCGACTTAAAGCTGCTCTGCGCCGGCGGCTACCGCCTCGAGCGCGTGCGCCCGGTCGACCAGTTCGCCCATACGGTACATGTGGAGACGGTATGCCTGCTGTTGCGTAAAGCCCCAGTTTAAGCGGGCTTAAGGCAATTATAGTAGATAATGTGTCTGCGAATCGTTGCACCTATTGTTGTGAAATGAGTTTGTAGTTGGAGAAAATAGAATTATATGAGAAGAAATGACAAATTTCCATTCGCTATGACTAAGAAATCATTGGTTGTGTATATTGTTTCTATAGTGCTTATAGGACTGTTTCTGTTTTTTGTCAGAGGAGACATGACTGGAAAATATGCGGCATGTATTGCTTGTCCGATGATCATTGTATATTTAATCTATGCTTATTGCAAGGAAAGCAAAGCAGATATGAAAGCCCAAGAGACAAAAGTACAATATATGAATGGCAGCTATTTTGAAAGCCCTGAGTGGCATGAGAAATATGTGACCTATCTCAATGAGCACCCTTTTGGGAAACCTAAATATCAAAGCATGAAAATGGATTTATTAAAAAGATTTCAAAGACGGGAATATATTGTCAAAATGATATTGCCATTGTTTCTAATGCTTTGCACCTTGTGTCTTATTCCTTTAGGGCGTTATTATATGGCTATCATAGGACTTTGCCTGTTCGGATTCCTGTTTTGGATAGAGTTTTCACTGTATATAGGAATGCCGGTACGGAAGTGGTTGAAGGGTGATATTGATTATGAGGAGCTTGAATCGTCATATTTAAAAAGTCAGATGCTTTTCTATAAAACAAATGCATTAGCATTTGGAACCACACATTTACATGGATTCACAGAGAAAAAAATATATGCAATAGATTATCGATTGGTTGAGGGAATATCAAGAAAAATAGTACGCCTTAAGAAGTACGAGGAGGGAATTTATAATACGGAGGAGTATCAGCATTTTGCAGTTATTCATGTCAGACTGCCAAGAAGCGGAAACATTCACGATATTGAGATCGAATTAAATGAGTTTCAGGTTCAAATGGCAATCGATAAGTTACCCACTTGCAAAATTGGTGAAGATTTGATAGGAAATCTTTCTGTAAATGAGCACAAGGAAAATGAGGCCGTAATATAGCCAATAAAACGAATAATTAGGGAAAAAGTTGATTCCGGATTACACATATTTGAAAACTGAATAAATGTAATACGCGACTGAGGATGAATATCTGGGAAAACGTCAGCATGAAAAAAGTGCTGAAGAAAAGGAAAAATCTTTGCAAGACAGTATCAGAAAGAACTGGTATTTGTAAAAATGAATGGGGGAAATTTGATGAATAAAGATCCTTTTAAAGAGTATATAAAACAAACAGAACCAGGCAAAAGAGACAAGGGTTATGCCTGGCACACAGCTATAGGGCTTCAGGCAGTGGATGGATTAAAGCCTTCCAAGTATTTGATTGATACTGCAATAAAAAATATTGAAGGCTACATTTCAATCGATGAAGCACAGGAGCTTCTTAATACGTATTACGAAGAAAATCCAAAAGTAGATACTGGAGACCGTACAGAAGAAGCAGATAAGGTTGCTGTTAGGATTGCAAAGATTTTATCGGAGAAGGCATTTAGTTTTACACCAAATGAGTATATCTCTATTCACAAAAAGCTGTTTACAGGAATTTATGGACATGCTGGAAAACTGAGAGATTATAATATTACAAAGAGAGAATGGGTGCTGAATGGTGCAACGGTTCTTTATGGCAGTGCGTCAGAACTTCGTGCGACACTCGATTATGATTTTTCAGAAGAAAAGAAGTTTAGTTATAAGAATCTGAGCATGGAAGAAATTATCCATCACCTGGCAATCTTTGTATCAAGATTATGGCAGATACATGTATTTGGAGAGGGAAATACACGAACTACGGCAGTATTTTTTATAAAATATTTAAGAACGCTTGGTTTTGATGCAACGAATGATATTTTTGCTGAAAATGCTTGGTATTTTAGGAATGCACTTGTTAGGGCCAATTATAACGATTTGAGAAATGGTGTTCATGAGACCACCGAGTATTTGGAATTGTTTTTAAGAAATTTATTGCTGGATGAAAAAAATGAACTTCATAATCGTTCTATGCATATTAGTGGAATGTTTGAAGAAGCGGACATTGAAAGTGCAAAAGCGGACATTGAGAGCGCAGAAGCGGATATTGAAAATCAAAAAGCGGACATTCGAAATAGACTACTTTCTTTTTCGGATATGATTTCAGAAAAGACAATAGATCATGCGTTAGAACTGTTTTCAAAGTGTGGAAAAAAAGAGTATTTTGGCAGAACGATAGTAGAAGATATTACAGGATTAAAATCAACAAGAGCATCTGAGCTGATAAAATTATTGGTCGATAGTGAGATAATCGTGCCAGTAACCGGACATGGAAAAGGAAAGTACCGATTTCAATAATAGGGAACTTTTTGGCATGATTTATAGCACAAAAGTTCCCTAAAAGAAATCAAAAGCTAACATTGAGGGTGTTAACGCCCTTCATAAAACTGCCCAAAACAAATCTGCGGACCGATATATTACCAAATCTGACAGCAGTATTTGCACTGTTTTTGCATTATAATGGTGCTAGAAAATATTGGCGTACCCGTCACATGTCAGTCAAGTCAAACGGTCTGTATGTCAAATTTAGACAGTAGCATTGATTAAACATGGCAAAGTAACAAAAAGTGTGGCGAATACACAGTTGTGGCAGGAGGCTGGCTTACAGAAGCTGGAGCTTTATCTGGATATTGACATGTGAGTCTGCGAAAGATTTTTGCAGTAAACCGCAAAAATCTTTCATATGTTGATTGTAAATCAGCTCTGAACGGGGTATAATACTATTGAAGATTTCTGCGGGTAACCGCAAAAATCTTTAATAGGAGGTGCTGTACATGGAAATTAAAAGAGATTGCTACCTGAATACGCTCATCAGCAAGGAACATAACGGTCTTATTAAAGTCATAACCGGTATGCGAAGGTGCGGCAAGTCTTATCTTCTCTTTACACTTTTTAAGGAACATTTGCTATCAGAAGGAGTAGGTGAAGATCACATCATTGAGATTGCTTTTGATGCTTTTGAAAACAAGAAATATCGTGATCCGGATGTGCTGTATCCATATCTGAAAGAGCAGATTAAAGATGACACTATGTATTATGTACTGCTTGATGAGGTACAACTGCTTGGAGAGTTTGAATCTATCCTCAACAGCCTGATACGTATGAAAAATGTGGACGTATATGTAACCGGAAGTAATGCCCGTTTCCTTTCCAAGGATGTTATTACTGAGTTCAGAGGCCGCGGTGATGAGGTGCATATGTATCCCCTAAGTTTTGTGGAATTCATGTCAGTCTATCAGGGGACAAAGCAGGACGGATGGAATGAGTATATGCTCTATGGCGGTATTCCATTGGTGTTTGAGTTTACCACACCGGATCAGAAAATTGCGTTTTTGAAATCTCTCTTTGAGGAAACCTATATTTCAGATATTGTTGGCAGGCATAATATTCGCAACAAGGCAGAATTGGAGGAGCTATTGAATATTCTGTCCTCGGCGATCGGTTCTCTGACCAATCCGGAAAAACTGTCAGCGACATTTCAAACGGTTAAGAAAAAGAAGATCAGCAATTCGACAATTAAGCGGTATATTGATTATCTCTGTGATTCCTTCCTAATTGACAGCGCAATTCGATATGATGTGAAGGGAAAGAGATACATTGATACGCCGGTAAAATATTATTTTACAGATATGGGACTTCGCAATGCCAGATTGAATTTCCGGCAGATTGAAGAAACTCACAGCATGGAGAATATCATTTTCAATGAGCTGAAAATGAGGGGCTTCAATGTGGATGTGGGTGTTATCGTGCAGTACCACACCAATGATAAGGGTAATAGCATCCGCAAACAGCTGGAAATTGATTTTGTCTGCAACCAGGGTTCTAAGCGCTATTATATCCAGTCTGCATATGCGATTCCTGATCAGGCTAAAATGGAGCAGGAGCAGAGATCTTTAATGTTGACGGGAGATTTCTTCAAGCGAATTATTATTACAAAAGATACACCTGCCCCTTATTACAATGAGGCTGGCGTGTTGATTATGAGTGTCTATGACTTCCTACTGAACGAGAACAGTCTGGAAAATTGAGAGAAATGGGCAAGAACAATAAGGTTTGCCCAAACTGTGGGCACAAAATGAAGTAGCAGTTTATTGAACTCCAGCTTTTAAAAATGAATATATTTCATTGATACAGTTGAGTTTTTGGCTGTTGGGGAAGAACTTCATAATCCGGACTTTAACCGTGTGCAATTCGAGGCGGTTAGAAGTGAGGCAGGATTAAACAGGTTTATTATGACGCCAACCAAATGGATTGAACAGACCAATGCTATTGGAATAGTGTCAAAAGCAGGCAGATATGGGGAAAATGGACATATTGTTAAGGAATCGTGTAAAGAACAAATTTGCCGGAGATAAATGCTTTGCCTGTACAGAGGCATATATCAGATTGTATGTGGACGAAAAGGAAATACTTTTTAAAAATAAATTTCCGGAAGAATGGGATACAAATGATGCGTGTGAATTCAGAACGTGGTGGGAGCGGATTAACAGTGATTTCCATAAGCTTGGATATTGGCTGTTTGACGAAGGATAGCAGTGTTTACCACTTTTTTGATAGCAGTCAAAGTGGAAATCTTCACAATTATACTTATGTTCATGGTATTTTTGCTATCATACCTATCTCATAAGGTATAACGACAGGTCAGATTTATAGGGAGTCTCGGTAAAGTTTTTACCGAGATTTTTTGCGCCAATTTGTTGACCATGTGAATTAAATAATATATAATGAATTTATGCAATGCATAAATAGGAGAGTTTATGGAAGCGAGAGAAGAACTGAAAAAATTAAGAGAAAGCACTGGAATGAATCGTAAAGAATTTTGTGAGTACTTTGAAATTCCATATATGACGGAAACAGACTGGGAATTAGGGAATAGAAGGGTTCCACAATATCTTTTGCGGTTGATGGCATATAAGATTGAAATAGAGAAACTGACTGATAAAAGAAATAAAGATAATAAGGAAGATGATGTAACTAATAGATAATGTGTTGATAATTGTGTAACAAGTTGCTGCATAATCTGCAGGAGAAATGCTATGGTAGAAAAAACAGAATTAATGACAGTAGATAATATATGTAATAGGGTTTATGTCATAAGAGGTCAGCAGGTTATGCTGGATTACGATTTGGCTGAGATTTATGGGTATGAAGTAAAACGTTTGAATGAGCAGGTAAAACGAAATATTACAAGATTTCCGGAAGATTTTATGTTTCAATTGACAAAAGAAGAGATTGATTTCGTGAAGTCGCAATTTGCGACTTCACGAAATCGAAATATGTATGCAGGACAGGATGGTGGAAGAAGAAAGGCACCGTATGCATTCACGGAGCAAGGGATTTATATGCTTGCTACAGTTCTAAGAGGAGACCTTGCGGAACAACAAAGCATTTTTATAATGCGTGCGTTTCGTGAGATGCGTCATTATATAAAGCAAAATCAACAATTTGTTACACAGTCTGAGATACGGCTTGTTACGGCAAAAGTATCGGAGATATCAGCACAGGTTGCAGGTGTTGTAGATTGGAAGAATAGAGCGGAACAAAAATTTGATGATATTCAAAGAAGTATAGACACTCTCAATGAAAATTTTGTTTCAGAGAAGGATTTCAAAAATTTTGTTATCTATAAAGGACAGAAGTTCGAAGCAGATGCGGCGTACATAGATATATATCAACAGGCAAAAAAGAGCATTTATGTAGTGGATGATTATATGAATACAAAGACTTTACAGCTTTTATCACAGAAGCAGATGGGTGTAGAAGTAGTTTTATTTACAGAAAACGGACATGGGAAAAGAGGATTTTTGACAACAGCGGTAGTAAATGACTTTGTACAAGAATATCCTCCATTACGAATTAAACCGAATGCAGATTGCCATGACAGATTGATAGTTGTAGATTATAATTTGCCTACAGAACAGGCATTTCATTGTGGCGCATCCAGTAAGGATGCCGGAAAGAAGCTATGTGCTATAAATGCGATATCAGAAACAAGTATGATTCATCCTGTAATAGATAAATTGCTATTAGCTCCGGATATACAGATATAGACATTCTTGTGTATTCCCAACGAACGGTTGAAATTTTTCCAAAAATGAATTGTTAGGAATTTACCCGGTTACCTGCTATAGTGAATGTATCGAAGATGCATCCGAGAAATATTTCAGGAGAGGTTGATTATATGTCATTAGGAAATAATATAAAAAAATACCGTCACGAGTTGGGTATTACGCAGGAAGAATTAGCAGGTATTTTGTGCATTACTGGTCAGGCTGTGAGCAAATGGGAAAGCGGAGCAGGACTGCCGGATGTTACACAGATTGTGCCGCTGGCGCAGGCATTAAACGTGTCGACAGATGCATTGTTCGGATTTCATGCAGAGAATTTTGACAGGAAGCTTTCAGAGGAAGTAAATCAAAAAGCTAACGCACTCAGGGATAGCGGGGAACAGTCGCAAGGCGCGTTAAGCGCTGTAGAATATCTGGAGCAGCAGTGTGAGGAGAATATATTCAATTATGGGATTATGACCCGATATGTTCAGGCGGTTGCACATATGAGCCGTTATGTCAATCCTAATAATACTTATTATTCCGGTCTTTTGCAGGAAAATGAGAAAGGGTGGAAACAGCTAATCAAAAGAACGGAAAACAGAGCTATGCAGGTGATTCGATATTCCGCGGATAAAAAGCTTACGGACGAATGCCATTATGCACTTGCCTGGCTCTACTGGCATACCGGGGAAAGGGAGAAGGGGCGTCAGCATATTGAGGCGCTTCCCTCCATCGGCAATAATATGCTTCAGGAAACGCTTCTTCCGTATTATATTAATATAGCTACAGAAGAAGGAAAGGTAAGCCAGCGTGCACAGATAAGGGATAACTATCAGAACTATATTCGGGCAATCAATAAACAGATTGTGTATACCGCGGAAAGCATGATGTGGGTCAGCCCGGTTGAAGAAGCAGAGGAATACTGTCGTTGGGGAATTAACATCATGGACACCTTCATGGAAAATGAGAAGATGAAGGCGCATTGCCAGGGATATTACCGTGATACCTATAAGTTTTTGATTGCAGCATACCTGCGAAATAATATGCCGCAGAAAGCTGCCGAAGAGTGGAAAAAACTTTTGACAAAAATTGATGAGTATGTCCTTTTGTGCCGGGAAGTGAATAAAAGACCTTTGGAGGAAGTGGTACGTATTTATGGGAAAAAGGCTGCCAGAAACATGGGAGTATATACCAGAGAATGGATTGATGCGAAGCTGCAGTTTATTCTCGGTCAGTTAAAAAGCTGGAGCAGCGAAGCAGTTTTTTCTGAATTTGAGAAACAAATATAAGGTTAGAATTATTTTGATGGGAAACCACAGGAGTGAGTTCAACAGAAATTGTTCCTGTGGTTTTCATTTACAGCTATTTTAAGGTCAGTCACAAAATGCGACCTTAAAGTTGGAGTTTTGGAGATAATAGGAACAAAGCGCTTGTATTCTTCCATAAAATGTATGAAAATATAAATAAAACCAGACATATAGAGTTTCTTACCCGACCCAAGATAGGAATAAAGGAGACAATACAGGCAAACGGAATTCATGCATTTCTATATTTTATACTTAGGAGGAGAACATGCCATACGGAAAATCAATCGAGTTATTTCTTGTGAACGGAACAGCGGACAGCCTTATCACGGCAGAATTATCAAACTGGAACGGTAAGGCAATAAAAATTCCCCGTATTGAGGTTACGTCCTGCAAACGTGAGGACATTACGCAGGCAGGAGTTTATTTTTTATTCTGTAAAGAAGACGATGGTTCGGATTCGGTTTATATCGGGGAAGCAGAAAACGTAAAAGAAAGACTAATACAGCATTTGCGCGACTATCAGGCTGAAAAAGAAAAGTACTATTGGAGTACGGCAGTGATTTTTGTGGGAAGGGACCTGAATAAAGCGCTCATACGATACCTTGAAAATCGCTTCGTGGAGATAGCCAGAAACAGTAAGAGGTATATTGTCCTGACAAAGAATACCTATCGCAACACCGTGATGAAGGAGTCACAGATTGCTGTGATGGAGGAGTTTATCGATAATGTCAAAATTCTGATAAATGCGCTGGGGTATAAGCTCTTAGAGCCGTTTTCGCAGGTTGAGTCGTCGGCATCGGAGACTGATGATGCGATGCTTTTTTTAGCATCCGGTTCTGCAAAGGCAACCGGTAAGGTTACAACAGAGGGCTTTGTGGTATTTGAGGATGCTATTATAAATGAGAAAACCTCCACCAAGTCCCTGAGTGCCGGAATGCAGAAATTGAGACAGACACTCATAGACTCCGATAAAATACAGAATTGGAAGACTACGGAAGATATTCTGTTCTCGAGCTCATCAGCGGCTGCAGATTTCATCCTCGGATATAGTGTCAGCGGTCCCCAGATGTGGAAAACGAAGGACGGACGCACACTTAAAGATGTTGAGAACAGTCAGACAGATTAGTGTTTTGCATTTTAACAGAAAGGTCAATACTGGAGGGAAACAATGCTGCTTATAGGTACAAGAATTCAGGAATACCGGAAAATGGCGGGACTGAATCAAGAAGAATTTGCAGAAAAAATAGGTGTCAGCCGGCAGGCAGTGTCAAAGTGGGAGAGGGACAAAGCCTATCCTGATTTGGACAGACTGGTGTGCATATGTGAGATACTGAATGTCCCGGTGGAAGAACTGCTTTATGGAAATCGGGAAGCGGAGCAGGATAACCGACAGGAAACTTCAGGAACTGCGGGCACAAACAGTGTTGTACATATGAAAAATTTAAGAGGTAAGGATAGATTTTTCAGGCTGAAGGGGATGTTCTGCATTCTGGCGGCAATCTGTGCATTCTGTGCGGTGGCGGTTGTGGTGCTGCTTGTGAGAAATGAATGGATCGGGCATGCAGACAAAAACGAGAATGTCCGGGTGGAAAAGGTGTACCAGCAGTATACCAAGGCAGATTTGTGTTATTTTGATGACAACGGCAGAAAGATAATGAATACGGTCTGGCTGGATATCCCCGGAATACGTGACGGGGACTATGTAGAGTGCTATACCGGGGTGGGCAATGACCGGTTATTTTTAAATTACAAGGCGGTAACACTGACGGCTGCTATCCTGGTTACGGCGGTATTTATCCTGCTGCTGATTCTGACAGGACTGGAACTGCGAAGGATGAAAAAAGAAGACACTTTGCAAATTATATTGGAAGATGTAGGTGGGAATACTGCAGATGAAGAAGTGTAAGAAAATTATTTCCGGGCTGCTGTTTATCTGCATGCTAATCGGGGTTACATTTGCATCCCTTATTTTCATGGGCGTTATCGGACACACAGAAAATATGGTCAATATAGACAATGAAAATGTGGTCAATGCAGACAATGAAAATGGGGGCAATGTAGGTACAGAAACGGCGGAAACAACGGAATACTGGCATATTGTTTTTAAGGGCTTTGCCTTTTCGGTACAACCGGTCGGAACGGCAATCATACACGAAAGCGGATGCCTTAATGTAAGAAGCAGCGATGATTATCTGATACAGATTGATGTGGAAGAAAAAACCGTGGATGACTTTTGGGATAACAGGGCAGAAAGGGTTCAGTCCATAGAAAATTCAGGTTATGTGATAGTGCTTCCTCCTGAAAAGACACAGATAGGCGGAAAGGAATATGTAAAATACATAGTCAGTCTTGCGAATGAGAGGGGAGCAGCTTTTGAAAACTCCTACTTTGGTGTACTTATCAGGCAGGCTTCTGACAAGGAGCGCATTCTTACTACCATAAGGTTTGACGGAACGGATATGGACGCACTGAATGCGGAGCAAAAAGATGCGATTTATGAAAAAGCTTTTGCACAAGCCCGGGCGATAGCAGACAGTGCAGTCGAAACAGAGGAAACCAATGATATGGTCGGAACCTACTGGCAAGAGAATGTATACATGGAAACGGGGCTTGTGGACAGCATTGTAGACGGAGATACGGTTGTGTCGTATAAGCTGCCGGATCAATATAAGCTTTTATCTGACAATCTGGCAGGAAAGTCATATTATGCGGATGCGGAAAAACGGAATGTGTTGGTGTCGGTTGTCCCCTATTCATGGATGAGTGCAAAGGACATGGCAGAGAGCAGAAGGAGAGCCGGAATTTCCAGGGTTGTGGATGAAGGCAGGTATGAGGTAAACGGCGTTATTTATTATTATTACGCCTATTCGGTTTTGCATATCAAGGGTGAAAAAAGAAGCTGCACCTATCATTTTGCGGCATATGCGGATTTGGAAAATGGTGACATATATGTCATAAGTGGAGATGCCGCTGACAATCCGCAGGCAATGGAACCGCACGGATATTATGATTTTATGGATATAAAAGAGGAATGCTACCCATAGTTTCCCGGTTGCAACCATTTGCGTCTTGCGATAAATAAGTTCCTGCTTCCATAATGAATGACGGAAATGCAATCATTTAAGGAGGACTTATTTATGAAAAACAAAAAAGTAATACTGGCAGGAATTCTTGCAATGATGATGGGACTTTCTCTTGCCGGTTGCGGTAATGACAAGAAGCCTGCCAAGGAACAAACGGAGCAGACAGAGGAAACACAGCAGGTAACGGAGTCGGAAGAGGACGATGAGGAAGATGTTTCCTGGGAAGACGAAGAGGAGGAGTCTGAGGACGCAGCATGGGAAGATGACAGCGAGGAAGAAGCAGAATTTGTAATGCCTGTACAGGACGATTTCACTCTGGCACCGGGACTCAGCGAAGAATATGCCGACCTTGACAACAGATCTTTTGTATACAACGGTACAAAATTTACACTGGGTGAATCCACACTGAAGGACTTAATAGACGCCGGTATTCCGTTTGATGAGAATGACCTTAATAACAGCGGCAACAATGTAAATAAAAATTATGAAACAGAGAGATACACGGCAGACATTAACGACTATGTAACCATGCAATTTAAGTTTGCCAACTTTACCGACAGCGAACAGAAAGCGGAGGATTGTGTTCTTTCTTATGTAAGATATTCCCATCTTTTTGTGCCGCAGCCGGATTACGATGCAGATATGAATGCTGAAATTACGGAAGCCATGCTTGCTGGAGCAAAACTGGTTCATTTTTCTTTCCCGACAACCATTACCAAGGATGAGCTGTTGGAAAAATGCAGTGAGAATGCAAGTGAAAGTGACAACTATGTCAAGTATCTGGTAGACTCGGAAGTCTATATGGGAAGCAGCGGTTACCAGTTCCAGTTTAATGAAGTTACCAATCAGCTTAAAGAAGTTTCCATAAGCTGGCTCCCTTAAGCGGTAAAATAATTTCATAAAGTAAAAAGCAATCTAAGGCCGTTTACTTTCAAAATTGAGGGTAAGCGGCTTTGTTTGTCAGAAAATGACAAAATCAGATTGACTATCCATCACAACTCGTTTATAATAAGGACAAAATGAGAATGTCACACAAGGAGGAGCACGGAAATGGAGAAGATTACAACATTGGAAGCCGCATTGCAAAGAATAGAAGTATTGCAAAAAGAAAATGCAAAACTTCAAAAAGAACTGGAATATTATAAAAATCGTAAACAAAGCGGCAGACAGAAGCATAACGCCAAATGGATGGCAATCTATAACGATTTTGTCCTTGGGTACGAGAGCGGAATGACTATGATAGAAATTGCAGAGCGGAATAATGTCAGCGAGAGGACTATTTACAGGTATAAGGCGTACTATGACAAAATAAAGGCTAATGAGGAAAAGCAAGAGCATTAACGGAGGATACCATATGTTAAATGAATTACACCTGGCAATGATAGATTTATATCGCGGCGATGCAAAAAGAATTCAGCATTTCTGTAAGGTACACAGTTATGCGAAGCTGATAGCGGAAACGGAACATGTGGATGAAAAATGCTTATTTATTCTTGAAGCGGCGGCGCTCACACATGATATCGGCATTCATACATGCGAAGAAAAATATGGGAACTGTAATGGAAAATTGCAGGAAAAGGAAGGTCCTTCCATAGCTGCAAAGTTACTGAAAGAACTGGGATTTGCGGATGATGTATCGGAAAGGGTGCAGTATCTGATTGCCCATCATCATACATACGACAACATAGACGGAATGGATTATCAAATACTGGTTGAGGCAGATTTCCTTGTGAATATTATGGAGGATAATCTGTCCAAAGAAGCGGCGCAGCATGCATATGACAGTATTTTTAAAACAGAGTGCGGAAAGAAAATCTGCAGGGAGATGTTTAGTTTATAGCTTGAAGAAATGAAATGAGACAGAGCTTCAGTTGGTGTAAAATTTGCCTGCACCCACATAAAGGAGGAAAATCCGACGTATGAGGAGCTTAAAAGCTGGTATACCCGAAGCGGACTTCCTCTCAAAAAATTTTTCAATACAAGCGGCATGTATGTGATACTGACCGGCTTTAAGGAAAAAGAATGGGCAGAGAAATTGAAAGGCTGACCCTATAGTTATTAGCTTTATGAAGAAAAATAAGTCACCTGAAGACCACCTATGGCTCAAAAACAACCACCTATGGAAAAAGTGTGGCGAATAATTCTTATTCCGATATACTACAAAGCAGAAAGGAGGAGGGCTATGAAACTGAATATAAAGATTGATACGAACGTAGAAGAACCGGAAGCGTTGATTACAACTGCCAGGATGACAGAAGAAGTAAACCGTGTTGCGGATTTTATCAGCGGGCTGGATAATGCGGCAACGGTCATTTTGGGTATGAAAGATGGAAAAACAGAATTGCTGGAACAGGATGCACTGGTCAGAATTTATACGGAAAACGGTAAAGTATTTGCCAGAACAGACTGTGATTTGTACCAGGTCCGGCTGCGGTTGTATGAATTGGAAGAACGTCTGGACAACCGGTTTGTCAGGATTTCCAATTCGGAAATTGTAAATCTGAAAAAAGTAAAGAGCCTTGACTTGAGCTTTGTAGGAACTGTTTGTATGGAATTGTCGAACGGGGAGGTTAGTTATGTTTCCCGAAGATATGTTTCCAAGATGAAAAAAATATTGGGATTATGAGGTGATGACCATGAAAAAAGAGTTATTATTCCGCTGCCTGGGCGGCGCTTTGGGTGGAATTGTTATCAGCTATTTCATAGAGATTGGAGTGTCCATAGCAATAGGGGATGGAAATTTTTATCCGTGTGTACCGGGACTCGCAGAACGGTATGGAAGCGAAATTACGGCGGTAATTATTCAGACCCTGTTAAGTTTCTTACTTGGTATGGGATTTGCAGGTGCGTCCTATATCTGGGACAGGGACGACTGGAGCCTGTTGAAACAGACCGGGATATACTTTGCGGTTGTAACGGTTTTAATGATGACAATTTCATATGTATGTGAGTGGATGGAGCATTCCGTGAAGGGATTTGTCAGTTATTTTGCTATATTCCTGGCTATATTTGTAGCAGTGTGGATAATACGATATTCTTTTTGGAAGCTGCGGATAGCTAAGATAAAAGGTAAGATTTTAGAGAGTAAATAAGTAGAAAAACTGCAAGAAAAGCAAGGAGAACCATGAAAGTAGAAATCGAAAAGGCTGCCTCAAAGAAAGAGGAAATGGCTCTGATTAAAGTATGCGAAATGACGGATGACATTCAGAGCGCAGTGGATATTCTGCATAATGACTGTAGGACTATTCCGGTTATGCAGGGAACGGAAACCCTGCTTTGCAGGACGGACAAAATATATTATCTGGAGTCTGTGGACAAACATACCTATGTATATACCAAAGACTGCTGCTACGAAACCAGATACCGCCTGTATGAACTGGAGGATATGCTGCATGTTCAATGTCTGCGTTGCTCCAAGGCGATGATAGTCAATATCCGGAAAATAAAATCCGTGAAGGCGGAGCTGAACGGACGTATGATTGCGGAGCTTCTGAATGGGGAACAGATTATCATTTCCAGAGCATACGTGAAAGAATTAAAGAGAAAGCTGGGTATTTGATATGAAGAAAATAAAGGTTATTTTTAATCAGACATTAATGATTTCTACGGCAATGTTGTTTGGTCTTGGCGTTCAGGCGCTTATCCGGCATCTGCAGGGCAAAGAGGCTATGATAGAATGGCCCTGGTATATTCCGTTTTCCATTATTATTGCGGGCTTTTTGTGCGCACTGCCCACCTGGTTCCTGCTGGAAGATGACCGTTCCGCTAAATGGTATCGGTTATGCAAAGTGGTACATTTCCTGGTACTTTGGGGTATTGTGTCACTGTGTGGCCTGTTGTTTCAGTGGTATACCGGTATCAAAGAGTACATCTCCGTTATGGTCATGTATGTGATTATTTATGGTTTTGTCTGGATAGCTACCGGCTGGCTGGTGAAAAGAGATGAAATCAGGATAAATGAGGCTATCAGGGAAATTCAGGATGAAGAATAATGGCAGGTAAAAGGAAAAATACCGGATAAACCTATAAAAAACTATAAAGCATTGGAAAGTGCAGCTTGGTCACATGTATTTGCATGTTGGTCCTGCGGCACTTTTTTTCTTGTTGATTTTTGATAGTATGAAAATGTAAACAAGGAGGGTGCTTATGAAGGCAATTACAGTAAAAGAATTAACCAAGAAATATAAGGAACATGTTGCAGTGGACCACTTGTCGTTTGAAGTGGAGGAAGGGGAATTATTTGCATTTCTCGGAGAAAACGGAGCGGGCAAATCCACTACCATCAATATTCTTTGTACAATACTCGAAAAGAATGCAGGAGATATTGAGATTCTGGGACATGAACTTGGCAGAGAAGATGATAAAATTCGGGATGACATAGGCATCGTTTTTCAGAACTCCGTGCTGGATGCTAAGCTGACGGTAAAAGAAAATCTCTATACAAGGGGCGCTTATTACGGTCTGACGAAAAAGCAGATAGCAGAACGGCTGGCGCCGTTTATGAAAGGGTTTGAGCTGGAAGAAATCTGGAACCGTAAATACGAAAAGCTCTCCGGAGGACAAAGGAGACGGGTAGACATTGTGAGAGCGCTTATTCACAATCCCAGGATTTTATTTTTGGATGAACCGACTACAGGACTGGACCCGAAATCCCGGAAATTGGTGTGGGACTACATTGAATATCTGCGGAAGGAGAAGCATATTACCATTTTTCTGACAACCCATTACATGGAGGAAACCAAGGACGCCAACCATGTGCTGATTATGGATAAAGGAAAATGCATTGCTGCCGGAACCCCATCGGAATTAAAGAGCCGTTTTACCTCTTCCAAACTTATCTGGTATACGGATAAAGGAGAGAAAGCGGAGAAAATCCTGGAGGGTCTGGATTTTACTTATGATGCCGACCATTACAACGTGTTAATGCCTGAAAACGGAGAAAACATCACGGAATTTCTGTACCGGAACAGGGAGAGCATTACCGATTATGAAATTATAAAAGGTACTATGGATGATGTGTTCTTAAATCTGACGGGAAAGGAGTTAAGTGAATCATTATGAATAAGTTTATCGGATTAACCAAGCGTAATTTATTGATATTTTTTAAGGATAAACAGTCCGTTATTTTCTCACTGATGACATCTATCATCGTTTTTGTTTTATATTTGCTGTTCCTGAGGGGGACATTTGTGGATGCCATACAGAGTGCGATGAAAGAGGTACCGGGACTGGCGGATTTGGTGCAGGATAATGATGTGGAAATGTATGCAAATCTGACACTTTTGGTGGGAATTTTGGGTTCCGCCCTGATTACGGTGCCGTTTAACTGTCTGACGGTGGTCGTAAGAGACAAGGAAAATAAAGTGGATTATGATATTTTGTCCACGCCCATTCGCAGATGGCAGGTTATTCTTTCTTATTTTACGGCAGCAGTCATATCTGCGGTTGTCATGACGGGAATTATTCTGACCGTGGGGCTCCTTCTTCTGGGAACGCAGGGCGATTTATATATGGGAGCAAAAGAGATTGCACAAGCCTACGGTATCGTGGCGCTGGGCTCGTTTTCCGCGACGGCTCTGTTTATGATAGTGGTCCTGTTTTTCAAATCCTCTTCTGCATGCGGTGCTTTTTTCAGCATGGTTTCGGCAGCGGCAGGTTTTGTAATCGGAGCCTACATTCCCATATCCCAGTTTTCGGACGGCGTGCAGACGGTCTGCAATATTTTCCCGGCAAGCCAGGTTACCATTCTGCTGCGGAATTCTTTGCTGAATGCCCTGCTGCAGCATATGGATGTCGCCATCGGCGGACTGGACAACAGAATGTTCGTGGAAAGTATCAAAGAAACATTCTCCTTTGACGCCAGTCTGTTTGGACAAAACTACGGCATGAGCTCCATGATAATCTACGTGGCAGCCTTTATGGTATTTTGCGTGGCAGTTATGATTTTTGTGTACGGAAAAACTTATAAGAAAAAATAAAGTTGCCTTATCCCCCGTCAGAATTTATAATAGAAGCAACGATGATAATTATACATAACAGGGGCAGCAAGGGGTGACGGGATGCATTATGTGAATGTAAAAGGAATTTTATCGGCGAAAAATGGGATGAACCTGTACCGCGGCTGTTCACACGGATGCATTTACTGTGATTCCAGAAGCAAATGCTACCATATGGAGCATGCTTTTGAGGATATTGAAGTAAAGGCAAATGCCATAGAGCTGCTGGAGCACAGTCTGTCCCATAAACGAAAAAAGTGCATGATTGGCACCGGTTCCATGACGGACCCGTACATTCCGTTGGAAACAGAGATTCAGAATGTGAGAAAGGCGCTGCAGCTTATCGATAAATATGGGTTTGGCTTTACGGTGATTACGAAATCCAACCGTATTCTGCGTGATTTAGACCTTCTGCAGAAAATAAATGAAAAGACAAAATGCGTGGTGCAGATGACACTGACCACATATGATGAGGATTTATGTAGGAAAATAGAACCGAATGTGAGCACTACTGCAGAACGGTTTGAGGTACTGAAAACTCTCCGGGATGCCGGGATTCCCACGGTTGTATGGCTTTCCCCGATTTTGCCGTTTATCAACGACAATGAGGAAAACCTGGTTGGCATCCTGAACATGTGTATAGAAGCAAAAGTGCGGGGAATTATCTGCTTTGGAATGGGTGTGACACTCCGGGAAGGGAACCGGGAATATTTTTACGAACAACTGGATCGTTCGTTTCCGGGAGTAAAAGAAAAATACGTACACACCTATGGGTATCAGTATATGCTTGACAGCCCCCATAACGGCTATCTTATGCAAATCTTTCATGATACCTGCGAAAAACACGGTATTATGCATGACAATGAGCAGATATTTGCGTATCTTTCCGCATTTGAAGAAAAAGAAAATTTCAAGCAGCTAAGTCTGTGGGACTAAGGAAAAAGAAGACAGGAGACAGGAGACAGGGTATGATTTCATTTGCAAGCGATTATATCGCCGGAGCGCATCCGGCAATTTTAAAAAGACTGGCGGAGACCAATAGGGAATCCCTGACCGGATACGGCACGGATATTTATTGCGAAAGCGCCAAAGAGAAAATAAAGGCAGCCTGTGAGTGCCCGGAGGCAGAGGTATATTTCTTAGTGGGTGGTACACAGACCAATCAGGTAATTATCAGCACAATGTTAAAGCCTTATGAAGGCGTTATTTCCGCAGACACCGGTCATGTGAATGCACATGAAGCAGGCGCCATTGAATATACGGGACATAAGGTGCTCGCCCTTCCGGCGGTAAACGGCAAGCTGGAGGCGAAGACGGTTGCCGGGTATATTCAGAGCTTTTATGAGGATGAAAGTCATGAGCACATGGTATTTCCGGGAATGGTGTACCTGTCCTTTCCTACGGAATACGGTACTCTATACAGTAAGGCAGAGCTGGAAGCTCTTTACAGGGTATGCCGGGAAGCGGACATTCCGTTATTTATAGACGGGGCCAGACTGGGGTACGGACTGGCAAGTCCTGAAAATAACATTTCCCTGCCGGAACTGGCTTCACTCTGTGATGTTTTCTACATAGGAGGAACCAAGGTGGGAGCTCTGTGCGGAGAAGCCGTTGTTTTTCCGAAGCACAATGCGCCTGCTCATTTTGAAACACAGATAAAACAGCACGGAGCCATGCTTGCCAAAGGAAGGCTTCTGGGAATACAGTTTGATACCCTGTTTACGGACAATTTATACGAAAAAATAAGCAGCCATGCAATTTCCATGGCGGAAAAGCTGAAAAAACTCTTTGCGGAGAAGGGATATGAGTTTTATATAGACTCCCCCACCAATCAGCAGTTTATAATTCTTACCAACGATAAAATGGAAGAGCTTTCTAAGCGGGTGGTATTCAGCTTCTGGGAAAAGATGGGCGAGGATAAGACCGTGGTTCGTTTTGCAACAAGCTGGTCTACTACGGACGAGGATATGGAGGAGCTTGCCAGAATATTGTAAAATGCGGGCAGGAAAGTAATGGGGAGAAAAGGGTTATTTGAATAATATAGGGATGTTGACGGAATTAGAACTGAAAGACCGGTTGTATACGGTAAGGCAGCAGAAACGGGTTCTGGAAAACCGGCTGGAAAAATATACCTTCCGGTGTCAGATTATTGCGAATTCACGGCAGGAAGCCCACAGACAGATTAGAGGGGGAATTGTCCCCACCTTATTTTATGCGGGGTTTATAGCCGGCATGGTACTGATGCTTTTGTATTGCATAAAAGTGACATTGCAGGGGGGAGCAACGGGAAACAGGGAGGTAGGATTTATGTACCTTATAGCAATTCCGGGCATTTACTATGGCGGAAAACGGATTATCCCCAAACTCAAGAACATGCTGATGGTATTTTGCAACTGTTTCATCTTGAAGAAGGAAGAGGGCAATCTTTTTTTCAAAATGGGGGATTTGTGCAAGGAGATAGACTGCGCAACGGAAGAAATACGGGGATTGAATGAACAGTTGGAGAAACTGAAAAACGAAGAAAAACAGGGGAATAATGGACAGTAATATTAATTATGTTTTCTTTGAAGAGTACAAGAAAATTTCAAATTTATGTAACGATATGTTACAGGTTCAAAACGGTGTCACAGAATATATCAATGAACTGGAGAAAATAGCCGGTCGGAGAGAGCCGGAGGCACAAAGCGTCTTAAGACAGCTTAAGAGAATGCGTCATTTGAGAAATCTTTTAGCACATGGGGAGGGAACTTTTGAACAAGAATTGTGTTCTGCACAGGATGTAGAATGGATTCGGGATTTTCATCAAAAGCTCCTGACACAGACGGACCCGCTGGCGTTGTATAACCGGAAAAAGCGGAGAAGCCAAAGCGGACAGCAGGCGGAACAACAGGGAAGACAAAAAGAGTTTGAGCGATTGCAGTCGAAAGAGGAAAAAAATACAGGACAAAATGACCGGGAGAGCGAAACAGGCGGGTCTGTCGTGATAGTGGGCGTAGTTTTAGGGGTTGTCATCTGGCTTATACTATGGATAATATATTATTAGAAATACATTTACCGGAAAGGGAGATTTTATGAATGAAACAAAAAAAGCTTCAGGAGCGATTTACATAGTACCGATTGTATACGTGCTCGGCATGTACCTGATGCCGGTTGTACTATGGGCACTGGGCAGTGCGAAGGAGTCCGCGGACAATGTAAGCAGTGCCTGGGTACTGGCTCTGCCGATTATACTGGGACTGGTGAATTTAGCCGTGGTTCTTATTCTGGGAGAAAAAATAAGCAGAGGTCAGCTTCTTAACTGCACAAGAATTATCAAATATGCCTTAATTCCCTTTTACTTTTTAGGTGGTCTTTGTATTGCAGTGGCGCTCTTACTTATGTTTACACCGGTTGTTATTATGGTGTTTGTAGGACCGGCCATCGCAGTCTCACTTTCGGTAATAGGCTGGCTCGGGCTGCTGGGAGCGGCGCCCTTTTCCGTTGCCTATATTGTGCGGGCATGCAAAGAAGGGGTACATGGAAAAGCTCTGTCGGTTTTTGCCGTCATATTCCAGTTCTTTTTCAGTGTGGATGTTATTTTTGTAATTATATTAGCCATAAAGGACAGAGTCTATAGCAAACAACAGAAACGACAATATATGCAATAGAGGCATCCAAACGGCGGCAGGATTATAGAACCTTGCTGCCGTTTACCGTCAGTTTGAAACTCATTCCCAAAATTTCAGCAGCTTTCCGGCACATCATCATACGTCCTAAAAAGATTTCAAAATATTCGTACATGGTGCATATCTTTTCATCTATCTGCAGGTTTAAGGAAATCACTTTCTTCTCTGTATTTATTTTTAACTTGGTATCGGTTACCGCATAATTTACCCGGTCATGTTTGTCGAAGGTCGCCTTATTTTTCTCACGGACACGGCTTCGGCGCACGTCTGTTTTATCGGCAATGATAAGGGCGGCGGAAACCGGGTCGGTAGCACCGCCGGTGGACTCATCATGGTGGCCGATGGCGGAAACAATCAGAATACGGTCTTCTACGCTTAAATTGGATTGCTTTAAGATATCGTTTGCAAGCAGCGCACCGTATTCGGCATGATGCGTCCGGTTCACCGCATTGCCGATATCATGCATAAATCCGGCAATTTTGACAAGCTCTGCTTCTTTTGCGGAATATCCTAAATTTTTCAGAATATAAGCAGCCCGCTCCGCTACCAGACTGCTGTGAATGACAGAATGGTCCGTATATCCCATTACTCCTAACACATCATTTCCTTTTTTCAGATACGCCAGTACTTCTTCGTTTTTCTTTATTTCTTCATATGTCATATAAATCCCCCACCTTTCTTAAACGGTAGAATTTAATCTTTATATCAGAGTAATGATTTTCATGGGAAGAATCTATCCCGGTTTCGTAAGGATTATGTAAAATTTATGTGAAGACAGCGAGCGCAGGAAACGTAAATTATAAAATAAACTATCAGAAGTTCTCGCCAAATATTAAAAAATGCGATAAAATAGAAATACAGACATCCGGTAAATTACCAGAGCAATCACGGAAGATAAGGGAGAACGGTATGGCAAAAAAACATATGGATTTTATTAGAAAAGCAGGCGGGCAAAAGGCGAAAAAGCTTCTTGCCGTTATTCTGGCAGCGGGCATGGCAATGACGGCGCTTCCAGGCGAAACCATTACGGCGCTGGCGCAGGAGGCCGAAGGACAGAAAAACGTGCTGCTTGCAGAAGAGGTGTACGGCAGCGAAACGGATATGCCGGAAGAAGATACGGTATCCGGCAATGATGGTCAGGCAGAAGATGTGATACCCGGCGGTGACAGTCGAACAGCAGAAAGCATTTCCGGCAATGCAGACAGCGATGTCTCCGGCAATGCGGTCCGGCAGCAGGACGGTATGCAGGGCGAAATTCCTGCTTTTCCCGGTTATATTTCCATGCCCGGAGACGAAGAAGCGGACACAGTGGTATATGACTCTTCTGCTTTTTCTGCATATTCCATGCTGGAATCTAAGTACATCCCGGCAAAAGGTGACCTGCCTCTTACCAGAGACCAGAATCCTTACGGTACCTGTTGGGCATTTTCTACGATTTCCCTGGCGGAAATCGGTATGAAGAAGGCGGGTTATGTGACGGATTTCCCGGATTACTCCGAACTGCATCTGGTTTATTTTTCTTACCGTGGCAAGGGACTGGTGGACCCTTTAGGAGGTACGGAAGGAGATTATAATTATTGCAGTGATACAGATATATTAAACAGGGGCGGAAGCCTCAGCTTATCCGAAAATGTGCTGATTAACTGGGTAGGAGCAGCCGACGAACAGAAAGCACCTTATAAGGATGCCTATAATCTGGTAAATAACGGTATTGATCAGAGCCTTGCCTTTGACGATATGGCACACCTGCAGAATTATTACAATATTAATATCAAAACGAACCCGGAAATTGTAAAACAGATGGTGAAAAAGTACGGCGCAGTAGGAGTTTCCTACTATGCTGACAGCAGTTACTTCAATTTTACTACCGACAGTTTTTACTGCAATGAAGAAAAAGGAACCAACCATGCGGTTACGGTTGTAGGCTGGGATGACGACTATGCGGCAAGTAATTTTTCTGTTACACCGGAGGGCAACGGAGCATGGCTGGTCAGAAACACATGGTCAGCGGGATCTGACGTGGATAATCTGAGCTATTATACCTATTTCTGGCTTTCCTATTACGATAAGAGCCTTTCTGGCTCAGCCTATGCGTTTGATTTTGAACCTGCCGACAACTACGACCATAATTATCAGTATGACGGGGCTATGTTTGGTATTTCTTATGGTTTTTCAAGCCCGACTCTTTCTGTGTCCAATGTTTTTACAGCCGGCGGAAATGCGGAGGGAGAGGTTCTTAAGGCTGTGGGAATCCAGTTTGCACAGGCAAATACAGGCTATAAGGTGCAGATATATAAAAACCTGAAGGACGCATCCAATCCGGAGAGCGGTACACTGGTGGAGGCGGCAACAACCTCCGGAAGTATTGGGTGTGAGGGATACTACACCATACAACTCGGACAGCCGGTAGAGCTGGAGGAAGGAGATACGTTTGCGGTAGTATTTACACTTACGGCATCGGGTGGGGTAATGGCCGCTGCCGAATACAGCTATAGCGGCTGGATGACGACAGTTGCCACTGCCAAGGAAGGACAGAGCTTTTACAAGTCCCCCTATGGCTCGACCTGGACCGACTTTGGAAAAGCGAAAAATGCTAATTTACGCATTAAAGCCTATACCGTGAATGCTGAAAACGGAGCAGGAGCCGAAGTACCGTTGCAGTCCATTTCCCTGAGCGGAGAAACCCGGATAACGCAGGGAGATACCACTACGTTGAGTGTCAGCTTTTACCCGGCAAATACCACCGATGATAAAACTGTCATTTTTGAAAGCTCTGACGAGGAAATTCTGAAGGTGGATGAAAACGGTACGGTAACCGGTGTTGGTGTGGGAATGGCTGCTATCACGGCAACAGTTGCCGGTACCTCTATTCAGGATACTATAAATATAGAAAGTGTGGCTCGAATTACAGGAGTCCGTCTGGAAGCGGATTTGGATAAAGGGCTTACGTTGGAAGCGGGAGACACCCGGGAACTCAAAGCGTATACCGAGCCGGGAGATACGGCAAACAAGGATATTATCTGGCGGGTAGAAAACACCGCCATTGCAGAGGTATCAGAAGATGGTCTGCTTACCGCGAAAAATCCCGGAACGACTACCGTAACGGCTTCCTATGCCATAGATACAGAGCTAAAAGCATCCTTCACTCTGACCGTGACAAAGAGTCTGGAAAGCATTGCCTTGTCCGGTGAGGACAACGTCATGAAGGGGGAAACTATCTCTTTACAGGTGGAATTTTACCCGGCGGATACTACCGATGACAAAACTGTCATTTTTGAAAGCTCGGACGAGAATGTCCTGAAGGTGGATGGAAACGGTGTAGTAACCGGCATCGGTACAGGAAGCGCAGACATTACCGCAACGGTTCAGGGTACTGCTATTTCGGCAAAGAAAACCATTCAATGTACGGAAAGAATCCCCATGTACCGGATTGTATACCATCTGGCAGCGGGACAGAAGACAGAAGCCAACGAAGAAGAGATTTACAACAACAAAGTACCTTATATTTTACAGGAACCGGCAGCAGGGAAAGAGGGCTACACCTTCGGCGGCTGGTATACTGCGGAGGACTATAAGACCAAAATAACGGAAATTCCGGCACAGACCACAGGAGAAGTCCATATCTATGCCAAGTGGATTGCCCGGAAATACACGGTTATTTACGACAGTAATACCCCGGAGGGAGCCAAGGTAACCGGAAAGATGCCTATGCAGGTATTTTCCTATGGGCAGCCGGCAGCTCTTTCTGCCAATAAATATGCCTGCAAGGGTTATGCGTTCATGGGATGGCAGACAGCGGACGGAACCTTCTATGCTGACAAAGAAAAAGTAAGCGTCCGCACGGAAGGCGCAGCGGACGATACGGTTTATCTGTATGCTATATGGCAGCAGACCTTTACTGTTTCCTATGACACGCAGGGCGGCAACCCCATAGTGGATAATAGTTACACATACGGAAAAGCCATGAAGCTGCCGGTTCCCGTGAAAGAGGGATTTACGTTCCGGGGCTGGTACAGCGACAGCGCTTATAAGAAGAAAGTGGCATCCATTACCGCATCCACCAAGGGGGATTTACAGCTTTATGCCAAGTGGAGCGAGAACACTTACAACATTGTATTTAACGGAAACGGAAGCAACGGCGGAAGTACAAAGAAGCTTACTATAAAATATACGGAGTTGGCAGCTTTTACGGCAAACGGTTTCTTTAAGAAGGGCTATGAATTTGCCGGATGGAATACGGTAAAGACGCCTACGGAAGCTGTACCGGGCACGACCTTTGAGGACGGTGGAAAAGTAACCGGTCTGATACTTTCACAGCAAAACCTCCTGCCGCAGAAAAACGGCGGTACGATTACCCTGTATGCCCAGTGGAAGCCCACGACCTATACGATTGATTTTGTATACAACGGCGGAAGCGGGGACACGGCTAGAATGGAATACTATTACGGCATGCCGAAAACCATGCTTCCTGTGCCGGAAAAAGAAGGCTATACCTTCGGTGGTTGGTATAAGAATGAAAATCTGACGGCTGCGATGTCTTATATTACCGCAACCACCTATGGAAATATGACACTGTATGCGAAATGGAATGCACCGTATACGGTGGTATTCCACAATGATGCCCAGGCAGATGCCGGACTCCTTACCGGTACCATGAAGCCGCTTTCCATGAAGAGCGAAACGGCGAAGGCGCTGACGGCAAATACCTACAAGAAAGCAGGCTATGCTTTTGTGGGCTGGGCGCTTACGGAAGAAGATGCCCGGGCGGGAATTGTGACCTATGAGAACAAAGCAAAGCTTTTCCAGCCGGGTACATTGACTAAGACCGCAGATGCTTCCGGAAAAATCACATGGGTACTGAACCTGTACCCTGTCTGGAGAAATTCCTTTACCGTTACCTTCCATCTAAACGGCGGAGAATACGGTACGAAAAGCATTGCCTATGAAGCCGGTGTGGGTATCACGGCAAAAGAAATGACAGCATGGGAGAAGCCGGTGAAGAAGGGCTATGTGTTTGTCGGCTGGTATAAGGATGCCGCACTGAAATCCAAGGTAACCGCCATTGCCAAAACAACGGCGGCGGATATGGATTTGTATGCGAAGTGGAAGGGCATCTCCTATAAGACGGAGTACGTGGCGAATGTACCGGAAAATGCGGCAGTGAAGGGCGTTATGAGGCTGCAGACGCTTATATACGGCACACCGAAGGCCCTGACAGCCAACAGCTATAAGATAAACGGTTACGTGTTTGCAGGCTGGGCGGAAACGCCGGACGGAGCGGTGAAATACACCGACAAGGAGAAGATTACCGGTCCTGCCGAATACCCGGACAACGGTATCTACACCTTGTATGCGGTATGGGAAAAGCAGACCTACACCATTACCTATGCCAATATGGATGGCTTTGCAAATCCTGCCGATAATCCGGCAGCCTACACAGTGAAGGATGAAGAACTGCTTCTTTATAATCCCGAAAAACTGGGTTACACATTCCTTGGCTGGTATACGGATAAGGCATGTAAGAAAAGAATTACCAAAATTCCTGCCGGTTCTTACGGCAACTTAACACTTTACGCCAAGTGGAAAGTAAATTAAGCGCAATGCAAAAAATAACAGCCGCCCGTTAAGGCGGCTGTCACTTACAGATGAAAGGGGAAGACCTCCCCTTTCATTTTTTTCACGGAAAGAATTACATTGTCCTCTCTGGGATAAAAACGGGTGCTCAATACCTTTTCCCCATCGTTTAAGTAAATCTCCAGACTGGACATGTCGGCGAGAATGCGGATGCTACGGCATTCCTTCAGACGGCATTTGCGGAGAGTTCTGCCACCACTGACAGACATGTCGGTAAACAGCAGGGTGAACAGACCGTCTTCATAGGTCATGGTGCAGAAATCCGACAGGGCAATGGAAAAAGCAGCCCCGGTCTCTCCGTAAAAGAGGAAGGGCAGGGAAACATCGACGGATTTTCCTTCGGAAACAGGGGAGCCTGTGCCTGCCCAGGATAAAATTTCGGGTACGGGATTCTGCAGCAGGATGCCGTCCGTCCGTCTGGTGATTTCCCTCGGAACCGTAAGACAGTGCTGCCAACCCAGGGGAACGGTCAGGTTTTCATAGGCGGAGTCGCCGATGCCCATCCAGCCCACCAGAATTCTTCTGCCGTTCGGTGTTTCAAAGGTCTGCGGTGCATAAAAATCAAAGCCGTAGTCCCATTCTTCAAAGTCCGTCAGGGCATCATCGTAGATAAAATAACCGGACTGGTACAGATTTTGGAATTTTTCCTCATAAGTGGGCAGTCCCTGTGGGGAAATACTTAAGTAGCGGTGGTCATCCACCCGGAAACAGTCGGGACATTCCCACATATAGGCAAAATCCGGCATGGCATCATGACCGGTGTAGCGCCAGTTTTTCAGATCATCCGATTCATAGAACAGGACGCAGCCTTCGTCCGTTTTCGTTCTGGCGCCCAGAACCATATGGTATTTGCCGCCCTCTTTCCAGACCTTGGGGTCGCGGACATGGCAACAGCAGAAATCGGGATAGTCCGCATTGGTGAGGAGGACTTCCTTTTCACTCATGGTGTGGCCGTCCTTCGTGGATACGTGGATGACATTGGCGCCTCTGCCGGCGGTGGTATAGTCGTAGTCTCCGTCCTCCAGCACATTACCGGTATAAAAAATTTCCAGGGATTCGCCGCAGACAATGGCGCTGCCGGAATAGGCGCCGTCCTTATCCGCAGGCATGTCCGGGCGGATAACCATGCCGGTGTAAGTCCAGTTTACCAGATTGGTGCTTTCAAAATGGCCCCAGCCGCGGTCACCGCTGCCTTCGGCATCGAAGGGGGAGTACTGGAAGTAAACATGGTATTTGTTATCAAAATAAGAAAGACCGTTAGGGTCGTTCATCCAGCCCTGAGGGGGCTCCAGATGCAGTTTCTGACGATAGGAATTGTTGTTCATAAGTACCGACCTTTCTGTTTGTTTCAGTAAAACATTCTGATTTTAAACCATTATAAACAAAAGAGACGGGAAGAACCAGTCCTTTTAGAATGAAAATCCCGGATGAAAAGCTGCGATACATAAAAAGTAAGGCAAAACAACGATAAAAATTTGAGTAGTCATAAAAAGCAATTTAAGATAAAATAAGGAGATAATACAGGAAAATGCAATAGAAAGCAATAAGACAATGGAGGATGTGTCAATGAGCAATGTAAAAGGTGTCAGATTAACACCCGCAAAATTTGCCGTGGATTTAAGCGACGGCAGCGAAAGAGGATTTTATGTGAACCAGGATTATATTCTGCAGAAGCTTCACAGACCGCACAGAGGCATCAACCTGATGTACTGCTATTACCCTCTGGACGAAGCATGGCCCGCAAGAGCACAGGATGCTTATGCCGATAAAGAAATCAGCTTTGCATGGGATTATCCTTACGACAATTATTTCCCCTTCAGAGGCGGACTGAACGGCAATATGGACGGGGAGGCTTTTACCTGCATGCGCGATGTCAGACGCCATGGACAGGATGTTATACTGACCCTGACCTGCGACCCCCATGTAACGGATGAGCACATTATTGCGATTGCGAAAAACCTGCGTACCTTCGGACGCATGATGCTCCGCCTGAACCATGAAGCTACCGGAGACTGGTTCTCCTTTAACAAACGTGCTTCCTATCAGGAGGTAGCGGATTTCTTTGTCCGTTTCCACAAGATTTTGAAGGAATATGCACCCAATGTGCAGACCATTCTCTGCATCGGCGGAGCAGAAGACCCCAATTCTTCCGAAATCACCAAGGAGAAGGAATTTGCGGAAGCAGTCCGCACCACCGATATCTGGTCCGTGGACAAATACATGGCGCTGAACTGGGGCTGGCCTTACGAAGTGGCGGAAAAAGACAATTTCTCCCACAAGAAGGAGTCTGCGGAATATGTATATGAAATGACGAAAAAAAGCTATGAGCGTTATAAAGAGCTCTGCGGCGGAAAAAAGAAGCCCATGGTAATGTCCGAAATGAATGCCGACGGCGATGTCACCGGACCTTACGACCAGGTGAAAATGGTACAGGATTTCTGCCGTCTGATTAAGGAAGACCCGGAAAGATGGTTCAGCGGATTTACCTTCTACCAGTTCCGCGATGACGGACGTCTGGGACTGGAAATTACCGACCCCAACAACCCGGATGTAGGTGTAGAACAGCCGCTGCTTGCCGCTTACAGAGATATTATTCAGGATGAATTCTTCAATCCCGGTGTGATTTATGAAGGTGAAAAAGAACTTCCCGTAACTCTCCGCTGGGGCGGCTCCGAGGATGCGGAAGGCGTGGAAATGGAGCTTTCCTTTGACGGTGACCCGGTATTTGCGGAAGCTAACTTCAAGGATGACTTAAAGGATGCCAACCTGATGCTCGAAATTAACGGCCGTTGGTTCTACAAAGCACCCGGCGTGACATTTGTGGACTTTATGCCCGCATTCTTCGACAAAAAGCTGGACGGCCCCTGCACAATGAAGCTTCGTATTTTCGCACCGCCCGCAACCGGTGAAAATGACCCTTCCCAGGGCGAAGACTGGCAGGAAAACTACTATTACACCTTAAAGAGCCTGCCCGATATAAGACTTCGTTTTGAGCCCGTTATCGCATAGGATTCCGGAAAATCTATTTAATAAATAAAAATTCTCCCTTCAGGCATTGCCCGCATAAGCAGGCAGTGCCTTTTTTATTTACCGTGCCTTTTTTATTTTAGATGCATATTGAAATACATATTGACAACTTTCTTTGTCAATGATATTGTATATGACAAGGATAGTTGTCAGAATGACAAAAATAAATGTCAGGAGGAAAACAAATGGAAGGACAATTTCAGCCAGAGGGACAATTTCAGCAAAATGTAAATCCCTATACACCGCAGCAGACAGGATACCAGCCGCAGCCGGGATATCAGCCACAGGGAGCCGGACAGCCCGTCCTGCAGGAAAATTACAAGAACCCCATGAGAAAGGCTTACTGCCGGGTAGAATGGAAAATTTTCCTGTATGCGGTCATTGTTGTGGCGGCACAGACCCTGTACGCATGGGCGCTTCCCAAATTGTTTGGGGAAAGTGTTTATTTTGCGGAATGGTTTACCTGGGGGATGATGATCATTCCCATGTATATGATTGCTTTTCCGGTTTTATATTTGTTAATAGGGGGCAAAAAGGACCGTGTAAAAATTATGCAGCATAAGATGAAATTCGGACAGTGGATTGTTGCGGCGCTTATGTGTGCCGGCATCTGCGCCGTCGGCATGGTAATCGGTACTGTACTGGATACCGTAATCAGCCTGCTTACCCGGAACAGCTCGTCGGATGCCGTTACTCTGCAGAATCTGATGTTAAATTCCAATCCGGTTTACCGTATTCTTACGGTGGGAATTTTAGCGCCCATGGTGGAGGAGATGATTTTCCGTAAGTTTATCATTGACCGCACTGTAAAATACGGAGAGTGGATGGCAATTTTTACTTCCGGCCTGATGTTTGGTCTGTTCCACGGAAACTTCAGTCAATGCTTTTTTGCGGCGGGTTTAGGAATGCTGTTTGCCTATATTTATATCCGTACCGGACGTATACGATATACCATCTTTTTACACATGGCGGTAAACCTGACTACATCCGTCGGCTCTGTCGGTATCCTGCAGTGGGCCGGATACGATGAACTGTTATCGGCGGAAGCAAGCGGCAACTTAGAGGCGATAATGGGTGATATGCTTCCGAAACTCATTGTTTTATATGCATGGCTGGGGCTTTTAGCGTGCCTTGCCATCGCCGGTATTGTGCTTCTGATTGTAGCCTTTGCCAAAAAGAAGTTTTTCCTCGTAAAGCCGCCCAAGTATGTGGCAAAGGGAGGATTCGCAGCAGCATGGATTAACTGGGGCATGCTTTTATTTATAATTTATATTCTGTTTGCCTTTATCTCTAATTATGTGGGATTTTAAGAAAGAATGTGAGGAAAGCATATGCCTTTGAAAAATCATTTGAAAGAATACAGGGCAAAAAAGAACATTAACCAGCAGGAGCTGGGAAGCATGGTGGATGCCAGCCGTCAGACCATCAGCCTGATTGAAAGGGGAGATTATTCTCCTTCCGTTACTCTGGCACTGAAGATTGCCGGATATTTCGGTGTGCGGGTAGAGGATATTTTTGAATATGAGGAAGGAGAGGGAAAAGAAGATGAATGAGGTCAGAAACGAAGAAAGAACAGAAGAAAAGGGACAGGAAAAAAATACAAAAAGACTGGAAACGATTAAAAAAGAGGATAAAAAGTTTTACTGGAAGTTTATTGCACTCTGTGGAATTGGCGGCATCGTAGGGGGGACGGCGGGATTCCTGATGTGTTTTCTTGACGATTATATGGCGGCAAGGGAATTGTCCTTCCCGGAAATGTTCCTGATGGTACAGAGAAACCTTGCCATACCGTTCCGCTATCTTACTGTGGCAGTGGGAGCAGTGTTCTGGGCAGCTTCGGAATACTTTTACCGTAAAGCGCGGAAAATCCGGAAGGAAAGCAGGGATCTGGATGAGGATTACGACAGAATAGACGATGCCCTGAATATTTCCCTGCTCCTTGCCAATGTAATGGCAATTATGAATTTCATATGCGCAGGTATCGGTTTCTATTGTCTGCCGTGTGCGGAGGATATGGTTTCCTTTGTTATAACCATTTCATTCTTTCTGCTCTATGTATACGGTTCTTTTCATATGCAGCATGTAATTGTCAATATGACCAAGGAAATGAACCCGGAAAAGAAAGGAAGTCTGTATGATAAGAAATTCAAGAAGCAGTGGTATGACAGCTGCGATGAAGCGGAACGCCGTCAGATAGGAATTGCATCTTATCATACCGTCCAGGTAACGGGGATTGCCTGCATGATATTCATGCTTATCTTCTTAATGTTAGGCATGGTAATCGAGATTGGTCTTCTGCCCATGCTGGTGCCGGCATTTATCTGGATGATTCAGGTGATTACCTATCATGTTTCCTGTAAAAAGGCACAGAAGATGATGAATGACTGACAACAGCCGGAAGGCACAGGCCTGTGCGGACAAAAGCGCACGGTTCATATATGAAAGTAACGCACGGCTGCATACAGCCTAAGTGCGTGGAAAAGAGGTAATATGGAAGAAATATTGAAGGTGCAGGGCTTGAAAAAGACATTTAAGCTGTCTGCCAAACAACAGAAAATCGAAAAGACTAAAGAAAAAGTAAAGGTGGCGGTCAATGACCTTTCCTTTACCGCATACAGAGGAGAAGTGTTCGGACTGTTAGGGCCTAACGGCGCCGGAAAGACCACTACACTGCGTATGCTGGCAACCCTGATCAGACCGGACGGCGGGGATGCCGTACTGGACGGCGCCAGTATTGTAATGGAACCGGAAGAAGTGCGCAGCAAGATTGGATTTTTAACCAGCGAGCTGAAGCTGGAGGATTTCTTTACCCCCAATTATCTGTTTGATTTCTTTGCGGATTTACACGGCATGGATGCGGAGAGCAGAAAGCAGAGAAAAGAGCTTTTGTTTAAGCGTTTCGGCATTGATGAATTTGCCGAAGTAAAGGTAGGCAATCTGTCCACCGGTATGAAGCAGAAGGCATCCCTTGCCATCTCTCTGGTACATGACCCCGATATCATTATTTTCGACGAGCCTACAAACGGTCTGGATGTTCTGACCGCCAAGGTGGTGACGGACTTTTTGCTGGACTTGAAGGCACAGGGCAAGACCATTATCGTGTCCACCCATATTTTCAGCCTGATTGAAAAAATCTGCGACAGAGTGGGAATTATCATCAACGGTCACATGGAAGCATGCGATACTCTGGATGCCATCTGTCAGGGAATGAGCTTAGAGGACAGATTTTTTGAGATTTATAAAGAGAAAGCAGGTGATATCGCATGAGAAAAGATATGCTGACCATTATTAAAAAGGAATTTGCCCGCTTTTTCGGGGATAAAAATTTATTCTTTACCACCGTTATTATGCCGGGTCTTGTGATTTACATTATGTATACCATTATGGGGCAGGGCATGATGAAGCAGTTCATGGCGGATGACACATATGTGGCGGATGCTTATGTGGTAAACCTGCCGGACGAACTGAAGAACTCCTTTGAGGAGCTTTCCGCTGACTGGAAAGATACGGCGGAAGCGGATACGGATGCCGTAAAACAGAAAATCCAGGATAAAGAAGCGGATGTACTGGTGGTATTCCCGGAGAACTTTTCCGGGGAAATCGCAGCCTATGATGTAAAAAGCGGTGTGGCTGCACCCAATGTGGAGATTTACTACAATTCCACAAAAACGGACTCCGAACAGATAAAGAGAACGGTAAACGACCTCTTAGACAGCTATGAAGCATCCATGACAAACAAATTTGATATAAATGCCGGGGACGGTGTGTATGACTGCGCCACCAAGGAAGACGTGGTGGGTCAGATATTTTCCATGATGCTGCCCATGCTGTTAATGATTTTCCTGTTCAGCGGCTGTATGGCGGTAGCACCCGAGTCCATTGCCGGGGAAAAGGAAAGAGGCACCATCGCCACCCTGCTTGTTACTCCCATGAAGAGAAGCTCTCTTGCACTGGGTAAAATCATCAGCTTAAGCGCCATTGCACTGCTGTCCGGTCTGTCCAGTTTCCTGGGTACCATGCTTTCCCTGCCGAACCTGATGGGAATGGACGCAGGCTCCGGCATGGACGCCAGCGTATACAGTGTGGCTGATTATGGTCTGCTTTTGGGACTGATTTTAACAACCGTCCTGCTTTTAGTAGCGGTAATTTCCATTATTTCCGCCATGTCGAAGAGCGTAAAGGCAGCGGGCACCGCCATTTCGCCGCTTATGATTGTCGTAATGGGTATTAGTCTTATTCCCATGTTCAGTGGTGGCGGAGAGAGCAGCATTGCCTATTCCTTTATTCCGATATTTAACAGTGTGAGAAGTATGTACGACATTTTCTCTTTCCAGTGCAGTACCGTGAATGTGGTGCTCACCATGGTATGCAACCTGATTTATGCGGGTATTCTTACCTTTGTCCTGACCAGGATGTTTAATGATGAAAAAATAATGTTTTCCAAATAAATCCGGGAAAAAGAGACAGAATAAAACCGACAATCTTTTTTGACAGATTTTGTAATGTGTGCTATTCTTAAAAGAAAGCGTTGACGAAGAGAGTACCCTTGGAACGGTCTTACAGAGAAGTCTCCCTGACATGTTTTTTATGCAGGCTGGAAGGAGACAGACACGGACTTTGGAGAACATGGCTTCCGAGCAGTGCACTGAGCCGGCGGCTTGCGGGATGACCCAAAGGCAGGACGGTTAGGCTGCAACAGGTCCGCCTGTTATAGCGGAGAGTGCTAACAGGCACTTGCAGAGGTCTTTCCTGTGAAGGAAGGATAAAGAGAAGTGGTACCACGGGTCAAGTTCCCGTCTTCTTGTACGAATCACGTATGGGAAGGCGGGTTTTTATATTAGGAAATGTCCCGTATTACGCGGCAGCAGGCGCCTTGCCATGCGAAAGCATAAAGAAGTATGCATGAAAGCTTTAGGGAGAAAGGAAGTAAAAAATGAGCAAAGAAAAGTATTACATCACAACAGCCATTGCCTACACATCGGGCAAGCCTCACATCGGAAACAACTACGAAATCGTGCTGGCAGACAGTATTGCCAGATATAAAAGAGCCGAGGGCTATGACGTCTATTTCCAGACCGGTACCGACGAGCACGGTCAGAAAATCGAATTGAAGGCCAACGAAGCCGGCGTAACACCCAAGGAATTTGTAGATAAGGTAGCCGGACAGATTAAGGATATGTGCGACCTTTTGAACATTTCCTACGACCATTTTATCCGTACCACCGACGATTACCATGAAAAACAGGTACAGAAGATTTTTAAGAAATTGTACGACCAGGGCGATATTTACAAAGGCTCCTATGAAGGTTTATACTGTACCCCCTGCGAATCCTTCTGGACAGAGTCCCAGCTTGTGGACGGCAAGTGTCCGGACTGCGGCAGAGAAGTAAAGCCCGCCAAGGAAGAAGCATATTTCTTTAAGATGAGCAAATATGCAGACCGCCTGATTGAGCATATCAACACCCATCCGGAATTTATCCAGCCGGTTTCCCGCAAGAACGAAATGATGAACAATTTCCTTCTGCCGGGGCTGCAGGATTTATGTGTCTCCCGTACCTCCTTCAAGTGGGGAATTCCGGTAGATTTCGACCCGAAGCATGTGGTTTATGTATGGCTGGATGCACTGACCAACTATATCACCGGTATCGGTTATGATGCGGATGGAAACAGCACCGAGCAGTACAAGAAGTACTGGCCGGCGGATTTACACCTTATCGGCAAGGACATTATTCGTTTCCATACGATTTACTGGCCCATTTTCCTGATGGCGCTGGGAGAACCCCTGCCCAAGCAGGTATTCGGACATCCCTGGTTACTCATGAGCGGCGGCAAGATGAGCAAGTCCAAGGGCAATATTATTTATGCCGATGATCTGGTAGATTTCTTCGGCGTGGATGCGGTCCGTTACTATATGATTCATGAAATGCCTTATGAAAATGACGGCAACGCAACCTGGGAGCTTATTGCGGAGCGTACCAATACCGACCTTGCCAACACACTCGGCAACTTAGTAAACCGTACCATTTCCATGAGCAACAAATACTTTGACGGCGTGGTTGCCGATAAGGGCGCTGTGGATGAAGCACTGGATGCTGACTTAAAGGCGGTGGTAACCGGCACCTACGACAAGGTAAAAGAGAAGATGAGCACCCTGCGTGTGGCAGATGCCATTACCGAGATTTTCGGTATATTCAAGCGCTGCAACAAATACATTGACGAAACAGAACCCTGGGTACTTGCAAAGGACGAAGCAAAGAGCGACCGTCTTTCCACCGTGCTTTACAACTTAGTGGAAAGCATTACCATCGGCGCATCTCTTCTGCAGCCCTATATGCCCGAAACCGCAGAAAAGATTGTGAAGCAGCTGAATACTTCCGTAAGAGATTTCAGCGACCTTAAGAAGTTCGGTCTGTATGAGAGCGGCAACAAGGTAACGGCAGAGCCTGAAATTCTGTTTGCACGTCTGGATATGAAGGAAGTGGCAAAGAAGGAAGAAGAACTGGCACAGGCCATGATGGCTGCCAAAGCAAAGGAAGAAGAGGAAGAAAAAGGCATTGATATCGAAGCAAAGCCGGAAATTTCCTATGAGGATTTTGCCGCTATGCAGTTCCAGGTAGGTGAAATCATTGCCTGTGAAGCAGTGCCCAAGTCCAAGAAGCTTCTTTGCTCCCAGGTTAAAATCGGCAGCACGGTAAAGCAGATTGTGTCCGGCATCAAGGCATATTATTCACCGGAAGAAATGGTGGGCAAAAAGGTTATGGTTCTTGTGAACTTAAAGCCTGCCAAGCTGGCAGGGGTTCTTTCCGAAGGTATGCTGTTATGCGCAGAGGACGCGGAAGGCAATCTGGCACTGATGAAGCCGGAGAAGGACATGCCCGCAGGTGCGGAAATCTGCTAATCTGCAAAGCGGTTATGAAATGATGGACACGGTAATGTCCGGTATTTTATAGAGAAAGATGGGGTTATCTATGAAAAAAGAGGAGTTTACATTTGCGTCCCGGGACAATGTCACGAAAATCCATGCGGTCAGATGGCTGCCGGAGAGTGAAAACATTCAGGGAATTATACAGATTGTGCACGGTATGGCGGAATATGTGGAACGGTATGAGGAACTGGCGGAGTTCCTCACAGGCAAAGGCTATCTTGTGACGGGAGAAGACCACTTGGGACACGGAAAATCCGTGCCCGAAGGTGGGGTTAAAGGATATTTTTGCGAGCAGGATCCGGCTACGGTTGTGGTCAGGGATGTGCACAGACTGAAAAAAATGACGCAGGAGCTTTACCCGGGCGTTCCTTACTTTATCCTGGGACACAGCATGGGCTCCTTCATCACCCGAAACTACATTTACCGTTACGGCACCGGTATTCAGGGAGCCATCATTATGGGTACCGGTATGCAGTCCCCTCTGTACGTGTCTTTTGGGAAAGCCGTAACTTCCTTAGTAGGGGTATTCCACGGTAAAAATGTACCCAGTAAGTTTCTGGACAAGGTAACCTTCGGCTCCTACAACAAAAAGGTGGAGTCGCCGCGCACCGGCTTTGACTGGCTGTCCAGGGAAACGGAAAGAGTGGACAAATATATTGCGGACGACAACTGCGGCTTTTATTTTACACCGAACGGTTTCAAGACCTTATGCACGCTGGTTTCCCGTGCCTGTAGTATGGACAATATGAAGAAAATCCCCAAGGATCTGCCGCTGTTTGTGATTTCCGGTGAAGACGACCCTGTGGGCGGCTACGGAAAAGGGGTAAAAAAGACCTACAATGCTCTGATAGAAGCGGGCGTGGAGGACGTTACCTTAAAGCTGTACCCGAAGGACCGTCATGAGCTGATGAATGAAACGGACCGGTACGATATTATGAAAGATATTGAAAATTGGGTAAAACAACACCTTGTGAGATAAGGTCCCATTTGTTATAATGGTTTAATTAACATTTAGAACGGAATAAGGCTTTTGAAGGAATGGAGATTTATATGAGTAATATCCGGGATATTCCTTATACGATCAGATGGGCAAAGCCGGAGGACTGGCCGGAAACCATGCAGATGGTCTGGCGGACGTTTATGCGCTTCGAAGCAGCTGATTACACAGAAGAGGGCGTTGTTAATTTTCAGGATTTTCTGACAAACGGAAAGATTTACCAGATGTTTTTGAACGGGAGATATCCTATGCTGGTAGCATTGGATGGTGAAAAAATTATCGGAGAAATTTCTGTAAGAGGAAGGAATTTTATTTCTCTGTTATTTGTAGACGAAGAATATCATATGCAGGGAGTGGGCAGGGCACTGATAGAGACAATGGCAAAGTATCTCAGGGATGTCAGGGGAGAAATCTATATGTCTGTCAAAGCGGCGCCCTATGCGGTAGCTTTTTACCGCAAAACAGGATTTCATGCGTGCGCACCGGAGGAAAGCTTCTCCGGTATCCGGGTGACTTCCATGGAGAGATTTTTGTAGGAGGAAAGCACAAAATGAGTAGAATATTTGATATGGACAGTCCCTTGATGAGGATATTAAACAAGTTTGCGGATCTGATGTGGTTAAACATCCTCACCCTTATCTGTTGTATTCCCATTGTGACCATAGGCCCCGCACTTTCCGCAGCACATTATGTGGAGCTGAAAATGTACCGTAACGAAGAGGGATATATTACCAGGGACTTTTTTAAGGCATTTAAGGTGAACTTCAAGCAGGGATTTATTCTCGGCGTTATCAACCTGCTGCTGCTGACGATTTTCGTGACGGATATTTTCCTTATGAATGAAAATTCCAATATCCATATCCCCGGGGTGGCGCAGGTTCTGATTATGGCAGCAGCCATTATGTATGTTTTTTATGTGGTATGGGTTTATGCCGTACAGGCAAAATTTATCAATACCATAAAAAATACCATGAAAAATGCTTTTGCCATCAGTATGATGAAGTTCCCCTACACCATAGCCATGGTAGTCTTATATGTCTGCCCGTGGGTGCTTTTGTGGATTTCCAATTTCTACCTGTTCCCGATAGTGTTCCTGTTTGGAGTTTCGGTGCCGGTGTATTGCAGTGCAGCCCTGTACAGCAAATTTTTCAAGCAGCTGGAGGAGAAAATTTTAGCCGGTCAGGAAGAGGAAAAGGAAAAAGAGACCTCAGGAGAGGAAAATGCTGAGACGGAGGAGGAAAAAATCTTCAGCGACAAGCCTATGTTTGATGAGAAGCAAGAGGATAAATAATGAAGGATAACCGAATAGGTGGTTTTCTCTGCAGAAAGGTACTGCCTACAGCTGTTCTTGTGCTGGCAATTTCCGTTCTGCTGATTCGTTCCCTTTCCGTCAGCATGGAACAGGAGAAGAAAACGGTGAGGGACAATCTGGAGGCACAGGCGCTCGTTGCGGGGCAGCAGATTGATAAAACCTTTCGTTCAGCGGAGAAAGCCGTGGAGGTCATAGCAAAATACCTGGAATATGACAATGCCGGAGATGTGGACAAGGTAATGCAGGCATTCCTTGATACAACCGGTTTAGAGGATATTTTTATTTACGATATGGACGGAACCGGCTACCGTGCCGGCGGCGAGGAACTGACAGAAGAGGAAATGACACGGTATGCAAAGGCTGCGGAGATGAAGCGGGAAAGCAAACAGAACGGCAATATATATGCGGGCAGTGATTCTTTTTATGCGGCCGCTCCCATCGAAAAGGAGGGTGCAGTCACAGGGTATGCAATCTGTGCCTACGACAGGAACCTGATTGCCAGACAGAATGTCACGAAAAATTTCGGCGGCAATGCCTTTTATCTGATTTTGGATAAGAACGGAAAAGTGGTGTATCTGGATGAGAGGGCGCAGGCAAAGGGAAATCCCTTCTGCGTAGCTTCCGATGATTACATAAAGACCCTGAGGACTTTGACGGACGACAGCTTTCAGACAGAGGTTTTAAAATCACAGATGAAAAACAATCAGACGTGCACGAAGGCGTATACTTACGGGGATTATTCCTATACCCTGTTTGAAGTACCGGTTCTGGATGGGGATTATTTTCTCATTATAGGCGCTGAGCAGACTTATGTGAACGAGCAGGTGCACACAGGCTGGAGACCGCTGCATTCCATAGCCCTGCAGATTATGGCAGTCCTGTTAGTTTTCATAGTGGTTCTGACTATTATCGATGTGGTGGAAAAGAACCATGAAAATGAAAAAAAGAAAGCGTTAGAGGATAAAGCCGATACGGATCTGCTTACCACATTAAACAATAAGATTGCAACGGAACGGAAAATTAAAGAACATCTGGCAGCCCATCCCGACGAGATGGCAGTGATGTTCGTAGTGGATATTGATAATTTTAAGAAAATTAACGATACCATGGGGCATGTGTTTGGAGATGAGGTGCTGAAGACACTGGGAAAGCATATCTGCGGAGAGTTCCGCACCAGTGATATTATCGGACGTACCGGCGGCGATGAATTTATGGTATTCTTGTGCAACATGAAAGAAGATGCCATTATTAAGAAGGAAGCAAAGCGTCTGGAAAAGTTTTTCCAAAGCTTTCAGGCAGGCAGCTATGTGAAGTACTCCGCTACCGCCAGCATCGGCGCAGCCGTATATCCCAAGGATGCCCAGACCTTTGAAGGTCTGTATAGAGCGGCGGACCAGGCAATGTATGTGGCAAAAAAGAAGGGAAAGAACCGGCTGGCTTTTTATGGAGAAGAGAGTACGGAACCATAGGAACGGTTCGGCAGATTGTATACTAAAAGCGGTAAAGTTTGTACAAAGTGCCCGATTTGAACCGGAGCATAAGCAATTTTTACAAAGCCCAACGAAAACTTTGTGAAATAGTGTTATAGCAAGAAATGGAATTATTCGGTATACTAAAACAAGGTTAGGCCGAATGTATTTATTTGTACAGCAAGAAAGGAGTCATAAAATATGGCAAGTTTATCATTAAAAAATGTCTGCAAAGTATATCCTAACGGTTTCGAAGCAGTTAAGAACTTCAACCTTGAAATTGCAGATCAGGAATTCATTATTTTCGTAGGACCTTCCGGATGCGGTAAGTCCACCACTCTTCGTATGATCGCAGGTCTGGAAGATATCTCTTCCGGTGAATTAAGAATCGGCGACAGAATCGTAAACGATGTAGAACCTAAGGACAGAGATATCGCAATGGTATTCCAGAACTACGCTCTGTATCCTCATATGTCTGTATATGACAACATGGCTTTCGGACTTAAGTTAAGAAAAGTTCCGAAGGATGAAATCGATAAGATGGTAAAAGATGCAGCTAAGATCCTTGACCTGACTCCCCTTCTGGACAGAAAGCCTAAGGCTCTTTCCGGTGGTCAGAGACAGCGTGTTGCCATGGGTCGTGCAATCGTTCGTAATCCTAAGGTATTCCTTATGGACGAACCTCTTTCCAACCTGGATGCAAAACTTCGTGTACAGATGCGTATCGAAATCGCTAAATTACATCAGAGATTAGGTACCACCATCATCTACGTAACACATGACCAGACCGAAGCTATGACACTGGGTACCAGAATCGTAGTTATGAAGGATGGCGTTATCCAGCAGGTAGATACTCCTCAGAATCTTTACGAGAAGCCTTGCAACCTGTTCGTAGCAGGATTTATGGGATCTCCGCAGATGAACTTCTTAGATGCAACTGTAGAAGTAGCAGGCGATGTAGCTAACTTAAAGATTGCCGGTCACAGCATTCCTCTTCCTCCTGCTAAATCCAAGAAGCTGATTGACGGTGGTTATGACGGAAAGGTTGTTACCTTCGGTATCCGTCCTGAAGATGTATATGATTCCGAAATGTACATCGAAGCTTCTCCTAACAGTGTATTCGAATCTACCATCAAGGTATACGAATTACTGGGTGCTGAAGTATATCTGTACTTCGATCTGGAAGAGTTCCCTGTAACTGCAAGAGTAGATTCCCGTACCACTGCAAGACCTGGCGATACCGTAAGATTTGCTCTGGATGTTGAAAAAATTCACGTATTCGATAAGGATACCGAGCAGGTTATTACCAACTAATAAACAAACGCTTCGGGGGTGCATATGCACCCCCGTTTTTGCATTTACGGCTAATAGAAAGAAAGAGGGGATTTCGGTTTATGATTTCAAACCAGATTATTCAGACGAGCATTGACGAATTAAAAGCGATTACCAAGGTTGACCTTTGCATCTACGACATCACAGGCAGTCTGGTAGCGTCTACAGCAGAAAAAGGAAGCCTTTCCAATGACTTTGTGACAAGTTTTGCCCAATCACCGGCAGACAGTCAGGTGATTGGCAATGAACACCTGCTGAAAGTGCTGGATGAGGGGGAAGTTGTGTATATACTGGTGGCAAGAGGAACCTCGGACGATGTTTACATGGTGGGGAAAATCGCTGTCTGCCAGCTGCAAAATCTGATTATTGCGTATAAGGAGAAGTTTGACAGAAACAATTTCTTCCAGAACCTGCTTTTAGACAACCTGCTTTTAGTGGATATCTACAACCGGGCTAAAAAGCTGCACATTGAGGTCAGTGTACCCCGCCTGGTTTATTTGATTGAAACAAAATCGGAAAAGGACGGTATTGTCACAGAGCTTCTGAAAGGAATGTTTTCCGTACAGAACGGCGATTACATTACCTCTGTGGATGAAAGCAATGTAATTTTGATTAAATCCCTGGAGGATGGTTATACCCAGGACTCCCTTCTGGATATTGCCAACACCATAGTGGATATGATGAATACGGAAGCCATGCTCAACGTCAAGGTTGCCTTCGGTACTGTGGTGCCGGAGCTTAAGGACGTTTCCAAATCCTATAAGGAAGCGAAAATGTCTCTGGATGTTGGCAAGATTTTCTACGCGGAAAAGGATGTTATGGCGTACAGCACACTGGGAATAGGACGTTTGATTTACCAGCTTCCCATTAACCTGTGCAGAATTTTCATCAAGGAGATTTTCGGTGACTCCATTCCGGAGGAACTGGATGAGGAAATGCTCACAACCATCAATAAGTTCTTTGAAAACAACCTGAACGTTTCCGAAACCTCCAGACAGTTGTTTGTGCACCGGAATACGCTGGTTTACCGTATTGAAAAAATGCAGAAATGCACGGGACTGGACATCCGCACCTTCGACGATGCCCTGACCTTCAAGATTGCTCTCATGGTCGTAAACTACATGAAGTACCTGGACACCATGGAGTACTAAATTTTTGCAAATAAATTACACGAAGCCGGTTTATTTTTTATGAATGAAAAGACAAAATCATTTTTACAGAAAACGGGGATTTTATCCCTGACGCCCCTGACGTTGCTGCGTTTTTTTGCCGGACTTGCCATTATACAGCTGGCAGTCGCCTCTTTCCTGCAGATAGGAATTGGGTCGGACTCCTTTACCGTATTCATGCAGGGACTTTCCAAGGTATGCTCCGTCAGCGTGGGAACGGCAAACTTTCTGCTGACACTGGTACTTTTAATCATTGTGTTTCTGCTGGACAGGACGCAGTTTAAGATTGGCATGGTATTTGCCGTGGCATTTGCGGGACTGTTTCTGGACGGCATGGCAAAGGTGCTGACCGTTGTTTTACCGAAAGAGCCGTCCATACCGGTTATTGCACTGGAATTTGCCCTGACCTGCGTGGTCGTCTCCATAGGTTTTCCACTGCTTAAATCCGCAGGAATAGGCGTGGCTCCAAACGATGCGCTGTACCTTGCCATTGCCAACCGCACGAAAAAGCCCTTTGGACTTATCCGGGTGCTGGTGGATGCCTGCTACCTTGTCTGCGGCTATTTCTTCGGCGGCGTCATCGGCATCGGCACCGTAGTCTGCGTCATTGCCATAGGCCCCATGATGCAGTTTGTGATGAAACATATTATTAAACAGAAGGATTGAGAAAAATCTTGTCATATTTTTCGGATATTCCGCATATATATCACTAAAGGAATTGGCTAAGGGGATTTTGCGGATATGGAAAAAGGGGACAAGATTTTTTTTCAGAAAAAAATTATTTATTTAGACTATGTTGAGCGGGAGAATAAAATAAAAAACGGCGGTGTGATTAAGTGGGAAGCGAGAGGGGAAGAAAGCCGTGTGCAGATACATATCAGGGGACTGTATCCTACGGACTCCTGCCGGGGAGAGCTCATGCTGCTTTCGGAAGGAGAAGGCCATCCCGCAGACACCATTTATCTGCAGTACGGAACCGCAGAGTATGCCGGCATCTGGCATAATGAAAACTTAGCCGGAACCGGAATTCCTTACGAGGGGTGTGACGGAATTATCATAAAACTTTCCGAAACCAGATTTTTGAGGGGAATTTGGCGAAATCGGGAAAAACACAAAGCGGAGACTCCGGAACCGGTGCCGCAGAATAAGCCGGAGCCTGCCGTGCTTGCAGCCGCACAGACTGCAGAAGAACCGATGGCGGTAGTGCAGACCATGGGACCGGTATCGGCAGCGCAGACCGTACTGGATGCATACGATGATACGGTGCTGGAGCCGCAGCCCATGCCGGGGAATGAAGAAATGCGGCAGGACGAACCGGATGTAGAAGTACAGCCTATGCCTGAAGCTGAGGAACTGCGGCAGGATGCCGCACCTGCGGGAGAAATTCAACCGGATTTGCCGCCGCATGAGCCAGCGACAGAAGTCCCGCAACCCATGCCTGAAACTGAGGAGCCGCAGCAGGTCGAACCGGAAGCAGAAGAACAGCCAGAGCCGCAAGAGCCGCAGCAAGCCATCCCGTCTGCGGAGGAAGAAGCGCAGTCCCATGAGGAGGAGTCAGCCTTTGAAGCCCCGTTCCTGCGCTCACAGCGGAAAATGCAGGCAGGGCAGATTTCTCCAAACAAATGGGAGCAGCTTAACCGCATCTATCCTAAAATTCAGCCATTCGGGGACGTCAGGGAATATTTATCCATCGCCCCCTGTGATTTTGTAATTCTGTCGGAGCACTATCAGGAAATGGTGCAAAACAGTTTCCTGCTGCACGGCTACTATAACTACGGACATCTGATTTTGACAAAAATAAAGGAAGGAATAGACGATAATTATTATCTGGGCGTGCCCGGAGTTTACTACGAGAGAGAAAAACAGGCAGCCCTGCTCTTTGGATTTGAAGGGTTTGAAGGAGACGGGGATGCCGTCCAGGACGGCAGTTTTGGCTATTATATGAAACGGGTAGAGATATAGACGAAGCTTATACGCCTTCCCCATTAAAGGAGGGGATAAAGCTGCTTTCCGCCGCTTCGCCTTCCTGCATGTAGCCGTCCTCGATGCCGATGGACAGACAATAGTCCAGAAGGGCATTGTATTCCCGGTGGGAAACACGGCGGTTCAGTTCGGGCATGTCGGGAAACATCCTGACAGGAGTGTACTGGCTCATAACACTGTAAACAATGGTATCGCCATAGGTATCGCGGAGATAGGACAGCACCTTTTTAGAGTCCTGCAGGTGGCCGGGAAGCATCATATGACGGACAATAACACCGGATTTCATCAGTCCGGTGTTTTCGTCATATACGGGTGCGCCGGTCTGGCGTACCATTTCCGCAAGCGCGGCGGCAGCCGCTTCCCGATAGTCCGGTGCAGCGGAGTATTTTTCGGAAAGTCTGTGGGAATAGTATTTGAAATCCGGCAGATAAATGTCAACAAGACCGCTTAAGGAACGCAGGACTTCGGGCTTTTCATAGGTGCCGGTATTGTAGACAATGGGGATGGAAAGGCCCTGTTTTTTTGCACTCTTTAAGGCGGTAATAATCTGCGGGATGTACTGTGTCGGGGTAATGAGGTTAATGTTGCAGGCATCCTGGG
>ERZ791859.125-NODE-125-length-70821-cov-3.112596_pt1 | contig 70821 bp, 69 predicted proteins | sample MGYA00509943_ERZ791859 | MGnify/ENA primary metagenome ERZ791859 (study PRJEB30046, sample SAMN00792065) | human gut metagenome | study: EMG produced TPA metagenomics assembly of the A metagenome-wide association study of gut microbiota in type 2... | reverse complement strand
CCCGTTGCGGTCAGAAGCGGTGCATCCGATACACGTATGCTGCACTTCCGGATTTCCTTTGCGGCAATGGTAAATTCCCCGGCAAGGGTTCCCGTATAGTTGCCGGTTCCGGTTACCGTCACCCTGGCTGTGCCTGCCTCCGTATTCCTGGTATAGTATACCCGGTAATCCTTTGCGGTAAGCCTTGTCTTTCCATAGGTAACCGTTACGGAAGGACAGATGGCCTTTCCCGTATAGGTAAACGTCTTTATGTCCCCGATGGCTCCGCCGGCACCAAGCTCCGCCTTCTTTATGGTGAAGTTCTTCACGATTTCCCCGGTATAGCTGCCTTTTCCGGTAATCACCAGAGAGGCTTCTCCCGCATCCTTGTTCTTCTTATAGGTGATGCTGTAATCCTTTCCGGCTTTCAGTACCGTACCAGCTCTGGTAACGGTAACCGGGAAGGTAACTGCCTTTCCCGTATAGGTAACGGCTGTTTCCACGCCGCTTATCTCCGCCGTCAGAATGCTGCCCCGGATAAGGAAGGTTTTCTCTATGCTTCCTTCATAGTTGCCGGTTCCGGTTACCACAACCTTTCCCTTGCCTGTTGCGGTATTGTTTTCATATGCCACCGTATAGTCCGTATACTGCTTAAGAACCTTCTTTCCGCAGGTAACCCTGACAGCGGGGCGCACCGGCGTCCCGTCAAAGGGACAGGTACCCGGGTTGTCAAGACGGCAGCTCTTCAGGGACTGGGGCTTCACAGTAAAGTTTACGCGTACCTCTCCCTTATAGTTGCCGGTACCCGTGATCACGCATACGGCGGCTCCCGCATCCACTGCGTTCTCCACGGAAACCGTATAATCCTTCCCTGCCTTCAGTGTGGTTTTTCCAAGCTTTACCACCGGCTTTACCATCGCGGGTTTTCCGGTATAAACCGTATCCTTACAGCCGCTTACAAGCGCTGTGTCCAGTGAAACCGGCTCTATCCGGAAGGTCAGCAGGAGGCTTCCCGTATAAACGCCCTTTCCCCGCACAAGGATTTCCGCCTCTCCGGCATCCCTGTTGTTCCGGTAGCTGACCGTATAGTCTTTGTTTTTCTGCAGTACATATCCGCTGGCATCCGTAAGCACCGCCTCCGGTGTCACCGCCTTACCCGTATAAACCGTACCTGCCGGCACTCCGGTTACACTGATACGGGACAGGCTGTAACGGATGTCAAAGGAAATATTTTTAACACCTGTATAATCCCCGCATGCCGTCACCGTCAGGCCGGCCTTTCCGGGCTGCGTGTTATTATATCCCGTTACCACATAGTCCACGCCTTCCGTAAGCAGCCTTTCCCCGTCCGTCACCGTCAGGGCAGGCTTTATGGGGCTTCCGGTATAGGTCTGTGTTCCCAGCGCCGCAATCTTTACCCCTGCAAAGCTTTTTCTCGTAATGGTAAAGGTCTTTTTCACACTTCCTTCGTAAATGCCTCTGCCGTTGATGATTACTCCGGCTTCACCGGCATGCAGGTTGTCAACGAAGACCGCCTCAAAGTCGGTTCCCTCCTTCAGTACCTTACCCGAAAGCTTTACGGTAAACCGCGGTGTGATTTCCTTTCCGGTAAAGACTGCGTTTTTCAGTCCCGTTACCACGGCGCCTTCTATGGGTAAGCCCTTTATTCTTATGCTTTCCGTAAAGGTATGGCTTCCACGGTATTTTCCGTTGCTGCCTCCCGTTACCGTTATCTTCATATAGCCGGGCATCAGGTTATCCGTGATGCTTTCCACCAGGTAATCCTCTCCCGCCGTAAGCAGGATGCCCCTGTCCCTGATTTCCGTCTCGGGCAGGATTTCCTTTCCCGTATAGGTATACGCCGCCTCGCACAATGTAAGGTCGGAAACCTGCCGGTAAATAAGGAAGCGCGCTTCCACGGTTCCTTTGTAGATTCCCTTTCCGCGGATGATTACCTTTGCGTAACCGGGCTGTGTATTTTCCTCATAGGAAACCGTATAATGTTTATCCCGGACAAGCGCCCTCTGTTCCGTTCCGCTGACATAGGAAACAAGGAATTCGGGGGTCAGGCCTTCTCCCGTATATTCATAGCCCTCTGCCAGTCCGCTGATGCTTACCGTTTCTTCCGTAAGCTCCACTGCCTCTCCCGCACGCAGGAAGGTGACCGTCAGGCGGTAGCCCGTCGCTGCATCGCCGCTAAGCTTTTTATCCGTCACGGCTCCCGCATCCACGTCCTGAAGCTCCGTTGCCACACCGGCTATATCCGCCGGCAGGTGGTAGCTTCCCTTCATGGTAAAGTCCACCGTAAGGCAGTATTCCTTTTCCTTTTCAAAGACCGCACCGCTCACCATGGGATTTCCTTCAGAAAGCCATGCCACCTTTGTAATCTCCACGCAGTCCTCGCCGGCTTCTCCTACCGAGTAGTCCGGTTCCGCTCCCTCCGCAGGCGCCGTAATGCCTGTAAAGACAAGGCTCTCCCTCAGATAGCGGGGAATGCTTACCTTGGTTTCTTCCTCATAACCGCAGACTGTACAGTACCGGTGCTTTTCCCCGTCACTGCTGTCCGTAGGCTCCGTGTCCACCTTCCATGCATAAGTATGGGGCGCCTGCTCCGTCTTTTCCCCGCAGACACACTCCTTCCAGTGGTTTTTATCATCCGCGGAATAGGTATCCGCAAACGCATGGGAAATGACAAGCTCCATGGCGTCGGAATCCCCGCCGTCCGCTCCTTTTTCCCTTATGCACACCGTTTTTCCGAACCATGCCGCCGGCACTTCCACCAGGGTCCTGCCGCGGAAGGACGGCTGCAGCACCTCTCCGCTGGCCTTGTCCGTGATCTCATAGGTTTTCTCTGCCACAAAGCCGGTAATCCGGTTTTTCTCCACATCAAAGCTGACTGCCGGTACGGCTGCCTTTACCGTCACATCGCAGTAATCCGTCAGTCCACCCTGTTTTGTGGTTACCGTAATCCTTGCGGTACCGGGTTTTCCCGCTGTCACCACTGCGGTATTTCCCGTTGCGCTGATACCTGCGATACTGCTGTCGGAGCTCTTAAAGCTTACCTCGCTGATGCTTGCCTCCGCCGGCTCCACCGTGGCGGTAAGTCCGGCGCTTTCCCCTTCCGCAAGCAGCAGGGAAGCCGTATTAAGGCTCACTCCCGTGACGGGGGTTGCCACCGTTACCGCACCGTAGGCGATTTCCACCTCCGCTGTCTCTCCGGTGCTTTTCTTGGTTGCCACCACAACCACCTTGCCCGCGGGACACTCCGCAGTGGGGGTGCCGTTAATATATCCATTATCTCTCGACAGCTTCAGTCCCTTCGGCAGGCTGCTTCCTTCCTTTAAGGCATAGGAAACGCCGGTATTATAATAATATATCCTGTGAAGGCAGTTTTTAACCGGCAGGCTTCTATAATCTTCTCCTACCTTCAGCTCCGGTACATCTAAAAGCGGCGTATCCGTTATGTCAAAGTCCCCGTCTACCGCTTCCATGGTAAACTCCGTCAGGATGTTTCCCGCCGGGTCACAGAACCAGATGCCATAAATATTTGTCTTCTCCTTATATCTGGTATAAAGAATAAAACGATTGCCGGTAAGGGAAGTGATTGACATCTTCTCCTGTATCTTTGCATAGCATTCGCTGCCTCTCGTTTCTGTGGATACGCCTCCCTTAAAGCTGAGTTTGGAGGTTCCCGTGTACTCATAGAAACACCGGACTGCTGTACCGTATTCTCCCGTTTCCGGATTGCGCGCCTCTATGCTGACCGGTCCGCTTCCTCTTACATACAAACCGCCGTTCAAAGCCACTACATACGCACTTGCCCGTTCCACCCGGATATTGGTTTCCCCGCTGCTTTCCAGAACAATATCATTATTCGAAAATTCACTGGCTGTCACAGACTGCAGGTTTGCCGCTCCGCTTACCGTAAGGTCTGCCTTTACCGCATAGATTGCACTTTGCGCTGCCTTGGGAGAGGATATGATCAGGGTACCTCCCCTTATTTCCATCTTTTGGGAATTTCCATAACTGTCTCCCACAAAGATCAAATATTTACATTTTGTGCCATCCTCAGCGCCTGCCACTGTCAGGGTATCCCCGGTGTCGGAATCCGTCTTATCCACCGTCAGGGTACCGTATACATCCAGACCTCACTTACCAGGCGTGGCTGCCGTAATATAGTTGTTCTGGGAAAGCTTCAGCAGGAGATTTCCCTCTGCCGTAATGTTTTCCCCATGAAATCCCTCCAACGTCAGCGTACCGGCAGCCTCCTCGTAACGCCAGCCGTTACCCTCTGCATCCTTTGTGACATCCACGGCTATTGCACCGCTTTCTGCGTTCTCCGTGATGTAAAGCGCTGTCAGGGCATTCTCCGCTCTTACCGGCGTTATCTCCTTTGCCGGCTCCTCAACGATATCCCCCTCGAAAACAGTTTCCGCTACGGATGCGGATTCCGTTGCAGGCGGTGTTGCCGCTTCGGTTTCCGATGTTGCCGCTTCGGTTTCCGTTAAATACTCCGGGGAAACCGCCCACGCAGTCACCGGTATATCCGACAGAAGAAGTCCGATTGCCAGAAGCATGGCTGCAATACGTTTTCCTTTTCTTTTCATACAATTCTCCCTTCCTTTTTTTCCGGGTATCCACCCATTTTTTTACTTTAAGCATAACGTATTTTCTTCTTTTGCACATCACCCAAAAGTATGTTTTTTACCGCCTGAATTGGAATCCGGGCTTCCAGTTTGCAGAAAGGAGCAGACTCATGGAACATAATACATTTTTTCTTTCCTATACCCAGTTTCTTTTTTCTCTTTGGGTACTGGCATCATTTTTTCTTTCCTGTACCCATTTTCTCGTTTCTCTTTGGGTACTGGCATCATTTTTTCTTCCCTATACCCATTTTCTTTTTTTCCTTTGGGTACTGGCGTCATTTTTTCTTCCCTGTACCCATTTTTATTTTTCATTTTGGGTACTGGCATCATTTTTTCTTTCCTATACCCATTTTCTCGTTTCTCTTTGGGTACTGGCATCTTTTTTTCTTCCCTGTACCCATTTTCTCTTTTTTCCCTGGGTACCGGCGTCATTTTTTCTTTCCTATACCCAGTTTTTCGTTTCCCTTTGGGTAATCACATCACGGATATATTTCTTCTGTGTGTTCTCGCTCTTTTCCTCTCATGCAGATATTTACAAAATTATTCTATCTCCTTATCTGTTAATAAAATCTATTAATAAAATCTGTTAATAAATGTCCTTTCATTGTGAACGGCTCCTATTACTTAATGTTTTCACATTTTTCAAAAAAACAGCAAAAGGAAAGGAGTAGTCCATTGCGGACCACTCCCTATTTGTTTTCTTCTTTATGAACGGCTGTATTTATTCTTCGTCCCAGCCTGCATCGCTGATTTCGATTTTCTTGTCGCGGAGCATCAAGTCTCTTACGGCATCTGCAGCCGGTTTTCCTTCAAACAGAATCTTGTTGACCTGTTCGATAATGGGAAGCTGTACGTTATATTTTTCCGCCAGTCCCATGGCAGCCTTGGCAGAATACACGCCCTCCACTACCATTTTTACTTCTGCCATGGCTTCTTCCATGCTCTTGCCCTGACCGATTAAAATACCGGCTCTCCGGTTGCGGGAATGCATGGAGGCACAGGTAACAATCAGATCTCCGATACCGGTGAGACCGCAGAAGGTTTCAAATTTGGCACCCATGGCGGTACCCAGTCTGGCGATTTCCGCAATGCCGCGGGTAATGAGGGCTGCCTTGGTGTTGTCCCCGTAGCCCAGGCCGTCCGCCATACCGGCTGCCAGAGCCACTACATTTTTCAGGGCTCCGCCGAGCTCCATGCCCAGCACGTCGGGGCTGGTATACACGCGGAACACATCACTGATGAAGATATTCTGTAAATATTCTGCCGTTTTACGCCTCTTCGCTCCCACTACGATGGTGGTCGGAATGCCGCGGCTTACCTCCTCCGCATGGGAAGGTCCGGAAAGAACCGCTACCTCTGCCTGCGGGATTTCCTGTTCGATAATTTCCGACAGTGTCATATAGGTGTGATCCTCCACGCCCTTTGCCACATTGACGATAATCTGTCCCGGCGCAATCAGAGGGGATAACTCCTTTGCCGTTGCCCTGGTGTAGGCGCTTGCCACTGCCATAACCAACACATCCTTGCCCGTCACGGCTTCCTTATCGTCCGTTGTAAAAATCATGTCCTCCGGCAGCCTGATGCCCGGCAGCATTTTATGCTCATGATTCTGTTTTAACATTTCGATTTCCGCCGGCACCTTGGACCAGACGGTAATTTCATGTCCTAATTTATGCAGATGTACGGAAAGGGCAATGCCCCAGCTTCCGCCGCCCAAAATACTGATTTTTGCCATAACAGCCTCCGTTTCTTTTCCTACGGGAAACGATATCCCCTTATTCGTCCTTGTTTTTTTTGAACAGATAGGTCTTTCTCTCCGTTCCTTTTGCCAGTCTAACAATATTCTGTCTGTGCTTCCAGTATGCCATTGCCGTTAAAAAGGCGGTAATGATATACATTTCTATGAGGGTCGCCCGGCTGACGCCTGCACCGAACACACCGAGCTGTCCGGAAACCACCATCTGGATCATAAAGCCCGCATACACAAGCAGGGAGCCTAACGAAACATAATGGGTGGTAAGAAAGGTGCCGAAAAACAGGATAATGCCGGTGGGTATGAAATACGGATGGAAGGAAAGCACCAGCCCTGCCGTTGCCGCAATGCCCTTTCCTCCCTTAAAATGCATATAAAAGGGATAGTTATGTCCTAAAATCACTCCGGCTCCGGTATAGAGGGCAAACAGGTATACAAAATCGGGATGGCTCTTTCCGAATAATAATTTGGTCAGGAAAATAGCCGCCATACATTTTAAGCAGTCACCGGCAAATACAATGAGCCCCGCTTTGGTGCCCAGCACCCGTAAGGCATTGGTGGTACCGGAGTTGCCGCTGCCGTGCTCCCTGATGTCGATACCGTGCGCTTTTCCATAAAAAAACGCCGTCTGGAATAATCCGAATACATAACCGATGACAAGACAAATAATTCTTTCTGCTATCATTGTTCCTTAGCCTTTCTCTCACGTATAATAAAGCGAAGCGGTGTTCCCTTAAATCCGAAGGTCTGTCTGATCTGATTTTCAATGTAACGGGTATAAGAGAAATGCATCAGCTCCTTGTCGTTTACGAAAATGACAAAAGTGGGCGGCTTTACCGATGCCTGGGTGATGTAGTAAAGCTTTAAGCGCTTTCCCTTGTCCGTAGGCGGCTGCTGCATGGCAACGGCCTGCGTCATGATTTCGTTTAACACACCGGTCTGCACTCTCATGGCGTGGTTTTCGCTTACCATATCTATGGTTTCAAACAGCTTGGGAAGTCTCTGCCCGGTCTTTGCGGAAATGAACACGATTTCCGCATACTGCATAAAGGAAAGGGTATTTCTGACCTTTTCCGTAAAACGGTAAATGGTCTTGTCGTCCTTTTCCACGGCATCCCACTTGTTGACGGCAATGATGATCGCTTTGCCTCTTTCATGGGCAATGCCAGCAATCTTGGCATCCTGTTCGGTCACGCCTTCCACCGCATCAATGACCAGGATAACTACATCCGCACGCTCTACGGCGCCCACCGTACGCACAATCATGTAATGCTCCAGGTCTTCTTTGATTTTATTCTTGCGGCGCAGACCCGCCGTATCGATAAACACATATTCCCTGCCGTTAAAGGTCACATCCGTATCCACGGCATCACGGGTGGTGCCGGCAATATCGGAAACAATCAGACGGTTTTCGCCGAGCATCCGGTTGATAATGGAGGATTTACCCACATTGGGCTTTCCGACAATCGCCACACGGATACGGTCGTCTTCTTCCGTGCCATCCGCTTCGTCCGGGAAATGGGAAATTACCTTGTCCAGCATTTCGCCCAGTCCTAACTTGTTGACGGAGGAAATGGGGTAAGGCTCTCCGATGCCTAAATTATAGAATTCATAGACATCATTGCCGTACTTGGCAAAGCTGTCCACCTTGTTTACCACCAGAACCACCGGCTTATGGGAGCGTCTCAGCATGTCTGCCACCTTGGCGTCCGCATCCACAAGTCCCTGCTTCACATCCACCATAAAGATAATGACATCCGCCGTGTCAATCGCCATCTGTGCCTGCTCCCTCATCTGGGACAGGATGATGTCCTTGCTGTCCGGCTCGATACCGCCGGTATCAACCATGGTGAACACATGATCCAGCCATGTGATATCTGTATAAATACGGTCCCTTGTAATACCCGGGGTATCTTTTACGATGGAGATTTTTTCGCCCGCCAGCGCATTAAAGAGTGTGGACTTTCCTACGTTGGGGCGTCCTACCACGGCTACAATGGGTTTTCTTTTTCTATCACTCATCTGTCTTCCTCCTTGCTCCGGAAAGAATGCTTTTTACAAACTCACAACCACTTGATTTTACAATATCTACCGGCACTTGTAAAGCATTTGTCAGCTCGGAAAGCTTCATATCGTCTAAGAATAACTCCTCCTCCAGACGCATGACGTTTTCCGGCAGAAGCACCAGATCGCCCAAATCCTTTCCTTTTAACTGGTTTAGGATATCCTGTCCCGTGAGAAGTCCCGTCACGGTAATGTTTTCCCCGAAGAAATCGTTGCGGATGCAGAATACCTGAATGGTAAGTCCCGGGAATGCCTCTTCCACCTCCTTTGCCATTTTCACGATGTAGGAATACATCAGTCTGGCGGTAACAAGGGATATCTTTCCGGTAAAGCTGTCGTCCGGCAGCTTCCTTTCTTTTTTTAATTCTTCCATATAATCATGGAACTCATTCAGGAAAAGCCGCACCATGCCCACGCCGTTTTCGAGCTGCAGATACCCGTCGTACCGCTCCTCCTCCGGCATGGGGCGTTCCGCTAAAATGTACCATTCGTCACTGGCGTGGATAAAATGCACGCCGAACTTCGGATACAGCTTTTTCTGCCAGCTTTCTATCAGGTCTATGACTTTGCCGGCGTCCTCTTTATTGAAGGGCTGCAGCGGATAAAGACCGTCACGGTATTTGGAAAGTCCCACCGGCACCACGGAAACACTCTCTAAATAAGGAAGATATTTTGCCATTTCCCTTATGCTGAAATCCAGCTCGTCCCCGTCGTTTACTCCCTTGCAGAGTACAATCTGTCCGTTCATTTCAATGCCCGCTTCGTAAAGCCTGTCTAATTTTTTTAAGGCTTCTCCCGCAAAGCGGTTGTGCAGCATCATGCAGCGAAGCTCGGGGTTCATGGTCTGGATGGAAATGTTTATAGGGGCTAAATGGTAACGGATAATCCTGTCGATGTCGTGCTCGGACATGTTGGTCAGGGTGATGTAATTGCCCTGCAGGAACGAAAGTCTTGAGTCGTCGTCCTTAAAGTACAGATTTTCCCGCATGCCCTTCGGCATCTGATCGATAAAGCAGAAAATGCATTTGTTGTGACAGTGACGGTATTCGCTCATCAGACCGTTTTCAAATTCGATGCCCAAATCCTCATCAAAATCCTTTTCGATTTCCAGACGGCACTCCTCTCCGTCCTTTGTCTCCACGTCCACCTCTATATAGGTATCCTGTATCAGAAATTCAAAATCAAAAACATCCTCAATGACCGTGCCGTCCACTGCCATAATTTTGTCGCCGGGCTCCAGTCCCATCTCTTCCGCGATGCTGCCCGGTTTGACGTTCTTGATTATATGACCTTTGTTTTTGTTCATAAAACCGATTTTTCCTTTCGTAGCCGGCAGGATATACCTGCGGTCCTGTCCCCCTACACCCTTCCATAATACTATAAATTCCTTGACGTGTCACCCTATGAATGCTATAAATAAAGTGTAAAATTTGTAGTTTCGGAGGAAATCATGGCTAATACACACGAATTGGAAAATGCAATGCCCGTAGCGCCTCTTAAGATCGTGGCTTTGCCTTCCGCAGAAAAATTTGCACGAAAAGTAAACGATTACCTGGTTGCTTTTCGCAGAACCATCAATAACGACAAAGTAAAAAGTGACCCTGCTTTTCACGGCTATATCGAAAGCAGCTATTTGACCAATGTAGAATGTCCCCGTTTCGGAACCGGTGAAAGCAAGGCTGTTTTCCACGAATCCATCCGCGGTAAGGATTTGTTTATCATTACGGATGTCTGCAACCACAGCATCACTTACAACGTAAACGGTTATACCAATCATATGTCTCCCGACGACCATTATCAGGATTTAAAGCGTGTGATTGCTGCCTGCAACGGCAAGGCTCACCGTATCAACGTCATTATGCCCTTCCTGTATGAAGGCAGACAGCACCGCCGAAGCGGACGCGAATCCTTAGACTGTGCATTTGCACTGGACGAGCTGTATTCCATGGGCATTTCCAATTTCGTTACATTTGATGCCCACGACCCCCGTGTGCAGAATGCCACTCCTCTGTGCGGCTTCGACAACTTCACCCCGCCCTACCAGTTCATCCGTGCCCTGCTTGCCGCAGAAAATGACCTCGTTGTGGACAAGGATCATCTGATTGTCATAAGCCCCGATGAAGGCGCTCTGGACCGTGCCATTTATTTTGCCACCGTTTTAGGTGTGGATACCGGTATGTTCTACAAACGCCGCGACTACTCCACCGTGGTAAACGGCAAGAATCCCATTGTAGCCCATGAATTCTTAGGCGACAACATCGAGGGAAAGGATGTCATCATCATCGACGATATGATTTCCTCCGGTGAAAGTATGCTGGACACATCCAGACAATTAAAAGAAATGCATGCAAGACGTGTATTCATCTGCTGCACCTTCGGTCTGTTTACCAACGGTCTGAAAGCATTTGACGAGGCTTACGAAAAGGGCTACTTCGATAAGGTCATTACCACCAACCTTACCTATCTGCCCCCCGAGATTTCCACAAAGCCTTACTTTGTAGAAGCCGATATGAGTAAATTTACCGCATCCATCATCGATTTCATGAACCACGACGTTTCTTTATCCAACGCCATGGCAACCACCGAAAAAATGCATGCGGTACTGGAAGAATACAATAAGATTTAATTTTCGTTTTTGTTTACGTTCCCAAAGGAGTCATACTCATCTAAAAAATGATGTCTGACTCCTTTTTGTTTGTAACAGACAACCGTGTCTAAATTCACATTTTCCACGCTCTTGAAGATATTGCCCTCCACGAAGGGATTGGTTTTCTTAAGCGTCTTAATCAGTTCTTTAATCTCCACTCTCTTAGAGCGGTTTTCCTCGTTGTTGCAGGTCGTACAGGTATCCGTGAATTTGCATGCGCACTGGATGAAATGCAGACCGTTGTAGTCCCTCCACGCCTTGATGTCGTCCTCCCGCACCAGATACAGGGGGCGGATCAGTTCCATTCCCTCAAAATTCGTGCTGTGCAGCTTTGGCATCATGGTCTGTACCTGCGCTCCGTACAGCATCCCCATGAGAATGGTTTCAATGACATCGTCATAGTGGTGGCCGAGTGCGATTTTGTTGCAGCCAAGCTCCCTTGCAAAGCTGTACAGATGGCCTCTGCGCATCCGGGCGCACAGATAACAGGGGGATTTCTCCACGTTGTATACGGAGTCAAAGATATCCGACTCGAAAATCGTAATGGGAATGTTTAAAATTTTGGCATTCTCTTCTATCACCTTGCGGTTTGCCGGGCTGTATCCCGGGTCCATCACTAAAAATTTTACTTCAAAGGGAAATTTGTTGTGCAGCTTCAGCTCCTGGAACAGCTTTGCCATGAGCATGGAATCCTTGCCGCCGGAAATACAGACCGCAATTTTATCCCCGGGCTTTACCAGTTCGTATGTGCGCACCGCCTTCGTAAACTGGCACCAGATTTTCTTGTGAAATTTCTTGCGGATGCTCGTTTCCACTTCCTTTGCCTTGTCGGCAGCCGCCGTTTCCTTGATGTCCGTAAGCAGCCAGTCAATATAACCGCCGGAAAGGTTCACCGCATCCAGTCCCTGTTCCGTAAGCATGTCCGCCACGTCCCGGCTAAGCTTTCCTCTCTGGCAGCAGATGACAAGTTTTTTGCTTCTGTCTATCTTATCGCTTGTTAAAATTTCCTCCGGCTGCAGTAAGATAGCACCCGGCATGGCGCCGTGTGCTATCTCCTCTTCGTTCCGGATATCAATAATTTCATAGGTATCCTGTGCCAGCTGTTTTAATTCCGATACTGTAATGTCCATTATTATTCCTTTTCTTCCTCATAAACAGGAAATTTTAAGGTTATCTTAAACAAATCCCCGTCCAGATAAATGTTAAATTTACCGTTCTGCAGCTCCGTCAGATTTTTCGCAATGGAAAGTCCCAGTCCGCTTCCTTCCGTGCTTCGGGAAACATCCCCTCTGATAAAACGCTCGGTCAGCTCTTCCGCCCGGATGTTCATGGGCTGTGCAGAAATATTTTTCAGACAAAGTATCACATATTTGCCGTCTTCTGTCAATTCCCTGTCAATATAGACTCTGGTTTCCGGCATGGCATACTTGCAGATATTGCCGAACAGGTTTTCCACCACCCGGTAAATGCGTCTGCCGTCCGCACTGATATACACGGGCTCCCCGGAAAAGCCGTCCACAATGGTAAGCCTTCTTTCCTCTAATTTATCGGAAAACTCCGCCATCGTCTGGTGCAGCAGTTCAATCAGATCGATTTTTTCCATATGCAGCACAATATTGCCGGAGGAAATCTTGGAGGCTTCCACCAGATCCTCCGTCAAATGCTTCAGTCTCTGGGATTTCTGGTCCAGGACTTCGATATAGCCCTTGACCGGCTGTGTTTCGATATTTTCCCGTTTTAATAAATCCACGTAATTGATAATGGATGTCAGAGGCGTTTTGATGTCATGGGAAACATTGGTAATCAGGTCTGCCTTCAGCTTTTCGTCCTTCATGGAGGTTGCCACCGCAGCATTGATGCTTTCACTGATGCTGTTGATTGCCTGTGCAATATCTAAATTTTCCCCATGCAGCTTCCGGGTATCGATCTGGTAATTTAAGTTACCCTCACTGATTTCACGGATACCTTCAATCAGTTCTTTTTTCTTGTTGCGGTTGTAATAGCAGCCGTACACGGCAAGTGCATCCGGCACCAGCACAAAAATGATAAACCTAAGGACAAAAACCCCATCATTCCTTGTCCGGGAAAGAATGATACCTGCCAGGAAATTATATGCCATAATGCCGACGAACAGAAACAGCGCCCGCGCCAGATTGCCTGCATTGTCATAGATATGGAGCGCTATGTTTTTGATACCTCTGAAAATCCGTTTTACCACTTTATCAAAGAAAAGGAAAAGCAGACTGCCCTTCCAGATATTTCCCTTTTTGCATCTGCGGATAAAGCTGTACCACAGGGCACACAGTAAGCTGCTGATGACGGTTCCGGTTACCGCAAGCGCATATATCACCTGTTCCCGGTACTGTGCTACATAAGACGGGTTGTACCAGCCCACCTCCGTAGCAAGTATCATTACATAAATACCCGCCATTACAAGCACACAGAACAACAGGTAGATTTCCGTGGGAATCTGGTCAATCCAGGACAGACGGACGGTCACGTTTCCTTCCCTGTCCCTTATTCTCCCCGCCACTACACTCAGATAAAGGAACAGAATGCCGTAACATAATGCGGAAGCTGCCGCCAGTACCACAAAAAACATCCGGTATTTCAGGAACGTGTCGTAGGTTTCCGATGCCATCTTGAAGTCGTCCTCCACCGGATAGGTGGTATCCACGCCAATCCACATTTTCGCCGTATCAGGGTATGCATACTCGTAGGAGCTGAAAGCTTCAAACATCTCCTCCACGGTCAGAATATGGGTATTGGTGTCCAAGGTAATATTCTGTGGCTTATAAATGACATACCTGCCGCAGTTTGTCTTGAAGTAATTGTCCATATCATCCAGGGAGATTTCCTTTGTCAGATTGGATACTTCTACCTTATCGCCCAGCATCACCATGCGGAAATAAAACTGGATGTTTGTGTTTCCGTTACCGAACGCATCCTTTAGGTGCAGATATTCCCGGTAATTGTAACCTAAATCCGATATTGACTGCTCTAAGCAGTAGCGGTATGTCTCATACTCGGACAGGTTGTCCGCATAGTCTTCCAGAGAAAAACCGTCCACCGTCTTATAACGCTCCTTCAGAACAGGAATCAGCACATGCACGGTATTGGAAGACGTATCAATATAAATTCCCGCTATGGCATCCCCGTAATTCATCACGTTGACCGCCAGCGCCTGCACCTGTTCCTGAAGAGAACGGTACCAGCCGTAGGGTTCACTCGTAAAAAGCTTGCTGTTGCCCTGCAGCAAGGCTTCAAACAGGGCATCCCCCTGATAGCCGTTCAGGTATTCGCTTTCCGTTGTATTTTCGTCCGCGTCCGCTTCATCGGGCACCGCTTCCGTCACCTGCAGTCCGACCAATGCACCGTTTAACACCTCTACATTCGTCTGTGACTGCTCTTCCACCTCCGCATCCGTTCCTGTTTCCTCATAATAGACGCGGTCCTCCGGCACATATATCTCTTCCATGAATTTGGAGCGGAGCGCATTTTTCTGCGATTCCGTCAAAGTTCCGTTATAAAAGGGCTGGTTGTCGTCGTATTTGTCCAAAAACTGGGTCAGGGTATAATCCTCAAGGACGGATGCTGTGCCGTACTGGTTCCACTTCAGCAGATCCTCCAGTTTATAGCGGATGCCGCTGTCCGGCATTTCCCCGTTTTTACGGTTGGCAAATGCCACAATGTCAATCTCCTTGGTGCCGTCAAAGCGTCCGCCCTCCTCCATCTGGCTTTTTGCCACATTGTAACGGATGATGCTGTATAAGGAGTTTACCAGCATCTCGTCAAATACATCCGTATCCTCGAAGCGTTTCTCCTCGGAAAAAATATCAAAACGTCTTGTCACAGAGTCATCCATGACAAAGGAAAACAATACTAAAAACGCCACACCCGATACCATGCCAAAGGCGGCAATCTGCTGCAGGATGTGCAGTAAAAATCTTTTGTTTCTCATGGGTTTCTTTTCATTCTTCATTAATTTTGTTTTTCCACCTTATAGCCGACACCCCATACCACCTTCAGATACTTCGGCTCCTTGGGGTTGATTTCAATTTTCTCCCGGATATGCCGGATATGCACCGCCACCGTATTGTCCGCACCGATAGCCGCCTCGTTCCAGATATTCTCATAAATCTGGTCAATGGAATAGACTCTGCCCGGATTTTTCACCAAAAGAAGCAGGATGCTGTATTCGATGGGGGTAAGCCGCACCGGCTCTCCGTCCACCGTAACCTCCTTGGTATCGTCATCCATGCATAAGCCGCCGATGCGGTACACGTTGCTTTCTTCCGGTGCGCTCATATTGCCAAGCTTGGTATAGCGGCGAAGGTTGGACTTCACACGGGCAATCAGCTCCAGCGGGTTAAAGGGCTTGGACACGTAATCGTCGGCGCCTACATTCAGCCCCAGAATTTTGTCCGTATCCTCCGTCTTTGCCGAAAGCATGATAATGGGAATGCTGCTGTACTCCCGGATTTTTAAGGTGGCATGGATGCCGTCCAGCTTCGGCATCATCACATCCATGATTAAAAGCTGGATATCCTCCGCTTTTAAGATACGGATGGCTTCCTCCCCGTCATATGCCTTATACACTTTGTAGCCTTCGTTTTTCAGATAAATCTCAATCGCATCTACAATTTCCTTGTCGTCGTCACAAATTAAAATATTCGCCATTTTCTTATTCTCTGAGACTTAAGAAAGCTCCCAGGTTTCCTCTCTTTCCTTTGCTTGCCCGATGGGAAAACAGTTTATCTTCATTGCAACAGGTGCAGATATCCGTTACGGAAATCTGCGCTCCGGTAAGCCCTGCATCCAAAAGCACCTTCTCATTTGCCCGCCATAAATCAAGCTGGTATTTTCCTTCTTCCCTGCCGGCGCTTAACACGTCCTCTCCGAACTCCCGCCGGAAGGCATCCGCCACATCCTCCGAGACCTCATAGCAGTCCGCACAGATGGACGGTCCCACAGCCGCTATCATATCCTCTTTCCGGCAGCCGTATTCCTTTTCCATAAAGGCTGTCATTTCCCGTCCCATGCGGTTTACGGTGCCTCTCCATCCGGAATGGGCAAGACCGATGACCTTCTTTTTCGTATCCAGAAAATAAAGCGGCACGCAGTCCGCAAAAAAGCAGCTTAAAATAATCCCCGGCTCGTCCGTCACCAGACCGTCTATATCCCGGTAGTCCTTCTCTCTTAAAACGCCTTTTCCTTTATCTTCCTTTGTTACCTTCCGGATGTTTACCGTATGGGTCTGGTCGGAGCAGACAAAATCCTCTTTCCTTCCGTGCATGACCTTGGCAATCCGCCGGAAGTTTTCCTGCACGGCTGCCTCTTCGTCGCCTCTGGTGAAGCTTAAATTCATGGTGGCAAAAATGCCCTTGCTTACGCCTCCCATTCTGGTGGAGAACAGATGCTCCACCAGACCGGTTTCGGTAAAGGCAGGAAAGGTAAGGTAACAAAGCTCTCCGGCTTCCCTGCTTACCATTCCCTTTCCTTCCGCCCTGTTTTTTCTTTTCCAGGAAATCATGTTAAATCCTCTGCTTTTCTTTTTTAAGTCCCCGGCTGATGGGGAAAGGCATCCGGTATCCATGCTGTTTTTTCTCCCAGAATGCCGATCACATCATAGCGCACAGGAACGTCATCCGGCACCTTCTGTGTAAACCGGAAATAGTCCGCCACCCGGCAGATTTTCCTCTGCTTTGCCCTGTTCACCGCAGATAGCGGATCCGCACAGCGGGAGGAGCTGCGGTATTTTACTTCCACAAAAACAAGATATCTGCCGTCCCGGGCTATCAGGTCGATTTCTCCCTGCCTGCACCGGTAATTACGCGCTAAAATCTGCATTCCCCGCGCCTGTAAAAATACGGCTGCCCGTTCCTCCGCAAGGGCACCTATGATGCGTTTGTTTAATTGTCCTGTTGTGTTCTTCATAAATAAGTCCTTTCCGCACAGGACATCCCTCTTATTCTATCATAGTATATTTGCCGGAAAAAGAAAAGTCTCACCCGATGTAAATTTTTGTAAGACGGCTTCCTAAACGGCTCACCAGTTCGTTGGTAATGGTTCCGGCAAGTTCCGCAATCTCCACCGCCAGTATGTTGTTTTCCCCCTCCCTTCCTATAAAAGTCACAATATCCCCTTCCTGCACATGCGCCACCCCCGTGACATCCAGCATGAGCTGGTCCATGCATATTCTGCCGATGATGGGCGCTTTTCTGCCCTTTATAAACGCATACCCCTGTCCCGACAGATTTCTCGGCAGCCCATCCGCATAACCGATGGTAACCGCCGCGATTTTGCGGTCTTCCACCGCCTTATAGGTTCTGCCGTAGGAAACAAATTCTCCCGGCGCCACCATCCGCACGCAGCTGATGCGCGCCTTTAGGGAAAGGGCGGGTTTTAAGGCAACCGGGTAGCTTTCCTCCGCCGAATTGCTGGTGCAGCCGTACAGGGCAATCCCCACCCTGGCAAACCGCATGCCCGGCACCGGATAATACAGAAAGCCGTAGCTGCTCTGGCAATGATAATACAGGTGCCCGTAACCCATCCGGCCAAGCCGCTTCTTTAAGCCGGTAAATTCGGCAATCTGTCCGTTGGTAAAAGCAATGTCCTCCTTCTGCTGGCTGTCCGCCACACTCATATGGGAATAAATGCCCTCTATCCGGATACCCGGCAGCTTTAAGAGCCTTAGGATGGTTTCTTCCTCCTTTGCCGGAATTCCCAGTCTGTTCATACCGGTGTCCACCGCCAGGTGCGCCCTTACCGTGCTTCCGCTCTTTGCCAGTTCCTGTCCGTGTTTCTCATCCACAATCGTCTGTATCAGGTCATAGTGCTGCAGAAGAAAAGCATCCCGTGGCATGGTATATCCCAAAATCAGTATGTCGCCTAAAATTCCCGCCGAACGTAAGCCTATGGCTTCCTCCAGCGTGGCAACGGCATAGTACCGGCAGCCTTCTTCCTGTAAAAGCTTTGCCACCCTTCCGGCTCCGTGTCCGTAAGCATCTGCTTTTACCACCGCCATAATGTCACATCCATCCGGTGCAGACGCACACAGGCTCCGGTAATTTTCCCTTATTCTACCGGTATCGATTTCCAGCCATGCCCTGCCGGGTTTTTCCTCATTTCTCATGTGTATTCTCCGTTCTTACTGTTTTCCGTTTCCTTTTTACCATGTCCTGTAACAGGCAGAGAAACGCCGTCGCACAGAAGCTGCCCGCGCAGACACACAGATAGTACAGAGGACTGCACTCCACCAGCGCCGGAATTTTTATGACCTTTGCACATCCCCTCACCAGAATAATGACAAGCGGGTGCAGAAAATAAATATACATGGGGCCTTTCAGCCACAGACTGTCCGCCCGCTTTCCGCTTCTTTCCGAAGGTAAAGCTCTCTCGTTTGCGCAGCGAAGAAAGGCAAACAGATGGTAGCTGCAAAGCGGCAGGAACAGATACATGGAGTCGTGTTTCTGCCAGTCCGTGTTATGTAAAAGCAATGCCTCCTGTATCATCAGAACAAAGCTGCACAAAAACAGGATAAGCTCCTTTTCCTTATTCTGCTTCCCTTTCTTTTCCTGTTCCCTGAAAAGTCTGCCCAAAATCAGAAACAGAGGCGCCATAAAGATGCCGTTTCGCGTGTAGGAAAAGCAGGTAAACATGCCGTCGTATACTTTGGATAAAATAGGACTTAACCGCACCAGTCCGAAGTAACTGTCGCCCAAAAGTCCGATGACATACAAAAGAATGCTGATGGCTACGGCATTTTCTTTCCCGCATTTTAAGAGAAGCGTCATCAGAGCCAGTCCCAGCATGCATGCCGGCAGATACCACAGATGATAAAAGGTGCCGTCAAAGAAAATATCCTTTAGTATCCTCCCTGCGGTAAACGTTTCGCCGCCCATGTACTTGTATATCTGCACCGGCAGGTACAGGCAGGTCACTCCCAGATACAAAAGAAACAGCTTTTTCTCCGTCTTTTTCACCTGTACGGTAAAGTAGCCCGTCAGCATGAAAAAGAACGGCACCGCCAGTCTGGCGGCAATTCTCGTAAGTAAAAAATCCCCGTAAGGCCAGATGCTTTCAAGCGGAGAGGTGTGAATGGCAACCACTAAAAATGCCGCCAGCCACTTGAAGGCATCCCAGCTTTTTATGCGTACTGCTTTCCCGCTTTCCGTTTTAACCGTTGTGCTGTCCATGTTTTGCCGCATCCTTTACATCCTCTGTCCGCTTTTCCGCTGCGCCTATTATCCCGTTGACCGTCTGTGCGAAGTCACTGCCGATGCCCTTCATCATATTGGGAAAACGGCTGTGGGAAGTAAAGCCCGGAATGGTATTCACTTCGTTAAATACAATATCTTTTTTATCCGTATAAAACAGGTCCACTCTTGTAAAATCCCGGCAGTGCAGAGCCCGGTAGATTTTTACGGCTGCTTCCCTGATGCGTGCTTCCTCCTCTGCGGAAATTCTTGCCGGCATATGTATAACGGAGGTTTTTAAGGTATATTTTTCTTCATAGTCAAAGAAGCTGTCGCCCTCCGACTTTTGTAGTTCTATTTCGTCCACTCTTCCTAATGTAAGCTCTTCGTTTCCCATTACGGCGCAGCCCACTTCAAAGCCGCTTATCTCTTCTTCTATGAGGACCTCCCCGTCGTGCCGGAAGGCTTCCTTTACTGCCTGCTCCATGTCTTCTTTTTTCACTACCCTGGTAATGCCGAAGGAGGAGCCCGCCCTTACCGGCTTCACATAAACCGGCAGTCCCAGCGCTTGTATGCCTTCCTGCTTCTGTGCGTATTCCGCAGGGCTTTGCAGCACCACGCTTTCCGGGACTCGTACCCCCGCCAGCTTTGCCAGTGTGTGGGCAAGCTGCTTGTCCATACCGATGCAGGAGCTTTCCATACCGCAGCCCACCACAGGAATATCCGCCATTTCACAGAGTCCCTGCAGGGTGCCGTCCTCTCCGTTTTTTCCGTGCATAACGGGAAATGCCATATCAAAATAGACCTTCCGAAGCTGCCTGCCGTCCTCTATCCAGAGAACCGGTTCTCCCCTGCTCATGGAAACAGTGGCGGGAAGCGCCTGCTTCTGCCAGCTTCCGTTCCGTATGCCTTCCGTATCGCCGGTATAATAATATGCCTCTCCTTCCCGGCTGATACCCAGATACAGCACCTCATAACGGCTTACGTCTATTGCCTCCGCCACGGCAGCCGCCGACTGCAGCGATACCTCATACTCCGTGGAACACCCACCGAAAATCACTAAAATTCTTCTCATAAGCAAACCCTCTTCTCTTTTTCTTTTTATCCATCTTAACGGTTAAATGTTTATTTGCTTTTAAGCCTTTCCGAGGAATTTCTTAGAGAATTCTTATTTATTTCTTAAGGAGGGCGCCGTTATGGTAAAAAACTGCTTTTATACACAGCAAAAAAGACGGGAAAGCCTTAAAACGACTTTCCCGTCCTGATTGTTTTTTTGTAAAATAGTCCCTATCTATTATTTATGGTTATGATTTTTTTATGATTACGAATGCAGAATATCCTTTAATCTGTCCGCCATTTTTTCCGGATACAGTGTTACCAGCCCCCCGTGTCCCATATTGTCAAACTTTATAATTTCCGTATGCAGAAAATGCTCTTTCACATACTTAAGGTCCGCTTTTCGCTCCCCCGCTTCCTTTTCTCCATACCAGTACTGGAGTTTCCCCGGATAAGCAATGTTCCCCGTTGGCATTTTGTAATTGTTGCAGGACTCAAAGGTCCGCCAGATGGTTTTATAGCTTATAAAATGAAGCACTTTGGAAATATACTTCAAATCTTCCCTGCTGTATTCATCCGTGGCAAATGCTTTTTCCAGAAGTTTCAAGCCTCCGATTTTTCCCATGGAAATCATTAGGAAATCTTTCACCGCAATCAGCCGGGTCACCAGCCACGGAAGCTGATACGGGGTAATGCCTCCGTCGCATACCGCATGGCGGACATGGATTTTTTGCTCCGCCAGTATTTTTAATACCACCGCTCCGCCCATGGAACAGCCGTAGAGAATATCCACCGTATTTATATTGTGCTCTGTCAGCCATTTTGCCAGTTCGTCTGCAATTTTCTCCACACTTGTAAAATCCTCCCTCGGATTTTCTTCGTCATAGCCGGGAAGTGCGGGGACAATGAGGTGATACTCCTCTTTAAGAAGCGGTATCAGATATTCAAAGAAATCCCACATAACCACCGAAGGGTGCACCAGTACAATGACCTGCTGATTGTCCGTTCCGTATTCATGAATTGTCATTTGTAAATCTCCTGTTCTGTCAATTAGCTTTTGCTAACCGAATTATATCATGACACGGAGTTTTGTCAACTGCTTTACATCTTTCCCTTAATTTTATCCATGGCATCCACGAACACCAGGATTTCTGCCACTACCTCGTAGAGCTCCGGCGGTATCATTTCGCCGATTTCCAGCCGAGATAAGGTGTCCGCCAGCTTGTCGTCCCGATGAACCGGAACCGCCGCTTCTTTTGCCTTTTCGATAATCCGTTCCGCCACGGCTCCCCTGCCGGAAGCAATGACCTTGGGGGCGTCCTCATGAGGGTCATATTCCAGAGCGATTGCCTGTTTGATTTTTTTCTTTTCTTCCATCATCCACCTCAGACTTTTCTGTCATGCCTCATTTTCTGCCGTTACCGGACTTACGCCCTTACGTCAAAGGCATACTGTGCATGCACAGACACTGCTCCGTTCTGCTTTTCCGTAAGCAGTCTTTCCACCGGGTTTTCCGGCTCTCCCGCTTCTTCCTTTACCTTCATCTTACAGGAAATGTCATAGCCTCTTTTTTGCAGTCTGTCCGTCAGAATGGACATGTTCTTTTCTAAGAAAAGCAGGGTTTCCTCTTTTTCCACGGTAAATTCCGTGCTGACCTTTCCCTGGTTCATTTTGACATACACATCCAGCGGTCCCAGATGCTCCATGGTAAGGTGCAGCAGGGCGCTGACCTCTCCGTTCTTTTCCGCCAGACTGCGCTTATTGGTAAACACATACAGCTCTCCGTTTTTTTCACCGTTCTGCATTTTCAGAGGAAGCTGCACGTAGGTATACATCTGGTTCAGCTGGTTCATGAAATCGATGTTTTCACTTAAATTCGTGATGCTTTCCTGCAGTGCTGTGTTCTGTGCGCCGCTCTGCTGAAGGGTTTCGTTTAAGGTATGCAGGCTCTTTACGATTTTTTCATAGATTTTGCCCACTTCCCCCTCTTTGGGAAGCGTTTCCGGCGTAAGCGACCACTGCGTCTTTACGGTGCCCTCCAGTAAATTCTTCCAGACCTTGCCGGAAAACAGTTTCTGCAGGCTTTCCGCCTCCTGCGTATTGCCTGCCGTTATGTCCAAAAGCGCCTTCATCATTTCCTGCGTCGTATTTTCGGACAGGGTTATGCCTTTTTCCGTAAGGAGCCCTGCGGCTTCTTTTAAGAAACCGGCAGCCTCTTCTTCCGTAAACAGACCGTTATTTAAGAGTTCCGAAAATACCGCATCCTGAAGAACCCCTTTTATGAGGGCGGCATTGCCGGACATGGAGGTGTCCGCAAGGGCTTCTCCCACCAAATCCGCTCCGCTTACGCCGGCTGCCAAAGCATCCCCTGATATGCCGCCCGCAGGCACCTCTCCCGCTAAATCCGCTCCGGTGATACCGCCTGCTAGATTGCCGACTGTTACGTCACCGGCTGCCCCGGCGCCGTCCGGGAGCATCCCCATAAGGGTGTCGGAAATCAGTTCTTTCACCAGGTTCTGATACTGCGTCAGGGTATTCGCATCCACCCCGTCCGCACCGGCTGCAACGTCCGCTCCGGCTGCAATATCCACCCCGGCTGTAATGTCCGCTCCACCCGTGCTGTTGTTTATAAGTCCCTGCAGGGCATCCGTCACATCCTGCATGCCCTTTACCACCTCATGCTGCAGTTCCGTGTAATTCTGTATCTGCCGCAAATTACTCTCGGTAAGGGGCATATCCATTTTATGTAAGAAAACCACATCCGTTGCCGAGGCATCGGTGTGGGTGACCACATCCTTGAACATATTCTGCAGGGAACGGCTGTCGATGCTCATGCCCAGCTTCATCATCTCATCCGTCATGGCAACGGTGCTTTCGTTGATGGGAAGTCCCGCCATCTGCAGCGCCTTATAAACATTGTCCGCCTGCGCCGTGTTGGTAAGAAGGGGACTTAAGGTCAGGGTTGTTCCGTTGTTTTTTACCTGAAAACGGATATTCTGTCCTTCCTCCACATTGACATCCTGCTCCAGTCTTGCCTGCAAAACCGTGTCTTTATCTATGCGTATCTGCACCTCATTGCCGTTTTTGGCAATAATTTCTCCCTGTATGGTGGTACCGGGAACCAGACTTTTCACCATTTTCGGAAAAGTTGCTTCCGTAGCGGCTGCCGCCTGCTGGCTGCTGCTCTTTATTGTTGACTGCAATAAATCCGTAAGTCTCACGAGTACCTCCTATGGGAAACAAATATGAACCGGTTTCTATGCAAAACGAGCCATAAAAACTTCTATACAAAATGAGTAATAAAGCTCCTTCTGTGTATGGGGCAGGGACCGTATTTTTTCAGTGCTTCAATGTGCGCCGCCGCGCCGTATCCCTTGTTGGAAGCAAAGCCGTATTCCGGGAATACCGTGTCATATTCCACCATCATTCTGTCCCTCGTCACCTTTGCCACAATGCTGGCTGCCGCAATGGAAACGCTCTTGGCATCGCCCTTGATAATGGGCACCTGTTTCATGGGCAGCCCCGGAATGGTAACCGCATCGTTTAACAGCACATCCGGCTGCACGGAAAGCTTGGAAACCGCCTCCCGCATTGCCTCATAGGTTGCCTGCAGAATATTAATTTCATCAATACGCTCCGGAGAAGAAAAGCCCAGCCCCACGGAAACTGCCTTTTCCATAATCACATCATAAAGCTCTTCTCTCTTTTTTTCGGACAGTTGCTTGGAATCGTTTAGATATAAAATATCACAGTCCTTCGGTAAAATAACGGCACCGGCCACCACGGGACCGGCTAAAGGGCCTCTGCCCACTTCGTCTATGCCGCAGAGATACCCGAAGGCGGCGTATTCCTTTTCAAATTTCTTTAAGCTTTCCGTGCGCTGTTTTTCTTTTTCCAGTGCCTCTAACTTCTTATTGGCAGCGGCAATCAGGCTCTGTACGCCGCTTCTTTCATCTGCTTCATAGGCGGATATAAGTTCAGGCAGCCTGTCCAAAGAAGCTGCCTGAAAATGGGATTTAATAACGGATATTTTTTCTTCCATAACAAATCATCCTTTTTTACTTTCTGTCATAACATTTCTTTACCGGTGTTTCAGAATACCGAAACGGCTGAGCGGCCAGATACGCAGCCATGCCTTGCCCACAATGGTGCTTCTGTGCACGTTGCCGACTCTCGGGTCGCGGCTGTCCGCACTGTTGTTGCGGTTGTCTCCCATGACAAAATATTCGTCATCTCCCAGGGTAATGGGCTCCGCCGCGGAACCGGGATTCAGAATGACCTCTTTTCCGTAGCCCTCTTTCAGGATTTCGCCGTTTATGTAGATATTGCCCTCATCATCAATCTGCACCGTTTCTCCCGGCAGACCGATGATACGCTTGATGTAAAATTCCTTTCCGCCGCCGTACTGGTAAGGAAAGACAATGATGTCAAAACGCTCCGGGTCATGGAAACGGTAGCTTAATTTATCCACGATTAAATTGTCGCCGACCTTGCTTTCGTCCCGGTCGTCCGAGCCGTGCAGGGTGGGCTCCATGGAAGCACCCTTTACCACCGTCCGCTGTCCCACAAACGTAACAATCACATACGTGATTAACAACACACCTAAAATATACAGTCCGGTGCTGAACAGTTCCTTCAAAAATTTACGATTCATGTTTACCTTCTTCTGCCGGATATTCCAACGTAATTCTGCCTATTCTGCCGCTTCTGAAATCATCGATAAGAAGTGCTGCCGCCTTGTCATAGTTTAAGGCTTCGCCCTTGTCAAAACATTTTCTCACCCGGGCAATCTGTGCCAGACAGGCGATGGCGGTATTCTTTTCTTCTGTGAGCTCCGGATGCGCGTCCTGTCCCTTTTCCGGTGCCTCACTCCCTGCCTCTAATTCCGCATAGGTAAAGCCGTACCGCTCCTCTAAAAGCTTCGGGTATTCTCTGCCTAAAAACATGAGCAGATCCACCGCCATTTCCTGCATGATAAGAATTTCATCGTTGATGGAGCCGATAAATGCCAGCTTCATGCCCACGGACTGGTCTTCAAATTTCGGCCAGAGGATACCGGGGGTGTCTAAAAGCTCCAGCGTGGGATTGACCTTAATCCACTGCTTTCCCTTGGTCACACCGGGCTTATTGCCGGTCTTGGCACATGCCTTTTTGGCAAAGCTGTTGATAAACGTGGACTTTCCGACATTGGGAATGCCCACCACCATGGCGCGGATGGGACGGTTTACAATACCGCGCTTTTTGTCGCGCTCTATTTTTTCTTTACAGACTGCACGGATGGTATCCTGGATGGAGCGCATGCCTGCTCCGGTTTTGGCATTGATTTCCAGTACCGCATAGCCTTTTTCTTCAAAAAAAGCGGTCCATTTTTTATTCTGTACGGGGTCCGCCAGATCGGATTTATTCAGTAAAATCAGGCGGAATTTATTCTTTCCAAGCTCATCAATGTCCGGATTTCTGCTGGATAAAGGAATCCGTGCATCCGTAATTTCTATAATCAGATCAATCAGCTTGATATCTTCCTGCATCATACGTTTTGCTTTTGTCATATGACCGGGGTACCACTGATAATTCATCTCTTAAACCAAACCTTTCCTATTATGTCTTTTCCCTTTACGGGGCCGATATTTGCCGAGCGGCTGTCCTCGGAAGCATTGCGGTTGTCGCCTAAAACAAAGTACTCGTCCGAGCCTAAGGTAAGCGGGTTCTGCGCAATGCCGGCTTCCGCCATTTTGTCGTAATCATCCACCACCCTGATGCCGTTTACATACAGTCTGCCGTCCTTTATCTCCACGGTATCGCCCGGAACGGCTACCACCCGTTTGATGTAACAGTGGGAATTTTTGTTGCCGTTCGGCAAAAACACCACCACATCATTCTGCTTCGGGGAAGTCAGAAGATAGGCATAACGGTTGACCAGTACCTTTTGTCCGTTGGTAAACTCCGGCTCCATGGAAACACCGATGACACTGACGGACATCCCCACGGAATACACCAAAATAAACGCTAAAAAAACAGCCACACAGATACCGAAGATATAGACGAAAATCTCCCTTACGGTACCGGCGCTGATTTTCTTTTTCTTTCTGTAAAAACTAAGTCCTTTATTCCTTCTTCTCATACTAAACCTTTTATTTTTCTTATAGGATTTTATTATACTACCTCGGGAAAAGTAAGGCAAGAAAGAAAAAAGGACTTTCCTTTTCCGGAAAGTCCCTCGTAAAAAATTATTTAACGATTTCTTTAACCTTAGCCTTCTTACCAACGCGGCCCTTTAAGTAGTTCAGTTTCGCACGTCTTACTTTACCTCTTCTGACTACTTCGATCTTCTCTACGTTAGGAGAATGTAACGGCCATGTCTTCTCAACGCCGATACCGTTGGAGGATTTTCTTACAGTGAAGGTTTCACGGTTGCTTCCGCCCTGTCTCTTTACTACAGTGCCTTCGAAAATCTGAATTCTTTCACGGTTTCCTTCTTTGATTTTACCGTATACTTTTACGGTATCACCAACGTTAAACTGGTCAACGGTTTCTTTGAGCTGTTCAGCTTCGATGCTCTTAATGATTTCGTTCATTTCTTTACTCCTTTTCTACTGGATGTTCTTAATACACTTCGTAACAGAGGACCATCTATTTTCACAACATTCATACTTTACCATAGAACCTGCATTTTTGCAAGTTATTTCTTTACAAACCAGCGGATATTTCCTTTCGCGGCATACAGGGACAGCTTCTTCTGTAATTTGAGGGATGCCTCGTTATCAAAGAAAATCTGGCAGTACGGCGTATCGCCTCTTTTTACGGTTTCGTTTATGAGAAAACGCTCCAGCTCCATGGCATAGCCCTTCCCACGGTATTTCGGAAATACAAACAGCATGCCCATGCTGCCGTCGGAATGTTCTCCGGCAAAGCCCGCCAGTACCTCTCCTTCAAAGATGCCGAAAAGCTTGCCTTCCCGCAGATGTTCCCGGATACCGTCTATGGAAAGTAAATCATAGTTTTCGTCAATGATTTCCGCATAGTCCTCCGTAAGCAGGCGTATATCGCTTTTGGGCGCCTGCAGAAGCTCTTTTCTCGTATAGGACATCTGCACGCAGGGCGGGCACATTTCGTAGGTTGTCCCGTCTTTGCAGACAAAGTCACGCAGCACCTCGTCCATAAAGGGTTCATGGGAAATAATGGCATCCGGCGCTTCCGTGAGGGCTGCCAGCGCCCGTTTTCCCGCTTCCGCATCCTTTGCCATAAGCTGGCAGGCTTCTCCCGCCCGGTTATACAGAAGCACGGTTCCTTCTTCCTTATAAATGAGCTTTGCAGCGCCCCTGTCTATGGTTTCTATCATATCCCTGTATAGGAGCTTATTTTTCATAAGCATTTCCTTGCAGGTCTGAAGCTCCAGGTATCCGGCATAAAGGTCGGGGCGTCTTTCCTTTGTCCGCTCTTCCGCCTTTTTCTGCCGCCATTCCCGGATTTTTTTGTGGTCACCTGATAAAAGTGCCTCCGGTACCCGCTTTCCGTGCCAGATTTCCGGTCTGGTGTACTGCGGATACTCTAAAAGATAACCGGAAAAGGACTCATCCTTGGCGGAAAAATCATTGTGCAGCACGCCGGGAATGAGCCTGGATATGGCATCAATCATCATCATGGCTGCCAGTTCGCCACCGGTTAAGACAAAATCCCCCATAGAAACCGTATCCGTCACGATTTCCTCCAAGGCTCTTTCGTCAATCCCTTCGTAATGCCCGCACAAAAATACCAGATTTTCCTCTTTGGAAAGCTCCTCCGCCATCCGCTGGCTGAAGGTGTGTCCCTGGGGAGAAAGATAGATGGTGCGGACCTTCCTGCCTGCAGAAACTTCTGCAGCCTGTGTGGATGCATTTTCTGCTTCTGCAGCCTGTGTGGATGTGTTTTCTGCTTCTGCAGTCTGTGTGGATGTGTTCCGGGCTGCTATGCTCTCCGTCACTGCCTCGTAAGCCCGGAAAACCGGGTCCGCCTGCATCAGGAGTCCCGCGCCGCCGCCGAAAGGATAATCGTCCGTCTTTTTATGCTTATCCAGTGTGTAATCCCTGATATTTACGGTATTTAAGGATATAAGCCCGTTGTCCATGGCACGTTTCAAAATACTGGTATACAGACCGTCCTTCACCATATCCGGGAACAGTGTCAATACGTGGAAATTCATAAATCCAACAATCCTTCCATTACATGTACCGTCATTTTGCGTGCCTCCGTGTCCACGTCAAGGACACACTGTTTAATGGCGGGGAATAAAACTTCCTTGCCCTCCGGTGTCTCTACCGCATACACATCATTGGCGCCGGTGGAAATAACGTCCTTTAAGGTACCGATGAGTTTTCCTTCCTCATCGCACACTTCCATATCAATCAAATCTGCAATAAAGTATTCGTCCTTAGAAAGCCTTACTGCGTCTTTTCTGTCAATCCAAAGCTCCTTCTGACGGAATTTCATCACGTCATCGGGATTTTCATAGCCCTTAAATTTCAAAATCACCATCTGCTTAAAGAACTTTACTCCTTCGATTTCCAAGGAAAGCAATTCTTTGCCGGTGTCCAGATATACCTGTTTTAATTTTTTAAACCGTCTGTTGTCATCCGTGGTGGGAAATACCTTGACTTCCCCCTTAATGCCGTGTACGGATGTCACGACGCCTACTTTCAATCGGTCCGTCATATGTCCTCTTTCTTTTAAAAACAAAGGACGCCCGAGGCGTCCCTGTTTCGTCCTACCCTGTAGGATTAGATGATTTCTACATCCACTCTCTTATTGTCTTTGGATGATGCTGCTTTTACAACAGAACGGATTGCTTTTGCAATTCTGCCCTGTTTACCGATTACTTTACCCATATCAGATGCAGCAACATGAAGCTCTACAGTTACATTCTTACCTTCTGTTTTCTCTGTAACAACTACTTCATCCGGATTATCAACAAGTGCTTTTGCAATTACTTCAACTAATTCCTTCATAATCCACCTCCAAACACGCTGTCAACAGGAAATTATTTTTCAATGCCTGCAGCTTTGAAAAGTTTGCCGACAACTTCTGTAGGCTGAGCACCGTTTGCCAACCACTTCTTAGCTAACTCTTCGTTAATGTTGAAAGTGCTGGGATCTGTGCTGGGATCATAGGTACCGATTTCTTCGATACATTTTCCGTCTCTGGGAGAACGGGAATCTGCAACGATGATTCTATAATAAGGAGCCTTCTTCTGTCCCATTCTTCTTAATCTGATTTTAACTGCCATTTCTTTTCACCTCCGCGTGATGCTTAAAATTTTATCTATGATAAGGAAATCTGAGTTCCGTACCATTCTTTTTTTATACCATGTTCTTAATGGTAAATTCTAAAAAGGAAATCTTCCTTTGCCTCCCATTCCTGGGAAACCGCCGAAGCCCTTTCTCTTGCCGCCTCCGGCAAACTGCTTCATCAGTTTCTGGCTCTGTTCAAACTGTTTGATAAAGCGGTTTACCACCGCGATATCCACACCTGCCCCCTTCGCAATACGGAACTTGCGCTGCGGGTTTAAGAGCTTGGGATTTTTTCTTTCGGCAGGTGTCATGGAAAGCACAATGGCTTCCATATGGGCAAGCTGCTTTTCGTCCACCATGGACTCGATATCGCCTGCTTTTCCTCCCATACCCGGCATCATACCGAGGATTGCGGAAAGACCGCCCATCTTTTTCATCTGCTTCATGCTCTCTAAGTAGTCCTCAAAATCGAACTTACCCTTTTTCATGCGGCCGGCCATTTCTTTTTCCTTGTCCGCATCAATGTCAAGGTTTGCCTGTACCTTGTCAATCAGGGAAAGCACATCTCCCATGCCAAGGATTCGGCTTGCCATTCTGTCGGGATAAAACTGCTCTAAATCGGAGAGCCTTTCGCCCATACCTACATATAAAATAGGCTTGCCTGTGACAGCCTTTACGGAAAGAGCCGCACCGCCTCTGGTATCACCGTCCATCTTGGAAAGGATAATACCGTCGACACCGACTTTTTCATCAAACTCCTTCGCCACATTGACGGCATCCTGACCTGTCATGGCATCCACAACAAGCAGTGTCTGATGAACATCTATATTCTGTTTGATTTCCTGTAATTCTGCCATCATGCCTTCATCGATGTGAAGACGTCCGGCGGTATCCAGGATAACCACATTGTGTCCGTTTTTTTCTGCGTACTTAAGGGCTTCCTTTGCAATCTCCTCAGGCTTGTGGTCCGTACCCATGGAAAAGACATCCACTTCCTGTTTCTTTCCATTTATCTGCAGCTGTTCAATCGCTGCGGGACGGTAGATGTCGCAGGCAACCAGCAACGGTTTCTTGCCCTTTAATTTTAATTTACCGGCAATCTTTGCCGTGGTGGTGGTTTTACCGGCACCCTGAAGACCTGCCATCATAATGACGGTAATTGCCTTGCCGGGCTGCATCTTAATCTCCGTGGTCTCGGAGCCCATGAGGGCAACCATTTCCTCGTTTACGATTTTGATAACCATCTGTCCGGGATTTAAGCCGTTCAATACATCACTGCCTACGGCTCTTTCTTCCACGGATTTCACAAACTGCTTTACCACCCGGAAGTTTACATCCGCTTCCAGAAGCGCCATTTTGACTTCTTTTAAGGCGGTCTTGACATCCTCTTCCGTAAGTCTGCCCTTGCTTCGCAGATTTTTGAATACATTCTGCAATTTTTCGGTTAAACTTTCAAATGCCATACCTGTTTCCTTTCGGGTATCACTCTTTTAACAGCTTCTCACTCAAAGCTTCTATTTTTTTAATCTTCTCGGAAAGCGCCGATACTTCCGTGTCCGCCGGTAAGCTCTGCCTTGTTTCCTCGGCAAGACTTTTGATTTCACGGACGGTTTCTTTCGTCATCTGGAACTTTTCCAGAAGATGCAGTTTACTTTCATAGTCGCAAAGGATTTTGTCGCAGCGTCTGATAAGGTCATGCACGCCCTGTCTGCTGATGCCCTCCTGCTCGGCTATCTCGCCAAGGGAAAGGTCTCCGTACACGGCATCCTCATAAATCTTCTGCTGATGCGATGTCAGAAGGTCACCGTATCATACAAAAGGCCCTTTTCAAAAATCTTATCCATAGAAGGCACGCCCTTTCGGTTTTCCTGTTGTCACCTTTGCCATGATACTATATCCCGCCACGGGTGTCAAGTATTTTTTCTTTACACCCCAGTTTTTTAACTATATTATTTTCTATGGATTCTTCTGCATGCGGCATCTCCCCGCTTACAGCTTTTCGCTGAAATAGCTCTTGTAACCCTCTCCGTAAATTTCCGAAGCGCTGCTCACAATCATAAAGGTATTGGGGTCTTCCTCTTTTACGATTTCTTCCGCTCTCGGCGCTATCTGTTTTTTAGTGACGCACATAATGACCTTCTTTTCCCTGCCGCTGTAAGCGCCCTGTCCTTCCATGTAGGTTACGCCGATATTGAGCTCGTCCAACAGCCTTGCCGCGATTTTTTCCGACTTGTCGCTGATAATGTAAATCAGCTTGGCGCCGTCCTTACCGTACAGCACCAGGTCAAGCAGCGTGGAGGTCACAAATACTTCCATGGCGGAATAAAAGGCTCTGTCAATATCCTGGAAAACAAAGGCGGATGCCAGCACCACCAAAAAGTCCATAATGAGGAACAGAGAGCCTGTCTTCATATAAGGAAACTTCAATTTGCAGAGTTTTACCACAATGTCCATACCGCCCGTAGTGGCGCCTGCCTTGAACACACCGCCCATCCCGATTGCCGTCAGCATGCCGCCGGCGATGGTTGCCACCAGTACGTCATTCGTAAGCGGACTTCCGTAGCGGCTGAGCAGATCCGTAAACACAGAAATAATGGTGGTACAGTAAACGGTTGACATTAAAAACTTAAACCCAAATTTCCACATACCGATTAGCAGAATGGGAATATTGATAACAAAGAACCAGATACCGGTGCTGCCTCCTATCGCCTTATTTAAGATAATGGCGATACCGGTTACACCGCCGGAAGCAATGTTGTTCGGCTCTACAAACAGACTGATGCCCACGGCATAACAGAAGCATGCCAGTGTCATAAGTACATAACCCATAACTTTTTTGCCGATTTTTTTCTTATCCATATATTTTCTCCTTTACACGAATTCCATGGATTGCCCGCTGCAACCCTTCCGTTTTACCATAGGACAGAAAATCCGCATATATAGTATATGCGGATTTTATCAGTGTACTAACACATCTTTTGATTTTATAAGCATTCCTTCCACCCGGAAAGCTTTAGATAATGGGCTGAATCAGTTTCGGGCTGTAGCCTTCTTTTTCCAGCGCTGTAATAATCTGATGCTTGTGCTCGGTGCCGAAGGCTTCGAGGGTAATACGAAGCTCCACGGCTGCGCTTCTGTTGGTGGATACAAACTGGTTGTGCTCCAGCTTGATAACGTTGCCGTTTTCCTTTGCAACAATGCCCGCAACCTTGCAGAGCTCGCCCGGCTTGTCGGGAAGCAGGACAGAAACGGTAAAGATACGGTCCCTGAAAATCAGACCCTGCTGTACCACGGAGGACATGGTAATGATATCCATATTGCCTCCGCTTAATATCGGTACAATCTTTTTATTCTTCACATCTAAGTGTTTTAAGGCTGCCACGGTCAGAAGACCGGAGTTTTCTACTACCATCTTATGATTTTCCACCATATCAAGGAAGGCTACAATCAGCTCGTCATCTTCTACAGTAATGATGTCGTCCAGATTTTTCTTTATGTAAGGAAGCAGCTTGTCGCCGGGTGTCTTCACGGCTGTACCGTCTGCAATAGTGCTGACATGGGGCAGTGTCACTACCTTGCCTTCCTTTAAGGAGGCCTTCATGCAGGCTGCTCCTGCGGGTTCTACACCGATGACCTTAATCTTGGGATTTAAGAGCTTTGCCAGTGTGGAAACACCGGTTGCCAGTCCGCCGCCGCCGATGGGAACTACAATATAGTCTACCAGAGGCTGTTCCTTGAAGATTTCCATGGCAATGGTACCCTGACCGGTTGCAACGGTTAAATCATTGAAGGGATGGATAAAGGTATATCCCTTTTCGTCCGCCAGTTCGTATGCCTTGGCACATGCTTCGTCATACACATCGCCCCACAGAACCACTTCTGCGCCGTAGCTCTTGGTACGGTTTACTTTCATAAGAGGTGTGGTGGTCGGCATTACGATGGTTGCTTTCACGCCGTAGCATTTTGCGGCATAGGCAACGCCCTGTGCATGGTTGCCTGCGGAAGCGGTAATAACGCCCTTGCTTCTCTGCTCGTCACTTAAGGTACTCATGGCATAATAAGCGCCGCGCACCTTGTACGCTCCGGTAAACTGCATGTTTTCCGGCTTTAAGTAAATTTTGTTGCCGTAGCGTTCGCTTAAGAAATCGCTGTAAACCAGCTTGGTTTCGAGAGTCACCTTCTTTACAATTTCGGAGGCCTCCTCAAATCTCGGTAATGTAAGCATCTTCTCGTCCATATTTTCTCCTTTTTTCAAAACCTGCAAACTTTATGCCTGCACAATTTTCACACTTCTTTTTCTTCTTCGTCATCGTCTTTTCTGTCAAACAGCGCACTGACAAATGCATCCGCATCGAACTTCTGTAAATCGTCTATGGTTTCACCCACACCAATGTACTTTACCGGTACACTTAATTCGGATTGGATGGCTACCGCGATGCCGCCCTTTGCTGTACCGTCAAGCTTGGTCAGGATAATACCGGTCAGGTCTGCCACCTCACCGAACTCCCTCGCCTGCACCAGTGCGTTCTGTCCGGTGGTGCCGTCCAGGACAATAAAGTTTTCCCGGTAGGCATCGGGAAATTCCCTGTCAATGATGCGGTTCATCTTCTTTAATTCTTCCATCAGGTTCTTCTTGTTGTGAAGTCTGCCTGCGGTATCGATTAAAAGCACATCCGCCTTACGGGACTTGGCTGCCATACAGGCATCGTAAACCACGCTTGCGGGGTCGGAGCCCTCTGCGCCGCCGATAATGTCCACGTCCGCTCTGTCCGCCCATTCCTTAAGCTGATCCAGAGCCGCCGCGCGGAAGGTATCTGCCGCCGCAATCAGCACTCTCTTTCCCTGTGCCTTCAGTTTGCCGGCAAGCTTTCCCACGGAAGTGGTCTTTCCCACGCCGTTTACGCCGATTACCATGACTACGGACTGTCTGTTTTCAAACTCGTAGGCATTTTCTCCCACCTGCATCTGCTCGCGGATACTGTCCACCAATAGCTGTTTGCACTGGGAAGGCTCTTTGATATGCTGCTCTTTTACCTGCTGCTTCAGCCGCTCGATAATGGCGGTGGTGGCATTCACGCCGATGTCACCCATGATAAGAATTTCTTCCAGTTCTTCATAGAAATCCTCGTCTATGGAGGAAAATCCGTTAAAAACCGAGTCAATACCGTTTACAATATTGTCCCTGGTTTTTTTCAGCCCGATTTTCAGTTTGGCAAAAAATCCCATTTTTTCTTCACTCATAGTCGTATGCCTTCCTTTATATTTTCCTTATCTCCTCTGCTTAATTGTCCAGTTCCTTATCAATCAGGTTGACGCTGACAAGGGCGGAAACCCCCTTCTCCTGCATGGTAATACCGTACAGGCGGTCCGCCTTTTCCATGGTTCCCCGTCGGTGTGTAATGACAATGAACTGTGTATTCTTGGTCAGCTTATGCAGGTACTTGGCAAATCTTCCGACATTGGACTCGTCCAGCGCCGCTTCGATTTCGTCTAAAAGACAGAACGGTGAGGGCTTTAAGTTCTGGATGGCAAACAGTAGGGAAATCGCCGTCAGCGCCTTTTCGCCACCGGAGAGCTGCATCATGTTCTGCAGCTTCTTTCCGGGCGGCTGGGCAATGATACGGATGCCCGCTTCCAGAATATCCTCGTCCTCCATCAGCTCCAGAGTACCTCTGCCGCCTCCGAAGAGCTCCTTGAATACTTTGTCAAATTCTTTGTTAATCTCCGCAAATTTCTCCTGGAACTGCTTTCTCATGGCGATGTCCAGCTCCGTGATGATGCCCTCCAGTGTCTTTTCCGCCTCGATCAAATCGTCGTGCTGGGTCTTTAAGAAGGTGTAACGCTCCATTAAGTTCTTGTAGTCCTCAATGGCGTTGACATTGACGTCACCCAGCTTTTTAATCTGGTCCTTGATGGCGGAAATTTCTTTTTTCATGGAGCTTAAATCCGTAAGCTCCTCTTTCCGCAAGGACGCCGCATCGGAAAGGGTCAGCTCATATTCATCCCACATATAGTTGATCTGGGTTTCCATGGCCTCTTCCATTTTTTCCTTTTGGGCATTCAGACGGTAGACCTCTTTATCCAGTCTGGTCATCTGCCGGGACAGTTCTTCCCGCTCTGTAAAGAAGTTCTTCTGCTTGGCGCTCAGTTCTTCTTTCTTTGCTATATTTTCCGTCAGTTCCTTCTGGGACTTGTCCTGGGAAGTATGGGAAGCTTCAATGGTTTTTTCAATTTCGGCAATGTGCTCCTTCTTTTCCTGCAGGCTTTCTTCGTTACCGGCAATGCCGTCTTCAATTTCGGAAAGCTCTCCCTTAAGGTTTTCGATTTCGGCATTGATACGGTCCACATTCTGCTGGTGGAAGCCCTGTGTCTGCAGCATCTTTTCCACCTTAAGCTCCCATTCGGAAACCTTGGCTGAGCTTTCTGTTTCCAGAAGTCTCTTTTCCTCCAGTTCCTTCTGAAATTCGGAAATGCCTGCCTCTACGGATTTCTCCATTTCCTCGGAACCGGTCAGCTCTTTCTGGATTTCTTCCTTGCCCTGCTTGATTTCCAGCACCTGCTTTTCCATTTCCTTTAATTCTTCCATTAAGGAACGGGAGCCTGCTTCCGCTTCTTCCATGCGCTCTTCGGCGCTTTCCACGGAAAGTCTTGCCGTATTCTGTTCGATAAACTTGCGCTGGATGTCGGCTTTCAGGGCTTCCAGTTCCATACGCATGGTATTTCTCTTCTGTTTGGTTTCTTCGATATCCTTCTGGATGGTCTCAACGCTTGAAAGAAGGTCCTTGATTTTCTTCTCCAAGTCCTCCATTTCTCTTCTTCGACCGAGAAGATTGCTGTTGTTCTTGAAAGCACCGCCGCTGATGGCGCCGCCGGGTACCAAAAGCTCACCCTCAATGGTAACCATACGGATGCCGTAGTCGAACTTACGGGCAATTTTCACGGCATTGTCCACGTTGTCCACTACCACAATTCTGCCGAGCATGGCTTTCGCCACATCCTTGTAACGGGTTTCCGTCCTGACCAGCTCGTCCGCCATACCCACAACGCCCTTTTCTTTCAGGGCTTCCGGGTTTTTAAATTCCTGAGGATTTTTAATGCTTGTCAGGGGAAGGAAGGTAGCTCGTCCCAGACGGTTCTTCTTTAAGAAACCAATCATCTTTTTGGCGGTTTCCTCGTCATCCGTTACGATGTTCTGGATATTGCCGCCAAGTGCGGTTTCAATCGCCGTTTCGTATTTTTTATCTACTTTAATAATATCCGCAACAACACCGATAATACCCTTGTTGTCGTTTTTCTGCTCCATGACCTTTTTAACGCTGCCGCCGTAGCCTTCATAGCGTTCCGTCAGATTGGACAGCGCTTCCAGCCTGGATTTCTCCTGATGGTACTGCTCCTGGGTTTCCCGCAGCTTCACATCCTTCCCCGTAAGCTCTCCCCTGATTTTCTGGATGTCCGCTTCGTCCTTTTCCGCCTTTTCCTTCATTTCCTTCAAGGCATCGGAAACTGCCGTAAACTGTTCTTTCAGCTTTTTAATGTTTTCTTCCCTGTCCTCTTCGTCGGACTTGGCTTTGAGAATCCGGGAGTTCAGCTCTGCTTTCCTTATAGCTACCTGCTCTAACATGGTGTCAAAGCGTCCGATTTTAGACTTGATGGTCGCTCTCTGGTTTAGTTCGTCGATGATAGTGTTCTTGCCGGCTTCAATGCTGTCGTTTAATTCCTGGATGCGGTTCTGTAAGCTCTCCAAGCTTATCTTTACCTCATCCCTTGTAGCGGTAAGCTCCGTTACCTGTTCATCGATTTCCGCTTTTTTTGCAAGGATTTCCTGTTTTTCGGTATCCTTCTGCGCAATCTGGCTGTTTAAGTTTACTTTTCTTGTCTGTAAATGGGCGGCGTTGTCCGTAGCGGAATGTATCTGCTCCTTTAAGACATTGATTTCGCCCTCTAACTTGCCGCGCAGCACACTGGTGTCCGTCAGATTGTTCCGGGCTTCCTCGATTTCCTTTTCCAGTGTTTCTATCCGGCTCTGTATTGCCTCGTACTCCTGCCTGATGCCCTCGTACTTCTCGGAAGTCTCCTCATAATCTTTGGATGCAATGTCGTACTTTCCCTGCACATCGGCAAGCTGTGTCTTTACCTGCTCGCTTTCCAAAAGGAAGGTATTGGCATCCAGTACCTTTAATTCTTCCTTTTTCTTTAAGTAAATTTTCGCCGTCTCGGACTGCTTTTCCAGCGGCTTTACCTGCTTTTCCAGTTCGGAAAGAATGTCGTTTACACGGACTAAATTTGCCTTTTCGTCCTCTAACTTCTTCTGGGCGGCAAACTTTCTTCTCTTGAACTTTACAATACCCGCCGCTTCGTCAAAAAGCTCACGTCTTTCCTCCGGTTTACCGGAAAGGATTTTATCAATCTGACCCTGTCCGATAATGGAATAGCCTTCCTTACCGATACCGGTATCGTAAAAGAGTTCATTGACGTCCTTTAACCGGCAGGCTGCGCCGTTAATCAGGTATTCGCTTTCACCGGAACGGTAAATACGTCTTGCCACCGTTACCTCGTCAAAATCAATGGCAAGCTGGTGGTCGGAATTGTCCAGGGTGATTGCCACATACGCATAACTTAAGGGCTTCCTGGCTTCCGTGCCGGAGAATATGACATCCTGCATGGAGGAACCGCGGAGCTGCTTGATGCGCTGCTCACCCAGAACCCATCTGACCGCATCGGCAACGTTGCTTTTACCACTGCCGTTCGGTCCTACAATGCCGGTGATACCGTTGTGAAACTGAAATGTAATTTTATTTGCAAACGATTTAAATCCGTATACTTCTATGCTTTTTAAGTACATGCCCCTATCCTCTTTTGCCCGATTTTCTGAAACCAAGCAACGCTTCATAAGCAGCCTGCTGTTCGGCTGCCTTCTTGGTACGGCCTTTTCCCCTGCCGAGTACCTTTTCCTCCATTACCACTTCCACCAGGAATACCTTGTCGTGCTCGGGACCGGACTCTTCCACAAGCCGGTAATGAAATTCTTTTTTGAGATTTTGCTGCATATATTCCTGCAGGTTGGTCTTGGAGTCTAAGAATAACTGTTTGTTCTCCAAATCGGAAAGAATAAAGCGGTGTATGTAGGTTCTGGCGGGCTCCATGCCGCCGTCTAAGTAAATGGCGCCGATCACAGCTTCCATCACGTCAGAAACAATGGAGTCGCGGTATCTGCCTCCGGTCGATTCCTCTCCTTTTCCAAGCTGGATGTAGCCATCCAGAGTCAGGTCCTTGGCGCAATATGCCAGCGCCGGCTCACAGACCATGGAAGCACGCAGCTTGGTAAGCTGTCCTTCCGGCATCTCCGGGTGCGTTTGAAACAAAAAATCACTGGAAACAAGCTCCAATACGGCATCTCCCAAGAATTCCAGTCTTTCGTAATGTTTCTGTCTGTTAATCTTCTGCTCATTGGCAAAGGAGCTATGTGTAACTGCCTGTTTCAAAAGCGCCCTGTTTTGAAAGGTATATCCTATTTTTTTCTCTAATTCCTGATAATCACTTTCTTTTAGCATGAAAAATCCTTTCATAAAAAGCGCCTGCTATTTGCAGACGCTTTTCTTTTCTGTGAAAAATCCGCAGTTTAATTGTTTACTGTACTCTTAATCATATCAACAGCTTCTTCCACTGTGGTAATCTTTTCTGCCTTTTCGGGAGCCACTTCAATGTCAAACTCTTCTTCGATGCCCATGATAATCTGGTAAACATCCAGGGAGTCTGCTCCCAAATCATCCATGAAGGTAGATTCCGGTGTGATTTCTTCCGGATCCACGTTCAGCACTTCCGCAATTATTTTTTTCAGTTTTTCAAATTCCATAATCTGTTCCTTCTTTCTTAATCTTCTAAGGTTATTTTTTCCTTGATTTTCTCATTGATTTTCTGTTCCTTGAATGTAACGCACTGCAGAACAGAATTTTTCACTTCCACTGCCTTGGAACTGCCATGGGTCTTTACTACCAGGCCCTTTAAGCCGAGCATGGGGGCTCCGCCGTATTCATCCAGACTGAAAGCCTTCAGGGTTTCCTTCAGGGCGGGCTTTACCAAAAGCGCACCGATTTTGCTGCGAAGAGAGGTCATCATGCCTTCCTTCACTTTTTTAAGCATAACCGCTCCGACACCTTCGTACATCTTTAAGATAACATTTCCTACAAATGCTTCGCAGACTACTACATCCGCTGCGCCTGCCGGAATATCTCTGGCTTCCACGCTGCCGATAAAGTTGATATCGGGACAGTTTTTCAGAAGCGGGAAGGTTTCCTTTACCAGGGCATTGCCCTTTTCCTCTTCCGCACCGATGTTGACGATACCGACCCTGGGATTTTTGATACCCACTACATTTTCCATGTAGACGGAACCCATTTTGGCAAACTGCACCAGATGGGAAGGTCTGGCATCCACGTTGGCGCCGCAGTCAATCAGCAGTGCCGCACCGTTTGCCGTCGGAATGAGCGGCGCCATAGGGTCTCTCCACACCCTTTAACCTGCCCACAATAATCTGTCCGCCAACTAAAACGGCTCCCGAAGAACCTGCAGAAACAAATGCATCACAGGTACCGTCTTTTACCAGATGCATACCCTTTACAATAGAGGAGTCCTTTTTCGTACGGATCGCCATAACGGGCGGCTCTGCCGTCTCAATGACCTCTTCCGTATGCACCACCTCCACACGGTCTGCATCGTAAGTGTATTTGGCAAGTTCCTGTTCTATTACCTCCTTGCGGCCAAGAAGGAAAAGTTTAATTTTCTTCTCTTCATTTAAGGCTTCTATTGCACCTTTGACGATTTCTACGGGGGCGTTGTCACCACCCATGGCATCTACTGCCACATTTACTGTCTCAGCCATTTTGCCTTTTCCTTTCTTCTGTTTGTTTCACAGGCTATTACCCTTTTTTACTATACTAAACGCATATGTAAAAATCAAGTAGAAAAACCATTTCCCCGCCTGCGGATTTTTCACTTCTCCTATGCCACTCCGAGCAGCCATGCAATTCCGTACAGGATAAGCAGATGCACGGGGTAAAAGGCATAAAAGAAATATTTCATTTTCATGCCTCTTTTCCCGTTGTAAAAATAAATAGGAAGAAACGCAAGCGGCGCCGTGATTTCCCACATAAATACCGTGGCACCCGCCAGCACCTGCATTTTTCTGTTGTACCGGAAAATGTATAAAAGCATGATACACACGACGCCGAGACCGCCGTAATCGGTGTGCATCACATCGGCAAGCACATAGCCCGCCAGCAGAACCACCGCCTCGCAGAGGATCCTTAAGGGCTTTGCCGCAATTTTTTCTTCCGCTGTCTGAAAGGCAATCATGACAAGAAGTCCGATAAGCAGGGTAAAGAAGATGTTCTGATACCCCATAAACAGCCATTCTCCCTGAAATGCCAGGTCAAACGGTATTTCCGAAACCAAAGCAAAAAGCGCCAGTCTGCCGGCATATTTCCACACATTTTTCGTATGTAAAAAGCCTTCCACCAAAAGGAAACAGAAAATAGGGAATGCCAGTCTTCCGATCCCCCGCAAAACCATATCCGTCTGATACAGAGGATTTGCCGCCGACACTTCCCCGTATTTTCCGCTGATGAGCATTTTTTCCAAAACAGCGGCACCCGTATGGTCAATGAGCATCGTCACAATGGCTATCCACTTTAAGGTACTCCCCGTCAGTCCCTTTTCATTCATCTTTATTATACCTTTCCTTCCGTGATTCCCGGTATTTTTGCCGGATTACGGTCTGTTTTTGTCAATACGAAAAAAGGACTTCCCTTCTTAGGAAAGTCCCTGGCATTTCAAATTAGTCCTGTGCAATGATTTCTTTCTTATTGTAAGAACCACAAGCCTTGCATACTCTGTGAGGCATCATTAATGCGCCGCATTTGCTGCATTTTACTAATGTAGGAGCACTCATTTTCCAGTTTGCTCTTCTCTTATCTCTTCTACCTTTGGAAGATTTATTCTTAGGACAAATAGACATCGTTACACCTCCTTATTTGCTTTAAAGATATCTTGTAATACCGCCATGCGGGGATCCGGCACGAATGTATCGCATCCACATTCCCCTTCATTCAGGTCTTTGCCACACTTCATACAAATTCCTTTGCAATCCGGCTTACAAAGTACCTTTTCAGGCTGGTTCATTAAAAGCTCGTTGTATACCAGTACATCTACGTTAAGCTGATAGCCTTCCATTACATCGAAATCGCCATCATCCTCTAATTTGTCATCTCTCACATCCGGTGAAGCAACCGTTCTTTCAAAATCAATCGTAATGGGAACTCTGACTTTCTTAAGACATCTGTCGCAGCTCATCAGTTGGGTTAAGACTGCATGACCTTTTATCAGTGCCTTGCCCATTCCCTCATTGGTAATGGTAAGCTCTAACGGGCTCTGCTCCACAATGGGAAACACACCCATACGGCTTTTGAACTCTTTCAGCTCCATTGCAACGGATTCTTTCCGAACCCTGCCTTCGTTTGTAAATACATCTGTCAAATTAAGTAACATAGCCTGCTCCCGGCGAAAGCGCATCTGATGACACTCTTTCGTTTTCACACACTTGTATAGTATAACTTCGGACACACACTTTGTCAACCAAAATTTTCATTTTTTATGACAGTTTATTTAGTAAGTTTATAGGTCTCTCTTGCAATGGCAAGCTCTTCGTTGGTGGGAATGACCATAACCGTAGTCCTGCTGTCCGGTGTGGTAATGGCAATGTCCTCGCCCCTCTTGGCATTAGCTTCTTCATCGAGGGTAATACCCAGATAGCCTAAATACTGGTTGCAGATGATGGTACGCAGGAAGGAAGCGTTTTCACCCACGCCTGCTGTAAAACAGATAACATCTACACCGTTCATGGCTGCCACATAAGCGCCGATATACTTGGCGGTGCGGTACGCAAAAGCATCCACTGCCACAACTGCCCTGTCGTTGCCCTCTTCATAGCCGGCTTCCAGATCTCTGAAATCGGAAGAAAGGTAATCGGACATGCCGAGCAGACCGGACTTCTTATTTAATAGAGTCATGATTTCATCAATGCTCTTGCCTTCTTTGTGTGCAATGTATTCGATAATGGCGGGGTCAATGTCACCGGAACGGGTGCCCATAATCAGACCTTCCAACGGGGTAAGTCCCATGGACGTGTCCACGCATTTGCCGTGGTCCACTGCGGATACGCTGGCGCCGTTTCCTAAGTGGCACACAATAATCTTTAAGTCATCGTAATTTTTACCCAGCACTTCCGCCGCTTTTTTGCTGACATAGGAATGGCTGGTTCCGTGGAAACCGTATCTTCTTATTTTATATTTTTCATAATAAGAAATGGGCAGTCCGTAAAGGAATGCCTTCTTGGGCATGGTCTGATGGAATGCGGTATCGAATACGGCTACCATCGGAGTGTCCGGCATCAGCTTCTTTACGGCTTCAATACCGATTAAGTTTGCCGGATTGTGAAGAGGCGCCAGGTCGTTGCATTCGGCAATGGCTTTCAGCACTTCGTCATCGATAATCGTTGCCTCGGAGAATTTCTCGCCGCCATGTACAATGCGGTGTCCCACTGCTCCGATTTCACTCAGATCCTTTACCACGCCCGTCTTTTCGTTGGTCAGCGCCGCAAGCACCAGACGGATGGCATCGGTATGGTCTTTCATGGGAGAAACGGTCACCTCCTTAGTGCCGCCTGCCGGTGTATAACAAATCTGGCTTCCCTCGATGCCTATTCTTTCACAGATACCTTTTGCAATCAGCTTCTCACTCTGTGCCTCAATGAGCTGGAATTTCAGAGAAGAGCTGCCGCAGTTGATAACAAGTACGTTCATATTTCCTCACCTTCTGCCTTTTGGGCTTATACAAGCTGAGCCTGTACGGCTGTCAGCGCAACTACACCTACTATATCCTCCCAGGAGCATCCTCTGGAAAGGTCGTTTACGGGCTTGGCAATTCCCTGCAGCATGGGGCCGTAGGCATCCGCTCCGCCCAGTCTCTGTACTAATTTATAGCCGATATTGCCGGCATCCAGATTGGGGAATATCATGACATTGGCTTTACCGCCTACCACACTTCCGGGAGCCTTTAGCTTGGCAACACTGGGAACCAGCGCCGCATCGGGCTGCAGTTCACCGTCAATCACAAGATGCGGGTATTTTTCCCTGGCAATCTTCGTGGCTTCCACTACTTTATCTACCAGCGGATGCTTGGCACTTCCCTTGGTGGAATGGGAAAGCATGGCGATCACGGGCTTCGGACCGATAAGGGACTTGAAGCTGCGGGAGGAAGTGTCGGCAATGGCTGCCAGCTCTTCCGGGGTCGGGTCCTGGTTCAGACCACAGTCTGCAAACAGGAACGTACCGTTTTCTCCTAAATTCTTCATCTGGGTATCCATGATAAAGAAAGCGGATACTAATTTCACACCGGGTGCGGTTTTCAATATCTGCAGCGCAGGGCGCAGGGTGTCGGCTGTAGAATGGCAGGCGCCTGCCACCATGCCGTCCGCGTCGTTGTTCTTTACCATTACGATACCGAAGGTCAGGTAATCGGAAAGCAGGATTTCCCTTGCTTTTTCCGGTGTCATGCCCTTAGCTTTTCTGGTTTCGTACAAAACGTTGATGTATTCGTCTAATTTTTCGGTTTTCTGGGGATTAATAATCTTAAGTCCCGTCAGGTCAACCTCCAGCCATCCGGCACCGTCCATGATTTTTTCTTCGTCACCGATCATGATGATGTCCGCTATTTTTTCTTCCAATATTTTGGCTGCCGCAATCAGGGTTCTCTTGTCGTTGGATTCCGGCAGGACAATGGTTTTTTTATCTACTTTTGCTCTGTCTTTAATGAGATCTATGTATGACATATTGTTCTCCTTTCCCACTATGCAAACAATCTAATCTATATTATACTAAATACAGTTTTTTCATACAAGCATAAAAGTACGTTTTCTTGTATGTTTTCCGATACAAATTATTCATTCCGAAGGAGCGTATCCCATGAAAACCGTAGGTATCATTGCCGAGTACAATCCCTTTCACAACGGGCATCTTTACCAACTGAAAAAAGCCAAGGAAATCACCGGTGCGGACTTTGCCGTGGTGGTCATGAGCGGCGATTTTACCCAGCGCGGCACCCCCGCCGTCTTTGACAAATACACCCGTTGCCGCCTGTCCCTGCTTGCCGGCGCCGACCTTTGCATCGAGCTGCCTGTGGTTTACGCCACCGCCAGTGCGGAGCTTTTTGCCAAAGGGGCGGTATCCCTGCTTTCCGCCCTCGGTGTGTACGCCCTGTGCTTCGGCAGCGAATGCGGGGAAATTGCGCCCTTACGGGAAATTGCATCCCTGCTCTTTGCGGAACCGCCCGCTTACAAGGAAGCCTTGAACAAAGCCCTGAAGGAAGGGCTTTCCTTCCCCTCCGCCCGCGCAGTTGCAGTGCGAAAGTGTGCACATGCCGGCAGTCTTCTCGGTGCGGATGTGACTGCATTCAACAATCTGCCTTCTGCCGGCAGTCTGTCCGGCGTGGATGCGGCTGCTTCCGACGTTCTCGCTTCTCCCAACAATATTCTGGGTATAGAATACCTTAAGGCGCTGCTTGCATTAGAGAAAAATGGACAACACGCGCCGGTTCCCTATACCATTAAGCGCGAAGGGGACGGCTATCTGTCCCATACATTATCCGAGGAGTCTTTCTGCTCCGCCATGGCTCTCCGCAAAGGCATTGCGGAAGAAAATCCCGATTTGCTCCGCTATGTACCGGAAAGCATCCGGCAGGAATTTTCCGATACCTGTCAAACGAAAAGTGCCCTGTGTGCGGATGATTTTTCCGGCATGCTTTTTTACAAGCTGCTTTCCGAAAAGGATGCCGGCTACGATTCTTATCTTGATGTTTCTTCCGATTTATCCGATAAGATACGGAAAAATCTCGGCACCTTTACCACCTTTTCCGCTTTCTGCGAAAACAGCTTAAAAAGCAAGGATATTACCCTGACAAGAGTGTACCGTTCCTTGCTTCACATTCTGCTTTCCATAAAAAAAGAAGACCTTCCCGCTGCGGCGCCCTATGCCCGCATTTTAGGCTTCCGGGAAGCCTCCTTTGAAGTGTTTGGCTGTCTTTCCAAGGAAAATATTCCGCTGCTGTCCCGCTTAAAGGACGCTTCTTCCCTTTTGTCCCCCGAGGCTCTTTCCTGCCTTTCCAAGGACATCTTTGCCGCCCAACTTTACGAACATGTACGCATGCAGCACATGCTGCACAAGCTACACATGCAAAAGGACGACTGCCCCTTTGTGTCGGAGTACAGCCGCCCTGTCATTCGGATTTCTTAATGACTTTTGTCATTTATGACTTTTGTCATTTATGTCAAATGTCATTTCTTATGTATTTCGTTTTTAGTTCTTAAAGCTATGTATCGGAGCCGGTATTCTGCCGGTTCTGCTTACAAAGGCTTCACAGGAGAACGGATTGACCGGCATAACCGGTGCGTAACCTAACAGTCCGCCGAACTCTACCTTTTCTCCCACTCCCTTGCCGATAACGGGAATAACTCTCACTGCCGTGGTCTTCTGGTTTACCATACCGATAGCCATTTCATCCGCAATGATGCCGGAAATGGTGCTTTCGCTGGTGTCTCCGGGAATGGCAATCATATCAAGGCCTACGGAGCAGACACAGGTCATGGCTTCCAGCTTTTCAATGGTAAGGGCTCCTGCCACAACGGCATCAATCATCCCCTGGTCTTCGCTGACCGGAATAAACGCGCCGGACAAGCCACCCACGTAGGAGGATGCCATAACGCCGCCCTTTTTCACCTGGTCGTTTAAGAGCGCCAGTGCTGCGGTGGTACCGGGAGCGCCTGCATATTCCAGACCGATTTCACATAAAATATCCGCTACGCTGTCACCGATAGCCGGTGTGGGTGCCAGTGACAAATCCACAATACCGAAGGGTACATTCAACATACGGGAGGCTTCTTTGGCAACAAGCTGTCCCACACGGGTAACCTTGAACGCCGTCTTTTTAATGGTCTCGCAAAGCACTTCAAAGCTTTCGCCTCTTACCTTTTCCAGAGCAGTCTTTACTACACCGGGACCGCTGACACCTACGTTAATAATCTTGTCTGCTTCCGTAACGCCGTGGAATGCGCCTGCCATAAACGGATTGTCATCCGGTGCATTACAGAATACCACTAACTTGGCACAGCCTAAGGAGTCATCCTCTTTGGTGTACTCCGCCGTCTGTTTAATCATCTGGCCCATCAGGCGAACCGCATCCATGTTGATACCGGTCTTGGTGGAACCTAAGTTTACGGAGCTGCACACTCTTTCCGTTGTGGAAAGTGCCAAAGGAATGGAACGGATAAGCAGTTCGTCCGCCGGTGTCATACCCTTGCTTACCAGTGCGGAATAGCCGCCGATAAAGTTTACGCCCACTTCGTGTGCTACCTTATCCAAAGTCTTTGCAATGCTTGCAAAATCTTCAATTGTCTTGCAGGCTGCCGCGCCTATTAGGGCAATGGGGGTAACGGAAATTCTCTTGTTGACAATGGGAATTCCGAACTCTCCGGAAATTTCTTCGCCGGTCTTTACCAGATCCTTGGCTGCTTCGTAAATCTTTTTATAAATCTTGTCGTTTAAGGCATTCAAATCGGAATCAATACAATCAAGAAGGCTGATACCTAAGGTAATGGTTCTCACATCCAGATTTTCCTTCTCAATCATATTATTGGTTTCTACTACTTCTGATATGTTAATCATGGCTGTCTCCTTCGGTAAGCTTATACTCTGTGCATCATGTCAAAAATTTCTTCCTTCTGGCATTTGATGATAACGCCGATGCCCTCTCCTAATTTTTCTAATTCATCCGCCATATCTCCGTGGGATTTTGTGCTTTCCGCCGTATCAACTATCATCATCATATTGAAATATCCCTGAACGATGGTCTGGGAGATATCCAGAATGTTGATTTTGTTTTCTGCCAGATAGGTGCAGACCTTTGCAATAATTCCTACCGTATCTTTTCCTACTACTGTAATGATTGTCTTTTTCATCGAGTAAATCCCTTTCTGTCCGCTTATGGGGACGCAAATATGTCTTAAATTATAGTACATGGTCCTTTTTATTGCAAGGACAAAGCAATGAAATTATGGCATAAACCACATGAAACAAGGCACATAATACACTGAAGGCTCCTATGGTGATAAAAGGATACAACAGATATTCTATTCCGTTCAGGCAAAGGAAACCGCATCGTTCTCTCGTCTGCTCTATAAAAAACGTTTCGTTTTCCAAGGCACTCCAGATAATCCATCCCGTGGCGGCGCCCGTTATCAGGTAGCCTGCAAAAAAGCACAGAATATTTTTCCAGCCCGGCTTCTTTTTTATGTAATACACGATATAGGCTACTATCATACAAAGCAAAACAACAAGGCTACCGTTTATACCCAGGAAGGAATCCACATCCAGAACAAATTCATCGATGGCATCCGCCAGAATAATAAACAGCCATATAACAATTCCCGCTACCAGACCTTTCCCAAAAGAACTTGATTTTTTCATGTGTAGTCCCCTTTCCTTTTTGCTTCCTGTCCGTAAAACTTTTAGAAGCATTTTCTGCTTTTTTCGCTTTTTGCATCTTGTCCAATAATATATTTTAAAGCAAATTTTATTTTCATATAGATTTGCTGCTCCGGTCTTAACATAATTTAAAGCAAATCTTTCATATTTTTTCTCATGCTTCTATTTTTTTGCAGCAAATTCTTAAAATTATCTAATTTGCTTCTCCTACACCAATTTACTTTAAAGCAATTTTCACCTTTTCTTTTATTTGCTTCTTCTGTTCTCATTTTATTGGAAGCAATTTGTCATTTTTTTTCTTTTTGCTTCCCCTAAAGTTCTTCTTCCACCTTTTCTATCAGTGCATTGAACTTTTTATAATGCATGGGTGGGATATTGTGTGCTGCTTTCTTCCAAATCTCACTATGACAGTGGGGATTTCGTTTTGCCATTTCCTCCACACTTCCTATCACCTCTGCCTGTTCCTTTTCTCCGGCAAGCGCATAAATCGGAATGGAAACCTGTTCAAACCCTTTTACACTCTCCAAAATGATGCCGTTATCAACCGAATTGTGCACGGTCTCTATCTTTACCTGCTGCATCTGCTCCACAAATTCTTTACGTTGTGCCTTTGGCAGACCATTCATCAGCCCTATCAGATTACAAAGCCCTCTTTTCTTAAAAGAAGCAAATTGCTTCTCATTCTGTTCCATGACAAACCGTAGCATATCGTCATTTTTTATCAGCCAGGGGCTCACGATAATCGCAGCCTTAAAAAGTTCTTCGTGCTCTGCCACTAACTTAAACGCAATTTGTGCACCCAGAGAAAACCCTACCAGTAGCACTTTCCGGTTTAAGCCTGCAATATAGGAAACCAATTCCGTTATCTGGCTGTCCGTATCAAATATTTTGTCCGCTTCTTTTCCATATCCCATCAGATGAGGGACAATCAGATGATATTTTTCAGCCAGAACGTACTGTCTGCCAAAAGAATGGACAAAGTTTGCCCCATGCAGCATGACAATTATCTCATTGTTTTCCGTTCCATATTCTTCTACATACATAATAAAAATTCTCCTTTTTCCTCTTCTGGCTCTTTCCCCGTATTATTATGTAAACGTGCCTGTTTATAAATATATCACTCTTTTTTAGGCAGCAGAATTTCTATCAGGTGCTTATCCAGCATCAGTGTGCGGTTCCAGGGATTTAAGATGACACCCTGAATGTCCGGCACTGTAAGTGCCGCCTGAAACAGCTTTCCCATGTCCGTCAGAAAAGTGGATTTCACGCTGTCCGCACCTTTCAGTTCTTCTTCAAAGCCGGTAAATACAGTCCACCAGGCTGCGCCGTCCGAGGTTTTTACCACCCTTACATTCATTTGCGTCTGGGTCAGGGACGGCTCAACCGCCACGATAAACTGTCCGCCTTCCTGCACCCGGTGCCGTATCACGGTAAGTGTATGGGCAAGCTGCTCCGGTGTTGCCTCTTTTTGCAACGCTGCAATGGCTTTTTCTATTTTTTCATTGCCCTTAAGCCCTTCGTCCTGATATTTCTCTGCCATGATTTATCCTCCAAAATGCTCTTTCTGTTCTTTCATAACCCAGGCAAAGGCTTTCGCCGTCCTCATTTCCGGCTCCTTAAAATGATTTCCCGCATTCCATTCCAGTGTGCAGTCTGTTCCCTGCCCGGCAAGATACGCATGCGCCTTGCGGATGCAGTCGCCGACCGTGCACATAACCGGATTTTTCGTTTTTTCTTCCCTGTCTCCAAGGCTTAAGTACACCGCCTTGCTCCTGATTTCATGCTCTTTCATATAAGGAAGAAATCCCGGGAACCACATGGATGGAGAAGCTGCAGCGGTTCCTGCAAACACTCCGGTCTGATACGATGCCCACAGGGCAAAAAATCCTGCAAGGGAATATCCGCCGATGTAATATTTCCGTTCTTTATCCAGGCATAGCTGTAAAATCACATCCAGTGTATGCGCAGCCCCGTCACCAAACGCTTCGTTTCCGAAAACCGCCGGTGCCTGCCAGGGTGACAAATCGGCATTCCAGTTATCCACTTTTACCGCAAACAATCCGAAATCCATTTTTGTCAACCGCTTAATGGCTACTGCTTCCTCTTCCATCAGATTGATGTCATGGTCGCCCACCGGCTGAATTAAGATGACGGATGCTTCTTCCTTTCCATACTTGTATACCGTCATTGTTATTTCCTTTACCCAATATATGACCTGTTTGTATTACAAAAAATGTTACTGGCAGTAAAATCCTATATATCCATTTTCTTTTGAAACCAGAATTCCCCACATCCGTTCATGATTCCAGTCATTATTATTGTAAAGCTCGTAATCTACTGCTGTCTCAGAGAATTCACCCAGATAATTGTCAAATACCTTTTTATCATAGGACTCCTCCGACCGGTTTCTCACATGTGCTTCTTCCTTGTACTTAGCCACAATCGAATTTATGTACTCTTCCGATGCCTTGAATCCCAGAAATTCATAACCGCTTCCCTGCATCATTGACGGACATACCACCCACGTTACCTCCGTTGCTTCCTCCGGTATCGCATCCGGAAAAAAGAAATATGCCTCCCTGTATTCTTCCTTTAATTTCTTAATATCGGATTTGTATTCATAAAGCATATGCCGTGGAAATAAAGGTGCAAAGAAGGCACCTACATAATAAACCATACAGGATCCCAAAAATGCCGCAATGAGTATCTTTCCCCCGGAAGGAACCTTATCCTGCTGTTTCCCTTTGTTTTTCCAATAAATACACATAGCTGTCATCAGCACCATAAACAATGCGGTCACAATATTCTGAAAACGCGGATGCAGAATACTGAAAATGCCAAGCAGCATGGTCGCTACGCCAAATATCCACACATATACATTCAATACTTTTATTTTTTTCAATTCCCCTGTTCCTCCCCAAATTGTTTTTTTAATAAATAGGTAACAAAATCAAAACAAATCCAGCATATTGTCCAGATATATGCTTTCCCTGACATGTATCCGGTACTCTGGTCTGGTCAGGTAATACAGTAAAAATTCCAGTACCAGTGCACTGCCCAGTCCCCTTCCCTCGATTTTAAATTGGGAAAAGCCCATGGGCAGATAAACGTTTGTAATATCCCCGGTGCCGATAAATCCCGGATTTTCCATGGCTTTGGAGAAACGATACCCTTCTCCTGCATCCGGTGCGCTGCAGTAATGTTCTGCATCTTCGCCGAGGCTTTTTCGGCTGACCGCTTCGTAACAGTTTTTTCTATCCTTGCAGCCGAAAAAGCAGCATTCGTTGCAAAGAAATTCCACCTTGTCCTTTTGCTGCCCTGACAAATTGTCCCATTTATCAAATGCCTTATTCAGGCGGAAATCCGGCACCACATAACGGAATTCTTTTCTTTTCAGTTCTTCCGTAAGCTCTGAAAAATCCGTCAGCACTTTCGTAGTGGAGGACACCAGATACAGCCCCGGATAATGCTCCTGTAAATAGTCCGCCAGCAAATCGGAATGCACAATGACACCGTTTGCCGGCTCCCTGCTTTCCCCGAACATGGTGCAAAGCTCATTGCATTTTTTATCCGAAAGGTGCTCCTTTTGAAGCAAAGAATTGCTGAAGGTCAGCCGGGCGGAAATCCCATATTCCCGCATCAGAGCAAGCACCTCTTCGGGACGGTTATCGCCAAAGCCGACCCGTCCGCCGCCCCACAGACAATCCGCCGGTGCCCCGTATACGGAACCGATATCACACCAGTCATAAAAATATTCCCGGTGTTCCCGGAACAGGGGCAAAAACAAGCGGTACAGCTCATAAAATTCAAACAGACCGGGAAGGTGGTAATACGCCGTATTCTTTTTTTCTGTATTCATCCTGCTTTCTCCCATCTCCGCGTCTTACCGGTACACATACATTCTTGACCGCTCCGTATCTTACCGGTGTATATACATCCTCGTCTGCTCCGCTTCGCCGTCTCCCTGCACCATACATAGAAACTCCCAGCCGTATCTTTCGTAAAATCCGGTGTGATCCGTTATCAGATACACCGGCGAAATGCCTTTGGCCCGCAAATCTTCCACTGCCATATGCAAAAGCCGCCCTGCAATTCCTCTTCCCCGGTAAGCTTCCATAGGCACAAACCATTTGCTATGAAACCATTCTGACGCTTTTTCCGCAATCTCCGGCTTCTCCCGCAAGGTCACAAACTGTGGAAAACACATCTCATAATTGTTCAAAAGCACATCTCCTTATCATAAATTTTTATCAGATAATTTCTTCTGCCTTTCTGTCAGTATGTCACAGATATGGCGAAAACGCAATATTTTCTAGTGTTGAAAGCATTACCATATGTACCGGGGCTCGTTGCTATTCATTTTAAAATCCTCTTTTCTTCAGATCTGCTACAAGCTGCACATAAAATTCACGCACATCAAAACCCGGGATGTTTTCCCTGTTCAAATCTATCATGTCCGCATGGGATATTCCTCTTTTCCCTTTCACCGTCAAAAACTGATATTGTTGTCCCCACCGGAAGGATTCCTCTCCCACAAGACCATCGTTTGGTCCGTCAAAGTGTTTTACAAGATGATAGGTAAAATTGAGCGGAAATCTACCGGATGTGGGCCGGTTCAGCTTAGAGCCCACGGACTGGTAATACAGATTGGGATTATCCTTTACTTCTTCATTCAACCTAGTGCAGTTTGTAAAGGTAAGGTCATGGACTGCAGCCAGAAAATTCGGGTTCTGATCTCCTAATTTTGCTGCACCGGTATTGTACAGATTTTCTACCGTATGCTGCTGTTTTTCCGGTATTTTCGTAAGCAGATAATCCGCAAACAGACACCCTCTGTGAGGAGTGTTGATTGTCGTAAGCGATGCCACACAGGGGGCAATATCCGTAAGAGCGATGGCTGTTCGCATGTCCAGTCCTCCTTTGGAATGGGCTATTACGTTTACCTTTTCACAGCCGGTTTCTGTGACAATCTGATGAATGCGGGCTGCCAGCTCTTTGGCACTGTCCCTTACCGCCGCCGCACTGTTATGGTTTCCATAGTAAATCACAGCGCCGTTTGCCTGCAGTTCCGCCGGTATTCTTCCCCAGTAATTCAAATGTTCAAAATCCCGGAAGAACACACCATGCACCATCAAAATCGGATACCTGGTATGACACACCTCCTGATTTTTTCTCTGTTCATTTCTTCTGCTTCGTGTCTTTTCCAGTTTTACCTCATCACCCACGGTTTTAATGATAATATGCAGCATAACAAGATGGGCTATGGGAATCCACCCACACACGATTCCCAACACTCTCCACCGGATGCCAAGCTGCTCCGATGTCAGGTACACCATACTAATGCCTGTCCAAAAAATAATATTTTCTACCAGAATGACAATTCCAAGCCGTAAAAGCCAGTAGACCGGTTCCTTTCCAATTCCCGCCGGTCCCCGGAACCATTTTTCATAGCAGCCAAAGTAACCTAATAATAAATATACGGATGCCAATACCGTTGTTCCGCAGAACAGCTGTAACATACGCCTTCCTAAACCGCAAATTTTGATTCTCATTCCAAATTCTCCCGTTTTTACAATCTCTTTTCCAGTAAAACCAGATTCACACGGGGGATGCCGTTATATGCGTTCTGTCCTCACATACTCCCGTATAAATGTAGCCCTCCGCTATTCCGACTGCCACCGCAACTCCCCCGGCTTCCACCCACGCGGAAATTTTTCGAAGATTTAAAACCTTCATTGCCGCTTTATATAAAGTATCCTATGCGTTATTCGCTGCTTATCTCCTTATGCATTTACTTCATCATTTCCGGAATAAATTTCTGAACACATTCATTCCAGAATTTCATATCATGAATCCCGGGCCACTCCAGATAGGTATGCTTTACTCCCTGTCCGGTTAAAAAATTATGCATTTTTCTGTTCGGCTCCAACAGAAAATCTTCTGTTCCACATGCCATATAAATTTCCGGCATGGTCAGTTTTCCCTCACCGGCTAATATTTTTCGTACCAGAGTTTCCGGCGCATTCTCGCTTTCCATCACTTTTTCCGGGTTGCCGAAGCACTCTCTGTAGTATTCATAATTGGCAATATCATTCCGGTATCCCGGCTTCATAGTCGCAACCTCATACTGCACAAAAGCGGAACTGAATGCTGCGGTCTTACTGAACACATCCGGATAAGCCAATGCTGTGTGCAGGGAGCCGAAGCCTCCCATACTAAGTCCCATGATATAGGTATTTTCCCGCTCTTTCGCCAGCCCAAAAGTATTCCGTACAAACTCCACCAGCTCTTCTCCTACGAAGGATTGATACGCATGCCCTGTGGAAATTCCATTCAGCCAGAAGCTGTTTTCACCGTTCGGGCAAATAACCGCAAAATTATATTGCTTAATCAAATCTTCCGGTATCCAGCAATCCCCTTTCCCCGTATAGCCATGCAGTAAAAATAAGGTTTTCATTTTCTTTTTAGGATAATTTTCTCTGGAAAAAGGTGTGTTTTCATCCATCCGGCAGTCAGTAGGAATGACCATCTTAAAAGAAACCTCTCTGTGTAAACAATTAGAATACATTTCAACGCTTAAATTTGCCATAAGAACCATTCTCCTTCCTTTTCATTGAATATTTCTGCCTGTTTCTAAAAATTTATCCGCACAATCCTCATCTGCATATAGCCGTCTCCCACTTTGGCAAGGAAACGGAAAAAGCCGCTGACCGACGGTGTTTTCAAATCATAGTATCCCAGCATATAGCCTTTTGCGGAAATCTCCGTTTCGGGAAGCCAGGCTTTCAAATCCGTGTCCAGATTGTTTATGTAAAAATACCGGTCGATATCGGTAATGCCTGCCGCCTTTACCCAGGTTTTGAGCATCAGCTTTACCGCTTTTTTATTGGCTGCATCAAAACAGAGCCTTCCGCCCTTAAACCGTTCCGCCATGGCAGTGAACAACTTTTGAATATCCGAAGAAAGGAAATAATAGAAAACACCGGCAGCGAAAAAGACCACACCCTTGCTATCATCAATGGCATCGAACCACGCCGTGTCATTTAAGTCCGCTCCGATATTGGTCACATTTTCCGCAGGCGGTATCAGTTCGTTTCGTACCGCTATCACATCCGGTCTGTCAATATTGTATATTTTGCAGCCCTCTCCTGCATTATTTTCCGCAGTGCAGTCCAGACCGCAGCCTAAGTTTACCACGGCGCAGGCAGGATGTTCCTTGCAGTAGTTTCTGACTTCAATGCCCAAATCCGTATATCTGGCAGCCGCCTCCAGATAACCGAAACGGAAGCCCACGTTCTGTTTCTTTGCTTCCAGCGCCGAAAAATCATAATCCAGCTTTTCCATTATCTGTGCCGCCATCGGGTCGTTGTAAATTTCAGGATAGATTTCGGAGCAGTACTTTCTGCCCCATAAGGGTATCACCAATGTTTCCTGAACGGTATTTGGCTCAATATGCATCTTTTCTGTATTCATGTTTTATCCTCTCCGGTTCGGTTTTCCATACCATTTTAAATTTTGGTTAGATTGTGCTAACCACCGTTTCATTATAGCATATTTCCGGCGAACTTCAAATAACTTTGCCTAACTATGCACCGCTCGGTGCTCTGCATTTGCTTGTCAGGCGGTACTTATCCGATATTCAATCTATTTTGTTTCAGGAATTTCAATCACCGCTATATCGCATGCCATCCGTCCCTCCACAATATGATAGATGACGTCTGTGTAACCCATTTTCTGAAAGAACTCGCGGTACGTGTTTTCGTCAAACTGCTGCTTGAAATTGGCGCCCAGTTTTTCCAGAAAACGGACGGCTGCTTTGTTGGTGCTCTTGGTATCGTTAATATAGGTGGGAATAATCAGCCTGCCTCCCGGCTTGCAGACACGGGTAAGCTCCTGCAGTGCGGCTTTCGGTTCCGGCAGAAGATGGATAACATTTCCCGCCACCACCTTATCAAAGGAATTGTCCGCATATTTTAGCTTCGTAATATCTGCCTTTGCCAGCCGTACATTCGAGAAGGAAGAAAGCTTTTTTCTTGCCTGTCTAAGCATGCCCACCGAATAATCCGTAGCAACCAGTCTTTTTGCCTTCTTTGCAATGTATATACTGATAGCGCCGGTTCCGCAAGCACATTCCAGAACCTTATCGTTTATATTTATCAGCTTTGCCACCTGAATGCCTGTCTCCCGGTATACTTTTTTGTTATAAAGGTTTTCAAATAAATCATACACACCTGCAACTTTGTCCCAAAACATAGGTTTTCCCCTTTCTTCCCTAAGAAGTTCTTTCCTGTTATACAAAAAGGCGCAAACTAATGTCTTCATCAATTCGCGTCCTCTCTTCCTATAATTCAATGACCGGTGACAGGGCATCCCTGGCTGCCACATAAATGGGGAAATCGTCCGCCTTGTACCGGCTCTCTCCCATGGTGATTTCCATACGCACTGCTTCATGCGCCAGCTCCGGCATATTGTTTTCCTTGCTCAGATGTCCCAGCATAATGGCATGTATTTTGTCATTCAGCACCCTGTCCAAAAGCCTGCCGGCATTTTCGTTGGAAAGGTGTCCCCTGTTTCCTAAAATTCTCTGCTTCAGATAATAGGGGTACGGTCCCACCTGCAGCATGTTCACGTCATGGTTTGCCTCCAAAAGGAGAGCATCCAGACCGGTAAGACACGCCACCGTATAATCGTCAAACGTTCCAAGGTCCGTACACACGGCTACCTTTTTGTCTCCGTAACCCACACGATACCCCACCGGTTCCGCCGCATCATGGGAAATTTTCATGGGCCATACCTTCAGATCCTTAATAATCATCTGGCTGTCCGCTTCTATTTCCTGAAAAAGGGACGGGTCGGGAATGTTTTTCTGCCTGCCGTTTACAATAGCTTTAATGGTTCCTCTTGTAGCAAAAAGGGGAATGCTGTATTTTTTGCACAGCACCGCCAGTCCCGCTATATGGTCGGAATGCTCATGGGTAATCAGAACGCCGTCTATATCCCTCCCTGTAAGTTCCAGTTCCGCCAGTCCCGTTTCGATTTTCCGGGCGCTGATGCCTGCGTCAATTAAAAGGTGCGTGGTATCGGAGCCAACGTAAATACAGTTTCCGCTGCTTCCGCTGGCTATACTGCAAAATCTCATTTCTTTAGTCCTTCCATCGGATGTCAATCACATCGCCGTCAAATATTTCTTTCAGATACTCTGCGGACTGTCCATTCAGCAGAGTTTCAATGCCGGATCCCTTCGGATGCTTCAAATCAAAATCTATGTAGTCGAACACATCCACGTAGACATAGCTTGCCTTGCCGTGCAGGGTAATGGGACTGCCGTTTACCACTACATGTACATCATGGATAACCGGCTTGGGAACAGGTTCTTCCTCCGGCTGCTCCGCAGCTTCATCCGTAGCGCCATCAGCAGAATTTTCCACTGTTGCATCGCCCATCGTCAGTTCGATGCTTCTGTTGCCTGCCTGCTCTGTCATGGGTCTTTCAGATATTGCGTCCTCCCCTGTTTCGGACTCGCCTGTTGACTCTGCAGTTTCATCCGGCAGCGCCTCCCAGGTTTCGGGCACATCGCCCGCATCCGCTATCTGTAAGGAGAAGTTCTCATACACCTTGTCCGAAAGCGAAGCCGGTGCGTTGTTTAAGAGAACCCGTTTACCGTCCAGCGACAAATCAAGCAGTTCCTTTACCTGTTCCACGGTGTAATAAGCCTGCATCTCAATTTTATCGCCATTCTTTATGTCGTAAAATTCGGACTGCATTTCACCGTTTACCATGGCAAACTTCGGAAGCGTCACTTCCTTGTCGTTTACCTTGATAGTAAGGGACTGGCGGTACTCCGGCAGTGCGCCGATTTTCAGCTTTGCCGCTTCCCCTGCCGTGGAAGGCATAATGACAATCACATCATTTGCCTTGATGGGCGTGTGAATATCCGCCGGCATGCCGTTTACCATGATAATGGCAGACTCTCCCGGCTGTCCTCTCCTGATGCGTTTTTTTCCGTCCACCGTAAAATCCAGTTCAGCGCCCCGTCTGGGGAACAGACCCTCATTGGGGAAATCCGCCTGCATGGCGGCATCCACAACCGAAAGCTTGCCATTGTCGTAAATCTTGATGTTTTCCTCATTAAAGGTCACATAAATGATATTATTATGCTGCTCGTAGTAGCTTAAGCAGATACCCACCGGTGTTACCAGTAAGGAGTCCTTCTGCACATACTCCGGGAAATCCACAAAGCCCATGACATCGCCGCCGCGGACAGCCACTCTTTCCTTTACAATGCCCAGTTCTTCCGAAAGCTTCTTCGTATAGCCGGGAATTTTACCGCCTCCGCCTACCACAAACACAGCGCTGACCGGCTTATCACCGTTCAGTTCCATAATGCATTCCGCAACCGGCTTTGTCATAGCCTCAATCTGCGGCTCCATCACCTCTAAAAGTTCCTTTGAGGAAATGGTCTGGGGGAGTCCCATGATATCCGTAAAGCTGATTTCTTCCTTATCTTCAATCTGACGCTTAATTTCCTCTGCCGCATTGAAATCCACCAGACAGTGTCTGGCAATGGTTTCCGTCAGGCTGTCTCCGGCAATGGGTATCATACCGTACGCCGCAATAGCTCCGTCCTTGGTTATGGAAATATCAGAGGTACCGGCGCCTACATCCACCAGTGCAATATTAAGCATACGGAATTTTTCGGGAATAGCCACCTGAATGGCGGCAATAGGCTCCAATGTCAGATTAACTGCCGTCAAACCTGCCAGCTCTACTGCCTTATACAGGCCATCCACAACGTCCTCGGGCAGGAAGGTCACAATCATATCCGCGCCGATGTTTCCGGCTTTGTGCTCTTCCGGATTTAAAATCTGATAGCCGTTCATGTAGTAGCGGATAACGGAATATCCTACGCAGAAAAACTTCAGTCCCGTATGATTGTCCTTGGAAAATTCCTCGTACGCCTGCTCCACGCCCTTGGCGGAAAGCACATACATGTCGTCGCGTTCCACCGTCCTGTCCTCTTCAAATGCCGTTTCCACATGAATGGTCACGGTACGGAGCACACGGCCTGCGGCTGCAATGCAGACATCCTTTAACGGAAATCCCAGTTCCTTCTCCAGCGTTTCCTTTACTTCTTTAATGGTACTGCCTACCTTACGGATATCATGGATTTGTCCGTCCAGCATAGCACGGGTTTCATGCTCCTTTGCGCATTCCGCCTTTACGATAAACCTCTCGCCGTCCCGGTATCCCACGGTCCCCACAATGCTTCTGGTACCGATGTCCAGACCGAACACCATCTGTGCTTTTTCTTTTTGCGTCATCGTCGCTTTTTTTCTGCTTACTCCTGCCACGTATATGCCTCCAGTCTGTTCTTTATCTGCTCACAGGCTGCGCCTAAGCTGTCACTGTTGTCAATCACAAAATCACTGTTCTTACGGTACTGCTCCTCCGTAAGCTGGTTGCCCATAATTCCCGTGATCTTTTCATCACTGTAACCTCTGTTTACCTTCAGTCTCCGCCTTCTTACCTCCGGGGATGCATAAACATACCACATCTCATCCACAAAATCCTTATAACCGTTCTCAATCAGAAGCGCCGCCTCGATAAAGAAAAGCTCTGTTTTTCCCTCCTCGGCCGCCTTCTTTACTTCCTGCTCCAGATACGTTCTCACTGCCGGGTGCACAATATCGTTCACCTTTTTAAGCAGGGATTTGTCCAGAAAAATCTGTGCCGCCATACGGTTTTTGTTAATCCTGCCGTCCGCATCCAGCACACCTTTTCCAAGCAGCGCCACCATTTTTACATAACAATCCTGACCCGGCGACTGAATAATGTGTGCCACCTCGTCAGCCAGACAGATTTTGCAAAGATAATGCTGTCTGATAAAAGATAGCACTTCCGTTTTCCCCGCACCGATACCGCCGGTAATACCAATCAGACGCATAAATCTACCCCCTTGTATCTTTATTTCACTTCATACCGTTTTTCACCGGTATCCTTATTTTGCTTCGTACCAGTTTTCACCGGTATGCATATCTATGGCAAGCTCCACGGCAAGATCTGCCGCCCCTTTCATGCCTTTTTCCAGAATACGCTTTACCTGCTCTTCTTCGTCTTTTGCCGTTTCAATCAGAAGTTCATCGTGTACCTGCAGCAAAAGTCTGGAGGAAAGTCCCTCCTCTTTAAGACTTTTCCACACGTTAATCATGGCAATTTTAATAATATCCGCCGCCGTTCCCTGAATGGGGGAATTCATGGCGATACGCTCTCCGAAGCTTCTCTGCATAAAATTGTTGGAAGAAAGCTCCGGAATGGGTCTGCGTCGTCCAAACATAGTTACGGCATAACCGGTTTTCTTGGCCTCCTTCACCAGTCCGTCGATAAAATCCTTAATCTTCGGATAGGTTTCAAAATACTGCTCCATGTAGGCAGCCGCCTCTTTTTTGCTGATGCTTAAGTCCTGGCTTAAGCCAAAAGAGCTGATGCCGTAAATAATACCGAAGTTTACCGCCTTGGCGTTTCTTCTCTGCAAATCCGTTACTTCCTCAAACGGCACATGGAAAACCTGGGATGCCGTAATCCGGTGGATGTCCTCTTCTTTCCGGTAAGCGTCAATCAGCTTCTCATCCCGGGACATATGTGCCAGTACACGGAGTTCAATCTGGGAATAGTCCGCATCCGTAAATTCATAGCCTTCCTTCGGCACAAATACTTTTCGTATCTGTCTGCCCAGTTCCATTCGCATGGGAATGTTCTGTAAATTTGGCTCCGTGGAGCTGATGCGTCCGGTAGCCGTAATGGTCTGGTTAAAGCTTGTATGAATTCTGCCGTCCTCTTTGATGCAGGAAGCCAGTCCGTCCGCATAGGTGGATTTTAATTTGGCAAGCCCTCTGTACTCTAAAATGTCCGCCACAATCGGATAATCCGGCGCCATTTTTTCCAGTACATCCGCCGCTGTGGAATAACCGGTTTTCGTCTTCTTTCCGCCTGGCAGATGCATTTCTTCAAATAAAATCTCCCCTAACTGCTTGGGAGAATTTAAGTTAAATTCTTTTCCCGCTTCTTCGTAAATTTTCGTTTCCAGCTCGGTAATTCTGCCGGACAGTCTCTCGCCGTATGCCTTTAATTCCTCCGGTTTTACTAAGATGCCTTCTTTTTCCATATCGTAAAGAACCAGGGAAAGGGGCATTTCTATTTCCCGGAACAAAGAAAGCATTCCGGTTTCGGAAAGCTTCTGTGCAAGCACTTCTTTTGCCGTAAATGCCACATAGGCACCATAGCAGGCATACTCCGTCACCTTCGCCGGATTTTCCGTATAAACGGCTTCCTCCGTTTTTTTGCCGAACACTTCCGTCCTTCCGGGTATCATGAGCCCCAGATGTTCTCCGGCAATGCTCTCCGTGTCGTAATCGTTTTTCAGCGGATTTAAAAGATATGCCGCAATCAGAATGTCAAAATAACGTTCCGTGCCATCCTTCTCCAGAATGTCATACTGCTTCTTGATATCACACACAAAAATCTCTGCCTTTTCCGACAAAGCCAGCATTCTCTCCGCTGTTTCTTCCTCCGGCATACAGTCCGTATCGATAAAATAAACGTTTTCCGCGTTGTAACACAGGGCAATACCTGTGCTTAAGCGCAAAAATCCGGCTTTTCCGGCAGTGATTGCCTCAGCAAATACCTTTTCCGCCTCCGCTTTTTCCGTTATTTTCTTGAATTTTTCCGTCAGTCCGCTTTCCGTCCTGGACTCCTCTTCATCGAAGCGTCCGAGGAAATTCTTAAAGCCCAGCCTTTTCATAAGAGCATACGCTTCTTTGGTAAAATAGCCCTCTGCCTTTGCGTTCTCATAAGAAAAGTCAAGGTCGCAGTCTGTCTTTATGGTGGCAAGTTCCCTGCTTAAATCCGCCAGATCTTTATTTTCCTGCAAAGACTCCCTTACGGATTTCTTACTGACCTCTTCCACATGTTCATAGATGCCGTCCAGAGAACCGAACTGCTTCATCAGCTCCTGTGCTGTTTTCTCGCCTACCTTGGGCACGCCGGGAATGTTGTCCGCCGTATCGCCCATCAGGGCTTTCAGATCTATGAACCGGGTGGGTGTCACACCGTAAGCCGCTTCCACATCCTTTGCATAATAATCCTCGATTTCGGTTTTGCCGCCCTTGGTCTTGGGAATGCGGATTTTTACTTTGTCCGTGGCAATCTGTAAAAGGTCCCTGTCGCCGGAAATCAAGGACACCTGCATGCCCTGTCTTTCCGACATTCTTGCAAGGCTTCCCAAAATATCATCCGCTTCCCAGCCGGCATGCTCCAATATGCAGATGCCCATGGCTGTCAGCATTTCCTTCATAAGGGGAACCTGCTCCCTTAACTCCGTGGGCATGGGCTTTCTGGTGCCCTTGTATGCCGCATATCTTTCATGACGGAAGGTGGGCTCACTTCTGTCAAATGCCACCGCCAGATACTCCGGCTTTTCTTCCTCCAGTATCTTAAACATAATATTTAAAAATCCGTATACCGCATTGGTATGGAGACCTTCCGCATTTGTCAGATCCGGCAATCCGTAAAACGCCCTGTTCAAGATACTGTGTCCGTCTATCAAAACTATTTTTTCACTCACAATAATACCCATGCCTTTCTAATCTGCGGACTTCCTTCTTCCGAAACCGCAGATTTTCGCCCGTCACAAGACAAAAAATACAAGCAGTGTCCCCACGGCTATGGCCGCAAGAATTTCAAAGGTAATACGCATGTAGCGGAATACCTTATGCATTCGTAATTTATGCTCTGCTCCTTCCATCCGGCGGTTGATTTCCTCTTTCAGGTCAAATGCCCTGCCGTCCTCCAGACGGGACATACCTTCGGCAATCAGTATCTGAATGGTGAGCTCTTCTTCACAATCCGGGCAGCTTTCCACATGTGCAAGAAAGCTCTCCAAATCCTTATCGCTCAATTCCCCCGCAATAAATGCCGGAATGAGCTTTTCACATTCTTTGCAATTCATACCCTGTCTGTCTTTCCTTCTTTCCGCAAACAGAAAAGTAAATCTTTTTTGAATCTTTCGCTGCTTGCGCCGATAACCCCTATACATTTTACCATACTCTAAAAAAAGATGCATCAGAAACTTTCCTTTCCTGCTTCTTTATGCTATATTTGCCTTATGAAAAAACAAAATTTATTTTTTACTTTTCTTAAAATAGGTGCTTTCACTTTTGGCGGCGGCTATGCCATGGCCGCTCTTTTGGAACATGAATTTGTAGAAAAAAAGAAGTGGATCAGCAAAGAAGAATTTATGGACATGGTTGCCATTGCCGAATCGACTCCCGGACCGGTTGCCATCAACAGTGCTACCTTTATCGGCTATAAAACGGAGGGTGTCCTTGGTGCACTGCTTGCGACAGTTGCCGTAAGTATCCCCTCTTTTGTTATTATTTATCTGATATCGCTGGTGTTTGACCGTTTTCTAAGCCTAAGCTATGTTGCCTATGCCTTCAAGGGCATCCAGGTGGGCGTGGTGTATCTGATTTTTTCCGCCGGAATAAAAATGGCAAAGGGACTGAAAAAAGACATTTTCTCCCGCCTGATTTTAGCTGCGGTCTTTCTTCTTATGACCTTTTTTACCCTGACTTCCGTTTCGTTTTCGTCCGTATTTTATATTCTGATCTGCGGATTTCTTGCCGTTCTGCTGTATCTTATACGCACAGCTTGTGGTGTTTCGCAAACACTTAAGAAAAATAAAGATGGGAAAGGGGGAAATGACTTATGATTTACCTGCAGTTGTTTTTCTCTTTTCTGATGATTGGCACGGTTTCTTTTGGCGGAGGCTACGGTATGATTTCCTTAATCCGGGAAACCGTCCTGTCTTACGGCTGGCTTTCCGAAGAAGAATTCTTGAATTTCATTGCCGTTTCCGAGTCCACTCCCGGTCCTCTTGCCGTCAATATGGCGACATTTATCGGGTCCTCCCAGGGCGGCATTTTAGGCAGCTTCTTTGCTACCGTCGGCGTGGTGATGCCTTCTTTTTTCATTATCCTGCTGATTGCGGCGCTCCTCAAAAACTTCATGAAATATGCCGGCGTGCAGGCATTTCTTTCCGGCATACGCCCCTGTGTGGTGGCTATGATACTCTCCACCGCCGTTACCATGGGGCTCGGAACTCTGTTTTCCGTCCGGTCCGTCGATGACATCGGCAGCCTCCTTAATCTTGGGCTTTCTTCCGAGGCGGTATCTCCGGATTATAAGGGAATTTTTATCTTTGTATTTCTGATTGTCCTGCATGTTTTATGGAAGCACTTCCGAAAGAAAACCATTTCTCCCATTCTGATGCTCTTACTGTCTGCGGGACTGGGTGTGGCAGTTTATGGGGTGCTGTAAATCAACTTATGATATGGCCGAAAAAAGCAACAAAAAAGAATCCTGCATTGCAGGATTCTCCGCCTGCGGCGGGTCGCTTCAGCGACATAATTCCACTCCGCCGCAGTGCGATTCTGCCAGAGGGCTTTTTTGCTATATAGGAAACTTCCTATATAGCAAAAAAGTCCAGTGATTACTGGACTTTTTATGCCGGTGGCGGGACTTGAACCCGCACTGTGTTGCCACAAACAGATTTTGAGTCTGCCGCGTCTGCCATTCCGCCACACCGGCTCACTGCTTTCACAGCCGACTCTTATAGTACCATATTTTTTCGTCATTGACAAGAAGTTTTTTGGAAGGAAACAAGCTTTTACATGTAGCGCAGTATTCTTATTCAAAAATTTTCTTATAAATCGGGAAGCAGTCAAAGGTTGCAAAATAGTCCTTCGGAGTTTCCGCCCTGCGGATAAGCTGCACACTGCCGTCTTCTTTTAAAAGAAGCTCTGCGGATTTCAGCTTGCCGTTGTAGTTGTAACCCATGGCAAAACCGTGTGCGCCGGTATCGTGAATGGCAAGGTAATCTCCTATCTCGATTTCGGGAAGCATTCTGTCGATGGCAAATTTATCGTTGTTTTCGCAAAGAGAACCTACCACATCGTATTTGTGGTCGCAGGGTGCATTTTCTTTTCCCAAAACCGTGATGTGATGATAAGCGCCGTACATGGCGGGACGCATCAGGTTTACGGCACAGGCGTCCACACCGATGTATTCCTTGTGGGTGTGTTTCTCATGAATAGCCTTGGTAACAAGGTGTCCGTAAGGCGCCATCATGAAACGTCCGAGTTCGGTGTAAATGGCAACGTCTCCCATACCTGCGGGAACCAGCACTTCTTCGTAAACCTTTCTGACACCTTCTCCGATTACACGGATGTCATTGGGGGCATCTTCAGGCTTGTAAGGGATGCCGATACCGCCGGAAAGGTTGATGAAGGTGATGTGCGCACCGGTTTCCTCCTTTAACTTCACCGCCAGTTCAAACAGCTCTCTGGCAAGTGTCGGATAGTAATCGTTGGTTACGGTGTTGCTGGCAAGAAATGCATGAATACCGAAGTTCTCCACGCCTTTTGCCTTTAAGATTTTATAGCCTTCAAACATCTGCTCCGTAGTAAAGCCGTATTTGGCATCGCCGGGGTTGTCCATAATACTGTTGGCAATGGAGAAATATCCGCCGGGATTATAACGGCAGCTTAAGGTCTTGGGCAGATAGCCGATGGTTTTTTCCAGAAAATCAATGTGGGTAATGTCATCCAGGTTGATGGTGGCGCCGATTTTTGCCGCATACGCAAATTCTTCCGCCGGAGTGTCGTTGGAGGAAAACATAATGTCCTCTCCCGGAACGTCCATGGCATGGGAAAGCATCAGCTCTGTCATGGAAGAACAGTCGCAACCGCAGCCGTATTCTCTTAAGATGTCAATTAAGAACGGGTTAGGTGTTGCCTTTACCGCAAAAAATTCTTTGTAGCCCTTATTCCAGGAAAAGGCTTCCTTTAAGGCTTTGGCATTTTCCCGAATACCCTTTTCATCATAAATATGGAAGGGAGTTGGGTATTCCTTTACGACTTCTTCAATCAGTTCCTTTGTTACAAATGGTTTTTTCATAATGTATTGCTCCTCCGTATAAAACTTTATTTATGAATATTTTCAATCTGCCAGTCAATGGGGGTAAGACCGTTCCTCATTAAAAATTCATTGGTCTTACTGAAAGGCCGGCTTCCGAAAAATCCTCTGTAGGCAGAAAGCGGACTCGGATGAGGCGCCTCTAAAATCAGATGTTTCGGGTTGTTCAGCATGGACTTTTTCATCTGTGCCGGTTTTCCCCACAAAATAAACACAATAGGTCTGTCCTCTTCGTTTAACACCCTTATGGCAGCATCCGTAAACTCTTCCCAGCCCATGTTCCGATGGGAAAAAGCGGAATGTGCCCGGACAGTCAGCACCGTATTTAAGAGAAGCACGCCCTGCTTCGCCCACTTGGTAAGGCAGCCGTTATCCGGTATATAACAGCCGAGGTCATCATGCAGCTCCTGATAAATATTGACCAGGGAAGGGGGAATATCCACATCCGGCTTTACGGAAAAACATAAGCCGTGCGCCTGCCCGTCATTGTGATAGGGGTCCTGTCCCAATATCACCACCTTGACTTTATTGAGCGGTGTCAGATGAAACGCATTGAAAATATCGTCCGCAGGCGGAAACACCTGTGTGGTTTCGTATTCTTTTTTCACAAACCGAAATAATTTGGCATAATAAGGTTTCTTAAATTCCGGCCCCAATGCCGTGAGCCAGTCACCCGTAATCATTCCCATAACTTTTGTGCTCCTATACTCTGACCGGTGCTTCTTTGTTCCGATAATCTGTTCGCTGCATCTCTGCTCTTATAATCTGACCGGTACGCCTCTGCTTCGTAAATATTCCTTTACTTCCCGGATTTCCAGTTCCTTAAAATGGAACAGGGAAGCCGCAAGCGCCGCTTCCGCACCACCCGCTGTCAGCGCCTCGTAAAAATCTTCCATTTTACCGGCTCCGCCCGACGCGATAACCGGAATTTTTACTTCCCTTGCAATGGCGGAAGTAAGGGCAATATCATACCCCGCCTTTGTGCCGTCTGCGTCCATGCTGGTAAGCAGAATTTCGCCTGCACCCAGTTTTTCCGCCTGCATCGCCCATTCCACTGCGTCGATGCCGCAGTCCACTCTGCCACCGTTTTTATAAACAGAAAAATGACCGTCCGGCTGTCTTTTGGCATCAATGGCTACTACCACGCACTGGCTGCCGAATTTATCTGCTGCATCCGCAATCAGACGCGGATTCATAACCGCTGCGGAATTCACGGAAATCTTGTCCGCGCCTTCCCTGAGTAACAGCTTAAAATCATCCACAGTACGGATACCACCGCCGACCGTAAATGGAATGAACACCTTTTCCGCCACTCTGCGCACCATATCGGCAACCGTGGCGCGGTTGTCGCTGGAAGCGGTAATATCAAGAAAAACCACCTCGTCCGCTCCGGCTTTATCATATGCCGCAGCAATTTCCACCGGGTCTCCGGCATCCATTAAATTTACAAAGTTGACGCCCTTTACCACGCGTCCGTCTTTCACATCCAGACAGGGAATAATTCTTTTGGTATGCATCAGTCTTCCCTCCCTTTTAAATCTACAAAATTCTTCAGTATGGTAAGTCCCGTATGGGAGCTTTTTTCCGGATGGAACTGGCAGGCGAACACATTTCCTTTTTCCACGGATGCATGAATGGTCACGCCGTACTCGGCGGTAGCCGTTACAATGTCCTCTTCTGCCTGCAGGTAATAGGAATGCACAAAGTACACATAGGAATTTTCCGGTATGCCGGCAAACAGCCTGCCTTCCTTGGGAAAGCTTAATGAGTTCCAGCCCATGTGCGGTACCTTCAGACCGTCTCCTTCGGGAATACGCACGATTTTTCCTTTCAATAGTCCCAGGCCTTCCACGCCGGGCGCTTCCTCGCTGCTTTCAAACATTAGCTGCAGTCCTAAGCAGATGCCCAGGAACGGAATTCCTTTTTCCACCACTTCGTGAATAACCGGCACCAGCCCGTAGCGGTTCAGCTTTTTCATGGCATCGCCGAAGGCTCCCACGCCCGGCAGGATAACCTTGTCCGCCATGAGGATTTCTCCGGCATCCCTCGTTATCACGGCTTCCTCTCCCAGATATTGCAGTGCTTTTTCCACACTCTTGATATTGCCTGCATCGTAGTCAATAATTGCAATCACTGAAGTTTCCTCCTAAAGTGTATTACCTGTATCCTCCGGCAGGAATTCCGTATCATCGGTTTCTTCCTCTTCCGGCAGTAAATCCGGCAAATCTTCCGTATCCGTTGCCGGTTCTTCTTTGATATCCACGGTTCCGCCGTTAATCAGCGTGTCCAGCATTCTGGTGTATTCCACCTTGTTGTCGCAGAACGCAATACCTCTTACGCCCTCTTCGTCCAGTCCGTAATTTTCCAGCAGAATGGTAAGTACTTCCCGGTAGAGCTTTAACATTTCACCGTCTGCACCGCAGGCAAGCGCTTCTTCCTGTGTTTCCTCGTACTCCTCCACTGCCTGCATAAGGCTGTCCAGAGCGTACAGATTTTCTCCGTCTTCCACATATTTGTCATAGTCGCTTATCTTTTTCTGCATGCGCAGCACCATATTGGAAAAGTTAAACAACTGCTGTTCTCTTTCCGTGAGATTCTGTCCGTACAGAATTTCATAACAGGTCAGATAGTCCTGATTTTCAAATGCCGTCACGGCATTTTTCTTGGCATAACCGGGCGCCACATAGGAAATGCTCAAATACAGCACGGCAAAAACTGCCGCTGAGAAAAGACATACCAGAATGATGTTTTTCTTTGTATAGCCTTTGGATGCTTTCTCTTCCTGCTCAGGTACTTCCGGCTTTTCCTTCTTCTTTTTGGGAGTTTTTTTCGCCTTGCCCTTGCCTTTTCCTTTTTCCGGCTTTCCGTCTTCCTCTTCGTCGCCGTCTTCTACGTTTCCGGCTTTTGCGTTCTTTTTCGCTCCCTTGCCCTTGGCAGGCTTGTCCTTTTTCTTCTTTTCTTTCTTCTTTTTCTTGTCCTGCTCCGCCGTCTTGTCTTCTTTATCCAGTTCCGCTAAGACTTCTTCGTTTTCGTCCTTCTGCGGCTCCTCTTCGGGAGTGGCCTCCTCTGTAAAAAATGCCAGCAGACGTTTGAAGAATCCCGGCTTTTTCTCTTTCTTATCCGATTTGTCCTGCAGCAGTTCATCAATATCCGCAGGGTCCATTTCCATAACGCCCTCGCCCGTGGATGCTTCCGTTTCCTGTCCGGCTGTCGGCTTCTCTCCATAAGAAATTTCTGTTGGAATTTCATTTTCCTCGGTCAGCCTCTGCAGCTCCTGCAATTCTTTTTCCATATCTTCCGGCAAAGTGAGCATTTCCGATGCGGACTCCGACTGCTTTCCCGAAGCCTCATCCGTCAGATTATCCGCATTGTCGGATGTTCCGGTTCCTGCTCCGAACGCATCGCCACCATCCGGTCCTGTTGTTTCCGGCATGAAAACCGGGCTATCCTCCGGTGTCGTCTCCTCCGGTGCGGAAACCGGGCTGTCCTCCGGTGTCGTCTCCTCCGGTGCGGAAACCGGGCTATCCTCCGGTGTCATTTCTTCCGGTGTGGGAACCGGGCTGTCCTCCGGTGTCATTTCTTCCGGTGTGGGAACCGGGCTGTTCTCCGGCTCATCGGAAAGGGACTCCGGCTCTTCTCCATTGGCTATTTTTTCGGCAGCATCAAACAGTGCCGCAATTTCTTCCGGAGTAAGAGAACCGCCCGCATTTTCTTCCTTAGCCGGTTTTAGATCGGCTTCCGGTGCTGCGGACGCATTATTCATGTTTTTTAATAAATTATCCAGATATTCTTCATTCATGTTCATGAGAATTTCTCCCCTAAGGCTTACCGTCTGTTAAAAAAACAAGGTAAGTGTATCACATTTTTTTCAACTCTTCCATAGCATAAACCGCATTTTTTTGAATTCCTGTGCCTCTTTCGGCAAGTCCTGCGGGAATTTGGTATAAATATTCATGAATTCGTATAAAATCCGATTTCAGATTTAACTCGGCTATCTTTTCGTAGCGGATGCGGATAGTGTTTAAGTTGCGCATACCGGCACCCAGTTCCAGAATACAGAGCTTTTTGTTCAGGGTTCCCTGCAGCCATTTTAAGTAGCGGTCCCAGTTTTCTTTATAATTCGGCTCTTCAAAATGCTCCGCATAAAGAGTATTAAATTCACATGGCTGACAGGTTTTTAAGCTGACAGGTGCTTTCAAATCCCGAAAACTCTTCTCTCCCCTGACGCAGGCTTCAATTTCCCGGTACAGAGCAATTTTTTCGTTTTCCTCCGGCTCCCCTGTAAAATGCCGCCAGTTGCCGCAGAACTCTGCCATGCGGTCCGGCTTTAATTCCTGCTCGGAAAGAAGACCGTCCATGCAGTAGGACAAAATAAAATAATTTTTACCCTGAAGCAGACTGGTCAGCCCCTCATAAGCCTTTTTAAGACGGGTATCTTCTTTTAAGAATAAGTAATTCACATAGGGAACCACCCACTGGGCTCCCGCCTCGGCTATTTTTCCGCAGATTTCCGCGTAATTTTCCTTTTCCTGTAAAAACGCCTCATCCTCAAATTCTTCTCCGATGCCCACCAGAACCATGTCGGCTGCCTGTAT
>ERZ791859.104-NODE-104-length-78991-cov-18.510692_pt1 | contig 78991 bp, 62 predicted proteins | sample MGYA00509943_ERZ791859 | MGnify/ENA primary metagenome ERZ791859 (study PRJEB30046, sample SAMN00792065) | human gut metagenome | study: EMG produced TPA metagenomics assembly of the A metagenome-wide association study of gut microbiota in type 2... | reverse complement strand
TCAGTTCGCTGAAGATGCTCAGCTGGCTGAACTTGCTGATACCCGTGATAAAAAGGAAACGGAGATATTGACCCAACCCCTTGAGAGGACTGAAGAACTTGCGCATCTCGTTGCGAAGCTGCTGCTGCAAAAGCGTATCGGAATTGCTGTCGAGCAAAGGAGCATCGTACTCGTCAATCAATACCACAACCGGCTTGCCGGTCTTGGCGTAGGCACGCAGGATGATGCCTTGCAGACGGGCAGCAGGACTCTCTTCCCCTTCCATTTTTCCATAAATCTCTTCCCAACGGGATAAGAAGAGATTCAGTTGCTCCTGCAAATCAAAAAGTTCGGTATATTTAGTCAGACTGAAGTCGACGTGCAGCACCGGGTAAACCTCCCATTCCTGCTCCAGACGTTCCATGGCCAGTCCCTCGAAAAGTTCCTTTTTCCCCAGGAAATAGGCCTCCAGCGTAGACACGAGCAGACTCTTGCCAAACCGGCGGGGACGGCTGAAGAAATAGACCTTATCTGTATTCACCAATTCATAAACCAGCTCCGTCTTGTCCACATACACACAATTCCGGTTACGAAGTTCCTCAAAATTCTGTATCCCTATCGAGTAACGTCTGCCAATCAATTCCATAGTTGCTACTGTTTTAAATTACAAGTATGACAAAGATAGCACATATTCCGCAAATAAAGAAAGTACGCCCTTTTTTTTCAGGGCAACCGCACCCCAATACCCGTTTGTGCCCACAGGAACAGGTTAAATGAAAAGTTATCGAGTATCATCAATAAAGCGACACTTTACTCGCAATAAAGTGTTGCTTTACTCGCAATAAAGTGATACTTTATATTCAGCAAAGTGTTCGTACAGCTGTTGTACGCTGATAAAGAAGACGTTGAGTTCGTCCGTCTCAACACGAGGATAGTCATTTCTAACCAAGCTTTTGCCTGCAACTTACAACTAAAACAACCTAAAGAATCAATATAATTAACAATAGAGAATTTTATTCCTGATTTTTCATAATTCTTTAAGGTGTCCTTTCCGTATATTGTAAAAGTAGATTCTAAAGGATAGAGTATTTGCTTTCTTTCCCATTTTTTCACCAAGCAAATCATACTGTCTTTTGACGTATCTTGCTTACAAGATATATATACACCCACGACAAAAACTAACAATAAAACCAATCTTAAATATTTCATCATATATCATTTTCTTAGTCCCTTTAATTCTAATTTCTGGAAACGTAATATATCATCAGAATACTCAGGATTTTTTATATGATTCAAACTAATATATAATCCATCTTCCAATATAAAAGAAAGATTTGAATTATAAATATATGCCGGAAAGAAAGTTTCTCCAAGAATATTCAAATTCTCATCCAATATCATAATAGAAAAATTCTTTCTACCAGAGCGAAGCAACTCAACATAATCACCTGTATAATCATCAATCTCACAAGGAGGATAAACAAATCTATAATAAACATTTCTATACTTATCATATAGAATTTTACCATAAGAAGCATGCTCACACTGTGCTTTCACCATTTTCTGAAAATTTTCTTCATTAGAACGAAAAACAGTCACATTTTCTATATATTTACTTTTAGCTTTCTTTTTTTCTACTGACCTATGTTCAATAGACGTTAAATACAAATCTTCATCAGCATTAAAAGAGTATATGAATTTATTCCCATCATAGCAACAAGAATATTCAGCCCCAAAAGCACCAACCGTTCCAAAGTCTTTACAACTAATCAAAGGAGGAAATCTCATAGGTAGCGCTTTAATAATATTTTCTGCTGTATCAATTACCACTTTAATAGGACTTTCTGCTATAGCTTTATCACCTAACCTTAAGTTTATTGTTTGAGGAATATATAAATTATTACCAATAAAAACCATTTGGGATCTATCGCTCAACATAAAGGGCTTCAACTCTTGGTTATCTCTCGTTTTCTCATAAGTTATTTTACGCCGCACTTTCCCCACAGTATCTACAACAAATATCGTATTAACATACATACTTGGAATAAAAATATGCTGCATATCAGCAATATAATATCCTCCAAAACCGCCAACTACAGAGTTGTCTCCTTCAGTGTTTATACATAATCTTTTAATTAAACACTGCGAATCTATTGAATATATAAGAATCTCATTTTTAGGTAAATTTTGATAACTCAAATAATCTTCCCCATTTTCATTAAAAAGGAAAACTGAAAATTGAGGCATTTTAACTTCGTCTATAACTGGAAAAGCTAAAACTTTATTTGTTTTTTCTAACGAATATCTGCTTGTACTAACTTTACGCGTACAAGATAAGGTTAACACCACCAAACATAAAAACAACAAATATTTAATCATAAGTATATTGTCACAATTAATTTACTAAAACTACACTACTCAATATCTTTATAATGCAGTTAAATATTAGCCTGCATTATTCACACATAAGCGTTAAAAAACTCAAGGATACATCAATCAACAAATTGATTTAGAATCCAAAAACGATACTCTTACAAGATACAAAAACAAGAGCATCAACGCCTTAATTCCTAACGAAGTGATACCCTCTTTAACTAGTTAGTGCCTATATTCCTCATCATCTATTAAAATAGAGGCGTATAAATATTCAACAGATAAAGTTTCACTTTACACGCCTCGCAAATTTACATAAAGCAGGGACAACCTAATCCGTCTCCTAATGGTGTACAAAACCAATAATTACCATCAGCCCATCGGCAATTGAATCCAGTGCCCCATTCACCACCAGCCAATGCTTCCACATTAGCCAATGTCAAATCAGACAATGCCTCCGATTTCTGATTTGCATAAACTCCATATCCCGCAATCGCTGCAAATGCTCAAGCACATTGAATAGGCGTGCTCCACCCGAACATTTATCCACCAGAATACAATCACCCGCCAGCAACGACGGTTCCATCGAGTCCGACGGTATCTTGAAGGAGGTCACCACAAACACCTGCAATACTATCAGTATCACAACAAGCAGGCACAGACAGAATAATACGTTCGTTATTCCATTCAACCATTTTTTCAATTGCAGCCGCTCCTTCATCACCAAACTATTTCATTAACCACATTTTCTCAAATTCATATTCTATCACTTCAAAAAGAGCTAAATTACACATCTACAGAAAAGCCGAAAACGGCATATCCTACAACCACTGCAAATACTATAACAAGCCTTCTTCAACCATATGTTTATTCCATTCCTATCACATAATTATATACTATTTCTCAAGTGAACTACAGTTTTTAGCAGCTATCTTATAACTCGCCCCATTTTCCCTATAATCAAATCTTCAGAGACTACTCCAAAATGACGGGAATCTTCAGAATAATGAATATTATCTCCTAATACAAAATAGCAGTTACATTTAGCAATATATAATGAATCTTTCTCTATGTACCGAAATATCCTATTTTTTTTCATATATTTTTTTTCTATTTCATTCAACATTTTTTCTGAGACTCTCATACCTTTGTAAGGTACTATAGAAAATGGAGTAATCAAAGGAGAATGAGTTTCTTTCAAATAATCCACTATAGAATCTCCAGGTAATGCTACACATCTTTTTATAACAAAGTTACTCTGTAACATAGGATTGTTAAAAACGATTATATCGTCTCTTTTTATTGGTAAGAAATTACCTAACCGATTAAACATTTTATCTTTTGAAAAATCTAAAATCTGATTTATATAACCATTAGGCGTACAATAATAAGCCAAAGTTCCAATCCATGGGACTTCAAACACATTTCTTGGTAAACGTATCCCATTACAGCATTTATATATAACTACATAATTCCCGTTTTGTAATGTCGGGTTCATTGAACTACCAGACACATGAAATATATCTATTACAAACATCTTTAAACAAACATTCACCAGCACAAATAATCCGAAATAAGCCAAACATTTACTCCATCTTCTCAGCTTTGTTTTCAAAAAGTTCAAGAATTGTTTTTTCATATAATTCTGCCAATTTTTCATTAAACATGGGATTCCCTATCAATCTAATATTATCATCTCGATCTATTAATATTGCTTGAAAACGGTCATCATATAATTCATTCTTTTGTATAAACTCTTCCTCCTCATCATAAACCCAAGAACCACTCCAATATTGCGTAACTCTTTTTTCAATGTTATACCCTTCCGCATTAACATAAGCAATGATTGGAATACGAAATCCATACTTTTTCTGTAATACTAATGAAAAATTGTTCCAAAAAGAAAATTTAAGCAAACACGAACTACAATCTATATCTACATTTATAAGAACCTTTGCCCAATGCTTATCTTTATCATTATTATAGAAGAATACTAAAGCATTTTTTTTTGTTATGTCAGGATATATAGCCTTCTTATTCAAATGATTCCTTATAAAATTCTCTGAATAATTTTTCCATTCATGCATATCCTTTACTTCTTTTTTTCCCACACAAGAAGAAACAGATAGAGAAACAGAAAAAAGAAAGCCTACAAAAACAATACTACAGTTCATATCTCAATACTAAATAACCATCCTCTGAAGACTCAAGTGCAAACAAAACTTTGTCATCAGGAGAAACTACAATTTGTAACATATCTTTCCCCAAATCTAAATCACGTATCCATTCGCCACTCCACTTATAACATTTCACAATACTTCCTCTTGTCACTCCAGGAACGCAATCCTTATTCTTTTTCCCATTATACAGAATATAAACACTCTCATCAGAAGCTGTTGCACAAACATAATAGCGCATGGATTCACCAGTATAAGCTCCTTGCATATTACCATTACCTAATTGGGCAACATAAATATCATTAGGTAATTTCTTTTTCTGAAAATTCACACTTACATCATCTCCATGCAAACGGACAAATCCCAAAATATCAGATCCATAATAAGCCATAATCAAATTGTTTGCATTTGGAGAAACAGCACTGCACGATTGATATAAACCTATGTGAGCCCATTCACTTAAACTTTCATTTACTTTATCTTTATCAGGATAATTTTCATAAAAAGATATATCACTCATGTTCTTATCAAAATAAGACAGCATCCCTTTAGGACTTGCACATGCAGCAAAAAGTTTATCATTTGACATATATCGCCACCAGTCCCTAATTGCACTTTCATCCGGTAGTTTCTCTGGATTATAATAAAAAACAGTAGAAATAAAAGGATTATCATTTTCTAATTCCTGTTCTAAAATTCGATACATTAAATGCCGAGACGCATCAGGGATATAAATGCAAGAATCAACCGATGAATATTGAATACCCATCATGTGCAGGACTTCATTAGGTCCTTCACCGCGAAACAAAAACTGATTCAATCTCTTCCCTCCCAACGAAAAGACATCTAAAATCGTATCACCCTTTACATTGCCTAATATAAAATACTTATCTGTTACACACATGTAATAAGGGCAGTTTAAAGCATCATCCGAAAGAAAGATATTTGGAACTAATTTCTGAATATCCCCCTTAGATCTTTGACTCCCACATGATGACAATAATACCAAGTTGATAAAAATAAAATAATATACAGCTTTCATAAACATTATTCGACAAATACAAATTCCATTAAAAAAGATAAAACATTTTTATCCAAATAATGGAATTTGTATCAAATTTTAACGCAACAACATTAATTCCAAACGGTCAATGCACCAGTACTCGATCCACCTCCCGGAGGTGAACATGGATTCATATTTGAGGCATCACAATGAGCCTCGCCTGCTGAGACTCCAACAGATTCAATGTTCTGCAACATCAAATCACTACTTTCTGATGGTGTATTTAAACCAACCATCAGATTAGCAACCGCAGCACAAATAATGGCTGCACCAATCAAAAACTTCTTCTTCATATTAAATTAAACAATAAAACATGGACTTCACTATTTAGCACATGTTTCTTTATTATCTCAACATTTCATTCCAATCCAACTTATATTCTATTATCGGCTCATCCTCATTCACGTCCGTAGCAAGAATCGTCCCTTTTTGCTCATTCACCAATATGCCATAAACATAATGGTCTAACGCATACCTACAGAGAGGTTCGCCGGTCAGACTAAAAACATAGATATACCGTCCTCCATCCGGCAAATAGACACCTTGCTGTACATTTTGCGCAATTTCCTTAAAAGAGCGCCCATGAAACACCGCATAGATGGCATTGTCAGTAACTTGCACATCACTAAATCCCATGATACCCGTAGGTATTCCATAGCCCTGCGACACTTGAAATTCCGGCTCACCATGCGGACCGATGCGTACCACATGCGTACTATCTTTCAAATTAAAGACTTCAAGTACTTCGCCTAGCTGGGTCACTGCCGCCAGCACTCCATTTCGGGGATTATAGTCGATGAAGCTACGCCATGCCTGGGCCAATGCAGGACGGGCATTTTCCAAAGCATCTTCGTTGGCAGTAGGTATAATGCCCGTCCGACGGAGAAGCCTGCCTTTTGCATCTACCCAGCAGAAACGACTGTCGCCCGAATAGTCCGGAATGACGAAAGTGGTATCATCGTATTGTACAAAATCCAATGGCCGGAACATTTCTTCATCCAGCCTCACCGTCTCTTGACGAGACAGTGAGCCGCCGGATGAAATGAAACCATATCTATTGATTTCCGACTTACCAGCATCGAGCATCCACAAAAAATCCCCATTCCATCGAACATTTTCAGCAGAAAGCATCTCTTCGGGAGCCTCGCCCCGCTTGCCGAACGAAGCCAAATAGCGGAAACCCGGATAGTGGAAAACATGGCAAAAGTAGTCCGTGCCATGCAAATCCATTACCACAGCCTTATCACCTTGCACCCGAACGCGGAACGGATAACGGAACAAAGCGGTGTCCAATGGCTGCACCCTCGCTTTCAGCTCGATTGTTTGCGGAAAATCCATGTAGACAACAGAAGTTGCTACTTTTTTCTGCGTACAAGAGGAAAAGGATAGTGCGGATAGGCTAATGAGGCATGCTATAATAAATTTGCACATGAGCTACTCCTTGATTTGTTAAAGGACAAACTATTGAACCACTCCCAAAACATTGGCCGTCACTTCCACTCTCACCAGCAGCCAATGCCTCTATATTTTCCAATAGCAAATCATCCAGCTTTTCCGAATGACTAATTTGAACATAGCTTAAAACCGAAATGGCACTAATTGCCAAAGTTCCTAATAACTTCACCTTGCTTTTCATAGTGTTTTTGTTTTTTGTTACACAAGCAAAGATAAAAGGATTATTTTGGCTTTTGCAAGTCTTTATTCGGAAAACGCCCAAAGTTGGGGCGTGAAAAAAAGTTCACACCCGACACACCAATATGGGTTAACATTTCATCTACTTGGAGATAACAATTTGATACCCATTCCTTTCCGGCAGAAGAAGAATCTGAATGGAATCGTCCGCCTCAAAGAGTTTACCCAATAAGCTTATTGCTTTTCTGCGGCGGCTGCCTAAATTCAAATCACTCAATGGCCAACCGCAAATTTCCACTATTTCATCGTTCGTCAGGAAAAGTTCGGACGACTTGGCAAAACCAAGTAATAACTTCGCGGCTTGTGGCGTACAAGATACTTTTTCACCTTCATAAGTCAGTGTATGGTTGACGGAATCAAATATATACTTCCCGAACCGATAAGTGCTCTTTGTCAACGTATCAGCCGTTTTTCTCTTTCTATACTGTTGACCCCCTACATAAATCGCCAGTCCCAATAGCAGAATGCACAAAATGCAGGATAGTATCTGCAGCACATGGTCTGCCCAATCCACACAGTGCCCAAAATCAGGCAACATATAAGCTGTCAACCTCATTGTGTACATATCGTCCAAATAGTAAGTGCCTAAATCATTCTGTGAAGCAATTATAGTTTCATCTCCAGTAGATAATTCTTGCACAATGCCCTTTCCCATCGGATTAACCTTCAGAAAAAGAGCACACATGGCTCCGCCATACCTATCATTCATCTCAGCTTTCCACTCAAGACAAATCTCTTCCAATGGAAATTTTCCATAATAATTCAACATATCGGCTTTAAACCCTACGACATCCAACGGGAATAGTCCTTGTGCCTCTTTCAATGAATCTATTATCACTTCAAATTCACCATCTTCTGATATCGCTTTCCTTTTGGTATGCTTCTTACCACCATCAGACCCAGATGCATAGAACATCCCCAGCCCATCAAATTCCCGATTCACGACCCGTTCCGCAACCTTCCGCAGAGTTTCTACAGCAACCTCCTTAGCCACGTCTTGTCCCTGGTTGGCATTATCATATAATGCTACTATCACAGACACTGCCACCACTACAATGGCACATATCCATATCATAAGAATCTTCTTATAGCGTTTCATCTACTCCTTCCTTTCTGTTGCTTATTCATTTCTACCCATGCACTCGAAGAGGCATCCGCTTAATAGCGCCAAAGTTAAACAATAATATAAAAGAAAAAAGAAAAAATGAATACAAAAGTTACTTTTATTCACCTATACTCACGATGAAAAAATATTCCTATTAAAAATCCGTTCGGTTATCGATACTGGTAATCAGTATATCCTACACGCCATGAGCCGTCAATTAATTATCTTATAATTCATATTTCACCAAGACAAAATCCGGATTCACCCCTATGGCATACAACGTATTACTCTGTTCTTCAGAAGCTATACGCATTACGGGAATACCCAAATCAACAATCTTCACTAAATTTCCATCATAATCATACAAGAAAACAGTATGAGGGCATTTGCTTGCATCCCTTCCCACTGTAGATTCATCCGTATCATCTTTTCTACGGTCTCGTTGCAATGTAATAATAAAATCCTTACTCATACAGAGTCCCCGGACACCTTTTACCCTGCGGTCAAAAATCACCTCATTGTTCCGAATCTCGTATTCGTCACCATCTGTTCGCCATTCCCACACTAATGAAAATTTATCCTCATCCTGCTGATACAATGCTAAATAAGGGAAATCATAACAAGAATAGACAAATACTCCACGAGATGCATTATATCCTCTCTCCCCCCCCCCTAAATATTGTTTCACCTGCGGAATGGGATAATTGCCAACCGAAGAAGCCTGACCATGCAATAGGGTTTCAAAACAATGTTCCGCACCAGCATCCGCAATTCCAATATACACATTCTTTGCATATTCAGCCATGGCAGGACGCGATAACCGTTCGTCTGACAAGCACTTATTTTAGGCTTTGTCAGATGAGAGATTCCATCATTCATTCAAGGATTTTTTCAATGAAATGGGACTTTTTAGTTGATAACAAAATTTTTTATTTTCTATCCCCCAATCAGAGACTTCGGACAGGGCTTTTCGTAATCTTGTTATTACAGTATGTACATTACCCGGTGTTACTGAACCGTCCGGCCACAATAGTTCCATAATTCCATTGACTGACAACCTATAATCTTCCGCATCCAAGAAGGCTTGCAGCAGTCTTGCAAGGGTTGCCGTCAACTTCACCCTATTGTCTACTCTATACAGCACACCGGAATCGGCATTAAAAAACAAATCATCTTCCAACCGATAAACATGCGCCTCACTCCTATCTACTGCAATCATCGGTATTTCTTTCTCCACAAATATCGGAACTGTTTTTTCTACCGTCACCTCTTTGACAAAAAAACGGCGATAGACTTTAGCAATGTATTCTTGCAGAAAAAACAGCAGAAAGCAACAAAGAACAAGAGCGCACAAAAGAATCTTATCCTTAGCAGTAAAAATGTTCAACCAAGAATAATACAAATATCCCGTCACACCAATTTCGCACCTATAGCCCAAATAACAAGACATAAGACTATCCGGTTTTAACATATAAAGTGAATCGTCCGAAAAAGTATAAGTTTCACGTTCATCCCAATCAGCCACAGATATACGTACTACCGTTTTCCCAGAATAATTCATTTCTTCCAGTAAGCGATACCATATCCTATTCAACGAATCAGCTTGCAAAGGGAACATATGCAGTATATAAGAGTGCATCCCTCTCAAATTAGAAGATTGCTCCACATTATGAAAGTACTTTTCATAAGGAACAAAAAAGTCCTTTTTACCATATTCACTTTCCATTTCTACCTTTATCGGCTCCTTCTTAATGTCAATGGAATCATCCGGTAACCTAATATTCCCTGACGAACTGAAATACACGTCAACTTCATTCCTTTTCTGCAACTCCTTCCCTAAAGCTACACGAAAAGCACTGCGTGCCTGCGTTTCCCAGTACTCCATCCGGTTTTGATATACAAACCAACCAGTAATTACTGCTGCAATAATCCCTATAGCAACGTATATCAATAGCATTTGCCGTCTCCCTCTTTTCTCGTCCACGTTGTGTGTGTTCAAATATTAATCCGCCTCAAAGTTAGATATTTTTTTAACAAGAGACACCCATCTTAATCATCTTCTTACCGTTTGCTTAATAAAGGACGGCGTGATACCATTGCGCAGCAGGTAAAATGCTTAAGAAAAACCAAGAACTGATAAGAAACAGTATTTGGATAGAGCGAGCCAACCATAAACATAACTTAATCTATTTCAAAGTATACTGTACCAGTTCCACTTCACCTTTATCAGCCAAAGCATACAAGACATCATCATTATCAGAAACACAAAAATTTGTCAGTGGATAATCAGTTTCAAACTTATTTATCGGTTTTCCATTCCAAGATAACTGATAAATGACATTAGCTTTAAATGCATCCATACCAGCATCTCTAAAATTCTTTCCGGAATACAGCAGATAGATGTAATTATCCGTTGCATATGCCATGGTAAAAGACATTTTATTATCTGCACTCATTGGAGCCGATCGATATTCACCTGTTTCTTCTGTAACATAATTGGGATATCCACCTATCAATTCATAAGTTTTCTCAATTCCATCTTTATTTACAGAAAACAGCATAAAGATAGGAGCACTACACACAGCATACAAGAATTTGTCCAATGACCGATTAGAGCACAAAGTCCCTTGATAAGCCATCCCTCGCAAACGATTTGAAATAGCTTTCTCGCGACTATCTTTATAAGGATATTCAAAAAAGAACTTACTTCCAATAGAATTATCCGTAAGACTCAACATGTTACTTTCATAGAATCCTAATCCAAGATATGCGTCATATTTTGTCGGGGATAGCTTAATACTCGATAAAGTATCTTTAAAAACAACTGGAAAATTCATTTCTCCACGCTTAACCTTATCTAAGTTTATCTCACGCAATTCATGTTTATATGCATCATAAACACCAAGAATAGAATCGGACTTCATATTACAGAAAGCAAAAACTTGCAAGAATTCATTATTTCCTTCACCTTTTTGCCCAAAACGATAAACCCTATCGTTTTCTTTCAAATCAACCAAAAGAAAAAGAGAATCTCCAATATCATCATAAATAAGCAAAGATGAATCTACATATTGGATTAAAAAAGGACGTCCCAAAATTAATTCTCTATCCAAACAAGCCTCTGAAATAAGCTTCTTTGTATTTATAAAAGTACGATCCCAATCTTCTACACTACTATCTGGTTTTTGCACACATGATGCAAAAACACTCAATATGCAGAACAAATATAAAAAGCTGTTTAACCTAATTAATTTCATGTTTCCCTAATTTATTAATAAAGTTTCTTCTTCTAATCCGCTTTAGCTATTTTCCACCCGCCAATCGTCCGCGTGGCACTGTCAAAATTCACACCAATCTTGACCACACGCCTGCCGTCCGCCCGGTAAGGGATGGCATACTGCTTGCTGTCAATCTGAGCCAACGCCTCTTCCGGGGTACCGTCGTATTTGAACTCGAAGACATAAACGGCATCCTGCAACTGCACCACCACATCCGCACGGCCTACGGAACTCTTCACTTCCGACTCCACATATTGCCCCATCAACCGGAACAACAAATAGAAAATGGTCTGATAATGCTTCTCGGTCTTGTTCTCCAAATCATTGGGAATGGAGGCAAAGAAGGAACGGGTACGCTCCAGGCAGCTCTCCACATCACCCTTCATCAAGTCGCGAAGGAAAGAGACGACGTAGAAGGTGTTGTTCTGGGCAGGCAAGTGCACGTAAGAGGGAAGCAGGGATTCAATGAACCCTTTACGGACCTCACCGTTGGGATAGGCCAAACGATAGATTTGGAAATTACGGTCATAGCCCTTAATGGTAAGATAACCGCTCTGGTAGAGCACCGGGATGGGACTCGTTATCTGTTCCGTAGGCGCATCAAACTGCTCATCGGTAGCCTCAACACCTTCCAGCGCACGCACATCGAAGTCTGCATGGCGCAGAATATCTATCAGGAAAGTAGGCGTGCCCGTGGAGAACCAATAGTTCTTGTATTCTTTGGAATTGAAAGCATTGAACAGGCTGAACGGGTTGTAAATATCCGCACAAGCCTTACTGAAATGATAACCGTCATATTGCCGCTTCAAATGCAAGCATGCCTCCTCGTAAGTCTCATCATTAGCCTCGGCCATCCGCTCAATATCGGGTTTCAACTGTGTCAGCAGTTCCTGCTCGGTGATGCCGCAGAGGGCACTGAAGTCATCGCGCATACTGATATTTTGCAAATTGTTCAGTTCGCTGAAGATGCTCAGCTGGCTGAACTTGCTGATACCCGTGATAAAAAGAAAACGGAGATATTGCCCCAGCCCCTTGAGAGGACTGAAGAACTTGCGCATCTCGTTGCGAAGCTGTTGTTGCAAAAGGGCATCGGAATTACTGTCAAGCAGAGGAGCATCGTACTCGTCAATCAGCACTACAACCGGCTTTCCGGTCTTGGCGTAGGCACGCAGAATGATGCCTTGCAGACGCTCTGCCGCCCCCTCTTCCTCTTCCTTTTTTCCGTAAATTTCTTCCCAACGGGATAAAAACAAATTCAATTGCCCCGTCAAGTCACGCAGCTCAGTATATTTCGTCAAGCTGAAATCAACGTGCAGCACCGGGCAAACCTCCCATTCCTGCTCCAGACGTTCCATAGCCAGCCCTTCGAAAAGTTCCTTTTTCCCCTGGAAATAGGCCTCCAGCGTAGACACGAGCAAGCTTTTGCCAAACCGACGGGGGCGGCTGAAGAAATAAATTTGGTCTGTATTCACCAATTTGTACACCAGCTCCGTCTTATCCACATACACACAATTCCGCGTACGCAGTTGCTCAAAATTCTGTATCCCTATCGGATAGCGTCTGCCACTCAATTCCATAGCTGCTACTGTTTAAATTACAAGTATGACAAAGATAGCACATATTCCGCAAAAAAGAAAGCACGCCCATGGCTTTTTCATCACAAGCCCTCACTGCAAACCTACTGCACATCTTTTGCAGTAACACTGCAAAGGCGTTGCAGTAGCACTGCAAAACAGTTGCAGTGGCACTGCATCTATGTTGCAGCGGCACTGCAAAAACGATGCACTGGTTTTGCAGTGAGTATTTGGTATCTTTAACATTGGCACCCAAAGCCTTACAGCGGAGCAGAGCCCGTTTTCATCACATAACGCCCTGTCCTGAAAACAGTCAACCAAAATCAGGAGAACAAAAAGGGTGAGGGCAAAATTTGCCCTCACCCTTTTAAATTGCTCTCACTCACTCCTGAAACACCGATGAACAAGCAGATGCAGACAAGCGGTGAGGGTGGTGAGGGTGGAATTGCAAAACTTTTATTAGTTTGCTTATTTCAGCAAGCTTTCCGCATCCAGGTGCTCTGCCTCAATATCCTTGAAGTAGCGGTAAGTACCCACCTTCAATTCTTCGGTGGCCGCATCGTCACAAACGATGATACCCTTTTCGTGCATCTGCAAGGCGCTGATAGTCCACATCTGCATCACGGGACCCTCGACTGCATGATAGAGGGCACGTGCCTTGTTGTGTCCGTTTACGATAATCATTACCTCGCGGGCGCTAAGCACAGTACCGACACCGACGGTCAGGGCAGTCTTGGGCACCTTGTTCACGTCGTTGTCAAAGAAACGGGAGTTGGCAATGATGGTATCGGTAGTCAATGTCTTCTGGCGGGTGCGTGACGAAAGGGAAGAACCCGGCTCGTTGAAAGCGATATGTCCGTCGGGGCCGATACCGCCCATGAAGAGGTCGATGCCACCGTAGGACTTGATTTTCTCTTCATAGCGTGCACACTCGGCATCCAGGTCGGCAGCGTTGCCGTTCAGGATATTGGTGTTCTCCGGCTTGATGTCTATATGGCTGAAGAAGTTGTTCCACATAAAGGAATAGTAGCTTTCGGGATGTTCCTTGGGCAAACCTACATACTCGTCCATATTGAAAGTCACTACGTTCTGGAAAGACACGATGCCTTTCTTGTTCAGGTCGATAAGTTCCTTGTACATGCCCAACGGAGAAGAACCGGTGGGGCATCCCAATACAAAAGGTTTTTCAGGTGTCGGATTAGCGGCCTTGATCTTGGCAGCCACATAATGTGCAGCCCACTTTGACACGGATTGATAATCCGGTTGAATGATTAGTCTCATTGTGATTGTTTTATTAGGTTAATAAATTAGGGGTAATTTTCAACTTCAATTCTTAATTTTTTAATTCTTAATTTTCAACTACTTCCTATCCTTCTTCAAACGCTCTGCCATGGCACGTGCCAGGTTTTCGCATTGTTCGTAAGTAATGTCCTTCATGGCCTGCTTCATCTCTACCGGGTCGCCCACAATCTCGAACTTGCTCTTTTCGGCAAACTCGCCCATGCGCTTCACGGCGGCACCCGCCCAGCAGAAGGAGCCGAAGTATCCCAGATAGCGTCCCTTCACTTCGCGTACCAGAATCTTGGAGAGCAAGGATTCTATCTCAGGATAAATCTGGTTGCTGTAGGTGGGGCTGCCGATGATAAGTCCGCGATACTTGAATATGTCGGCAATGATATAAGAAGGATTGCTCTTGCTCACATTGTGCATCACGATGTTCCTGATGCCCTGTGCAGAAAGTTCCGCCGCAATGGCTTCCGCCATCTGCTCCGTGTTGCCGTACATGGAACCGTATGCAATGACCACGCCCTCGTCGGCGGCATAACGGCTCAGCTTGTCGTAGATGCCGATAACCTTGGCTATGTTTTCCGTCCACACCGGCCCGTGCGTGGAGCAGATGGTGGAAATGGGCAGACCGCCCAGCTTGGCAAGTGCCTTCTGCACCGGAGAGCCGTACTTGCCCACGATGTTGGAATAGTAACGCACCATCTCGTCCCAGTATCTGTCCAGATTGATGCGCGTATCCAGGAACCCGCCGTCCAACGTACCGAAACAGCCGAAGCCGTCACCGGCGAAAAGGACTCCTTCCGTTTCGTCAAAAGTCATCATCGTCTCGGGCCAGTGCACCATCGGGGTCATATAGAAACGGAGCTTATGATGCCCCAAAGCCAGAAAATCCTCGTCCTTCACCATGTACTGTTCGCCCGTCACGCCATAAAAGCCCTCTATCATGCCGAAGGTCTGCTTGTTGCCCACGATGATGATGTCGGGATAATGCTGCTTTATCAGGCGGATAGAGCCCGAATGGTCCGGCTCCATATGGTTGATGATGAGATACTGGATGGGGCGCTCGCCGATAATGCTCTTTATCTTGCGCAGATACACCTCGAAGTAGCAGATGTCTACCGTATCGACCAAAGCGACCGTCTCATCATCTATCAGGTAAGAGTTGTAGGAAACCCCGTACGGCAACGGCCACATGCCTTCAAACAAATGCTTATTGCGGTCATTCACTCCCACGTAGTGGATTTTTCCTTTTATCACTGTTTTTGGGTTCATAACTGTATCTTTATTTAGATTGATTCCACATTTAAAGTTGCGGCAAAAATAATTCTTTTTTCTCACATTTCATACTTCTTTCCCTGATATGCACCGAGTTCTTTCATTCTTTTTTGAACCCGGTGATTAAATTCATAATTTTTTAGTCCCCAGTCGGGTGCAATGAGTAGTTCCTTGGGAGACTGGGAAACGAAACGCTCTAGTACCAAGTCCGGCCGCAGATGCTCGATATAGTCTATCACGAGGTCGATATATTCCTCCACACCGAACAGATGGAAATCTTCGGGATGCTGCCGGTACTCCAGAGCCATACGGGTGCCCCTTATCAGTTGCAGCTGATGCATCTTCAGGGTAGTGAGCGGCAGACGGGACAGTACGCCGGCTTGTGCCACGATGCTTTCGTGCGTCTCGCCCGGCAGTCCGAGTATGACATGCCCACCGGTCAGGATTCCGCGTGAAGCGGTTCTTTCCACCGCATCGGCGGCGGCATGGAAAGTATGCCCGCGGTTGATGCGGCAAAGTGTCTTGTCGTCGGTACTCTCTATGCCGTACTCCACTAAAAGGAAGGTATGCCGGTTCATCTCCTCCAGATAGTCCAGCAGGCTGTCGGGCATACAGTCCGGACGGGTGCCGATGACCAGGCCCGCCACCCCGTCTGCCGACAAGGCTTCCTCGTATTTCCGCTTCAGGTCTTCCAGTTCGCCATACGTATTGGTATAGGCCTGGAAATAGGCGAGATACTTCATCTCCGGATATTTGTGTGCAAAGAACTGCTTGCCTTCTTCCAGCTGGCGGGTAATGGATTTCTCCGTACGGCAATAATCGGGGTTGAAGGTCTGGTTGTTGCAATAGGTGCAACCGCCGACTCCTTTGTTTCCATCCCGGTTGGGGCACGTAAAACCGGCATTCAGCGATATTTTCTGTACCTTATAGGGAAAATATCGCTTCAGAAAAAAAGGGAACTCATTATAGAGCGTAGATTTGGTTTCCATACATATTCCTTATGTAAGTGGCAAATATAGGATTTTTCCGTGGGATGAACCTGCAAAAACAAGAATACTTTCCACCCGATTTGTTAACGAACATAAAACAAAGAAATTCCACCTGCACTAAAAAATGTTTCATCCACTGATATACAACTAATTAATTGAGAAAGAGTACATCCAAGCGCAATTACATTAAACACAATTTAGTGATTAGACACTCTTTTTACACACAATTTCCTCAGTTTATACACCTCAAGAATGAAATAAATTCATAGCTTTGCATACAACCTTAATGAATCAACCTATAAATACTATAACACCATGGCAACAATCGCATTGGACATAGGCGGCACAAAAATAGCCAGCGCCATTTTCTTTCCGGACGGAAGCATGATGTTTAACCGCAAACGGCTCCTGAAAGGAAGAACCGGTCACGAAGTGGGCAAGCTCGCCGCGGATATCCTCGCCAAACTTCTTACCGTAGCACGCAGAAGCCGTATACACGTCGACGGAATAGGTGTCTGCATCCCCGGTATCGTTTACTCCCAAACCAACCGGGTATGGGCCCCCAACATACCGGGCTGGGACAACTACCCCCTCTATGAGGAGCTGCGCAGTGTAACGCCTCCGGGCATCGAGATATACATCGACAGTGACCGTACCTGCTATATGTATGGAGAGATGTGGCAAGGTGCCGCCAAAGAATGTCACAGTGCCATATTCATTGCCGTGGGAACCGGTATCGGTGCCGGCATCATCATCGACGGGCACGTGTTGCACGGAGCCAACGACATTATCGGCGCCACCGGCTGGATGGCCCTGCAACCTCCCTACCGGGAAGAGTATGACGCATGCGGATGTTTCGAATATTACGCTTCCGGCAATGGTATCGGGGCACGGGTACGCGATGCCGTACGCGCCAACAAGGCATACAAAGGAAAACTGCGCCAGAAACCCATCTGCCGCATATCGGCCTATGATGTGTTCAGTGCCTATAATGAAAAAGACCCTATCGCAATCTCCGTATTGCACAAAGCCGTCGAGATGTGGGGCATGGCTTCCGCAAATCTGGTCAGCCTGCTCAACCCGCAGAAGATAATTTGGGGCGGAGGCGTATTCGGCCCTGCCGGTATCTTTATAGATGACATTTACAAGGAAGCCTGCAAATGGGCGCAACCGCTCAGCATCAAGCAGGTGGAATTTGTACCTTCTCAGTTGTCCGGTAATGCCGGACTGATAGGAGCAGCGTTTCTTGCCATCAAAAATCACTTGTATGAGTAACAGTTATCACAAGAATCTCGTATTCACGGCAGCGTGCATCGGGATGTGTTTCTTCGGAGTCTCCATGATTACATTGGGAGCAGTGTTGCCATCCCTCATAGCCAAGCTGAATCTGAGCGGGTTGCAGACAACCTCACTGGTCACTTTCCTGCCTCTGGGCATGCTGGCCGGTTCCCTGATTTTCGGTCCCATCGTAGACCGGTTCGGACATAAAGCCCTGCTGGTGCCCAGCTGCATCATCGTACTGCTGGGGATGGAAGGGCTTGCCTTCTTTGAAAGCGTGCCACTGCTGCAAGCTTCCATCGTCGGCATCGGCCTGGGCGGAGGCATCCTCAACGGAGAAACCAATGCATTGGTATCCGACATCTCAGGAGAATCCGAAAAAGGCTCACGCCTCAGTTTTCTGGGCATGTTCTACGGACTGGGCGCATTGGGCATACCGATGTTGCTGGGCTCCCTTTCCAGGCATTATTCATTCGAAACCATCTTACTGGGAATTGGCGTAGTGATGCTTGCGGGCATTATATTCTGTATCCCCGTACGCTTCCCCGCCCCTAAGCAGGCGCAAGGTTTCCCGGTAAAAGAGGGATTGGGACTGCTGAAAGAAAGCAGCTTACTGCTACTCAGCTTCATTCTTTTTTTCCAAAGCGGCATCGAGGGTGTCTGCAACAACTGGTCCACGAGTTATTTTGGGCAGATGACGGATATTCCGGCCAATCAGGCATTGATTGCACTGACCTGCATGGTAGCGGGACTGACCGTAGCACGTATGATGCAAGTTGCGATATTCAAGAAGATAAAACCGGAAACCGTGCTGCCCTACAGCCTTACGCTCACTGCCATAGGATTCTGTTTCCTTATGTTCTCGCCGGGTTTTGCACGTGCGGCAGTCGGCATGGTGCTGGTAGGTATGGGGCTGTCGGCCACGTATCCCGTGATACTCAGCATTCTTGGAAGCCGGTACCCGTCCTTATCGGGAACAGCATTCAGCGTGGCGCTTGCCATAGCCCTCATTGGCCAGACTGCAATGAACGGCCTGATGGGCATGATTTCCCAATACGCCAATGGCATCGGGCTTTATCCTTATCTGATGATTGCCTCACTTGCCGTCATGCTCCTTTTGTATAAACGCTCACTCAAATAAATTTATTAACTTCTTAAAAAACAAAAAAGTTATGTTAGCACTCGAATGGTTAAAGAATGCCCATGGCATTATGGAAAAACTGGAGGCTACCCAGTTGGAAAACATCAAAAAAGCAGCCACTGTTATGGCAGATTCCATCGAAGCCGGTCGTTGGGTCCACACGTTTGGTTGCGGCCACGCAACAATTCCCGTAGAAGAAATGTATCCGCGTATCGGCAGCTTTGTAGGATTCCACCCGCTTTGCGAATTGCCTCTGACATTCTTCACGCAGATTATCGGCCAGATGGGTATTCATCAGTTCCTCTTCCTGGAACGGGCAGAAGGCTACGGCCAGGAAATCATGAAGAACTATGATTTTGATTCCAAAGACTGCATGTGGATTTTCTCACATACCGGTATCAATGCCGTCAATATAGACATGGCATTGGAAGCCAAGAAGCGCGGCATGAAAGTTATCGTATACGGTTCGGCCAGCGAAACGGGCGACAAGGCCAGCCGCCACTCCAGCGGAAAGAACCTCTTCCAGTTGGCAGATATCGTAGTGGATTCCTGCGTTCCCCTGGTAGACGCCTCCGTACCTTTGAAGAACCACTTCGACAAGGTAGGTCCGTTGTCTACATTGAGTTTCGTCACCATGGTATGGATGACCATCACTACCGTTGCCGAAATCCTTGCCGACCGTGGCGTACACTTGTACATCCATCCGTCGCACAACGTTCCGGGTGACACAACCGCCCACGAACGACTGGATGCAGCCATTGCAGAATATCAAAGAAAAGTCAAGTGCTTGTAACGAAAGATATTCCAATCATCATCTCATCCAATCATCATCTATGAGTGACGGAGGCCCGCCCCTGCTTCGCCCCCCAAGAAGCAGGACGGGCTTTTTCTGTTCAAAAAGAATAAAATCGGCCCACTGCTTCGATAAATCTTCCCTTTGTTGTATATTTGTTCCCCAGAAAAAATAGGGAAACAGATAAGCATAAAAGATAGATATGAAACAGATAAGCATCGCACTTCTCCTCTGCCTCTGTACGCTGGCAGGTTTCGCCCAAAGTGGCAAGGCGCTCGATTTGAAAGAAATCGTATCGGGCAAGTTCACTCCGAAGAATATTTCCGGCGTTATCCCCATCCCGGGAGACGGGGAACATTATTCGCAGATGAATGCGGACAGGACACAAATCATCAAGTACTCCTTCAAAACGGGAAAACCCGTGGAAGTGCTGTTTGATGCCGCTACCGCACGCGAATGCACGTTCAAGACATTCGACAGCTACAGCTTTGCTCCGGACGGCAGCAAGCTGCTCATTGCCACCGAAACAACTCCCATCTACCGACATTCCTATACGGCTGTGCATTACATCTACAGCCTGAAGCGCAACCTGGACGGTAAAATCAACAATATTGTGGAAAAGCTTTCGGACGGCGGCCCGCAACAGGTGCCCGTATTTTCACCGGACGGCAATCAAGTGGCTTTCGTACGCGACAACAACATCTTCCTTGTAAAACTGCTCTACGGCAACAGCGAAAGCCAGGTGACGGAAGACGGGAAACAGAACGAGGTGCTGAACGGCATCCCCGACTGGGTTTACGAAGAGGAGTTCTCCTTCAACCGTGCGCTGGAATTCAGTGCCGACAGCCAGATGCTGGCTTTCATCCGCTTCGACGAGAAAGATGTTCCCTCCTACTCTTTCCCTCTTTTTGCCGGACAAGCCCCCCACTTCACCCCTTTCGAGAAGTATCCGGGAGAGTATACTTACAAATATCCTAAAACGGGAGAAGTAAATTCCAAAGTGTCCGTACACACCTTCGACATCAAGTCGAAAGTGACCCGCAAGATAAACGTGCCGGTAGATGCAGACGGCTATATTCCCCGCATCCGCTTTACCCAAGACCCCAACAAGCTTGCCGTCATGACACTGAACCGCCATCAGAACCGGTTCGACCTATACTTTGCCGACCCTCGCAGCACGGTAGCCAAACTGGCTCTGCGTGATGAAAGCGATACCTATATCCGCGAGAATGTATTCGACAACATCGTCTTCTATCCGGAAAACTTCAGCTTTGTCAGCGAAAAGAGCGGATACAACCATCTGTACTGGTATAGCATAGGCGGCAATCTGCTGAAACAAGTGACAGCCGGACAATATGAAGTGCAGGAGTTCCTGGGTTATGACCCCGAAGAAGGAAGCTTCTACTTCAGCAGCAACGAGGAAAGCCCCATGCGCAGTGCCATCTACAAGATTGACCGGAAAGGTAAAAAGACCAGACTATCGTCACAAGCCGGAACAAACAGTGCGCAGTTCAGTGCGAACATGAAGTACTATATGAACCGTTATTCCAATCTGGACACTCCGACCGTCATTACGCTGAACGACAATACCGGCAAGACTCTTGCCACCCTGATGGACAATGCGGCATTGAAGCAGGATATCAGCGGCTATGACATGCCACGGAAGGAATTCTTCACTTTCCAGACTTCCGACGGAACCACATTGAATGGCTGGATGATGAAACCTGCCGACTTCTCTGCCGGCAAGAAATACCCGGTACTGATGTACCAGTACAGCGGCCCCGGTTCACAGCAAGTGCTTGACAAGTTCAGTGTAAGCTGGGAAACCTACATGGCATCACAAGGCTATATCGTGGTTTGCGTAGACGGGCGTGGCACCGGAGGACGGGGTGCCGAATTCGCCAAATGCACCTATCTGAACCTGGGTATCAAGGAAGCCAAAGACCAGGTGGAAACCGCCCTCTACATGGGCAACCAGCCTTATGTGGACAAAAACCGCATCGGAATCTGGGGATGGAGTTACGGTGGATACATGACCATTATGAGTATGAGTGAAGGAACACCGGTATTCAAGGCCGGAGTAGCCGTAGCTGCCGTTACCGACTGGAACTACTACGACACCGTTTATGGCGAACGCTTTATGCGCACACCGAAAGAAAACGCCGAAGGCTATAAGGCCAGTTCCACCTTTACCCGTGCCGACAAGCTTCACGGCAACCTGCTGCTGGTACACGGCATGGCGGACGACAATGTGCATTTCCAGAACTGTGCCGAATATGCCGAACAACTGGTACAGCTCGGCAAACAGTTCGACATGCAGGTTTATACTAACCGCAACCACAGTATCTACGGAGGAAATACCCGGTTACACCTATACACGCGGTTGACCAACTTCTTCAACAAAGAATTGAAATAATGCCCGAAAGAGTACGTAAGCCTGAATGGCTCAAAATAAGCATCGGTGCCAACGAGCGCTATACCGAGACCAAACGCATTGTCGAATCGCATTGCCTCCATACCATCTGCAGCAGCGGCCGTTGCCCCAATATGGGGGAATGTTGGGGGAAAGGCACCGCAACCTTCATGATTGGGGGAAATATCTGCACCCGGTGCTGTAAGTTCTGCAACACGGCAAGCGGGAAGCCCTTGCCGCTGGATGCCGATGAGCCTACACATGTGGCAGAGTCCATTGCCTTGATGAAACTCTCCCATGCAGTCGTCACCTCCGTAGACCGTGACGACCTGCCCGACTTAGGCGCGTCGCACTGGGTACGTACCATCCGGGAAATCAAGCGGCTCAACCCTGACACCACCGTCGAAGTGCTGATTCCCGACTTCCAGGGAAGAAAGGAACTCGTGGCACAAGTCATCGATGCACAACCGGAAATCATTTCGCACAACATGGAGACTGTCCGTCGCATCAGCCCCCTCGTACGCAGTGCCGCCAAGTATGAAACAAGCCTGGAAGTGTTGCGGCAGATTGCAGAAAGCAATACTACCACCAAGTCCGGCATTATGGTGGGATTGGGCGAGACTCCGGAAGAAGTGGAAGAACTGATGGACGACCTTCGCCGGGTGGGCTGCCACATACTGACCATAGGGCAATACCTTCAACCCACACACAAGCATTATCCGGTAGCAGCATATATTACTCCCGAACAATTTGCACTCTACAGAGAGAAAGGATTGGAAAAAGGGTTTCAGCAAGTGGAAAGCGCTCCATTGGTACGCTCCTCTTATCATGCGGAAAAACAGATTCATTTTATACAAAAAAGGAGTAAAATAGGAAACATTTAAATTCCCCAGTTGTTATGATGTAAACGACAAAATCATAATACGGATAATGAGCCATCAAAGAATTCTATCATCAAGATTCAATATGTCGCTGGGATTCATCCCCGTTATAATATCCATCATATTATGCGAGTTTATAACGCAGGACATGTCCATCTACATCGGTGCAGGTGTAGGACTCTTGTTTAGCATCTATTCGGTGAGGCATAGAGGAACGCATGTTCCGCAAATCATACTTTACTGTACTACCGGAATGTTACTGCTATTATCGGTAACAACCCTATTCCTCGTAAACTATTGTCCCCGTTTCATGCTTCCGTTCACGCTGGAAATCAGCGCCATCATCCCCCCGTTCATCATCTACCTCAATAGGAGAAGATTTCTGGACTACCACATGTCCCAGACACAGAAATGCTGTAAGCAGCTTTTTGCACAAGGGGCAGAAGCCGCCATCGTATCCGCACGCGTAATCCTTATCATAAGCCTGCTGCATTTTCTGATTATCTTCTTGGCGGTTCTGGTCAGTTACCCTTTGGGAGACACTACCCGCCACATTCTGTTTTATGTGGCGCCTCCCCTCGTCTTCATTTCAGGCATTCTGTTCAACCAGTTCGGTATCTTCTATTTCAATATAGTGATGAACCACACGGTTTTCGTACCGATAGTCAACACCAAAGGAGATGTCATGGGGAAAGCCATCGCCTCAGAAGCCATCAACCGGAAAAACGACTATATCAATCCGGTCATCCGGATTGCCGTTGCCTCACACGGCATGCTGTTTCTCCTCCCCCGCCCCAAATGCAACGTTTTCGAGAAAGACAAAATCGACTTGCTGATGGAGGGTTACCTGATATATGGAGAAACATTGGAACAAGGTGCACACAGAATTTTACGGCAAACGCTTCCCACCGCCCCATTAGACCATTTGCACTTCAACTTCATGTATCATTTTGAGAATGAAGCCACCAACCGCCTGGTCTATCTCTTCACGCTAGACCTGGACGATGACTCCATCTTATGCAATAAGAATTTCAAGGGCGGAAAACTATGGACGTTCCAGCAAATAGAACACAACCTGGGACGGAACTTCTTCAGCAGTTGCCTGGAATATGAATTCGAGCACCTGGAAGCTATTATTTATACAAGAGAAAAATACAAGGAATCTTAGAAAGGTCGGGGGTCTTGCCCTGCCACTCCCTCACTGTCTTGGTTTTGATATACTCCCCTTCACAAGTAATGTTCGCCGCAATGCAGAGCTTGGTCTGCGGACGGCAGTTATGAAGAATATCCTCTATCATCTTATTATTGCGGTAAGGCGTTTCAATGAAAAGTTGGGTCTGGTGTTCATTGTAGACGCGTTGTTCCAGCATTTTCAGCTTTTTGGCACGCTCTGCCGGTTCAATGGGGAGATAACCATGGAAGGCAAAGCTCTGACCGTTGAAACCGGAACCCATAACAGAGAGGATAATAGAAGAGGGTCCCACCAAGGGGACCACTCTCAAGTTTTTCCGTTGTGCAATAGCCACTACGTCCGCTCCCGGATCGGCCACAGCCGGACAACCGGCTTCGGAGATTACGCCCATCGGCTGCCCCTCCACCAGCGGCTTCAGATAGCCGGAGATGTCTTCGGGCGACGTATGCTTGTTCAACGTATAGAATGTCAGCGCATCAATATCTATTCCCTTGTCCACCTTCTTCAGAAACCGGCGTGCCGAACGCACATCCTCCACGATGAAATGGCGGATTCCCAGTATTATCTCCTTGTTATAAGGAGGCAACACCGTTTCAATAGGCGTATCGCCCAAGGTGACAGGCAAAAGATAAAGTGCGATTTCCATTAGCCGTAGATGATATTTCCGTTTTCGTCCTTATACTCATCCAAACCCTTCTCATAGGTAGCCATGGCGCGAAGACTCATACCTACGCTGGAGAAACCTCCATCGTGGAACAAGTTCTGCATAGTAACCTTGCGAGTGAGGTCGGAGAACATGACGATACAGTAATCGGCACATTCATCGGCAGAAGCATTACCAAGCGGAGACATGCGGTTGGCAAAGTCGAACAGCTTGTCCATACCCTTCACACCGGAACCGGCAGTGGTCATCGTAGGAGACTGGGAGATAGTGTTGACACGTACATGGTGTTCGCGTCCGTAGATGTAACCGAAGCTGCGGGCGATGGATTCCAGCAGTGCCTTGGCATCTGCCATATCGTTGTAACCGTAGAACGTACGTTGCGCAGCCACATAACTCAGAGCCAGGATTGAGCCGTAGTCGGCAATGGCGTTGAGCTTCTTGGCAGCTTGTATCATCTTGTGGAAAGAGACAGCGGAGATGTCCAGCGTCTTTTCCAACATATCGTAATCCAAATCGTCATATGTACGTTTCTTACGCACATTGGGAGACATACCAATGGAGTGCAGCACGAAGTCGACCGGGCCACCCAATACTTCCATAGAGCGTTTGAATACATTTTCCAAATCTTCTACACTTGTAGCATCTGCAGGAATCACCTCGCAGTTCAGTTTCTCCGAAAGAGCGGACACTTCGCCCATACGTACGGCAACCGGCGTATTCGACAAAGTGATGGTTGCACCTTCTTCTACTGCTTTTTCTGCTACTTTCCAGGCAATGGACTGCTCATTCAGAGCACCGAAAATAATGCCTCTTTTTCCTTTCAACAAATTGTAACTCATACCTATTTTTAGTAAAATTCGGCTGCAAAGATAGGAAGTTTTTGCATAAAAAGCCCGAAAGTGTGCAAAGAAAAGGGAAGAACGGCAAAAAATACACCGATCACCCACTGCAAAACTACTGCAACGCTTGTGCAGTGCCACTGCAATACTGTTGCAGTCACGCTGCAAAACAGTTGCAGTATCACTGCAAACATATTTGCAGTAACGCTGCACTCCATCTGCAGTACTACTGCAAAACGCATGCAGCAGGAATGCAGTAATAATGCACTGATTATCAGCCCAGGGCTTCCTATTCTGCAAATACCTGATGAAACCCGAGACAGCATTTGAACATGAGCGCAAAAAGCCCTATATTTGCAGCAAACTAAAAAATAGAGAAAGCAATGAAGAAGTTGATTATATTTGACCTGGACGGAACTTTACTGAATACAATAGCCGATTTGGCACAAAGTACAAACCATGCCCTGCAAGCGCTCGGCTATCCCACTCACCCGGAATCGGACTATAACTTCATGGTTGGCAACGGAATCAACAAACTGTTCGAGCGCGCCCTCCCGAAAGGGGAAAAGAGCGAAGAAAACGTCCTGCGCGTCCGCAAGGAGTTTGTGCCTTATTATGACGTGCACAATGCTGATAAAAGCCGCCCTTACCCCGGCATCCCCGAACTGCTGGAACAGTTGCAGGAGAAAGGGATGATATTGGCAGTGGCTTCCAACAAATATCAATCGGCTACCGTGAAACTGATTTCACACTATTTCCCCCACATACGTTTTACCGCCGTCTTCGGACAACGGGAAGGGGTCAACGTGAAGCCCGACCCGACAGTGGTGCATGACATTCTGGACATCACCCGGATATCCCGTGAAGACGTGCTATATGTGGGAGACTCCGGAGTGGATATGCAGACGGCCGCCAATGCCGGAGTCACTGCCTGCGGAGTCACCTGGGGATTCCGTCCCCGCACAGAACTGGAAGAGTTTCATCCGGCACATATCGTAGACAATGCTGCGGACATTGCCGTTATCGCCGCTCTTTGAGAGGGCACTCCCTCCCGAGGTGACAAGGAGCAGGAAGCGATGACAACAGCTATCATCCAGGGTTTATATGGTCAGAACAACACCTGCATTACTCCTTTATCTCCCACCACAAGATATGCCCGTAAATTTTCAGAATATAGCCAATATAACTATCAATCCTCTAAATCTTTTCCCCATAAATCAATATCGGATGGAGCTTTCCATAAGCTCCATCCGACCAATAGTCCTATTGCCAATAAAAAAATCAAATATATCATTATAGTCCAGTTTGTTTCAATGTCTTATAATAACACAGCGAACAGTATTAAAGTTCACTCCATCCGAATTTGGAGAAAAAAGCACGTACACGAGGATCTGTTTCCTCCCCTGACTCTCTTAATCGACATACATGCAAATACAATAAATTTACAAATCGAATTCTTCTTCGTGCAATCATTCATTTTTTGTATTAGAACAGTTTTATTTCCAAGAACAAAAGTAATACTTTCTTTCCAAACGGATATGTACTTTTCAACGTAGAAGATGTGTTATTTGGTTTTCGTGTACGAAAACGAGCAATTTTGTGCACGATAACGACTAATTTCGTCCAAAATCGTTCCATTTACTAATAATTATGCTTTTCAAGTTTGATTAATTGAGAAAAGGTCTTATTTTTGACCCGGTTTTTAATTCATACTATTGCAAAAACAAACTCAATTACCTAATTAAATCACAAGAGAATGGAACAAGTTTTCGGCTATATCATCGGCTTAGGAGCAGCAGTGATGATGCCTATAATCTTTACAATTTTGGGAGTATGCATCGGCATCAAATTCAGTAAGGCGCTAAAGAGTGGTCTGCTGGTAGGTGTCGGTTTCGTAGGTCTGTCAGTTGTCACTGCGTTGTTGACCAGCAGCCTCGGTCCTGCTCTGAGCCAAGTCGTTGAAATCTACGGCCTGCAGTTGAAAGTATTCGACATGGGATGGCCTGCAGCTGCGGCTGTAGCCTATAACACATCGGTGGGTGCATTCATCATTCCGGTATGTTTGGGAGTAAATCTTCTGATGTTATTAACGAAAACGACCCGTACAGTCAATATCGACCTTTGGAACTACTGGCATTTCGCATTTATCGGCGCAGTCGTTTATTTTGCCAGCGACAATATCTGGTGGGGCTTCTTCGCCGCTATCATCTGCTACATCATTACCCTGATTATGGCCGATTATACCGCCGACAAATTCCAGGGGTTCTACGACAAGATGGAGGGTATCTCCATTCCCCAGCCTTTCTGCGCAGGTTTCGTTCCATTTGCCGTAGTCATCAATAAAGCATTGGACAAAATCCCCGGTTTTGACAAATTGAACATTGATGCGGAAGGCATGAAGAAGAAATTCGGTTTGCTGGGTGAGCCTCTGTTCCTGGGTATTCTGGTCGGTTGCGGTATCGGTGCTTTGTCTTGCAAGAACGGTCAGGAACTGGTAGACAAGATACCTTATATATTAGGTTTGGGTATCAAGATGGGCGCCGTAATGGAGCTGATTCCGCGTATCACCGCTTTGTTCATCGAAGGCTTGAAGCCCATTTCCGATGCTACCCGCGAGCTGATTGCCAAAAAATTCAAAGGTGCTGTCGGCCTGAACATCGGTATGAGCCCCGCATTGGTTATCGGCCATCCTGCAACGCTGGTGGTTTCCCTGCTGCTGATTCCCGTAACCATACTGCTGGCTGTCATCCTGCCGGGTAACCAGTTCCTGCCTCTGGCGTCGCTGGCCGGAATGTTCTACCTCTTCCCGCTGGTACTGCCCATCACGAAAGGAAATGTAGTAAAGACGTTCATCATCGGACTCGTTGTACTGACCATCGGTCTTTATTTCGTAACAGACCTCGCCCCCTATTTCACACAAGCAGCCCACGATGTATACGAGAAGACACAAGATGCTGCCGTGAATATCCCTGCCGGATTTGAAGGCGGCGCACTGGACTTTGCATCCAGCCCCTTTGCTTGGGTCATTTTCCACCTGACCTACTCGTTGAAATGGATAGGCTCCGGTATCCTTGTATTATGCACATTGTTCCTGATGATTATGAACCGTCGTGCTATTATCAAATACCAAAAATCAATCAAAAATTAAAAATTAAAAATTAAATAGTAACAAATTATGAAAAAGTTAGTACTTGCATTTATGATGGGAGCAGCTGCCATGGCAGCCAATGCCCAAGTGAATTACAAAGTGCAGACCGCCTGCCATCCGCAGGACGTGAAGCATTATGACACGGAACTTCTACGCAGCAGATTCATGATGGACAAAGTCATGGCTCCGGATGAAATCAACGTAACCTACACCCTCTACGACCGATTGATTTACGGTGGCGCCATGCCGGTGAACAAGACATTGAAGTTGGAAGTGTTCCGTGAACTGGGTCCGGAAATCACTTACTTCCTCGAACGCCGCGAACTGGGTGTCATCAATACCGGTGGTGACGGAGTGGTTACTGTAGACGGTAAGGAATACCCCATGAAGTATAAGGAAGCCCTTTACGTAGGCTGCGGAAATAAGGAAGTAACCTTCAAGAGCAACGACGCTACCAATCCCGCCAAGTTCTACATCAACTCGGCTCCGGCCTACAAGCCCTATGTTACTCAGCTGATTACTACCGATGCCAAGCTTCAGAAAGCCAACCCCAAGAAATATGCACTGGGCATCTCCGACCATTATGGAAAAATGGAAGACAGCAACGACCGTATCGTAAACCAGCTGATTGTGAAAGATGTACTGGAAAGAGTGAAAGACGGCGGTACCAACCAGTTGCAGATGGGACTCACGGAACTGGCTCCCGGCTCTGTATGGAATACCATGCCTGCCCACACGCACACTCGCCGCATGGAAGCTTACTACTACTTCAACCTGAAACCCGGCAACGCTATCTGTCACCTGATGGGCGAACCGCAGGAAGAACGTTTGATATGGCTGCACAACGAACAAGCCATCACTTCTCCCGAATGGTCCATCCACGCTGCTGCCGGAACCAGCAACTATACTTTCATCTGGGGTATGGGCGGTGAAAACCTGAAATACAGCGACAAAGACGAAATCAAATACATCGATATGAAATAAAGTTGCTCTGCAACGTCCGATAGGCATGGACTTAAATAATCCATGCCTATTTTTGTCATTTTCTACATCCTTTTTACTCAATATTACACCTCGAACAACACACAAACCCCTACATTTGCATCAAAATATAAATCTATTATCATGAGTACATTTCAAAACACCGCAGGGCGGATGACCAATTACCGTTGGATTATCTGCGCCATGCTATTCTTCGCGACAACCGTCAACTACCTCGACCGCCAGGTTCTTTCATTGACCTGGAAAGATTTCATCTCCCCCGAATTCCACTGGACCGATACACACTACGGCTACATCACAGCTATCTTTTCCATTGTCTATGCCTTAGGCAATCTGTTTGCCGGACGTTTCATCGACTGGATGGGAACGAAAAAAGGGTATTTATGGGCCATTGCCGTATGGTCTATCGGCGCTTGTATGCACGCCCTCTGCGGACTTGCCACAGAAATGACCCTCGGCATTGAAAATGCCGCCAACATGATTAGCGCTACCGGTGCATTGGCCTCTACCATAGCCATCACCAGCGTTTACTACTTCATTGCCGCCCGTATCATACTGGGCATCGGTGAAGCAGGAAACTTTCCTGCCGCCATCAAGGTGACTGCCGAATATTTTCCAAAGAAAGACCGTGCCTTCTCCACTTCCATATTCAATGCCGGCTCTACCATCGGAGCACTGATAGCCCCATTGTGTATCCCTACCCTGGCCCGCTACTTCCAACGCATGGGCGTGGGCAACGGCTGGGAAATGGCTTTTATCGTTATCGGCGGATTGGGTTTCATCTGGATGGGACTGTGGATATTCATGTACAAGAAACCTGATGAAAATCCACACGTAAACGCAGCTGAGCTGGCATATATAGAACAAGACAAAGACAATGAGGAGGATAAAAAGGCGACTACTCCGACAACCAAGGATGAAAAGAGCATTTCTTTCCTGCAATGTTTCAAATATCCGCAAACCTGGGCTGTATTTTTCGGCAAATTCATGACTGACGGTGTATGGTGGTTCTTCCTCTTCTGGGCACCCGCATACATTTCGGACGTTTACGGATTCTCCTCAGATACTCCCACGGCACAGATGCTTATCTTTGTGCTCTATGCCATCACGATGTTGTCCGTCTATGGCGGGAAATTGCCCACCATCATTATCAACAAAACCGGTAAGAACCCCTACGCCGCACGCATGCAGGCCATGTTCATCTTTGCACTGTTCCCGCTATTGGCATTGTTTGCACAGCCATTGGGCAACAAGGAAGTATTTGGCGAACAAGCCTATTGGTTCCCGATTATCATCATAGGTATTGCAGGCGCTGCCCATCAGTCCTGGTCGGCCAACATCTATTCTGTGGTAGGTGATATGTTTCCCAAGAGCACCATTGCCACCATTGTGGGAATCGGAGGTATGGCGGGCGGTATCAGCTCATTCCTTATCAACATGAGTTCCGGTTTGCTGTTCGACTATGCCGACAAGACACAAATGGTATTTCTTGGATTCCAGGGCAAGCCTGCCGGATATTTCATCATCTTCTGTGTATGTGCAGTGTCCTACCTGATAGGCTGGTGCATCATGAAGGCACTGGTTCCGAAGTACAAACCGATTATAGTGGACTAATCAGAAGTCTCTATATAGATATTCAGAATCATGCGGAGTTTGCAAACTGCATTACATGCCTTGCAAACTCCGCACAAAAAAAGCCTTTTCTCACGAAATGGCTTTTCTTCGTTCAATTACAGTCAAAAACAAAAAACTGTAAATGGAACACAATTTAAGATGAAAAAAAGGGAAGTCTCACGACTTCCACAATTCTTCTAACCTTAAATCTAAATCTCTATGAAAAAAACGTGATGCAAAGATAATGGTTTATCTCACACAGCGTTATTAATAAACTCTATAAAGAAGCAGAAAATATTTAAGATTTACTAAATAAGACGGTTACGAATGGCAAACTACAGACAAGAGCTCGGCATAAATAGGATTAAGTTTCAATAGTTGCGGCACTCCTGTCATAAACATCTGCTTGCGGGCACGAGTAAGGGCTACATTCAATTTCCGGTCAATCCGAGTACCGTTTTCCTCCGTCATATTTGCCAGAAACTTCAACTGATAAGCCCGGTTCACACAGAAAGAGTAGATAATGACATCCCGTTCGCTACCTTGGAAGCGTTCCACGGTGTCTACCAATATATCCTCCAAAGGAGCAATACCCAAAGCGGCAATCTCTTTCTTAATCAAGGCTATCTGACTGCGATAAGGAGTGATGACACCTAAAGTGACAGCCGGGTTGAAACCGGAAACAGCTGCATATTGCCGATAGATAGCCGCTGCCAACCGTGCCACAATCCGCGCCTCCGAATGGTTCATCTTGGCCGACTGTGCCGGCGGTTCGACTGCGGCAGGCAGAAAAGCGACACGACGAGTCAGCAAGCCGGCAAACTCACAATCACACAGCTCAGGAGCAAGAGTCAGCTCTCCCTGCTGGTGCGGCAGACCAACCGGTTCCAACAGACCACCGTAAAAAGCCCGGTTAGGAAACAAAGCTACCTCGATATTCATACGACCCTGACGGCAGAGCATGTCGTAGGAGGGATGAGGGATAAAAGATGAAGAATGAGAGGTTGATGCCTGGCGATTGGCACTTTCCTTGGAGAGATTCCTATAAAGGCGTTCGAAAAGGGAATCTTTCAAATTATACAATCCGATAGCCTGCAAAGCTTCGTCACACACTTCCGACTGCTCGGACGACTGCAAGACCACTGCGGGTAGCTGCTTATGGTCACCTATCAAAATAAATTTGCCGATGGCATCCGCGCCTGCGGGATTGCGGGTACAGAGTAACCCCAGCAGTTGTGGTTCCAAAATTTGGGTAGCCTCATCCACAATCGCTACATCAAAAGTCTTCAACCGGAAAAGTTCGGTCTTGGAAGAAAGCGTGGCAACCGTACCGACAAAAACACGGCAACGGGCAATGCGCTCCTGCACCTGCCGCCGAGTGGCACAAGGTTCCAACACATTCTCAATCAGATACGGGCGGAATGAGTCATCGCAAGACAACTCACTGCCTAAACGGATAAAGTCTATTTCAGGCTCAATGGAAGCCAGCGCCTTACTGATTTCATCTACAACACGATTGGTATACGAAAGCAGTAGAATCTGTTTCCCCTCCCGGTAAAAGGCTTCTACCATGCCCCGCAGCGCGCGAGAGGTCTTGCCAGTACCCGGCGGACCGATTAAAAGGAAATAGTCGCGAGCAGCCTGCGCTTTCAGAATAATCCGCGAAAAATCATCCGGAGCGGTCGCAATACCAGTATCCAAAGAAGCATCGAACTCGGGAGGGCGCTGCCCCAACAACAAATCACGCCGTCTTTGAGTGGCAGAAAGGAAAGCGGAAAGTCCCAGATACATGCTACGAAAGGAGGTGTCCATATAGTCGTGCTCTATGGCATAAAGGCTAGCAGCAGGCAATACACCCGCATTCTGCTGGGTGGCACGAAGACGGATACAGACCTCGTTATCGGATATGCGCTCTATATTACCTTTAAACACCATCTTGTTGGTAACGTTGTCGGTATCCGTATTCCGTTCGTAAAGAACCACCGCATCACCCTGACGGAAATTGGGCAGAACCCGCTCCTGCCGGGAAGCAACCATTTGCTTCGTTCTGAGTGACAAATACGGTTTATGCGCATCTGCCGCATGATTCTCGCAAATAGCCAAATCGTACAGAATTTCACCTGCCTCACATTTCTCAGCCAGTGTGGAAAGCCAGAGGGCGGCAGCACCGGTACGTCCTTCATAATCCACATCTCCAGATTTGGAGGTATAGAGTTCCTTGGTTATAAAGTTATAGAGCGTATAAAAATAGCTTTGTTCCAACGACGAAAGCGAACGGATGCGTTGCGCTACGGCATCGATGGAGGGGCAAAGGAAGCGTTTCCACAAGGTATTGTCCAAACCGCGCTCATTCAAGGTATCCGGATGGATGTCTTTCAGGCGCTCTGCCGTATACTGTGGGCTATTCCGTAACTGGATGCCATATTCATTGGCTACAATCCGGTTACGCACATCCATCACACGGCGCACCATTGCCCACGAAGGACGCGCCGGATAAAGCAACGGATAACGGGTATAGAGCAGATAAGCCTTTACACGTCGATGGTCCATTCCCATAGAATACTCCAACACAGCCTGATAGAGCAACATCTGCACCTTATTGTTTTCTTTAGGCTCCACCTTACCACGGATGGAATACTCGTCCGCCTTACCGGACTTCATTTCAATGAACGAGGTCATATCCCGCTGCATGTAGTCCAGACGCCCTTGCAAACCCAATGCTTCACAGATGTAAGAGGGTTCCAGCACGGCATCAGTCCTATCGAGTTCATAGCCGGATGCACGGAATGTTTCTGTCACCGTCCGGTGGATATTGTCGAAATGGCGCTTGCAATCGGAAAAGAATTCGGCTTCCTTCTCCCGGTCGCGCAGGTCGGCACATGCTGCCAGCTCGATGGGATAAGAACGGAAGGCCTTCTTCATGCATGCCAAATAATCGGGTGCCTCCTTGGCATGAATCCATTCGTCCAGAAAGAGGTTAGCAATATTACCCAACAGTAACGGACGGGTATTGTCTGGCGACTGGAGCCGTGCCAGGATATAATTGGCAGGATGATGCCCGTAATCCTTGAAGCATTCGGCAAGCGAACTGATGTCTATCAAGTAATCGGGCTCAAGTATAATAAAGGAAGGGGTGAGTATGCCGACTTCGTCCACCGTAACATCCAGCAGATTGACCTGGGCATGCCGCCACAGAATCCGGCAGGTTTCTGCAAACTCTTCATTAATCTGAGGTACATTATAACGGACACGCAACGGCTCATCGGCTACAGTGTCTACGGGCAGTACATATAAATAAGTATCATCGGCATACTGAAAACAGACGCGCATGCGCTTTATCCGTTCTTTGGCGGGCGGTGCCACTATATAGGTGGCATCCGCACGAGGTAGCAGGCGATAAAGTTCGGCAGGTATCTCCTCCCCCGTCAAGCGCTTGACAAAGAATGCCAGTGTCTTGGCATCACGCAACAACTGTTCACGTTGCGGTTCCGCCTGGCGGTTCAGAATAGCATTGGAGGTCAGCCGGAAGGTATGCAGACGGTTCTGTTCCACGGTGGAAAGTCCGGCCTTCGAAGCCACGAAACTGATACGTGCAGAAAGGTCCGTCATCTGCAAGCTGCCGTCGGGCATCTGTGTACGGCACAAACGCTCCAGCAACTCGCGCAATTGCCGATAGGCCACGTCCAAGGAGATTTCCTCAACGTGGCAGGCTTCCAGCAATATACTAAAATATTCCTTTACTTCACAATCCATCATTCCTCTGTCTCCACTTCTTCCGCTTCATCATCAGTCTTTTTATCCTTTATCATCAGGATACTCAACTCATAGAGCAGATAAAGCGGCACCGCCACTACTGTCAAGGTAAACGGGTCACCGGTCGGAGTAATGATGGCCGAGGCAATAACAATGATGACAACAGCATGACGGCGGTATTTCCGCAAAAAGGTCTTGTGCACCAGTCCCAGCAGGGAAAGCAGCCATGTCACCAGCGGCAGTTCGAATGCCAGTCCCATGCAAAGCACCAGCATCATGAAATTGTCGATGTACGAGTTCAGGGAAATTTGATTCTCGATGGCTGCGCTCAATTGATAAGTGGAAAGGAAACGCAATGTCAGCGGATAGACCATAAAATACCCCAGCAACACACCGATGAAAAACATCACCGTACCTATACCCAGCGCTTTCCTCACCCCTTTACGCTCGTTTGGATAGAGTGCAGGGCTTACAAAGCGCCAGATTTCATAGAAAATATAAGGAGCAGCCGTTACCACCGACATCCAGAAAGCGGTAGACATGTGGACAAAGAACGGTGCAGCAAGATTGATATTGACGAGCTTCACATGAAACTCCTGGGTAAAGAATTCATCCTGCAAGTCCAGTCTCTGCCCTATCCAGCGCAGCAAGTCATAGAAAATGAAGTCGTTATGGCAAGGAGCCAATATCACATTGTCAAACAGATAAGGCATGGCAATAAAATAACCGATAGCCAATACAAACCACACACCGAGTACACGAAACAACACTCGGCGCAACTCGTCCAAGTGGTCCCAAAAGGTTAGTTCTTTTTCTGACATAAAGGGATTTACTATTTGACAATTTACTATTTGGGCTGCGCTGTGGGGATTTACTATTTGACAATTTACTATTTACTATTTGGGCTGCGCTGTGGAAAAGGCAACAAGCCTACCCATACTCCTGAACTTCTCAGAGTATCAAATAGTAAATAGTAAATCGTCAAATAGTAAATACCCTTGTTCCTTTTATTTCTTTTCAGCCGGTTTATCCAAATCTTCCTGAGCCTTGTTTATCTCTTCTTTGGCTTCATTCACACCATCCTTGAAGCTCTTCACCCCTTTGCCCAAACCACGCATCAGTTCGGGAATTTTCTTACCACCAAACAACAGTAAGATGACCAATGCAATAATTATCCATTCGGAACCGCTGGGCAGAAAGCCTAATAAAAGTAAGTTTGTCATAGTTATATCTGATTAATTATAGTGCAAAGATAGGAAAATTAAGGATTAGGGATTAAGGATTAAGGATTAATTTTATCGCAATCCCTAATCCCTAATCCCTGCCCCCTATCTTCAGTCTTGATAATAAATACGTTTTACCCGCGTAGAAACGCTTGTCAACACCTCATAAGGAATAGTTTCGAGTACATCGGAAAGAACGGTTATAGGCAGATGGTCACCAAAAATTTCCACACTGTCACCCTCCTTGCAATCAATGTCCGTCACGTCAATCATACAGACATCCATGCAGATATTCCCTACATAGGCTGCCCGTTGGCCGTTTACAAGACAATAAGCATGTCCATTTCCAAGATGGCGGTTCAGGCCGTCGGCGTAACCGATGGGAAGAGCCGCTATACGCGACGGACGGGTGAGATGCCCTTTCCGGCTATACCCCACCGTATCCTCTTCGGGAACATCACGTATCTGGAGGATGGTAGTCTTCAACGTGCTCACATTATTCATAATGGAATTGTCTATGGGATTGACACCATAGAGGCCGATACCCAGGCGCACCATATCGAATTGCGCCCCGGGGAAACGCTCGATACCTGCGGAATTGCAGATATGGCGAAGTATCTTATGCGGAAAAGCCTCCTGCAATTCCATGGACGCTTTCTCGAACATTTCTATCTGCCGGCGTGTAAAACTGTCGAATTGTTGCGAATCGCTCCCTACCAAATGCGAGAAGACGGAACGGGCAATCACGGCATTCTGTCCCTTCAGCCGCTCTATCAGCCGGGGCATGTCCTCCGGAGCAAACCCCAGGCGGTGCATACCGGTATCCAGCTTTATGTGGATGGGGAAGTTTGTGATACCTTCCTTTTCCGCTTCTTTAATCAAAGCGTCCAGCAGATGGAAGCTATATACTTCGGGTTCCAGCTTGTAATCGAACATGGTCTTGAAAGCAGTCATCTCAGGATTCATGATAATGATGTTCGCAGTGATGCCCGCTTTACGGAGTTCGGAGCCTTCGTCGGCAACCGCCACGGCAAGATAATCGACATGATGTTCCTGCAAGGTCTTGGCTATCTCGTAAGAACCTGCACCGTAAGCGGAGGCTTTCACCATGCAGACCATCTTTGTTTCCGGCTTCAGCTTGCCACGATAATAGTTCAGATTGGCAATCATCGCTCCAAGATTAACCTCCAGAATGGTTTCGTGCACCTTCTTCTCCAATACTTCCGTCAAGGAGTCAAAACCGAACTTACGTGCACCCTTAATCAGAATTATTTCGTTTTCAAGGCGAAGTTCCCCACGCTGAATGGCACGTATCAAGGCCGCTGTATCCGGATAAAAGGTCTTCTCTATATTAAAGCGTGCAGCGCAGGAAGATATTTCATTTCCTACACCTATGATGCGTTCAATGCCACGGCTGTTTACCAGCTGTGCCACTTGTCGGTAAAGTGTCGGCGTGTTCTGACCGGTCTCCAATATATCCGAAAGAACCAAAGTCCGCCTCAATCCCTTACTTTGCGAACGGCGGTAAAGAAAATCGAGTGCAATATCCAATGAGCCAAGGTCAGAATTATAACTGTCGTTAATCAACAGACAGTTGTTTTTTCCCTCCTTGACTTCCAGCCGCATGGCGATGGGTTCTAGCCTTGCCATACGTTCTGTAATCTGTTCGGCAGGAAGCATCAGATAGAGGCATGCGGCCAGGCAGTTCAGCGAATTCTCGATGGAAGCATCATCTATGAACGGTAGAGTAAACGTATTATCCATATCCAGATAGCGATAGGAAATGACAGTACAGTCATCCCGTTTCTCCACCTTACTTATATATAGAGGACGTTCCATATCTTTCCGGCTCCACGCAATCTCACGTGCAGACAGCATGGACTTCGCCACACAGTTGCTGACGAACTCATCGTCACCATTATAAATCACTACATCACAATTCTTGAAAAGCGTCAGCTTCTCCATGCATTTCTCCTGCAACGAGAAGAAATTTTCCTGGTGAGCCCCTCCTATATTGGTCAGAATACCTATGGTAGGCTTGATAATGTTCTGCAAAGCACGCATTTCCCCCGGCTCGGAAATACCGGCTTCAAAAATAGCAAGTTCGGACTGTTCGTTCATCTGCCACACAGACAAAGGCACTCCAATCTGGGAGTTATAACTGCGGGGAGAACGGATAATGGCACGTTCCGGACTGAGCAACTGGTGCAGCCATTCCTTCACAACAGTCTTACCGTTGCTTCCCGTAATACCGATGACCGGTATCTGGAACCGGTTCCGATGCTGTTCCGCCAGTTTTTGCAAGGCTTTCAGCGGGTTGGGAACAATGAGATAATTGACAATTGACTGCGCATCATCACGCTGCATAGCATTGTCAATTGTCAATTGTCCATTGTCCATTAATCTAAAGCTTTCTTCGCTAAGCACAAAATTACGTACTCCACGGGCATATAAATCTGCAATATAGCGCGCACCGTCATTCCTCTTGGTGGTCAAGGCAAAGAATAATGTTTCCTCAGGAAAATTCAGGGAACGGCTGTCAGTGAGCAGCCAGTCTATGGTAGCCGGCGCGTTTCCCATACGCCGTGCGCCAATACTTTCGGTTATGCTTTCAATCGAATACGACATATTTCTCTCTCTTTTTGGAAATCTAAGTACGGGTATTTTCCGTTAAGTTGGTCTATTTTTAACACAATTTGTCCTAAAAAACGCTTATACTCTTCTGAAGCGGGATAAAATGGCTTATGTGACAACATCTTACGGATATTTTCACTTTCTTCCATAATCCGTAACGCATCGGCAGAGATGCACGACCGGGTAAACCGTTCCCAGACATAGCGAATGGCTGTTTCGGAAGGATGCACCATGTCTTCTGCATAGAAGCGATAGTCACGAAGCTCGTCGAGCAGCAGCTCATAAGCCGGAAAATAGAAAACATGTTCCGGGAAAGTGGCTTGCAACTGGTTCACGGCAAGTAGCAGGGTAGCTTTACTGAGCTGGTTGGCATGCATTCCGTCACGCACGTGGCGGATGGGGCTGACGGTGAACAATACTTTCAGCCGGGGAATCCGCGCCAGCAAGCCAGAAAGCAAAGAGGTGTAGTCAGATACTATTTCACAGACAGAAAGCATACGGCGGGTAAAGCAGGACTCAGGTTGCTTATGACAGTTGGCAACTACAGTTCCCGTCTTTTTATTTTCATAAACCCAGGCAGAGCCGAAAGTCAGCAGCAGACAATCCAACCGGTCCAGCCTTTCATGGGCGCTTTTCAAACGCCCGTTAATGCCTGCCAATGTTTCCTCTGCAGAGACTGAGGAAAAACTACCATGATGCATGGCACTATGCCAAAGTTCATGAAAGAGGAAAATATCGTTTTCATTGTAGCATCTGCCCGCAATGATTTCACGCAATGCCGCAGAAATGGAAAACGGATTATAAAGTACACCATAAGGATTGACGTCACAACGGAACTTGGCATCCACCAGCCTTTGCCCCATCTCGGACGCAAAACAAGAACCCATCAGCAACAGATTATTCTCTTGCGAAAGAAGGGGCATACTGGAAACTACTTCTACAGGTGTATAAAGATTCATAAGCTCGGAATAAATAAACCATTCACTTTCTCGAAAAAAAATGATGTACCAACTGCTTGCTACGCCACAAAGATAGTAAATTTCAATATATAACGGTCGAAACATAAAAAGGCAGGTGATATAACCTTTCATTATATCATCTGCCTTAAATAAAAATACTATATATTCTATTAATACCAATTAGCCGTAGGATCAGCCACCCAATCTGCAAAACCTGGATATTTATCATTAATATCCTGACGTTCAGCAGTCCATTCATATCTTGTCTCTACACGTATCTTCTGCGGAGCTTTGCCTATCTCCGCTTTCAGTGTATATACTTCAGCATTTTGGCCTTCCACTTTGATATTTACGGCACCGGTACCGTTAACTCTGTACATCACCGGAGCCTTAGTTGCCCCAGCATCCGTATTTACCATTGTAGTATTAGAAACACCAAAGAGTTCATGAACTTCACGGCTATCACCGCCTACCTCAATATACAAAGGCAAAGTACCACCCGCAGCCTGCAGGGTAATGATAGTTGCTCCCCCATTGGTCGCTACATCAAACACGACATCGTTGAAGTCAAAATCATCACTGTCTCCAAGGTCTTCTGCTATGATTCTGTACGCATTCGTATATACGGCCGGAGAGATTTTCACAATCCAATCACTATAATACCCATCTGCAGCCACTTGTTGATTTGGGTTCTGTCCGGTAGCTTCAAAGTCAAATCCCACATAATAAGCACCCCCAATATATTGTATAGTATAATTATAGTGCATTTTACCATCCAAAGAAACCCTATAGCCAAAAGAAGACGTTCCACTATTCTGCATTAGCATTATAGCCCCCTCAGTAGCATTAAAATTATTGATATGCTCATCTGATGCTGCAACCAAAAAATCCATATTAGAGTGTGAGCCACTTACATGTTGAACAAAAAAGTCGGTCCAATCCACACCAATGGATTGTGGATTCTGATGTGTTTTAAACCATTCCGTAACCACTTCTTTTTCTGTAGCCGTAATACCCTCGGGTACTTCCGTAAAATCTTTCCATTGATTGCTATTAGTGTTAGCAACACGCGTTGTCGGTGTTGCCCCAAATCCCCAATCCTGATCAACTGCAATTTCTCCATACTTCTGCACGAAAGCCGATGCATACTGTGCCTCTTTCTTAGCCGCCGCCTTTTCCGGGTCGAACAAATCGCTATCAGAACCGCAAGCGGAAAATACCACTACGCCCACAATAGCCAAAATTCCAAAGTTGAGCTTTTTCTTCATATCATTCATTGTTTATTCATTTAACAATTCGTGATTACACCCCATTCCGACACATATTACAACCAAGAATATCATTATATACAACTCAAAATTGTATAACATATTGATAAATAGGACATATTCTACTTCGCAAATATACATAATACTATATTAAATAACAACCAAAACCTCAAAAAGTTGCAATAAATAATTTATTAAGTTGTATTTTTCAATAAACATTAAATTTAAAGCATCTCTTATCATAGATGCACACATACGAGAGTACAAGTCAATTTTTGAAAGGACTAATATCTTTGCCTACCAAAATTAAATTATTCCTATATGGAGAAAAAATCGTTCCACCATGGTGGAACGATTTTTCCCCCAGGATGGAACAATATTTTCTCCATGGAGGAACGATTTACTATCAGGCATCTTTTCCCTTAACCATAGGCAGGCTGAACGAGAAATATGGCGTATGCAAAGAGAAAGTAAAAACAGAAGTGAACAAAAGAGGCTTTTTTTCCTTCTAAAACTTCCCGCCATCCGTTTTCTTTTGCTATTTTTGCATTTTGTAATCTTCAGATTAGAAATGAGAACAGAACCAACAACATATAACTTGCTTAACACCATTACATTTCCCGAGGATTTACGCCAACTCAGCGTAGAAGAGCTTCCTGAAGTCTGTAAAGAATTGAGGCAAGACATTATAAAGGAGGTTTCGTGTAACCCCGGACATTTCGCTGCCAGCCTGGGCACGGTAGAGCTGACCGTTGCCTTGCACTACGTATTCAATACTCCGTACGACCGCATAGTCTGGGATGTAGGCCATCAGGCGTACGGGCACAAGATACTGACCGGACGCCGTGAAGCATTCTCCACCAACCGTAAATTCAAGGGAGTTCGTCCTTTTCCCTCACCAGAGGAAAGCGATTATGACACATTCACCTGCGGACATGCGTCAAATTCAATCTCCGCCGCTCTTGGCATGGCTGTTGCCGCTGCCGAAAAAGGCGAGAAAGACCGCCATGTGGTCGCCGTCATCGGTGATGGAAGCATGAGCGGCGGCCTGGCTTTCGAAGGACTGAACAACGCTTCGTCTACCCCTAACAACCTTCTTATCATTCTCAACGACAATGATATGTCGATAGACAGAAGTGTAGGCGGCATGAAGCAGTACCTTTTCAACTTGACTACCAGCAACCGCTATAACCAGCTGCGCTTCAAGACATCCAGACTGCTGTTCAAAATGGGACTTTTGAACGAGGACCGCCGCAAAGCGCTGATTCGCTTCGCCAACAGCCTGAAATCAATGGCCGCCCAGCAGCAGAATATCTTTGAAGGGATGAACATCCGCTACTTCGGCCCTATCAATGGACACGATGTGAAAAACATAGCCCGTGTCCTGCGGGACATCAAAGATATGCAGGGACCGAAAATACTGCATCTGCACACTGTGAAAGGAAAAGGATTCGAACCTGCCGAGAAGAATCCCGATATCTGGCATGCACCGGGCAAGTTCGATCCGGAAACCGGAGAACGCCTCAAGGCGGATACCAGCAATTTGCCTCCGCTTTTCCAGGACGTGTTTGGGGAAACGCTGGTAGAACTGGCAAAGGAAAATCCGAAAATCGTCGGAGTAACCCCCGCCATGCCCACCGGCTGCTCTATGAACAAGCTGATGGACACCATGCCCGACCGTGCCTTCGATGTGGGTATTGCCGAAGGGCATGCAGCCACTTTCTCGGGCGGTATGGCTAAAGAAGGAATGCAGCCTTTCTGCAACATCTACTCCTCCTTCATGCAGCGGGCATACGATAATGTCATCCATGACATCGCCCTGCTCCGCCTCCCCGTCGTACTTTGCCTGGACCGCGCCGGACTGGTAGGAGAAGACGGACCGACACACCACGGAGTTTTCGACCTGGCCTATTTCCGTCCGATTCCCAACCTGACCATATCTTCACCGATGGACGAACATGAATTGCGCCGCCTGATGTACACGGCACAGTTGCCGGACCAAGGTCCGTTCGTCATCCGCTATCCCCGCGGACGCGGCGTATTGCTGGATTGGAAATGTCCGCTGGAAGAAATCCCCGTAGGCAAAGGGCGCAGACTGAAAGAAGGCAAAGACCTGGCAGTCATCACCCTCGGTCCCATAGGCAACGTGGCCGCACGTGCCATAGAGCGTGCGGAGAAGGACAAAGGAATCTCCATAGCCCACTACGACCTGCGTTTTCTCAAGCCGCTCGACGAAGCCCTGCTGCACGAGGTGGGACTCAACTTCCAGCATGTCGTCACCATAGAAGACGGTGTCAAAAAAGGAGGAATGGGCAGTGCCATACTGGAGTTCATGGCGGACAATGACTATATTCCCCATTTCAGACGTATCGGTGTACCCGATGCCTTCATAGAACACGGCACCATACAAGAGTTGCACCATCTTTGCGGAATGGACGAAGAAGGAATCTATAATCAATTGATAATTGATAGTTGAAAATTGACAGTTTGAGCATTTACCCCATAGGTCAACTATTAATTACCAACTATCAGCGAACTAAAAGTGAAAATAATTATTGCAGGTGCCGGCGCAGTAGGCACACACTTGGCCAAGTTGCTGTCCCGCGAGAAGCAGGACATCATTCTGATGGACGACAACGAAGAGAAGTTGAGCACACTGAACTCTAACTTCGACTTGATGACGGCTACAGCCTCCCCTACCTCCATAAAAGGCTTGAAAGAAGTGGGAGTGGGAGAAGCCGACCTGTTCATAGCCGTCACCCCCGATGAAAGCCGGAACATGACCGCATGCATGCTTGCCAACAATCTGGGAGCACAGAAGACCGTAGCCCGTATTGACAACTACGAATACCTGCTGCCCAAAAACAAGGAATTTTTCCAGAAGCTGGGCGTCGATTCACTCATCTACCCGGAAATGCTTGCCGCCAAGGAAATCGTGTCCTCCATCCGCATGAGCTGGGTACGCCAATGGTGGGAGTTCTGCGGAGGAGCCTTGATACTGATAGGCACCAAGATGCGCGAAAAAGCCGAGATACTGAACATCCCCCTCCATGAGTTGGGCGGACCGGAGCTGCCCTATCACGTGGTAGCCATCAAACGGGGAAGCGAAACACTGATTCCCCGTGGTGACGATACCATCAAGCTACATGACATCGTATACTTCACCACCACACGAAAATACGTCCCCTACATCCGCAAGATAGCCGGCAAAGAAGATTATGCCGATGTGCGCAACGTGATGATTATGGGTGGAAGCCGGATTGCCGTACGCACCGCCCAATACGTCCCGGACTACATGCAGGTGAAAATCGTGGACAACGACCTGAACCGCTGCAACCGCCTGACCGAGTTGCTTGACGACCGCACCATGATTATCAATGGCGACGGGCGGGATATGGACTTACTTGTGGAAGAGGGACTGAAGAACACGGAAGCCTTCGTAGCCTTGACCGGCAACTCGGAAACCAATATTCTGGCCTGCCTTGCCGCCAAACGCATGGGAGTCAGCAAAACCGTAGCGGAAGTGGAGAACATCGACTACATAGGCATGGCCGAAAGCCTTGACATCGGCACCGTCATCAACAAAAAGATGATTGCTGCCAGCCACATCTACCAGATGATGCTGGATGCGGACGTCAGCAACGTGAAATGCCTGACCTTTGCCAATGCCGATGTAGCAGAATTTACCGTTAAGGCCGGCTCGAAGATTACCAAACATCCGGTAAAAGACCTCGGCCTCCCGAAAGGAGCCACCATCGGCGGACTTATCCGCCAGGGGGAAGGCGTTGTGGTTATGGGTAACACCCTGATACAGCCGGGTGACCATGTAGTGGTATTCTGCCTGAACATGATGATTAAGAAAATCGAAAAATACTTTAACTAATTGAGAATGAGTAGTTGGTAAATGATTAACTTCAAGACAATCATACGGATTATCGGTATTCTGCTATTGCTGGAAACAGTCATGTTTCTGGTCTGTTCGGGCGTGTCCTTCTACTACAGAGAAAGCGATATGCTCGACTTCTGGAAAGCAGGAGGCATCACAGCAGGGGTAGGCTTATTGCTGGCGGCTCTCGGCAAGGGAGGTGAACGACAACTGACGCGCCGTGACGGATATGTACTGGTCAGCTTTGCCTGGGTGGCATTCTCTCTTTTCGGAATGCTGCCTTTCTATATAGGCGGATACATACCCGACATTGCCAATGCATTCTTCGAAACCATGTCCGGTTTCAGCAGTACGGGTGCCACCATCTTGGACGACATCGAGTCACTTCCTCATGGAATACTGTTCTGGCGCAGTATGACACAGTGGATTGGCGGCTTGGGAATCATCATGTTCACCATTGCAGTGCTTCCCATCTTCGGAGTCAGTGGCCTGCAGGTGTTCGCCGCCGAGGCAAGCGGCCCTACACATGACAAGGTTCATCCCCGTATCGGTATCACCGCCAAATGGATTTGGAGTATCTATGCCGGCATAACCGCTCTGCTTGTCGGTCTGCTGATGCTTGGAGGTATGGACTGGTTCGACAGTATCTGCCATGCATTTGCCACTACCGGTACCGGTGGCTTCTCCACCAAGCAGGCCAGCGTTGCCTACTACAATTCTCCTTATATAGAATATGTCATCTCCATTTTCATGTTTATCTCCGGCATCAACTTCACCTTGCTATTATTGTTCGTCAACCGGAAATTCAAGAAGTTCATCGGCAATGCCGAGCTGAAATTCTATTTCGGTTCAGTTGTGCTCTTCACTGCCGTCATAGCCATCGTGCTTTACTATACCAGTCCCATGGGGATGGAAGAATCCTTCCGCAAATCCTTGTTCCAGGTAATCTCCCTCCAGACCTCCACCGGTTTTGCGACAGATGACTATATGCAATGGACACCCGTCTTGTGGGGGCTGCTTACCATCATCATGCTGATGGGAGCGTGTGCAGGCAGTACCACCGGAGGCTTGAAGTGTATACGTATGGTAATTCTTACCAAAGTCTCACGAAACGAGTTCAAACACATCCTACACCCCAATGCCATACTTCCGGTACGGATAAACAAGCAGGTAATCTCTCCCTCCATTGTCTCCACCGTACTGGCTTTTTGTTTTATTTATATCTCCATTATAGTCATCGGCACACTGCTCATGATGGCTATGGGTGTCGGGGCTGAAGAATCAATGGGCTGCGTCATTTCCAGTATCGGTAATATGGGACCCGGATTGGGTGAAACCGGACCTGCCTATTCGTGGAATGCCCTGCCCGATGCAGCTAAATGGCTGTTATCCTTTTTAATGCTTCTGGGTCGTCTTGAGTTATTTACCGTACTGCTGCTTTTCACACCGGATTTCTGGAAACGGAATTGATTTAGGATAAAAAGTGTAAAAATAATCATTTTTTGTTATGCGGGGATAGCAAATTGAACAATACTTATTATATCTTTGCGTCCTTGAAAGAGAGAATTGTGGTATGAAGCAATGCATTAAATACTGTTTAATCATAATCTTTGCAGCCCTATTGCACGACAGTGCAACCGGAGCTGCAGATATTTTGTGCGTTCCTGCCACCCGACAAGCAGAATGCTGTACGCTGTCACAAGCTCCTACCACCCAACAAGCAGTCCAGAAGTTCTACGACTTGTTTTCACCAAACTCCCTCTGCATAGAACATGTGGACCATACGCAAGTACCAACCAACAAAAGCGTACTCCTGCGCATGTACATCTACAAGATGCAGCAGCATGCCTATGCACCGGAATGCGACCGTTTGTTGAATCTGTCTCCTCATCCCGTACCCGACGCGAATTATTACGTGTTCGGGCTAAGAAAGATTATCATTTAGAAGGCCTGCAAGCGCAGACGCTTGCCCCTGACCTCGCCGGACAACAAATCAGAGGTTTTGTCCTCCGGTGCGATGTATCTATTATTATATATCTAAAATCTTATCAGGTTTATGAACTTTACTTTGTTAGTGGTCGTCTTATTGACGGCAATCGCTTTCGTGGGTATCGTCATCGCGCTCTCCAATGCGATAGCACCCCGTTCGTACAATGCACAGAAGATGGAGCCGTACGAGTGTGGTATCCCTACCCGCGGTAAATCGTGGATGCAATTCCGGGTAGGTTACTATCTGTTTGCCATCTTGTTCCTGATGTTCGAAGTGGAAACGGTATTTCTGTTCCCTTGGACAGTCATCACCCGCGAACTTGGCGTGGCAGGACTTTTCAGTGTTTTATTTTTCCTGATTATATTGATTCTGGGCCTTGCTTATGCCTGGAGGAAAGGAGCTTTGGAATGGAAGTAACAAAGAAACCGAAAATTAAATCTATCCCTTATGAGGAGTTTACAGACAACGAAACGTTGGAGAAACTGGTTCGGGAACTTAATGCCGGAGGCGCCAATGTCGCCCTTGGCGTACTGGACGATTTCGTCAACTGGGGACGCAGCAACTCACTGTGGCCTCTTACGTTTGCAACCAGCTGTTGCGGTATCGAATTCATGGCCCTCGGCGCAGCCCGCTACGATATGGCGCGCTTCGGGTTCGAGGTAGCCCGTGCCAGTCCGCGCCAGGCAGACATGATTATGGTTTGCGGAACAATAACCAACAAGATGGCTCCCGTTCTGAAACGTCTTTACGACCAGATGGCCGATCCGAAATATGTAGTAGCCGTAGGCGGCTGTGCCGTCAGCGGAGGCCCGTTCAAGAAATCCTATCACGTGGTGAACGGTGTGGACAAGATTCTGCCGGTGGATGTCTACATTCCCGGTTGCCCTCCGCGTCCGGAAGCATTCTACTACGGCATGATGCAATTGCAGCGTAAAGTGAAAATAGAGAAATACTTCGGTGGAGTAAACAGAAAAGAAGAGAACCACTAATCAGTACTTAAAAATATGGAAATAAAATACATAGAGCCCTCAGTCCTGCACGACGAAATGCTGCGTCTGCGGAAAGAGAAACAAATGGACTTCCTGGAATGCCTCAGCGGTATGGATTGGGGAATACCCGACGAGAAAGACGCACCGGACACCCCCCGCGGACTCGGTGTAGTCTATCTGTTGGAATCTACTGTTACCGGCGAACGGATAGCGGTACGCACCGCCACTCTAAACCGGGAACATCCCGAACTTCCTTCCGTCAGCGATATCTGGAAAGCTGCGGATTTCAACGAGCGCGAAGTCTACGACTTTTACGGCATCGTTTTCATCGGTCATCCGGATATGCGCCGACTCTATCTGCGCAATGACTGGGTAGGCTATCCCATGCGTAAAGACAATGAGCCGGAAAAAGATAATCCGTTGCGTATGGACAACGAAGAAACGGTGGACACCACCATGGAATTGGAGCTGAATCCCGACGGTAGCATCAAGAATAAGGAGATGCAACTTTTCGGTGATGAGGAATATGTGGTGAACATCGGTCCCCAACATCCGGCCACCCACGGCGTAATGCGCTTCCGTGTATCATTGGAGGGTGAAATCATCGACAAGATTGATGCCAACTGCGGCTACATCCACCGGGGTATCGAGAAGATGTGCGAAAGCCTGACCTATCCGCAGACCTTGGCTCTAACCGACCGTCTGGACTACCTGGGCGCACACCAGAACCGCCATGCCTTGTGCATGTGTATCGAGAAGGCAATGGGCGTGGAAGTAAGCGAACGCGTGCAGTACATACGTACCATCATGGACGAGTTGCAGCGAATAGACTCTCACCTGCTGTTCTATTCTTGTCTTGCTATGGACCTGGGTGCATTAACGGCCTTCTTCTACGGTTTCCGCGACCGCGAAAAGATACTCGACATCTTTGAGGAAACTTGCGGCGGACGCCTCATCATGAACTACAACACCATCGGTGGCGTGCAGGCAGACATTGCTCCCGGCTTCGTAAAGAAAGTGAAGGAGTTTATCCCCTACCTCCGCGGTATCCTACACGAATATCACGACGTATTCACCGGGAACATCATTGCCCAGCAACGTCTGAAAGGTGTGGGTATACTCTCACGGGAAGATGCCATCGCCTTTGGAGCTACCGGAGGCACCGGACGCGCCAGCGGATGGGCCTGCGACGTGCGTAAGCGTATGCCATATGCCGTATATGACAAGGTGGACTTTAAAGAAATCATCCGCACCGAAGGCGATTCATGGGCACGCTACCTTATCCGTATGGATGAAATTCTGGAGAGCCTGAAGATTATCGAGCAACTGATAGACAACATCCCGGAAGGAGCCTACCAGGAAAAGATGAAACCTATTATCCGCGTACCGGAAGGCACTTATTATGCAGCCGTAGAAGGTAGCCGCGGTGAGTTCGGCGTCTTCCTCGAAAGCCATGGCGACAAGATGCCTTACCGCCTGCATTTCCGCAGTACGGGCTTGCCATTGGTATCGACCGTAAATACGATTTGCCGCGGAGCTAAAATCGCCGACCTTATTGCCATTGGCGGAACATTGGATTATGTAGTACCAGATATTGACAGATAAAAGGATTTACGATTTGACAATTTACAATTTACCATGCGGAATTACAGCGCAGCCAAATTGTAAATTGTACATTGTGAATTGTAAATCAAAAAGCGCCTCGTAAATTGTAAATAGTAAATTGTAAATAGTAAATGAACAACGTGTTTGACTTTAGTATAGTAACCAACTGGATACACCAGATGCTGACTTCCCTGATGCCGGAAGGTCTGGCAATATTCCTCGAATGCGTGGTGATTGGCGTATGCATCATCTTGATGTATGCCGTGCTTGCCATCATCCTGATTTACATGGAGCGTAAAATATGCGCCTTCTTCCAATGCCGCCTCGGTCCGATGCGCGTGGGGAAATGGGGATTGCTCCAAGTGCCCTGCGACGTCATCAAGATGTTGACAAAGGAAATCATTGATTTGAAATTCTCTGACCGGTTCCTCTACAATCTGGCACCGTTCATGGTAATCATCGCTTCTTTCCTGACATTTGCCTGCCTGCCCATCAACAAGGGATTGGAGGTATTGGACTTCAATGTAGGAGTGTTCTTCCTGCTGGCTGCATCGAGTATCGGCGTAGTGGGTATCCTGCTGGCAGGCTGGAGTTCCAACAATAAATTCTCGCTGATTGGAGCCATGCGAAGCGGTGCGCAGATTATCAGCTACGAGTTGTCCTGCGGATTGAGCATACTGACAATGGTAGTGTTGATGGGAACCATGCAGTTCTCCGAAATAGTAGAAGGACAAGCTGACGGCTGGTTCATCTTCAAGGGACATATCCCTGCATTGATAGCCTTCATCATCTACCTCATTGCCGGAAATGCGGAAACCAACCGCGGTCCCTTCGACTTGCCCGAAGCCGAAAGCGAGTTGACTGCCGGATACCATACGGAATACAGCGGTATGGGCTTCGGATTCTTCTATCTGGCAGAATATTTGAATCTGTTTATCGTAGCCTCCGTGGCAGCCACCATCTTCCTGGGAGGCTGGATGCCGCTACACATCGTAGGCCTGGACGGCTTCAACGCAGTGATGGATTACATTCCGGGATTTGTATGGTTCTTCGGAAAGGCCTTCTTCGTAGTCTTCCTGCTGATGTGGATAAAGTGGACCTTCCCCCGCCTGCGTATTGACCAGATTCTGAATCTGGAGTGGAAGTACCTGGTACCCATCTCTATGGTGAACTTGATTTTGATGGTATTAATTGTAGTATTTAAATTGCATTTCTAACCGGCGTAGCGCCGGAGCAAGATTTCCTTGCGGATAATTTTAATAAAGGCAAAAGTAATGAAAGAAAAGAACTCTTATATCGGCGGACTCATACACGGCGTCACTTCTCTGCTGACAGGTATGAAGACAACCATGACCGTATTCTGCCGACGAAAGACTACCGAACAATATCCGGAAAACCGCTCGACATTGAAACTCTCCGACCGTTTCCGTGGCACGCTGACCATGCCCCATAATGATAAAAATGAACATCGGTGTGTAGCTTGCGGTTTGTGCCAGATGGCTTGTCCCAACGACACTATCAAGGTGACCGGCGAGATGGTTGAAACGGAAGACGGCAAGAAAAAGAAGATATTGGTTAAGTACGAATACGACCTCGGTTCGTGCATGTTCTGCCAACTCTGTGTGAATGCCTGCCCTCACGATGCCATCACGTTCGACCAGGATTTTGAGCATGCAGTGTTCGACCGCACGAAACTGGTCATGACGCTGAACCGTCCGGGCAGCCATGTAGAAGAAAAAAAGAAACCCGCTGCTCCCAAAGAAGAGACAACAAAGTAATTCGTTAATAGTAACTTGTAATTAAACAACATGGAAATAACTCTTGAAACAGTAGTATTCTACTTCCTTGCGGCCTTTATCACCGTATTTTCCATCTTGACGGTAACGACCCACCGCATGGTGCGCTCGGCCACCTACCTGCTGTTCGTACTTTTCGGTACGGCAGGCATCTACTTTCTGCTGGGTTACACCTTCCTCGGTTCCGTGCAGATTATGGTCTATGCCGGCGGTATCGTAGTGCTCTACGTCTTCTCCATACTGCTTACCAGTGGCGAAGGCGATGTCATCGAGAAGTTAAAGCGTAGCAGGTTCCTTGCCGGACTGGGTGCCACCGTGGGCGGTGCCATCATCGTAGTATTCATCACTTTGAAGCATAAGTTCATTGCCACCACCGACGTGGAACCTTTGGAGGTCAACATCAAGACCATCGGTCACCACATGCTGAGCGGTGACAAGTATGGTTATCTGCTTCCCTTCGAAGCTGTCAGCATCTTGTTATTGGCATGTATCGTAGGTGGATTATTAATAGCACGTAAAAGATAAGAATTATGATACACATGGAATATTATCTGATAGTTTCGGCTATCATGTTTTTCGCAGGCATCTATGGGTTCTTTACCCGCCGCAACACGCTGGCGATACTTATCAGCATCGAGCTGATTCTGAATGCCACGGACATCAACTTTGCGGTGTTCAACCGTTTCCTATTCCCCGGAGGACTGGAAGGATATTTCTTCTCTTTATTCTCCATCGCCATCTCGGCGGCCGAAACGGCTGTAGCCATTGCCATCATGATTAACATCTACCGTAACATCCGCAGCATCCAGGTGAACAAACTGGATGAGATGAAATGGTAAGAGCCAAAATCGCCAAACGATGTTTCTTGAATAGTAATAATTGATAAACATAGTATATATGGAATATACAATATTAATCCTTCTGCTCCCTTTCCTCTCTTTCCTCGCCCTGGGACTTGGAGGTAAATGGATGTCGCACCGCATTGCCGGCCTTATCGGAACTGCAGTACTGGGCCTGGTCGCAGTGCTTTCCTATCTCACCGCAGGAATGTACTTCAGCGCTCCCCGCCTTGCTGACGGTACGTACGAGACGCTGATGCCCTATAACTTCAAATGGCTGCCCTTCACAGAAAGCCTCAGTATCGACATGGGCATTCTGCTTGACCCGATTTCGGTCATGATGCTCGTAGTCATCAGCACCGTTTCGCTGCTAGTACACATATACTCTTTCGGTTACATGAAGGGCGAACGCGGTTTCCAGCGCTACTACGCCTTCTTGTCGCTCTTCACCATGTCCATGCTCGGACTGGTAGTGGCTACGAATATCTTCCAGATGTATCTTTTCTGGGAGTTGGTGGGCGTGTCCTCCTATCTGCTGATTGGTTTCTACTATACGAAACCCGCAGCTATTGCTGCTTCGAAGAAAGCATTTATCGTTACCCGTTTTGCTGACCTAGGTTTCCTTATAGGTATCCTTGTCTATGGATATTATGCCGGCACATACACCTTCAGCCCCAATGAGATGGCGCTGGCAAAGGGCGGTGCGGCCATGATTCCGCTTGCCTTGGGACTGATGTTCATCGGTGGCGCCGGAAAGAGTGCCATGTTCCCGTTGCACATCTGGCTGCCCGATGCCATGGAAGGTCCTACGCCAGTCAGTGCACTGATTCATGCCGCCACGATGGTGGTTGCAGGGGTCTATCTGGTGGCACGCATGTTCCCGTTGTTCATAGAGTATGCTCCCAGCGTGCTGCACATCGTGGCATACGTAGGAGCTTTCACGGCATTCTATGCCGCCAGTGTGGCATGTGTGCAGAGTGATATCAAACGTGTACTGGCATTCTCCACCATCTCCCAAATCGGTTTCATGATGGTGGCGCTGGGTGTATGTACATCAGCCGACCCGCACGAAGGGGGACTGGGCTACATGGCAGGCATGTTCCACTTGTTCACACATGCCATGTTCAAGGCATTGCTGTTCCTCGGAGCGGGTAGCATCATCCATGCCGTACACAGTAACGAGATGTCTGCCATGGGCGGACTGCGGAAGTATATGCCCATTACGCATATCACGTTCCTCATCGCATGTCTCGCCATTGCTGGTATCCCGCCGTTCTCCGGATTCTTCTCCAAAGATGAAATCCTGACGGCATGCTTCCTGTTCAGCCCCACTATGGGATGGATTATGACAGTGATTGCAGGTATGACAGCATTCTATATGTTCCGTCTTTATTATGGTATCTTTTGGGCCGGCTCAGAGCCGGGACAAAAGTCGGCAAGTGATGGGGGCGACAGCCACGTGCCTCACCCCCACGAGAGTCCTCTGGCGATGACCCTGCCCCTGATGCTCCTTGCTGTGGTTACGATAGTTGCCGGTTTCATTCCTTTCGGACACTTCATCAGTTCCAACGGTGAAGCATATAACATCCATCTGGACTGGAGTGTGGCAGGTACAAGTATCGCCGTAGCGGTGGTTTCCATAGCCATTGCCACCTACATCTATGCAGGTAGCCGACAGCCCGTTGCCGATACATTGGCACACCGTTTCAAAGGCTTGTGGACAGCAGCTTACCACCGCTTCTATCTGGACGAGGTCTACCAGTTCATCACCCACCGTATCATCTTCGGCTGCATCTGCCGCCCCATCGCCTGGTGGGACCGCCATGTAGTGGACGGCTTCTTCAACTTCCTTGCCTGGAGTGCCGAGGCTACCAGTGACGAGATACGCGGTCTGCAGAGCGGACGCATCCAGCAATATACATTTGTATTCCTGCTGGGCACGCTGGCACTGATACTGCTACTATTGCTATAACCCGAGATTTTTCAATCGTAAATCGTAAATCGTTAAATCGTAAATATAAAGATGAACTTTTTATCATTATTCGTACTCATCCCCTTGCTGATGTTGCTGGGTCTTTGGCTCAGCCGCAACATCGCACAAATACGCGCGGTGATGGTGACCGGTGCATCGGCTCTGCTGGTTCTTTCTGCAGCATTGACCGTGATGTACCTCAATGCACGCCACGCTGGTGCCACGGATGAAATGCTGTTCCGTGCCGACATGGTCTGGTATCCTGCACTCAACATCCACTATTCGGTAGGAGTAGACGGTATTTCGGTAGCCATGCTGCTGCTTTCGGCCATCATTGTCTTTACCGGAACATTCGCCTCCTGGAGGCTGCAACCGCTGACTAAAGAATATTTCCTTTGGTTCACCTTCCTCTCCATCGGTGTGTTCGGGTTCTTCATCTCGATAGACCTGTTCACCATGTTCATGTTCTACGAAGTTGCCCTCATTCCCATGTACCTGCTTATCGGTGTATGGGGGTCGGGACGCAAGGAGTACTCTGCCATGAAGCTGACACTGATGCTGATGGGCGGCTCCGCCTTCCTGCTTATCGGTATCCTGGGTATCTACTACGGTGCCGGAGCCACCTCTATGAACCTATTGGAAATAGCACAGATGCACAATATTCCCATCGAACAGCAACGTATCTGGTTCCCGCTCACCTTCCTCGGTTTCGGTGTGCTGGGCGCTCTGTTCCCGTTCCACACATGGAGCCCCGACGGTCACGCCTCCGCACCGACTGCCGTATCCATGCTCCATGCCGGTGTATTGATGAAACTGGGAGGTTACGGATGTTTCCGCATAGCCATGTACCTGATGCCCGAAGCTGCACAAGAACTGGGATGGATATTCCTGATTCTTACCGGAATCTCCGTGGTATACGGTGCATTCTCCGCTTGTGTACAAACCGACTTGAAGTATATCAATGCCTACTCTTCCGTCAGCCATTGCGGCCTGGTGTTGTTCGCCATCCTGATGATGAACCAGACAGCTTGCACGGGTGCCGTTCTGCAGATGCTCTCTCACGGACTGATGACAGCCTTGTTCTTCGCCCTTATCGGTATGATATACGGACGTACCCATACGCGTGACGTCCGCGAACTCTCCGGTCTGATGAAGATTATGCCTTTTCTGGCTGTCTGCTATGTAATCGCCGGTCTTGCCAATCTGGGACTGCCCGGACTCAGCGGTTTCATTGCCGAAATGACCATCTTCACCGGTTCGTTCCAGCATCCCGATACGTTCCACCGCGTGTGGACGGTCATTGCATGCAGCTCCATCGTGATTACGGCAGTCTATATCCTGCGACTGGTAGGAAAGATTCTCTATGGCACCTGCACTAACAAGCATCACCTCACCTTGAGCGATGCAACCTGGGACGAACGTACAGCGGTCATCATCCTCATCGCATGCGTTGCCGCCCTCGGTATGGCACCATGGTGGATTAGCGGCATGATTGGAGACAGCGTGCTGCCAATAACTGATTTATTTACGATTTGACGATTTACGATTGATAAATGACTTGTAAATCCCAAGAGTAACCTCAATCGTAAATCGTAAAATCGTAAATCCCAAGAGTAATTTCAATCGTAAATCGTAAATCGTAAAATCGTAAATAGATATGGATTATTCTCAATTCCTCCTGCTCAAAGAAGAGCTTTCGCTGATATTGGTCATCGTCATCCTTTTTGTCGCCGACCTCTTCATGAGTCCGGATGCACACAAGAATGACGGCAAACCGGTGCTGAACACAATGCTGCCCGTTGCTCTGCTGACCATACACACACTTATCACCATCGTTCCCGGTCCTGTGGCAGATGCTTTCGGCGGCATGTATCACAATCAGCCGATACAGAGCATCGTGAAATCCATCCTCAGTATAGGTACACTGATTGTATTCCTGATGGCGCACGAATGGATGCGCCGTCCAGACACTGCCATCAAACAAGGTGAGTTCTACATTCTGACACTTTCCACCCTGCTGGGTATGTACTTCATGATTTCCGCCGGACACTTCCTGATGTTCTTCATCGGACTGGAGACGGCAAGCATCCCGATGGCAGCCCTGGTTGCCTTCGACAAATACCGCCACCACTCTGCCGAGGCAGGTGCCAAATATATTCTCACGGCATTGTTCTCCAGCGGATTGCTGCTATACGGATTATCTTTAATTTACGGTACGGTAGGCACTCTCTACTTTGCCGACATACCGGCACGCCTCACCGGCGACCCGTTGCAGATTATGGCATTCGTATTCTTCTTCTCCGGCATGGGATTCAAAATATCACTGGTGCCTTTCCATCTTTGGACAGCAGACGTTTACGAAGGCGCTCCAAGTACGGTAACCGCTTATTTAAGCGTTATCTCCAAAGGCTCTGCCGCTTTCGTGCTGATGACTATCCTCATCAAGGTATTCGCCCCGATGGTAGCTCAATGGCAAGAAGTGCTCTACTGGATCATCATCGCCTCTATCACGCTTGCCAATCTCTTCGCCTTGCGTCAGCAGAACTTGAAACGATTGATGGCTTTTTCCAGTATCTCGCAGGCAGGTTATATCATGCTGGGTATTATCAGCGGCACTTCACAAGGTATGACTTCATTGGTCTTTTATGTATTGATTTACATGTTTGCCAACCTCAGCGTATTTACAGTCATCACGATTGTAGCCCTGCGTGCCCATAAATTCACGCTCGACGACTACAACGGGCTGTACAATACCAATCCAAAGCTCGCTTTCCTGATGACCTTAGCCTTGTTCTCTCTGGCAGGCATCCCGCCGTTTGCGGGCTTCTTCTCGAAGTTCTTCATCTTTGCGGCAGCTTTCGAAGGCGGCTTCCATCTGCTGGTATTCATTGCCCTTATCAATACAATCATCTCGCTTTATTACTATCTGAAGATTGTAAAGGCAATGTACATCAACAAGAGCGACGAGCCGATTGCAGCATTCCGCAGTGACAACTATACACGTGCCAGCCTGGCCATTTGCACGCTGGGTATTGTGGTACTGAGTATTGCAAGTGTGGTATATCAATCCATCGATAAGTTCTCATTCGGATTATAACCGGAGGGTATCATCACTTACCACAAATTACACAGATTGGCACAAATTATCTTTAGAAGTTCTGATAATCAAGAGCTTTGACTTGTGTTAATCTGCATAATTTGTGGTGAGTGTGTATTTTAGCACATTTCCATACTATACAATCGGCAGCACAAACCAAAAGCATGAGCCTTTCCCCGGTTCACTGTCCACACCGATTGTGCCACCCAACTGCTCTATAATGCTCTTGCTGATAGAAAGCCCCAGGCCGGTGCCATGCACAAACGTATTCAGCTTTATAAAACGGTCGAATATCTGAGCCTGCATTTCCGGCTCAATGCCAAGGCCCGTATCGGCCACATAAAAACGCAAATGAGTTTCATCCACCTTATTATATCCTACACGTATACTTCCCGCAGTGGTGAACTTGATGGCATTGTTGACAAAGTTGGCTATGACCTGATTCAAACGGTTACGGTCACTGACAATCCGGCATTCCGGCAGATGACGGTCGAAGAGAACTTCCACACCCGGTTTAGCCTTCATCTTCATGAAGCGCACGATGTCCTCACACAGCATGTTCACGTCCAGCTCTTTTTCCACAAAGTCAAATGTCCCGGCCTCTATCTTGGACAAATCCAGTATGTCGGAAATCAGCTGCAACAGCAGGTCATTGTTTTCTTCAATAATCGCCATATACTGCCTTTTTTCCTCCATGTCCCCGGTCTCTCCCATCAGACTGGAGAAACCGACAATCGCATTCAGGGGCGTACGTATCTCATGGCTCATATTGGCAAGGAAGGCACTCTTCAGACGGTCGGCGGTTTCTGCCTTCTCCTTGGCTTCAATCAGCATAGCCTCCGTCTCCTTCAATTCCGTAATGTCATAGTTGACGCCTATCAGCTCTATTTGTCCGTTCTCCGGTTCAAACAGATTGACAACCACATTGGTACGTACCCAGTTCCATTTTCCCTTTTCGCCCGGACGCTCAATGCGCATCTCTCCCTGGAAATGTTTGGCTTCGCCCACACGGGCCTTACTGAAGAAATCAAGCATCCTCCTGCGGTCACTGGGGTACATCTTGCTGTATATTCCCACGACATCCGCCAATTGGGTATTCTCGTCCTCTCCCATATTCTTATACCATTGCTTGATGGCATAGCCTTTCCGGTCGAGCAGGTTCAGCTTGGCATAACCTACCTTCGCATAATCCGATATAAGCAGGAAGAAATTCTCGAAATCACAGATACGGCTCATGGCATCAATCCGTTCCGTATTGTCGATGTTAATCATGGCATAGCCGGTAAAGTTACCTTTACTGTCATACACCTTGCTCACTTTCGTATAAAGATGTATCACATCCTTCGGCTGTTTGGAAGTGGAGTAATACCCTTCAGTCCGGTCGAAAGCATAATTCAGGCGAAAGTCGACCATATCCTCAGTCTGTATACGTTCTGCCAATTGGGCGGACACATTCGGGTTCTCGAATAAGTTCACTCCAATGACATCCTGTTTGTCACGGACCCCGAATATCTCCATATCCTTATTGTTGATGTCTACCAGGAATCCGTCTTTGTCATAGATTTCCACCCCGGCCGGTATATTGGCAAAGATATTCTTGAACAGTTTTTCGCTATGGTCCAAAGCCAGATGAGTCTGTACCGAGTCTGTCGTATCGAGGAATAACGCCACCACTTCATTCTTTTCCGGAGAGTATATCACCACGTGGCAGTGCTTGTTGGTAAGCTCAAAACACATGTCCATTTCCTTATGTGTCCCGGTGTTCACTATCTCAAGCAGATATTCCAGTCTGGGGGCCGCCTCCCTTGAAAAGGACGAGGCTGTCTTGCCGATAAACGTCGACGCAGGTTTTCCCAGAAAATCGGCAAAGATAGAATTCGCATCTGTCACATAATACCCGTAGGGGTTGTCCTTTTCATCACAGACAATGGACATCCGCACATACCCCAAAGGCATATAGCGGAACAAGTTGCTGAGGAAAGTACGTTCGCGCACAGCCTCATCCTTCGTTTTGCGCAACTCTATGCAAATGCTGATGACATTTGCCAACGAACTAAACCATTGGTAATCCTCGTTAGTCCACATTCGGGTACGGTCCACCAAATCAATGCCCATATATCCCCACACCTGGTCATTGGCAACCAGCGGAGTTACCATCAAGGACTTTATATTCTGTCTCGCCAGAATTTCATATTCGGCGTAAGCGTGCTCCGGCAGTTGCCTCAGCGTTTCCAGCAGAACGGGCTTTTGTGCCATAATCTGTGACGTCCACCACGGCAGGCTGTCAGCCTGAACTCCTTGAAGCATTTCTTTCTCAGGAGCCACTCCCGGAGCCACCACCTCGTATGTGCAGCTCTGGTACCGGCACTTCTCATCATATTGGAATATATAGACACGTCCGCCGCGAAAGAAATCAAGAATATCTTTCAGTATGTCGTAAATGCCCGCACTTATATCCTCGTCTTTCAGGAAGCGGAATAGGGAATGGGATATTGAGGTCTGCCGATAAAGTAAATCGTTCACTCTTTGCAAAGCCTGCTTCGCAGCCTCCTCCTTCGGCATCTCTACGCGCTGCAACACTCCGAAAGCCTTCAATGTACCATCCGGCAAATGCTCCTTATACCCCACGCGCGAGTAGACCCAGACCACTCCTTCAGTAGAATAGATAGGAAACGTCTGTTCATAGACCTCCATATTCTGAATGGCAAGGAACTCCCGGCTGATACGCGTCCGATAGTCTTCGCGTATCATTTTACCGAAATCCTCAAAGCTCAGGTATTCCCCTTCCAAGCCTAACAACTTACAGACATATTCGGAGCAGAGATACTGCCTTGAAGAAAAATCAGCCTCCCACCAACCTATCCGGCCAAGAATGGAAAGGCGCCGGAAACGTTCACTATCGTCACGATGAACAGCCATATATTTATCAATATTGGTTTGAGATACAAAAATAGCCATAAAACTCTAATAAGCAACCATTAGAAACCTTTTTCGTCCCAAGCAGCCTATATATAAGGATAACAAACAATCCGGAAGAATGTGCGGTAACCAAATCGTAATAGATTTGAAAATGAAACGTATGCTCCATGTATCACCGGTGTAATGTCATTGCCTCATCTTTGCAGCGGATTAAAAAACGTACAAAGAAAAGAGATGAGCATGAAATTAGACTTGGGAAAGATTTTCTTCCTTATTTTATTCCTCACACTTTCCGTCATGGCTGCCACGGCGGGAACCGTCAAAGGGACAATCACCGACCGACAAACCAAAGAGCCGCTGACGGGAGCCACCGTGCAAGTAAGCGGAACAGCACAAGGCGCCGTCGCCGATTTGGATGGTAACTATACACTGGAGCTGAAGAACGGGACCTATACCCTCACCGTCCGTTACATCGGCTACAAAGACATGACGATGAACGCCGTAGAGATAAAGGGTGAAACCGTGCTGAACTTCGACATGGAGCCGGACACGCAAACCCTGGGCGAAGTGCAGGTCACCGCCAAGAAGAACCTCGAAGGCGAACGTGCCTTGCAAATGGAACGGCAAAAAGCGACCCTCGCCATCGAGAACCTCGGTTCCAAAGAGATGTCCCTCAAAGGCATCGGCAATGTGGAAGAAGGAGTAAAGAAAATAACGGGTATCTCCATCGCCAGCGCCGGACAACTTATCGTCCGCGGACTGGGCGACCGCTACAGCACCACCACGCTGAACGGTCTGCCTATCGCCTCGCCCAACCCGGACAACAAGCTGGTGCCGCTCGACCTCTTCCCTTCATCCACCGTACAGAACATCACCGTCAGCAAGGTGTATGATGCCGCCGCCTTTGCCGACTACAGTGGTGCGCATATCAACATCAGCACCAAAGAAAACATACCGGAAGATTTCTTCCAACTGAGCCTCAACATGGGCGGGAAGTTCAACACTTTGGGCAAAGACCGCTATCAGATGGACTGCAGCGGCTCGCTCTTGAAGACACCCGGCGTAGACGCGGCCGCCCTCGACATGCCCTTGATGGAGTTTGACAAATACGTGAAGACCCGCAATATCTTCGATACCTCCTTCAGCGCCAGCAAGAAGAGTTCGTTGCCCGAACTGGGCGGAAACCTCGGTTTCGGCAAGAACTTCGGTATGGGCAACCAGACACTCAGCCTGCTTGCCTCCTTCAGCGCCAGCAACGGCTACCAGAACATGGAAGATGCCTTCTACAAGACATTCGAAGCCACCGGCACCGTGCAGGACGACTTCTCCTACGACAGCTTTGCGCAGGAACTGAAGCTCGCCGCCCTCGGCTACCTGGGCTACACCCTGCGCCGAAGCGACCGCATAGGCTACACTTTCTTCTACGCCCGCAATGCCATCGACACCTACCAGCGCCGCGAAGGGACTGACGCAGAAGGGCACGAGCTGACCGGCAGCAACAACATCATGCACATATATACCCTGCAAAACCACCAGCTGAACGGAATCCATAACTTCGGCGAGGGCGACAGGTGGCAACTGACCTGGGGAGGCTCGTACAGCAAGACCGGTAGTGAAGAGCCCGACCGCCGCCAAGTGATGTACGTCAAGGACAACGACGGCAGCCTCAGGCTCTTCAAGCTGAACCGCCAAGAGACTATGCGCTACTTTGGCAGCCTGGACGAAGAAGAGTGGAATGCCAACCTCGCCATGCGCTGGAAGTGGAACGACACCAGCCACCTCAAGCTCGGCTTCAACTACAAGGACAAGAACCGCGACTATAGCGCTACCCGCTTCTACTACAACCTGAACAAACTGAACCCCGTCATCACCGACATCTACAACACCGACGGCTTCCTCAACCAGCAGAACATTGCCGACGGACAAATCGTGGTACAGCGTGTGATGCAGCCCAAAGACAGCTACCGTGCCGGAAACGAAATCTACTCCGCCTACCTGCTGACCGATTTCTATCCCACCGAAGCTCTCTTGGTGAACCTCGGCCTGCGCTACGAAATGAGCAAGCAATGGGTGCGCTACGCCAGCGACGGCGGCGACTGGTACTCCCGTCGGCGCAATTCAGACAAGAACGACCTCTTCCCCGCCCTGAACCTGAAATATGCGGTGAACCCCACCAACAGCATCCGCTTCTCTGCCTCGCGCACCGTCACCCGCCCCTCGTTCATCGAGATGGCACCCTTCCTCTACCAAGAGTCCTACGGTTCGGCACAAATCCGCGGTAACGAAGAGTTGCAGAACGGCTACAACTATAACTTCGACCTGCGTTACGAACGCTTCGGCAAGGACGGCGACATGCTCTCCGTGACCGGCTACTTCAAATACCTCGACAGCCCCATCGAACGCATCCAAGACCTGCAAGGCGGTGCCACGCTGCACAGCTTCAAGAATGCCGACAACGGCATGGCTGCCGGTGTGGAACTGGAGATGCGCAAACGGCTCGTCAAAGACCTGCGCCTGAGTGCCAACATCAGCTACATGTACACCAACGTGAAGCTGCCCCAAGGCGGTGCCTACACCAACAAGGAACGTTCGCTGCAAGGCGCATCGCCCATACTTGCCAATGCCGACCTCACCTACTCGCCACGCTTCGGCGAAGACAGGCAGCTCAACCTCGCCCTGCTCTACAACCTGCAAGGCAGCCGCATCCATGCAGTAGGCGTGTCGGGTCTGGGCGATGTCAGGCAACAGACGCTGCACACGTTGAACTTCAGCGCCGGATATAGCCTGAACAAGCACTTCAACCTGAAGCTGCAAGTGAACGACCTGCTGAACCGCGATGTCATCTTCGAGCAAGATGTACCCACCACGGGGCAGGAGATGGAAGTGGAGCGCTACCGCAAGGGGACGAACTTTGAGGTGGGAATAAGCTACAACCTATAAAGTCCCCTCCCTCCCCTGAAGGGAACGGAGAACACTCTTTGACAAACAAGCAGATTTAAGAGAATCTATCTGAATGACAGACAGATGAATTGAATATAACAACTAAAACAATTGAATTATGAAAGCAATGAAATGGAAATTCCACTCTCTGGCCTTTGTAGCCGGCATGTCTATCCTCACCGCTTGCAGCAGCGACGACAACAACGACAATGGCGGCAACGGCGGCAACGGAAACGGCAATGAAATCGAAAACGGTACGATACTGAAAGGTACCGTCACCTCCGACGTGACCCTGGCTGCCGGAAACACCTACAAGCTGAGCGGCGAATACATCGTAGAAGAAGGTGCCACGCTCCACATAGAGGAAGGCGTGAAGATTATCGCCGTCTACGATGACATCGCAGACTACATCCTCGTGAAGCAGGGCGGTAAAATCAACGCCGTAGGCACGCCGGACAAACCCATCGTAATGACCAGCGAAAAAGAAGAGCCGGGCGCATGGGGAGGCATCCACATCTGCGGACGCGCCCACACCAATGCCGAAGGCGGCAAGGGAAGTTCTGAAATAGGCGGTGCCGTTTACGGCGGCAACGATGATGCCGACAACTCGGGCACGCTGCAATACATTCGTCTGGAATACACCGGCTTTGCCTTCGATGAAGAGCACGAAGCCAACGGTATCTCTTTCTACGGCGTAGGCAACGGTACCATCGTGGACCACTGCCAAGCCTACAAAGGTTCCGATGACGGCTTTGAGTTCTTCGGCGGCTCGGTAAACGTGAGCAACCTCGTAGCCGTAAGCTGTAGCGACGACTCCTTCGACTGGACCGAAGGCTGGAACGGCAAAGGCACCAACCTCGTGGCTTACCAAGAAGCCGAATCCACACTGGGCTACGACTGCGACTGCCTGATGGAGTGCGACAACAACGGCAGCAACAACGCCGCCACTCCCGTTGCCCACCCCGTATTGAAGAACCTCATCCTCGTCGGCAACGGCGGCAGCAAGCAAGGCATCCGTCTGCGTGCCGGCACGGAAGTGGAAATAGACAACGCCAAGGTCTGCGGCAAAGGCCAACCCCTGACCGTGGAAACCGCCCTTACCGAAAACGCCCTGAAGAACGGCACTTCCAAGCTGACCAACATCACCCTCACCGCCGAGCTGAGCTGCAAAGAAGGCATCTACACCCATGCCGACTTTATCGCCGTGACAAGCAACAAGGTGGACGCCAACCTGAGCTATAGTTCTTTCGAGGACATCAAGAAAGAATGCAGCTGGATGAACGGAAACTGGGTGAAGTAAAAAAAAAGAAGCACTCACAAGACTATAAAGAAACACACAACTTCTTCAACAGCGTACCCCTCGAATGCCTTCCGGCTTCAAGGGGTACGCGCTGTTTCAAGAAAGAAACTAAAAGTACCGTTTACTTCTTCTTCAGCTCCTTCTTCAATTCCTGAACCTGAAAGCTGAACAAGTCCAGATGACGGCAAACGCGCTGCATGAAACTGCCTGCCGCCCTGAAGCAGATACGCGAAATGCGCACTTTATCTGCCGTACAGTCCTCTATCCGTTCCACCGGTTCGCTGGTGATGGAGGGAAAAAAGTTTCCAAGTCCCTTGATGTTCACCGTGCGTCCACTGGCCAGATAGTCCGCTATAATATCCGGCAGTTGCACCAGCACGGACTGGGCATCGCCCACCTGCAGGGAGCTGACAAAAGCCAGCCTCTTGGCCAGTTCGTCATTGCTCACCGGTTCCGGCTGAAGCACTTTTGACGCCGCGTAGTAGCGCACCACTTCCTTGTCTCCACTCTTGTCCACCTTCTTGCGGACCACATAATTCATTGACATACCAATCTTTCTTTATAATTAGGTTCGTAAAAAACGAAAGATATTCCCGCCCGACGCGAGGCACACCTACAACTTGCATACACAAAGCCTATACCTTACGGTAAAGACTCCGTGACCGAATACCTTTCACTATATGACTGAATACCTAAAACACCCGGATGTATTGCCCCAAAACATGGGGATGTTTTCACCCAAAACACCCGGATGTAATACCCCAAAACATGGGGATGTTTTGGGAGAAAAGATGGGGATGTTCTGACCTTTCAGTATAGGGTTCAAAGGTAATGACTCCCTATGAGAAATACAATAGATATAGGCCTTTTTGATGGTCGGAATCAAGCTCCTTTTTCTTCGGAAGCAGCAGGCAGTACCCGCTGGAAATCTCTGCCGGACGGAGACTGGAATACCTGCAAATCGAATTCGGGGATGATTGCCAGCACATGGTCGAACACATCCGCCTGCACCCCTTCATAGGGCACCCAATCCTTCAGCGCACAGAAGAAATAAAGTTCTATCGGGATACCGCGGTCGGTAGGCTGGAGTTGGCGCACCATGCAGGTCAGTTCCTGATTTACGTCGGGAAGACTTTTCAAATAAGCCGTCAGATACGCCCGGAACACCCCCAGATTGGTCTGGCGGCGTCCGTTGACGAGGATGGAGTTATCGATGCCGTTTTCCACATTGTACTTTTCAATCACTTCCTCCGTCTGCTCCACATAATCTTTCAGTAGCTGTATCTTGCGATATTTTGCCAGCATCTCCGGGGTGCAGAAACGGACGCTGGTCATGTCGATATTGATACTGCGCTTCACTCGCCGCCCACCGCTCTCGCGCATGCCGCGCCAGTTCTGGAAGGAGTCGCTGACAAGCAGGTAAGGAGGGATGGTGGTAATGGTATTGTCCCAGTTGCGCACTTTTACGGTGTTCAACGTTACCTCTATCACCGTACCGTTGGCACCGTACTTGGGCATCTCAATCCAGTCGCCCACCTTCAGCATGTCGTTGGCCGAAAGCTGCACACCGGAGACAAAGCCCATAATGGAATCCTTGAATACCAGCATCAGGATGGCTGCCGAAGCACCCAATCCGGCAAGCAGCGAAAGCGGGTCGCGGCCTATCAGTTCGCCCACGACCACAATGCCGCCCACCAGCCATAGGATGACTTGCATAGTTTGCAACATCCCCTTTAAAGGGCGGTCACGAAATTGCTCCTTCTCACTGTATACACTGTAAACAGCCTTCAGGAACGAGTTGACGAAACTCAGGAAAGTAATGATGATGTAAATAAGGCAGATACGCCGGATAAAATCCATTGCCGATGAACCGACTTCGACAAATGCCAATGGAACAAACAGATAGATGATAACGGGAGCCACCATGCGGCTGAGGTGCACCATCACTTTACGGTCGAATACGATGTCGTCCCACGTAGCCTTGGTCTTCTTCACCAGTTGTGCCACTACCTTCAGCAGGATTTTCCGGCATAGGGCATCCGCCAGGAAAGCAACGGCAAGTATCAGTGCGAAGGCAATGAATTGGTCGAGCATATCAGCCCGGGAAGGGGATATGCCCCACCCGATTAAAAGGTCGTCTATCTTCTTCAATATCTCCATAATCGTATGTTTATCATAACGGCAATCTTATCTACGCGACTGTTCCTCCCGCTCGAGGAACTCCATAATGTCTTCTTTCAACCACTGATAAAGATAAAGGTTCTTGTAGCCGCTGTTTTTTTTCAGCATCACGGATACATTGACCTGACTGTTCTCATACCCCGTCAGTTCGTTGCGGAACTGTTCGTTATGCTCTGCCAGGCGCTTTATCTCCTGCTCGCGTTCACGACGCAGCACCGTACATACCGGGATAAGAATTTTCAGCACTACACAATCCATGATATGGTGTCCTTGGATATAAAGATAGGTATTGTCCGGAGTCAGTCCCAAACGTTCCAACTCCGTGCCCAGCTGCTCCACCCGGTCGATGTAGCGGGGGAAACGGGCTTGCAGTTCGGACAGCTTTGCCGACACCGTCTTTTGCATCTCGTCCAGACTACGGTAAGGATGACGCAGGTTTATCTCTTGCAAACGCACGCAGGCGTTGAAGTCGTACATCGGGAAAGTGTGTGTGTCGTGCTGGCGGTAGAACCAGACATTCCACAGAAACAGCGGATAGGCAATCTGAGAATAACGCTTCAGAAAAGCGGGGAAGTCCAGGATATGCCGGTCGTTCAGCGTGGCCTGCACACAGACTTCATGCAGACTGTCGGCAAAGCAGTGGAAGTTCTCGATGGCATAGCCATAAGTCTGGAAGATATAGGGATTCTTGTTTATCTTATGCGACACCTTGGTGGCACCTTGCAGCAGGAAGTCGTAGTCGCTGTCTACACAAGCTATCAGGCTGCGGCCCAGCTCCGATGTGTTCAACGTATTCATCAGCACCATCTTCTTGCCCTTTGCCAGGGAGGTGGCAGACGGAAGCATCACCTGGAAATAACGCTCCTCATTCTCGAACTCGGACAGCAGCGTCCGCCAGAAAGCGATGTCGTCATAGCTCTCCACATACGCCACTATGCGCCTGCGTGCTCTCTTGGGAGACAACTTGCGGGCGGCATCCAGATAGGCGGAAGTAAGGTTATGTTTTAAAGAAGTGGACACTTGGGTAGGGATTAAGGATTAGGGATTAGGGAGGAGATTTCGCTGACTTCGGTGACGGCATCCAGCCAGCCTTCCATGATGACGGCGGGCGAATGGGTGGTGAGGATAAGCTGCACATTGGGATTCAGGCTGCGTATCATGCCGATGAGCTTCTGCTGCCATTCGATGTGCAGGGAGGCTTCCGGCTCGTCCATGAAGAGTACGCAGTGGTCATCGTCACGCACCAGCACGGTCAGCAGGATGACCAGCATCTGCTTCTCGCCCGAAGACAGTTTGTAGGGCAGCAGGCGCTCGCCGTTCTGATAGAAAACGATGTCGTTGCTTTTGCGGTCTATCGTCTTATGGGTATAGCTGAAAAGCTCGTCAATCATATCCTGGAACTTCCGCTTGGGGAGGGAAAGGGAGGGAGCCAGGCTGCGCTGCTCTTCGTCACCGCTGAGCAGCTCTATCATCTTGTTGCCGATGTTCACCTGGTAGTCCAGATAACGGCGCTGGAGCAGATAGAGCTGCCAGTCCAGTTCCGACTTCACGTTGGCATCGGCCATGCGTGCCGTAAAGTCGCCCATGATAAGGGGGCGGTCGTAGCTGCGGATTACATCATAGGGGATAAAGGTGGCTGCGGGGTTGTCGAAGTAGACGTGTACGCCGTTCTTCTCGTCACTCTTCACTTCACCCGATGTCTGTTCCAGATAGTTGACCGAACGGTTCAGGATAGTGGTCTTCCCCACTCCGTTGATGCCGGAAAGTATATTGACGTCAGGACGCAGGTCCCAGGCAATATCGTACCGATGCCACAATCCGTGTATTTCGATACGCTTGATGTAATTGGCTTGTACTTCCATGGTTTCTTGCTTTTAATTAGAAGCAAATATACACGATAATCTCTTATTTCTACGCCCATGAACCAGAAAAATCATATAATGAAAGATTTTCTCTTTTCAGAAAATAGTTGTTCTTTTGCACCCGCAAAGAACAAAAGAGTATGGACAAGAACATTCAAGGGCATCTGTTCGCCCTTACCGCAAATATCTTATGGGGGCTGATGGCACCTATCGGCAAGTCGGCCTTAGCGGAGTTTTCCGCGTTGTCAGTAACCACATTCCGCATGGTAGGCGCAGCCGCCTGCTTCTGGCTCCTCTCCTTGTTCTGCAAACGCGAGCAGGTGGACCACCGGGACATGCTGAAGATATTCTTCGCCGCACTCTTCGCGCTGGTATTCAATCAGGGTGTCTATATCTTCGGACTCTCCATGACTTCGCCCATAGACGCCTCCATCGTTACAACCACGCTGCCCATCGTCACCATGATAGTGGCTGCAATCTATCTGAAAGAGCCGGTCACCAACAAGAAAGTGCTGGGCATCTTTGTAGGGGCTATGGGCGCATTCATACTCATCATGAGCAGCCAGACCACCGGTGCCGGCAATGGCAGCCTCATCGGAGACCTTCTCTGCCTGCTCGCCCAAATCAGCTTCTCCATTTATCTGACCGTATTCAAGGGGTTGTCGCAAAAATACTCTCCCATCACCCTGAACAAATGGATGTTTGTCTATGCCTCCATGTGCTACATCCCGTTCTCTTACCACGACGTGGCTGCCATACAGTGGAGCGAAATATCTACAGCCGCCCTGCTGCAAGCGGGATATGTGGTTGTGGGAGGAAGCTTCCTTGCCTATATCTTCATAATGAGTGCGCAGAGGCTGTTGCGCCCCACTGTGGTGAGCATGTACAACTACATGCAGCCCATCGTGGCCTCAACCGTTGCCATCATCTTAGGATTGGGAGTGTTCAATTTGGAAAAGGGAATAGCCATAGCCTTGGTATTCCTGGGAGTGTACATCGTGACACAAAGCAAGTCACGCAAGGATTTCGAGAAAGAAGGGAAAGCCGTATAAAACAGCCGTTCCACCGTCACAGTACTCCGGCACGTACCCGGCTCAGGGACTCGGGAGTCATTAACAGATAAGATGCTATGTGGTTGACTGAGGCACGCCGGGCTATCTCCGGATAATCCCTGACGAAGCGCGCATACCGCTCGCGTGAGGTTTCGAAACGCCAAGAGTCTGCTTTATATTGGGAAAGCATTAAAGACCCCTCCAATAAATGGCGAAGCAGACGGGCTATATGCAGATAACGCTCAGAGAGTTCGACCAGTCCTGCATACGAAATGCTCCAGATGACGCCTTCCTCCAAGGATTCCAGCTGAAGGCAATTACGGCGTCCGGTGAAAAGGCTGACGATACACATAGCGCCGTCACCGTCGCAGGCAAAGTTCTCTGTAATGTCCCGGCCTTCTTTGAAATAGAACTGGCGAAGCAGTCCTTTCTCTACGAAAACAATATCCCTGGCTATATCTTTCTCACTAATCAACAGTTCTCCTTTGTGCACCTCACGGCGTACAAACAAACCGGCAATGAGCTCCAGCTCCTCAGAAGGGAGTTCATGAAGGCGGCGGGTAAACCGCCGCGCCACTTCCATGTTGTTTTCCTTAGTCATCGATATAGGGAAAGGGATATGCCCTTATTTCTTCAGTTCTGCAAAATAGGTGTCCAGCAAGTTCTTGGCAGCCACAAAAGAAGTCAAGTTACCTTGCAGCACTTGGTTTTCCTTACCAGTCAGCATCGCTTCAATCTGCGGATTGTGGTAAAAGCTGTCGCGCAGCTGTTCGTTAATGGTCTCGTACATCCAGTATTTGCTTTGCTCATTGCGGCGGTATTCAAAATAGCCGTTATCTTTCACAAAGTCAATGTATTTGTAGACCATATCCCACACTTCTTTTACACCAAGATTATAGAAACCGGAATAAGTCAGCACTTGGGGTGTCCAACCGCTCTCCGGAGCCGGGAAGAGGTGCAGCGCATTACGGAACTGCGTTGCTGCCAGTCTGGCCCGCTCCAGATTGTCGCCATCAGCCTTATTAATAATAATGCCATCGGCCATTTCCATGATGCCGCGTTTGATGCCTTGCAACTCATCGCCCGTACCCGCCAGCTGTATCAGCAGGAAGAAGTCTACCATAGAATGTACGGCAGTCTCACTCTGCCCCACCCCTACCGTCTCTACAAATATCTTGTCGAAACCGGCAGCCTCACAAAGCACAATCGTTTCACGCGTCTTGCGTGCCACGCCACCCAGCGAACCGGCAGAGGGACTGGGACGTATAAAGGACTTGGGATGAACGGAGAGCTTCTCCATACGCGTCTTATCACCGAGAATACTGCCTTTGCTGCGTTCGCTGCTCGGGTCAATGGCAAGAACGGCCAACTTGCCGCCGTGTTCCTCCAGTACATGCAAGCCAAATACATCAATAGAGGTACTTTTACCGGCACCGGGCACACCACTGATACCCACACGGACGGAGTTGCCCGAATAGGGCAAACACTTCTCTATCACCTCCTGCGCCACAGCCTGGTGCTCCGGTTTCACACTTTCCACCAGTGTTACAGCCTGGCTGAGTACCGTAACATCACCTTTCACTATACCCTCCACATAGTCTGATACGGAAAGCTCGCGTTTCTTCCGCCTGGGACGGTTCTTCAAGTAAGGATTGACCGATGAAGGTTGCTCAATGCCTGCATTGACAACCAAGCCTTTATATGCTTCATTATTTTCGGGATGTTCCATGGCTATTTGTGAGTTATAAGTTATGAGTTATGAAGGACTTTACGACTTCTTATTGTTTTGCTTTAATGTTGATTTCAACTTTCGGCTGCATCGGGTCATTGGTAATCATCAGCAGACGCAGATGACGGCGCTTCTTGCCTATATTCTTCTTCACTACCGTTACCCGCAGGCGAGTGCTTTCACCGGGTTGCAATACACTCTTCTTGAGGTTAACTCCCACTGCCGGGTGGAATACCTGGAGCTTGTTTATCTGTAAAGGAGAACGCCCGGTATTGGTAATGGTAATATCCTGACGTGCTTTTGACTTCTTTGCCAATATCGCACTCATATCAACTTCTTTGGTAGAAAGGCTGATGGCAGGAGCATTTGCCTTCTCCACTTCCGTCATTCCGGAGAAATCCGGTAAAAGAATGGCAGAAACGGGAATCTCGTTTTCATCGCCCACCTTGTCACCGGAGAAGCGAGAAAGATAGACCGACGTTTGAGTCAGTCCGAGGCCAGTCAGTCTTTCCGAATTCAATGTAAGTGTAATCACTCCTTTTTCTCCCTTTTGCAAGACATTGGGCTCTACTTTTGTCTGCAAATAAGGAGGCAGATGCATCAGTACCGGTTCATAAGGACGGTCGGAAAGATTGACCACGCCGATATGAATCACCGGCTGCTCACCATGCTGAATATCGGGAAAGTCGAGGCTGTTCTTGTCAATACGTATCTGACCGATAAGATAGGGATGCGTCTTGGTAAAGTCCTTGATTTCCTGTACTACTTCACCATTGAACTTCAAATAGACCAGATTGGGTTGCGCATTGCTGTAAATAGCCACGGATTTCTGGAAATGTCCCAATGCCTTGGCATCAAAAGTCACATTCACCGTTCCTTTTGCCCCCGGTGCAATAGGCGTTTTTGTCCACTGGGCCACGGAGCAGGCACAATCCGGCTCCACTTCTGTAAGCACTAAAGGCTGGTCACCCGTATTGGTGATGGTATATTGCACAGTCACGGGATGCTTCCATTCTATCTGGCCGAAACTGTACATCTCTGTATTCGAGGTAAAACGAGCTTGCGCTACAGCAGTCAATACCACACTTGCAAGCACATATAAAGTTATCAATATCCGCTTCATCTATTTTTCTTAATATCAAGATTTCCTAATTCTGCCACTCTCATTCAATATTAGTCGGACAAAAATAGGTGTTTTTAGCGAGAGTACCTAAAATAGCGGAGCGCAATTTGTACAAATTGCGCTCCGCTCCATACTCTATTGTTACTTTATTACAATTATCCCTCCCGCCGAATGCGAAGCATACTCCGGAGCATACGCACACTGTATCGTGGCCAGCCCCGTTTCGTATGTTCCGCCACGGGCTATGCGATAACTGTGCTCTAAGACATAAACGCCTTTGCCCAAATGGTCGAAGAAGAAATTGGTTGCGGCATCTTCCACTTCTGCATAATAACCAAGGCCGTTACTCCAACGATAACCGGAAAGCGAGCCTATAGGTTCAAAGCAGGCACCCCGCTGGTCTTTCAACTGAACAAAATCCATAGTACGGTCCAAGCGGATAGTCAAACGGGCCACTATTTTATCACCGACGGATAATACGGTCCCTTCCGTAACCGGTTGCAAGGACTTGCTACCACCGGCCGATATACGCTCTACATAAAGTTTCTTCTCTACATTCAATTCCCCCCCCTGCTGCTTTACATCAGATATGGGTGACAGATACTGGGCATAAACAGCTCCCCAGGCAATGCCTGCATCCCGTTTCTCTACGGTGACGGTTTTAGCTTTCAGCTCCGGACTTCCTTGAGCGAAGGTTTCCTTGACATAACCCAAACCCGGGATTATGGTCTTTGTAGGCGACAATGTTTCCAAAACTTTGTTACCTAACGTGATACGTACGTCTCCCCGACTTTCCAGCAGATTAGTACCTTGACAAAGCAATGCATAAACAGCATCAGCCGTTGCAACCGGAGAATTCCAACTGGTAGTCTGCTTCTGTTTCAGCAGCCAGAGTTTCATTTCCTCCACCAAAGCATCGTTGCCACCTGCCATACGCAGGGCTTCCATTACTTCCACATGGGCAGGGATGGGCAGCATACCCCAGTTATACGGATTTGCTTGGAAAGCAAAGTATGCACCCAGTTCATCCGTCTGTACCAGATGTTCCTTGAGGGAAGCGATGAATTCATTCGCCTCGGCTGTACGCCCTACTGCTTTCAGGATGATGGCAGACTGCGCCTTGCTGCTCATGGTTCCATCTTTAAGATTGGCACCTACTTTTGATAGGAAATAGCGGTAAGCCGCTTGATTGTCTGCCGGCACTTGTTCGCCGCTAAGGGCTATCAGATACAGATATGTCATTGCCGATTCGGAGTTGGCAGTAATTCTGGCGCCATTTTTTTCGGCTTTACGGATATTGCGATACTCTTCCAAAGCCTGCCGATTCAAATAGCCGAAAGCTTTCTGCCGCATGGCGGCAACTTCTTCAGGCTGTTCATTTTTCGTCAGCAGAGGAAGACGAACAAGTAATTCTGTAATATAGCCAGTTATATAGCGGCTACCGGACATTCCCTTATACCAGCTCCATCCACCGTCTTCACCCTGCAATTCTTTCAATTTGGTAAAAGCGGAAAGATTGCGGTTATTCAGTTGGTTGATATCAAACAGCGTGGCAATACGTGCCTGCTGTTCGGCTTCAGTAGTAGCTTCCAGTACCCACGGAGACTCGCTGAGCAGGATATTCTTCACATCCTGATTCTTCTCCAACTGGCTGAGGAAGGTTTCTTTCGTGCCACCGGCAGCCTTCCAACTGTCAAATACAGTCTTAATGCGGGGCTGGCTGTTGGCAATGAAGCCTGCCAGACTATTGGCATACCAAGCTGTAGCCCAAGAAATGGCATTATCATTGGCAGGCAGGCTCAATGCCGGCAACGCTTGTACAGCATACCAAGCCGGATTCCCGGTAAATTCTACAGTCAGACGACGGTCTGTCGCTGTACGGCTATTACGGTTGAAAAGGCTGTCTAATGAGAACGTACGGGTCTCCTCGCCACGGATAGGCATAGCAAGCGTTTCCGTAATATACTCCTTATTACTTAATACGGGCAACAGATGCTGCTCGCCATCGCTAAACGTACCTCCATCGGCAACCATACGAATACCAAGCAAATCATAGCGGTCGGACACTTCGAAATGGAAGTTGACAGCAGTATTTCTTCCTGCTTCTACCAAGAATTTCTGACGTTGAGTAGCAATAACTTTCTCCGTCATAGGGTCGAACAGTGTGAATACTGCTGTTCCTTTCACCGCTTTACCCGTCAGATTGGCTATTGTTCCGGCTATCTGTGTTTTATCTCCAACGCGGACAAACCGAGGCATATTCGGAGTCAGCATAAACTCCTTGGCAGTTACAACGGAAGCATCCAATATCCCAGTCAGCATATCCTTAGTATGTGAGTAACCACGGAAATTCCAACGAGTCAAGCTCTGCGGCATCGTAAAAGAAAACGCAAGCTCCCCTTGTTCGTTTGTACGAAGTTGAGGATAAAAAAAGGCTGTTTCGGCAAAGTTGGTGCGAAGCCCCTCAATAGGTTGCAAGGTCTCGCCAACCGGTATCGTTTCCGATTCAAAAACAACATCTTCCACCGCGTCTTCCGCTACTTGTGCAGGAACATATTTCACTTCAACGGCATTCCCGGATTCTGCTTTGGAAGCAAGCATCGGCTGGTTGGCACCACGTATTCTAAGATTACCGGTCAAAGAGCTATTCCGGGTAGTCCCATACCCCACAACACTTACTTCTTCCAAAAGCGCATTGTCTTCTACCATCACTATCCGCATCCTTCCATCCATATAAGGAGAACAGAAGTAGTCAAACGACCACACCGGAACCCTCCAAGCCTTCAACGGGAAATAAACGGAGAAGTAATTGCTATTATAACGGCTCGCACCACGGAATGCCCCATACAGATTATCCGGATAGAAAACCCGTAGTATCTGGTTACTCTTATAAATCTTATCCAGTGAAGCGTCGTACATCGTAGCCAACATCTCAGCCGCAGCAGGCATACCTTGAGGCGTCTTTATGACGAGCTTCCACTCTTCTTCCTGTCCGGGACGCAAACGGTCACGGAACACTTCCCATTTCATGTCGAGAGCACGTTCCGGCTCCCGCTTCTTCAGTTCAACCTGATGACTGTACATCTCGCCAGCTTTCACAAAACTGAAAAGAATGGTGATTCCCTTGCCATATGCTTCCTTATAAGGGAATTCCATACGAATAATAGTATCATTCAACTGCAACACACGGCTTTCAATGCGTTTTCTGTCACAAAAGACATCCATCAGCACATATGCATCCCGATAAGAAGTCCCCAAAAGAAAAGCGGCAGGGTACTGTACATCAAATTCCTCATTTTCTTTATAATAAAAGAAATCTGTAAACGCAGCCGGACGCTTGTCACTCTTTGAAAAGAGCATGAAACTGTCACTGCCATATGCCCCATTATTCTCTTCACGTCCCAAACTATCACGTACAGAAAGTTTCAAGCGATAGTTACCTGAAGGAAGCTTGTTCCAAGCCGAAAAATCCTGGAGCCGATTGGCTGTGAAGGTACCCTCCAATACAACATCATCCAAGGGTTCAGAACCTGCAATATTCCTTGCCCCATTTTGTTCTGCAAATGGATAAAGGCAATAGGAACCTTCAATGTGCTGAGGAATATTCATTACATTATTCACTCCAAAAGTGAAAAGCATACTGTCTTCCTTACAAACATATTGAGGCAAGCGAATATCAAAGGAATAAGCTTTAGGACCTGCCAACAAGTTATACGAAGCGGATTGCGTTTCACCGGCCTCATCCGTCACCACCGCCTCCACATGATAAGTATACACACTCCCATACCCGTCTGTATCTACAGCCGGAGCTTCCAAAGTCAAGGGTATGGAAAAATCCCCGTTGGTATCCAATTGTATGGTGTCAGACAATAATGGTTTATCAGCATTGCTCCAATAACCAGGTCTCGGATTCCGGCGAGTCACCGTATATGCCAATGGCACATCCTGCACCATCATGCCATTGAAGGCCTTGACATTTCCTTTCAACACAACCTTGTCACCCAGCCGATAAGCTTCCGAAACCGGAGTGAAGGCAATCTCGAACGTAGGTCGCTTGTACTCCTCTACCCTAAAAGTGACGGTAGATTGAGGCTCTTTGGTTCGTATGCTGAACATGCCATTCAGGCAAGCTGCCGGAAGTACAAACTCCGTAGCAAAAGAGCCGAAATCATTGGTCCGCCCCTTCCTGGTGGCAAGTTCCTTGCGGTTGGCATCCAACAAGACAAGCTCATAATCAACTCCTTGTAGTACCTGGGCGCTATCACTATTCTGCTTGTAAGCTATCCCTTTTACATGAACGGTCTGCCCGGGACGATAAAGCGAACGGTCTGTCAGCAATGCCATCTGCCTCCAATCTGTATCCTTAATACCGTAATAAGGATGATTCATATAAACGTTCTGCGGCATCATGGCTGTGTCTCTGCCTTTACGCGCCACATAACTTCGGATTTCACTCTGCCAGGGTAATACAGCTTTCCCCCCGGCATCAGTCAGTACCTCTGCCATCGCTTTTCTATTCTTCTCATCATAAGAAGAGTAGAAACTCACCTTGGCACCAGCAATCGGCTGTCCACTACGGGCATCCAATGTAGCCACTTCCATACGGTTGTCACCCAAATCCAATGTCAGCACCTTGAAGCGGGTAGATACCAGAAATTTATCATCTGTACGGGCCGTTTCAGTATCAGGTACTATTTGAAGAATATAGACTCCCGTTTCCCGAGGAATCATGAACTTAAATACAGTGTCCGAGGCAAGATAAGGGACATCTTCAGGCAATTTATCCTTGCCTGGCAACGGCTTTAAGCCAAAATGCGTGGAAGAAAACTTCCGGGCATACTTTCTATAAGTATCTTTATTTATACCATGGTCCATCCAAGGTACTTCACTTAAAGTAGTGGTATATAAGTTGAGAGTGAAGCCCTCGACATTACGATAATGCAGCCTCATATTCACCGAATCGCCGGGATAACCGCTTTCATTCATAGTCAGAATGAGTTCAGGCTGTAAAATCTGTTCACGGATATTTTTCAACTCATTGATACGCTTATACGCAGGATAGCGCTTCAAGCCTTCTTCACAGACTTTTAGAGCCTCATCAGCGCGTTTCGGTTCCAAACGGCGCAGGTGGTTGGCTTTATGAATGTAAACCTCGGCACAAACCTCTCGTGAACCGTATTCCTTTATCAATTTATCCAAAACCTCAAGATATTCCCGATTAGCCTTTTCCTGACGCATTCGGAAAGTAGGATAAGGCTGCTGGCTGATACCACCGGTCAACTTCCAGTTCCAATAATCAAGAGAACAGAGCAACATAGCATCTTCCGAACCGGCACGATGGCGATAAGCATTCATCATATCCAGATAAATCCTTTCGATACGGGTCTGTACCAAAGAATCCACGCTGAAACCATCCAGCTGCCGATAAGCATCAACAGCACGGCTTACCAATAGATGGTACATATCGTGCCCATAGAACCGGCTACCGTCTTCCAACACCACAAAAGGCACATATTGTTCTGCAGATGTATTGAGCAAGCGGATGGAATCCTGCAAGGATGCACGGTTACACCTATCTATTTTATCCACAAACTGGCTGATACTCCACTCACGGATATCTTCTGGAACCTCGTCAACAGTCAGTAAAGTACGTGACAGCAAGACACGGCGATTCTTCCGCATCAAGTCAGCATATTCATATGCCAACAAAGAATGTAGAATAGCCTTGTTCACCGGATTCCTCTCCGATTGTGCCCAAGATTCCATATATTTCAGACTGGAGTAAAGGCTGTCCGGAGTCAGCCCCTCTTGATAAGTCTCCCTACAAATGTAGGCTTTCAACATTTGCGGAGCATTCTGCTCTTGCCGACCTTTCCGATAGATTTCATCAGCCAGTTTTATCACTGTTTGAGGCAGGCTTTTCTTTTGAGCCTGCTCCACCTGCTTCCACAACTTATCGTACGTCTGCGCATACAATGCCGAAGCCCCAAATGTAACCAGCAGCAACAATATGCTACAAATTCTTTGAATTACTCTCATAATTATTCGTTTGTTAGTCTTTGTCATTAGTGTCCACTAAAAAATCATAGTCGTTCTTTGAAATTGTTGAAATTCAGT